>Ga0180436_10003136_pt1 | contig 15320 bp, 15 predicted proteins | sample SS_ome_2_FD_132434 | JGI IMG/M metagenome (GOLD analysis project Ga0180436, IMG submission 132434) | Hypersaline lake sediment archaeal communities from the Salton Sea, California, USA - SS_3_S_2 metaG | ecosystem: Environmental > Aquatic > Non-marine Saline and Alkaline > Hypersaline >...
AGATGCCCCTGGCGGGTATGCCGAATACATGACGGTACCCGAGAAATTTGCCTATGCCATCCCCGATATTTTTTCAGACTTCGAAGCCGCACCGCTTTTATGCGCCGGTGCCATTGGCTATCGCTCTTTGCATCTTTCCGGGCTCGTCAACGGTCAACGACTCGGTCTGACCGGGTTTGGGGCATCCGGTCATTTGATGATCAAGCTGGCCGCTTATCTCTATCCGCAAACGGACATTTATGTCTTTGCCAGAAGTCAAGCTGAACGTGAGTTTGCCAGAGATCTGGGCGCCGCCTGGGCCGGCGATAGCCATGAATCCGCTCCGCATAAAATGGATGCCGTTATCGATACGACACCGGCCTGGAAACCGGTGGTGGAAGCACTAAGAAATCTTTTGCCGGGCGGCTGTCTGGTAATCAATGCCATTCGCAAGGAGACAGTGGACCAGGATTATCTGCTCAAACTTGATTATCCTTCGCACTTGTGGATGGAGAAAGAAATCAAAAGCGTGGCTAACGTCACCCGCCGGGACGTGAGCGCATTTTTGAACCTGGCGGCGGCCATGGCCATCAAACCGGAATTAAAGGTTTATCCCCTAAAAGCAGCCAATCAGGCTTTGATGGAGTTGAAGCAACGCAAGATTAAGGGAGCGAAGGTATTGAGCTGCAAATTATGAGCGGTAAGCGGTCAGGTGTAAGCTATCAGCTGCTTATAGCTTAGAGTATTCCCCGCTTTTTTGCCATTGCGTACATCTGCTCGGCGGTATTGAACGGCACCGGGCGTTGTTCAGTCTCTTTTTTAGGCGTCAAATGGATGGCCTCCGCCGGGCATGCGCTTACACACAACCCGCAGCCGATACACCGGTCGGGATTCACATGTGCCAGTTCATCGGTATTCATCGAAATGGCGTTCATCTGACAGCGTTCCAAACAGCTTTCACAGCCGGTACATTCTTCGGAATCAACGATTGCCAGGTGGTTTGAAAATACGATTGATGCGGGCTGGGGGTGTTTATTCAGGGCTTTGAGAACGCCGCAGCAGTCGCCGCAGCAGTTGCACATACCAGAGGGATTTTGAGAGGTCGCCGGCTGGGTTACCAGCCCGGCTTCACGACATTGATTCAAGATCTCTGTGGCCTCTTCCAAAGAAACCGCCCGGCCCATGTTTTTGTCCAGATAATATTGACCCATGGTTCCGAACATAAAGCAGGCTTCCAAGGTTTTGCCGCAGCTTTCCTGAAAAATATCTTTGCGTTTGCGACATATACAGTCCGCCACCACAATTTGTGATTTTGTTTTCAGGATTTCGACGGCATCATCATAGGTCGCCACCTGATGGTTCACATCGATGGATTGGTTGACGGGTATGGTCCGCAGGAAGAATTCGGCATTCTCCATCATGGTCCGGTCAAAGGCTTCATCAAAATAGATTTCAACCATTCTGGCCAGCTCAGGATCGAGATCCTTAACCTGGAATTCAAACAGTCCGTGAACAAACGGGATGGTTGCATAGCGGACAAGGCCCCCTTTCTTGATGCGAAACAGGAGTCCTCTGGCGGTCATGTCCTCAAGCTGGGCCTCGACATCGGCTTCAGGCCGGTTGAGGTTCGAGGCTATATCGGCGGCACTTGTTAAACTCGGGCTCATGGACAGAAACATCGTGGCATCATCTTCGGAAAACAGGTGGCGCAGAATTTTGATTTCAATACCGGAATCAGTGGCGGGAAAGCCCATGGAATACTGGTCGAGTTTTAGTTGCAATTGTCTATACTTGTCTTCCATTCTGATGACCTCCCGTGTGGTGAAAAAATTGAATAAGACAGAGGGATTTGGATATCCCAGGTTTGTCATAAGAATCGTTTTTAGCCGTTTCTAACATGTCGACGATATTATTTGGGGCCGATTGTCCAGGTTCCCAAATCCTCTTCATGGGTTTTTTCCTTAAAATCAGAGGCATCGGTGCCCCAAAAATCGACCGTACAAATATGATCGCACATCGGCACCAGCTTTTTCAGCAGTTTTTGATGTTCCGGATGGACTTGATAGCGCTGCATTGACTCCATATTGGCAAATAGCGACACCAGGGCAAAATCATAAGACCGTTCCGATTGAAGGACGTCGGGCCCGAATTCATAGCTGTGAATTTCGGTTATTTTATTGGGCAGATCTTCCATCATGGCTTCAATTTCTGTGATGGATTTTTCGGCGACGGTCTTTTTGAACTTTATCATGACGATGTGATTCAGCATCTAATCTCCTTTTACATATTTCGGGTATTCTGCTTAGTAAAGCACCGAAGTAGTGCAAGATTACGGTAAAATTAAGCCTTGAGGTTTTGGCCTTATCGTGCCATCTTTGTGGTGTTGTTTCACGATATTATATGATTTATTAGAAACAAGTACTGGTTTTTCTTTTTGATCACCTTTCTTCGTTGTGCGCGTCCGGGCATGAAAATTTCTAAAAAGTGACCATAACACAGTCATTGATGGCAATCACGTGAAAAGTAGAAAAGGTAATCCATGGCGAAATCAAAAAACGTAGCGCTTTATGATCTCATCGATGTGAGTGATCCTGAAATTGTGCTATCTGAGATCAAACAGATTGTCGAACTGATTGACACGCGCATCGATTTCTCCATGATCGACTCGCTTTACGCAGATATTATCACCCTTTTCAAGGGTGAGTACCCCGGATACCGGGCCAGCAACACCAAATACCATGATCTTGAGCATACCAACTCAGTAGCCCTGGCTACAGCACGGTTGATTCACGGTTGCACCTTGGCTGAAATGAAATTCAGGGATGAAAACGTGCTGCTGGGCATCTGTGCGGCTTTGTTCCATGATGTGGGTCTGATCCAGACCGAAGATGACAAAATCGGTTCCGGCGCCAAATATACCGTCGGCCATGAAAAACGTTCGATTACGTTTATGAAGCTCTATTTGGCGGATAAACCCTATTCAAAACAACAGATTGAGGACTGTTCACACCTGATCATGTGTACACTGTTGAGTCAGTCGCCGTCTGAGATTCCTTTCAGGACTCCGGAAATCGAGACCCTGGGAAAAATTGTTGGTTCTGCCGATCTAATGGCTCAGATTGCCGATCGCTACTATCTGGAAAAGCTGCTTTTATTATTTCAGGAGTTTCAGGAAGCAGGCATACCCGATTTTGTGAATGAACTCGACTTGTTGAAAAAAACCGAGGGATTTTACAAGAATGTGGCCCAAAAAAGACTGGTTGAGGACTTCAGCGGCGTATCCAAGCATATGGCCGCCCATTTTAAGAGCCGCTGGGATGTGGACAAAGACCTCTATTCCGAGTCAATTCAGAATAATATCGAATACCTTCGGCTCTTGCTAAAAAAGGCCGGCGATAATATTTTGTCGGTTAAGGAGACCTTGCGGCGGGGGCTGAATAATAATCTTTGAGCAGGATTCAAGGGGCCGAGGGTTCAAGGATTCAAGTACGGCCTACAGCTGATCGTGTTGGTAGGATCCTGGTATAATTATCTAAGTTATAGAGGCTGTCTTAAAATTTGGATTTTGGTTCAAGATCAAGGCGGGCGAGCGTTTTAATCCGCAGGAATAGTGGGCTATTTTGAGGAGTTGAAACGTGAGCCCAACACCGATATTGGGCCAAAAGATATTTTTAAGACTGCTTCTAAGCTTCGATGCGGCGGCTCTCCTCATCCCTGATCTCTCGCCTCAACAACTTGCCCACCTTAGATTTAGGCAGCATATCCCTAAATTCGATGTACTGGGGAACCTTGTAGCTCACCAGGGTCTGGCGGCACCAGTTCATAAGGTCATAGCCGGTAATTCCTTTGACATCCGCTTTAAGAACTACAAAGGCCTTGATTCGTTCCCCGACACGTTCATCGGGGAGTCCCACCACACAAGAACTAATTACAGCCGGATGTTCCTGCAGAGCAGATTCGATTTCACTGGCTGATATGCGGTAGCCCTTATGTTTGATGGTATCGACAGTACGATCCACAAAATAAAGGTTGCCTTGCTCATCCATTTTCATGATGTCAGCAGTACGGTACCACATGTTTCCCGCCAGCTCCACAAAGGCACTGCGGGTTTCCTCAGGTTTGTTGAGGTAGGCCGTTACCATGTGATCCGAGGATACCAGCAATTCACCGGGCTTTCCGGTTTCCACCGGCTTTAGAAAAGCCGGGTCCACTATTTTGATCTGCTTGCTGGCAACAACCCGGCCAACGCTTTTGGCCGGATTGTCAGATTTAACCGGGCACATGGCCACCCCACCGCAGGTTTCGGTGGCACCATAGCCCTGATAAATTTTCTTGCCAAAATATTCGTACCAGCGCTTGCCGACTTCCACCGGCAGGACATCGCCGGCACAGAACCAGTAATCCACGGATTCAAGGGGATATTGATCCAGACGGTCATGTTCCAGGATCATACGATACATGGCCGGGACGCCGATCATGGTGCGGGCTTTGAAACGGCCCATGGCATCCATGGTAGCATCCAGGTTTACGCGAGGTTGTAGGATAAGTGCGCCACCCACCAATAAGGTTGCCAGACCACAGGTTTGGCCCAGGATGTGAAACAGGGGAGCATTGCCCATGATCACATTTTCATGGGGTGCAAACAAAGGCGACGTGATCTGAATTTGTTCCAAAGCCGAGACCAGGAAAAACCGATGACCAATAGGGACACCTTTGGGGAACTTGGTCGTACCGCCGGTGTACATGATTTGGGCAATATCATCTGTATCGTGAGCTACCGCCGGATTGGCTGATATGCTTTTGAGAGGTGCAGCGCCCTGTACCAAGCGCCGCATGGCATGGGTATTGGCATCGATGGCAATATGACCTTTGGGAACGATGTCGAAAAGATAACCAAAAAGACGTTTCCAGGCCGGAAGAAAGTCGGCCATCTTGGCGATGATGACGTGCTGGATCTGCGTATCCGGCAGAACCTGCTTGACATAACCGAAATTTGTATCGGCACACACAATGGCTTCCGCATCCGAGTCATTGGCGATATAGCGGATATCGCTGGGCGTATAAATGGGTGTTATGGGTACACAGATGGCGTTGATCTGTTGGATAGCCAGCCAGGCGATGACCCATTGTATGCTATTGGGCAAATAGATCATGACCCGCTGGCCCGGTCCTATACCAAGGTCGGTGAGCGCCGTTGCAAATCGGCGCGACATATCATTGAGTTGATGATAGGAATAGCGGGTGCCCAGGTAGATTACGGCGGTACGGTCGCCATGGTTTCGGGCGCTGTCATAAAATTGATCAATGATTCGATCATGGGCTAGGGCGGTCATAGGTTATATTCCGAAATAAGCGGCCTTGATTTCCGGGTTTTGCATGAGTTCTTGGCCGGTTCCAGACAGGGTCAGCATGCCGTTTTCAAGGATATACCCTCGATCGATCACGGGGAAGACCGGGCGGGCGAACTGTTCACACAAAATGACGGTAATGCCGCGTTTCCGGTTGAGGGCTACGATCGCATCCATTAAGGTGTTTTGCATCATAGGGCTCAAGCCCAAAAGCGGCTCATCCAGCAGCAGTAAATTGGGTTTGACGATCAGGGCCATGCCAATGGCCAGCATCTGCTGCTCTCCGCCGCTGAGAAAGCCTGCTTTTTTTTGTTTGAGGGCCTGCAAGGCCGGAAAGAGCTGCATGACATACGCAAGGCCCTCTGAGATTTCCTGGCGGCTGCGCAAATAGCCGGCGATTTTAAGATTTTCCAGAACGCTGCTTTCGGGAAATACCGGATGGCGTTCCCGCGAGAGAACGATGCCCAGCCGAACGCGTTTGCTCGGTTTGGTCTGGGTGATATCCTTGCCCTGGTAGGAAATGGAACCATAGACGGTAATGCGTTCACCCCCCTTGCGTTTCTCTTTGATCTGCATGTCGATGATCAGACCGGAGAGGGTATTCATGAGGGTTGTTTTGCCGGCACTGTTGGGTCCCACGACCCCGACGATTTCACCCGCGTTGACCTGCAGGCTAAAATCATTCAAAGCGATCGCATTTTCGAAAAATACCATCAACTGGTTGACATCAAGCATGGTTTTATCTTTCCGAGCCCAAATACGCTTTTTTAACAGCTTCGCTGTCCATGACTTTCTGGGCCGAGCCTTCGGCGATCTTCTGTCCGAAATTCAAGACCATCACGCGATCGGCAATGCGAAACAGCTCTTTTAAGCGGTGTTCGATCATGATGATGGTTTTGCCTTGGTGGCGCAGCTTTTCGATGATGGGCACGATGCTGGCAACCTCAGCCAGACTCAGGCCTGAGAATAACTCATCCAGGATGATCAATTCCGGCTGTAATGCCATTGCTTTGGCCAGTTCCAGTCGCTTTAAATATCCTTGGGGCAGGGCACCCGCGGGTTTATAGGCCACGTGGGCATCGCGTTCAAATCCAACCTCCTCCAGCATGTCCAAGGCGATGGCATCGCGATCGCCATAGCGACCGCCGAGCATCTGTTTCACGCGAGGGGAATAGAGCGGAATAATCATATTTTTATAGGCCGGCAATTGGTAAAAGGGCCGGACCATTTGAAAGGTGCGGGCAATTCCCAGGCGAATGATGCGATGGGCCGACAAGCGGGTAATATTTTTTCCGCGAAACAGAATTTTTCCAGCGCTAGGCCGCACAAAACCGGTCATCAGATTAACCAAGGTGGTTTTGCCCGATCCATTGGGCCCGATGATTCCCAACAACTCACCCTGTTTGACAACGCAATCCAGCCCGGATAAAGCTGTGACGCCGCCAAAGGTCTTGGTCAGTTTTTGAATCTGGATGAGATCAATTGTCGGCATTTGTGTGTGTTTTCAATTTTAAAATTGTTGCATCAATACATCAGGATTGACATTCAACCCAAGGCCATCAGCTTTAAGCGGTAGGCATTCAGCAGCTTATGGCTGGCACCTTGTCACTCAACGCTTAGTCAACATCCACCCACCTCTCAAACTGCTGGTATTTGCGTTGAATATAGTGGAAAATACCTTCGGGCACGGCCACAATGAATATGACCAGGCATAGACCGTATAAAACGATGCGCAGGCCCCCGATACCCCGTAAAATTTCAGACAGGGGCACCAAAATGGCTGCGCCGAGTACCGCTCCGGAAAATGTGCCCACACCGCCGACAACCACGGAGGCAATCGGCATGATAGAATAATCCAAGGCAAAAACCGGCATGCCCACAAACATATAGACGTGTGTCATGTAAGCGCCGGCAAAAGCGCCCACCGCACTGGAAAAAAACAGGGCCTGGGTCTTGTACCAGTATATATTGATACCGGCGTTGGTAACCGAGCGGTCGTTGTCGCAGATACCCTTGAGTATCAAGCCGTAGTCCGAGCCCATCATGCGCCGGAAGCCGAAAAAGGCCAGCAAGGTGGCAATAATGATCAGATAAAGTTCAAGCCAGCTTGAGGGCAGGGGGCTCATACCGCTGAGACCCTCAGTGCCGCCAAAAATCTTGGTGGCTTCAATGGTACGCACCAGCATCAGGGGTAAAATCAACGTGAACATGGAGAAATAGATGCCGCGCAAACGTAGGACCGGCAGCAGTATCAGTGTACATAACAATCCGCCCAGTACGCCAGCCAATGGTATGGTAATAAAAGGATGAATCCCCCAGGTATGGTTGATGGTCCCAGAAATATAAGCACCCATGCCAAAGAAAAGGGCTTGACCCAGGGAAATCATACCGCTTTGAGCCAGCAGGTCCCAACTGATGGCCAGCATGGCAAACACCGCCAGAGAGATCATGACACGCTGCCAATATGGATTTAAAAATATAGGTATGGCCAGGAAGAGGATAATGGGCACCAGTCGTGGAGCGGCCAGGTAAAGCATTTCCCGCCAGGAGGACAATGCGAATATATCCTCAGACCGTGCTTTTATACCCCGATCGATCCTTTCCTTGCGTTTCTCCAAGGCCTTAAATCCTTTCTTCCAGTTCTTTCTGATGCCCAAATAATCCCGAAGGCTTGATGACGAGGACCAGCAGTATAGCAATCAAGCTGACGATCATGGTCCAGTGGGACCCGATATAGGTGTCTGTGAATCGTTCTGCCATACCAATGATAAATCCGGCCGTGATGACGCCACCGGTGCTGCCGAGCCCGCCGATGATGCAAACGGCCAGGGCTTTAATCAGGACATCATAGCCTTCACTGGGGGCGATGCTGCCCAGGGGGATAATGATAGTGGCGGCGATAGCGGCCAACCCCGCACCCATGGAAACACTCAGGGTCGCAATCCAATCCGAATCGATGCCGAATGTCAGGGCCGTGCGTTCGTCCTGGGCGATACCGCGGAAGGCCAGCCCCAGAGATGTATGGTGGGTGAATAGCCACAACGCTACGACCAACAGCATTCCCAGAACAACAATGAGAATTCGTTGCATATCGATGTAGGTGCCTGCAAAAACAAAACTGCGATCGATGAATACCGGAAGGGTATACTCAAAACCCACAAATCCCAGATAACGAAACAATTCGAGAATTGAGAGCCCAATGCCAAATGTGGCGATTACCTCTGATAGCGCCTGGCCTCTGACCCGGAGCAGCACCAGGCGGTACATGATGGCCCCCACAAGTGTCGTGATCAGGATCGAAAGCAGGGCAGAGATCAGAAAAGGGAATCCCAGTAGATGCATCAGCATCCAGCTCAGGTAGGCTGATAAAATATACAGGGCACCGTATGCAAAATTGGCCACACCGCTGATGCCAAATGTCAAGTTGAATCCAATTGCCAGCAATATCAAAATGAAACTGTTGACAATGGCGTAGACGAGGGTTCCGAGGAACATAATGAAGATATTTTCAATAAAATATTCTGAGGGAATTTAATCCCAATTTCGAAGCACGAAATTGGAAAAAAATTCAAATGTTATAAATTATAATGATCAAAACTTTCTGGTCGACTAGTGGCGGTCAGCGAGTTTTGATGATTTGAACATTTGATAGTCGGGTTTGTTTCGAATATCGGATTTAGGATTTCGTGTTTTTACTGTTTTTATTCAAAGGATAGAATTCTAATCCTATTCAATTTAATGCTAATAATATAGTTATCGTTATTTCAAAGATGTCAGCCCTTTGGGCAGTTGAATTTTGGCTTCGGCGATGCTGGCCGGGAATACAATCGAGCGCTGGCCATCGGGTGTCCATTGAAAGACGGTCGACAGGCAGGTTTCCTTGGGATCGAAGCCATAAACCGCCTGGTGGCCTTCGTCGTAGCGAATGCGGCCCATCACGCCGTTGCGGTCGGTTTTTTCCAATTCAGCCACAATCGCGTCGGCATCCAGACTGGCGGCCCGTTCAATGGCTTCTTTTAAAATATAGACGGATTCATAGGCCGGTGCCGGTCCATGACCCGCTTGGATTTTCTTGCCGTACTTTTTCTCGTAATTAGCATAAAACGCTTTGGAGGCCGGAACCGCATCCGACGCAATGGCACTACCCATTTCAAAAATCGTATTCATGGCACCGCCGATCTTGCCGTCAAATGTTTTCCAGGCTCCGGAACCGGCCAGGGGCGAAATAAACCCGGCCAGAAGCGCCGGGACCTTCATGGCGTTCCATTGCTTGACCAGAATACCACTCTGGGGCATGTCGAAAATAGGCATGATCACCTGGGCGCCGGAAGCTCTGGCCTTCATAAGACTGGATGAAAAATCGGATGTGCCCGTGGGGTAGCTTTCCTGCCCCACAATCTCCCAACCGGCTTTACCGAAATACATCTTGTCCACAAAGCCAGCCGTGGCACGGGCCCAGGCCACGTCCTGGTGCATGACGTAGACTTTGTTAAAGCCGAATTCCTTGTTGATGGCCGCCATGGTGCCGGCCAGGTATTTGACCAGATGAACGGCATTCAAGCAGGTCCGGAAAACATATTTGTACTTTTCGGGGTCTTTTTTAATTTTTGCTTCCGACCCGGGTGACATGGCAATGGTTCCCAATAACGGAACCTTATATTTGGCGATGATGTCCATGCCGGCAATCAGCGCCTCGGACCGGAAAGGGCCCACCACCAAAGCAGTGGGTTTCTTTTCCAGGATAATCTTTTCCAGACCAAGCAAGGCCTCGGGCACGGGAACGCCCGGTGCGGCGTCTCTCAGGTCGATGGACTCAACTTTGAGATTCATGGTTTTCGCGCCCACCTTGACACCGCCGGCGGCATTGATCTCTTCCACCGCCATTTGCACGGCCTTAATCGACTCTTTGCCTTCCAGAAAACCGAGGGATGTGGAAACACCGATGACGATTTGTTGTGCGGCCATCGCCGTGGTGGTTGCGGATACAAATAGAAACACAAACGCAATTACGATGCCTGTAAAATATTTTCTTTTGTCCATAAGGGCCTCCTTGATTGTGATAACGGACGGGTTGATGGGTGAATGCCATTTCAAAAGCTAAAAGCGATTCATATATCCCGGCTGATATTTTGTCAACATGCGTTTGGTGTGGTTTTCAAGTTGTTGTTAATTCTTTGATGACAAATGTATTTGAGGACCGAAAAATTAATTATGGGTCTTTGGATCACGAGACTTCCTTTTGAATTTCTCTTGGTGAGAGTGTCACATTGTCGTATTATCATTACCTGAACCCAAAGCGGACACTTAAATGGACATTACTCAAAAAATAGTGCGTGCCAAATGAAGCGACATAAAATGATAGCAGATCTTCATTCTTAGCCTTAACAGTAGAAAAAGGAGATATCATGAAAACAAAGCAATGGTATAAAATACTGGTGGACGGCCACGAAATGATCGAGAGGGCTATGGATGTTTTCAAACAGGAAATCGGTAAGTTGCCGGCTGAATTTCCTGATAAATTTACCCTGAAGCGTACGGATGAATAAGGTTATTTAATTCACTACGGATAATCAAGTGATTGTTATTTTTCCAGCTGATTCGGAGATGACTTCGCCGATAATTGCAGCCTCCGATACGCCGTTTTCATGTAAATTTTGCAGCAATTCGCCGGCAGTTGCCGTATGAATGCCGATCAGCAGACCCCCTGAGGTCTGCGGATCGAAAAAGATATCCACCAGCAACGGATCGATGTCAGTGCCCGCCTGCACCTGGGCGGATCGAAAGGCTTTGTTGTTGAAGGCACCGCCGGGGATGAAGCCCTGCCTGGCGAAATCACGCGTGCCGGGAATTAAGGGGATAGCCTCTGAATCAAGCCGGATGCCGGCATTTGTATCCGTGATCATTTCAGCCAGATGTCCCAAAAGACCGAAACCGGTGATATCGGTACAGGCACTGACGGGATAGCGGGACATGACTTCGGCGGCTTCCCGGTTTAATGCGGACATCAATTGCGTAACCATGTCAATTGTTTGGGCACTTGCAATTCCCCCCTTAATGGCAGTGTTAATGATGCCGGTGCCAATGGGTTTCGTCAAAATGAGCAGATCTCCCGGAGCCAAGCCCGTATTCTGAATGATACGATCCGGCTGAATGAATCCGGTTACGGCCAGACCATATTTCATCTCCTTATCTTGAATGCTATGCCCGCCAATGAGGGCTACACCGGCACGCTGCATGATTTCCAGGCCACCTGACAAAACAGCGTTTAAAACAGCAATATCCATTTGGCCGGAGGGAAACGCCACCAGGTTTAAAGCCGTCTTGGGTGTACCTCCCATGGCGTAAATATCACTCAGCGCATTGGCCGCAGCGATTTGGCCAAAGGCAAAGGGATCGTCGACAATGGGCGTAAAGAAATCGACTGTCTGTATGATAGCCAGTTCATTTGATACACGGTAAACACCGGCATCATCTGCGCCCTTGAGCCCCACTAAGACATTGGGATCATGAGGTAACTCAAGGCCGCACAATGCTTTGTCCAGGTCCCCTGGCGCCAGTTTGGACGCTCAACCGGCTCCGGCTACAGTTTGGGTGAGGCGCAGGGCTTTGGGATCATTAGCCATATTATTTTCTTTACTGGACTTCATCGGTTTTGGCATGAGGGCATCCTTGGCCAGAATAAGTTGGTTTCAGTATAGCTTATATTATAAAGCACCAATACAAGCATTCAAGGGTAAGCGGGATTATTGTGTTTGTTGGGTTTGTTGGGTTTGTTGGGTTTGTTGGGTTCGTTGGGTTTTTTGGGTTTGTTGGTTTTATTGGGTTTATTGGGTTTGTTGGCTTTGTTGGGCTCATCGTTCAGCTGGAAGGCTGGGATGCCATTTTACATCCCGAATATTCGATATTTCACCCTTTGAAAGCGCTATCGGTATCGGCTTCCCTCCTTGCGGCTTCCGATCCCGATTTCGATTTCGATTTGGATTTGGATTGGGATGAGAATTGCAACGTCATATGACAAGAATCCTAAGTATGGGCTTCTAGGTCGATATATCGCATGCCGTAAGCAGCTTATCACTTATGCCTTATCGCTCAGTGCTTATCTGCTGATTGCGGCCACTTTGCAACCCAAGACTGCTACGATGTCGTGGGGCGCCATGTGTAACATCAGGCCCCGTTTGCCGGCGTTAATCGCGATGGAAGCATAGTTTAAAACAGACATTTCCATGGTGATGTCAAGATGTTGTTGCATCCCAAATGGGCTGATGCCGCCTACCGTATACCCACTCAGGCGCTGGGCCGTGGGTATATCTGTCATGCCGGCTGCTTTAACTTCAAATTCACGCGCAAGCAGTTTCAAATCCAGTTGCTTATCACCCGGAACCAGGGCTGCTACATATTTCCGATCTCCCAGATTGGCAATCAAAGTTTTGACGGTTTGTTCAAGAGGGAATCCAGTGGCTTGGGCGGCAAATGCAGCACCTTTTTGATCGTGTTGATAGCTGATCAGGTCAAAGGGTACCTTTGCTTTTTTCAATACTGAGATGGCTCGTGTTGACATGATTTTTATCAGCTGTGGCTGCTTAATGCTGATCGCTTATGGCTAAGATTACTATTGTATCCAACCTCCACATACTATAATGGATAAGCTTCCTGTTTACAAACCATCTTCAAAGGGAGCGATAGATGTCTAACAAAAAAAGTGATTATAAGGAAGATTTGGATCGGGTAACCGCAGTATTTGAAACCAACATGGGCGAATTTGAGGCCGAACTTTACGCCAAGGAGTGTCCTGAAACCGCATGGAATTTCATCAATCTGGCCGAGGGGCGTCAGGAGACAGACCGTCAGGGAAACTTTTATGACGGTTTGTCCTTTCACCGGGTCATCGCCGGATTTGTCATACAAGGCGGGTGCCCGCAAGGCTCGGGTATGGGCGGGCCCGGCTACCAATTCAAAGACGAGTTTGATTCATCACTGCGCCACGACAGTGCCGGTATTCTTTCCATGGCCAATGCCGGACCGGGTACCAACGGCAGTCAATTTTTCATAACCCTGGGCCCCACACCTCATTTGGATGATCGCCACTCGGTATTCGGTAAGGTCGTCAAGGGCATGGATATTGTCGATAAGATCGGCTCGGTTCCAACCGGTGCAATGGACAAACCCCAAGAGCCGGTGGTAATGAACAAAGTGACCATTAAACGATAGCAGCTATGAGCCAATAAAACCGTACTAAAATGATGCATACTGAACAGGAAATATTGAATTTCGAACTTATAGCCATTACTTTGAAATTAAAAATTGCATGATCGATATTCGATATTTGGCTTCCGTCGTTCCCTCGGAAGAGGGAATCCAGACAAAGCTATTCGCTCAAAGCCTATTCTGGATCCCCTTCCCCTCTTTCGAGGGGACAAGCTTTCAAGGGGATGACGTCCGCTGACTGCAATGCCTGGCTTCTGGGTACTGGATCCTTAGCGCACGATACTCGCGCCACGTAATCCGCAACACGGGTATCGCAACTGGCAACTCATTATCCTTTGATCAGCTAATGCCTCTATACTTACAGCTTATGCCTGAATATGGTTGCGCTCTTTCTTTTCTTCAATAATCTCCAATAGGTATTGGCCATAGTCGTTTTTCTGCATATCGTCGGCCAAATAGGCTAATTGCCGGCTATTGATATATCCCAGGCGATAGGCAATTTCCTCAATACAAGATATCTTGACACCTTGGCGTTCCTGGATGGCTTGGATAAAGCTGGATGCTTGTTGCAGGGCTTCGTGGGTGCCGGTATCCAACCAGGCGAATCCACGGCCGAGGAGTTCGACCCGAAGTTGGCCTTTTTGTAAATAGGCCATATTGACATCGGTAATTTCGAGTTCTCCGCGGGCAGAGGGCTTGAGTGATTCAACGATACCAACCACCTGGTTATCATACACATACAATCCCGGGACAGCATATCTGGATTTCGGGTGTAGGGGTTTTTCTTCGATGCCAATGACGTTGCCGGATGCATCAAACTCCACTACACCGTAGCGTTGCGGGTCCTTGACGCGATAACCAAATATCAAACCGCCACTCTCAATCTGCATGGCATTTCTCAGAATTGCAGGTAGATTGTACCCCTGAAAGATATTATCGCCCAGGATCAAGCAGACCGGTTCAGATCCGATAAATGCTTTGCCGATAATGAAAGCTTGCGCCAGGCCTTCGGGCTTGGGTTGCACGGCGTAGGATATGCGCAGTCCCAATTGCGCGCCATCTTTAAGCAGTTTTTCAAAAAGCGGTAAATCCTGCGGGGTTGAGATGACCAAGATATCCTGAATTCCGGCCAGCATGAGGACTGAGAGCGGATAGTATATCATGGGTTTGTCGTAAACTGGTAGTAATTGTTTACTAACAACACGGGATACCGGGTACAAACGCGTCCCCGAGCCGCCGGCTAGAATAATACCCTTCATGGATTCGATTCCTTAAATTTAAATTCATTCCGTGCTGCAAACAGCGCGGAATGAATTTAAATTGTGATATAAGATTCTTATTCGCTTGCTTACACGTGCAAATGACACCAAAATACATACATTTTGGAGCCGGATCAGCTTATATATCGATATAGGGATCGGTATCAAAGTCGAAACCGTCTTTTCCGGCCTGCATTTCGATCCCGATCCTGATGCCGATTTCGATCCCGATTGTTGCGGCTTATCCGCGTTAGGTGTCAGTTAATTCTTAAGTATTTATTAGAAACAAGTACCGATTTTTCTTTTTGATCACCTTTTTGATAGCTTTTAACTAGAAACGAGTCAGTATTGACATTTAATGTTTCTAATGTATGAAACCGCAGTGTCAGCCTTGCGTTATCGGTGTTTCATTTTCGTGGTCTAAGCCAACAATTTGTTGTGCACCCGGCTGACCGATCATATTTATAAATTTTCATGAATTGACCTAAAATGAAAATATCAACTATATGGTAATATTCGATGTTTCATG
>Ga0180436_10003137_pt1 | contig 15315 bp, 12 predicted proteins | sample SS_ome_2_FD_132434 | JGI IMG/M metagenome (GOLD analysis project Ga0180436, IMG submission 132434) | Hypersaline lake sediment archaeal communities from the Salton Sea, California, USA - SS_3_S_2 metaG | ecosystem: Environmental > Aquatic > Non-marine Saline and Alkaline > Hypersaline >...
ACGACTTTTCTCCACACGCTGGTTTCAACTTTGGTGTATGGCCTTAACCCCCTCGGGTTTTGTGGCGGTGCTGGCCGGGTGGTTTGTTACTGAAATCGGGCGACAGCCCTACATCGTTTACGGTGTCATGCGTACCGCCGAGGCGGTGTCTCCGGTGGCTGCTACCAACATCGCCATATCGCTGCTGGCATTCATAGCGGCCTACACCTTTATTTTTGGGGCCGGCAGCTACTATGTCTTGCGCCTGATAGCCAAAGGGCCATCTACGCCCGAAGCAGCCTATGGCGATCACGGCATCAAATCGCCACCCTTGGTAACCGATCTGGGAAGTGAAGCCGGAGGAGGACAGCATGTTTAGTTTCGCAAGTTTCGTGGACCTGGCCCTGATCTGGTATGGTTTGATCATCACCGCTATGTTTCTATACGTCATCTTGGATGGCTTCGATCTGGGCGTGGGTATTTTGTTCCCGTTTGCACCTTCAGATAAATGCCGTGACCGTATGATGAATTCCATCGCTCCCTTCTGGGACGGCAACGAAACCTGGCTGGTTTTAGGGGGTGGTGGCTTGTTTGCCGCATTCCCCTTGGCGTATGCCGTGGTCATGCCGGCCCTGTACATGCCCGTAATCTTGATGCTGCTGGGCCTGGTTTTTCGGGGGGTTGCCTTTGAATTTCGTTTTAAGGCCAGCGGACAATCTCGGAGGATATGGGATTATGCCTTTCATTTCGGATCTTTGGTGGCGGCCTTCATGCAGGGTATGATTTTGGGTGGATTTGTCCAGGGTATTCAGGTGGACGGCCGGCAGTTCGCCGGCGGATCGCTGGACTTTCTGAGCGCATTCAGCGTCATGACCGGGCTGGCGCTGATATTTGGCTATGCTTTGCTGGGATCAACCTGGTTGATCATGAAGACCGATGAAACCACACAGGCCTGGGCGAGACAGTGCGCCAAGTACGTCATTATTTTTGTGGTCATTTTCATGGGCCTGGTCAGTTTGGGCATGCCCGTCCTAAATGCCGACATACGCGCGTTGTGGTTCAGCCTCCCAAATTTTTTCTGGCTATTGCCCATGCCGGCCTTATCGATTGTTTTTGCATACCTGGTTTGGCATACGGTCAGCAATGGAAAGGAATACGGGCCGTTTTTATATAGCCTGGGATTGTTTCTGATGAATTACATCGGCCTGGGGATCAGCCTGTGGCCTTGGTTGGTGCCATATGAAATTACAATTTGGGAGGCGGCAGCTGCACCGGAATCTCAATCGTTGCTGCTGGTGGGCACCGTCATCATGCTGCCGGTAGTTCTGACCTATACGGCCTATTGTTATTACTTATTCAGGGGAAAAACGTCCCATGAAGAAGCTTACTAAAAAACAGCGCCAATGGATCTGGTTCGGCTTTCTTTGGATTACGAGTTTAATGGCGGTTTTATCGCTGGCCTACATGATTCGTTGGATGATGGGCCTGGCATAATCAGGAAAATACCCATCGCATGGTGGTGTGTAAAGGAGGCTAAGATGACAAGCAAGCTAAATAAAATAATAGAAAAAATTGAAATGGATCACGCAGACCATATCAGCGGGGACGCTCGGAATTACAAAGAAGTCGATCTGTCAAAAACAGCGGATGAACTGGGTTTGGCGGACGCTGCTGACTGCTTTCGCAATGTCAACGCAATCGTACCCATAAAAGCCCCGGTTGAAGGTATGAAGGTCCGCATTGACGGCCGCACTTTTGTCAATTATGTCCAGTTTGAATCGGGGGTGGCCGTGCCAGGCTATGTTGCTGACAGTTCGGGGTTGCCGCATAAAACCTATGAACCTTGGGATAGTATGATTCTAAACTTTACCTGACACCAAGCTCGAAAGCTGCAAGCAAAGGAGTCCCATCGTTGAATCGTCCGCCACGGCACCGCAACATATCCGTAAAACGACTTATTCTGGATGCCTTGCAATTTGTTCGCACCCAGTCGTTTATCTGCCAACGATTCGGCCGACCGTTTCGGCCCAGCCGCCGGTACGTTGAAATTGACATCACCTACAAATGCAACCTAAAATGCATCAACTGTAACCGTTCTTGCGCCCAGGCTTCCAGCGTACTGGAAATGCCCCTCACAACCATCGAGAGTTTTGTATCCCAGAGTGTCACCCGGAAAATTATCTGGGAGCGGATTCGAATCCTCGGGGGTGAACCCACCCTTCACAGCCGGTTTTTGGAGATCGTCGACTGCCTGATGGAATACCGACGGATGTATAATCCGGCCGTAAAGCTGGTGGTGGGCACCAATTTTTATGGCAGCCGGGTGCAGCGGATATTGCAGCAACTGCCCGCATCCATTGTCTTGAAAAGTACGTTGAAGACGTCTCCAACGAACCTTTTCCGGCCGTTCAACGTGGCCCCCGTAGATTCGCGTTTTAATCAATTTTCAGACTACCGCTGCGGCTGCCGGATTATTGAAGATTGTGGCCTGGGGCTGACGCCTTCGGGATATTATATGTGTGCTGTTGCCGGGGGCATCGACCGAATTTTTAACTATCATCTGGGCCGACCGAACCTGCCGGTGGTATCCGACACCCTGGAAGACCAAATGGCAGCTTTTTGCCGATGGTGCGGTCATTTTGGGTTCCAATGGCCTACCCGCAAGCCTAGGCAATCCAAGTCCTGGCAACTGGCGTATGCGCAGCAGCGCCTTAGACCAACTCGCGATGGGGAAGGGGGGCATTCAAGCTTATGACGAAATTGCGCGTACTGCACGTACTGGGACAGCGTCCGGAAATGACCGGCAGCGGTATCTACCTCGAGGCTTTGATCCGTGAATCACACAAACACGGAATCGCCTGCTATCGGATTGCCGGTGTTCCGGAAAGTAGTCGGGACACATCGGCGGTTGGGCCTTCAGTTCACGGCCAATATGTATTTTTCGAATCGGAAGCGCTTAATTATCCCGTCGTCGGTATGTCAGATGTCATGCCCTATCGCAGTTCGAAGTTCAGTGAACTAAAAGGTCGCCGACTGACGGCATACAAGTCAGAATTTACCCGTGTGATAGCGGATGCCCTGAATCGATTCCGTCCGCATATCCTCCACAGCAACCATCTCTTTTTGTTGTCAGCCCTTGTTAGACAAAAATTTCCGGATATACCCATGGTGACAACCTGCCATGGCACTGATCTACGGCAGGTTGAATTGTGTCCGCATTTAAGGCGCTTTGCGCGGCGGTATTGCCAGCATATCGATAAGACCATTGCCCTGAGTGCCGAGCAAAAAGCGGAAATCATGAGCGTTTACAACATCCCGGCAGATAATATTGCGGTCATCGGCGGCGGTTATGATGATTCGCTTTTTAACCGCGGTCCCCAGCGCATGAGCGACAAGGTTGAACTTCTCTATGCCGGAAAATTGAATCGAAGCAAAGGTGTCCCTTGGCTACTGCGATCCCTGATGCAGATCAGCGACCATGATTGGCACCTGCATATGGCAGGGAGTGGTACCGGACCTGAATACGATGAATGTATCGATCTCATAGCGCAATTGGGCAACCGGGTGACATGGCATGGATATGTCAATCATCAGCGTTTGGCCGAGCTCATGAAACGCGTCCATATTCAGGTTTTACCCTCTTTTTTCGAAGGCTTGCCCCTTGTTCTTTTTGAAGGCCTGGCATCGGGTTGCCGGATCATAACCACCGAATTGACTGGTTTCCGTGAAATTTTTGGTAAAGCCGGCAAAGATTCGGTCCATTTAATTCCGTTGCCACCCCTGGAAACCATCGACCGACCTTACCAAAAGGACGAGGCACGTCTGATTGATGCCTTATCTGATAGCTTGATTGAGATGATCGCGACTGCTCGCCGGGCGCCTGAAAATGACGATCCCCAGGCAAAAAAAATTGCAACCGATTATACCTGGACGCGTGTTTTTAAGCGTACGTTGTCTGTTTACGAGGCGGTCACAAATACCAAACTTGATAGCATTAGGCGATAAGCACTCAGCAGCTCAGGGCCTACTGCTTTAGGCTTCTACCTGGTTATCCGTATCTTTCCACCAGTCAGGTTTGTGATCGAACGGATAAAACTCTTTTCAGCATTTTTGGGGATTTCCAGTTTAAATGTGACATCAGCCTCATATTTTTCTTCAATAATCTGAGCGTCAAATGAATCCATCATCTGTTTGATGTGCGTGACTTTCGGGTAATCAAAAATAGCGATTAAAGCAATTACTTCCCTTTTGTCTTTAATGACCAGATCTGTGAGTGCGTTTTTGACAGCGTCGGAATAAGCTCTTACAAGTCCGCCGGTACCCAATTTTGTCCCCCCGAAATATCTGCTTACAACGGCAACAATCTCACCGATATCAGCGTGCAAGAGAACGGTAAGCATGGGTTTGCCGGCGGTACCATGGGGCTCGCCATCATCGCTCATTCCTACCCGGGAACTATCCCCCGGAGGTCCGGCAACATAGGCCCAGCAGTTGTGCGTCGCATCCGGGAATTCAGTTCTTATGCTATTTATAAATGCTTTGGCATCCGCCTCGGTCGCCGCATGTGCCAGGCTTACAATGAATTTACTTCGTTTTATTGTTTCTGCGGTTCGGTATGGTTTTGCAGGGATAGAATACATTGCTATCATTAGATGCGATCTAATTTATTTGTTCGATTACGGAAAAATCTTGTTTCCATTATCACACTATTTCGACTAATTCAAAAACCTGTGATATATCCATCTGGGAAAACACCGATACGTCATACCTCACAATCAAAACGTCATTTCGACAAACAGTATAACGCTCTAATCATCAATTTTTGGGTCAGCACAAATCATGTATGAAGGTTTTATATTATCCAGTGATCAGATAAGGCCGAACAATCAGACGCGCTTGGTTTTTCAGGGACGGCTATCCGATGGCCGGCGCTTTGACTGGACGGTCAATCAGCCAGGTATCGTTTTTTTTATTCGACGTGCTGAAACCTGGACACCACCTGGAGCTGCCCGCAAAGCGGTCAAACTCCGTAGTATGCAAGGCGAAATGGTTGACGCATTATATTTTCAAAACACCTTGGACCTCAATCAGGCTCGCAGTGCGTGTGGTGCTCGCAATATACCCACCTTCGAAGCGGATGTGAATCTGGTCGCACGTTTTTTAATGGAGCGCTTTATAAAAGGCGCGGTAGCCTTTGAAAACGAACCCATCCGTTCAGAGAACAACACGCTTTATTTCGTCGATCCACTTGTCAAGCCTTCAGACTACCTACCCAAGCTAAAATTATTATCCATCGATATTGAGTGTTCGATGAAAATGGATTTGTATTCGATTGCGCTATTCGGTTCAAATCTTGCGGCCGTGCTCATGGTGGATGAGACGCGTGAAGAAGGGCCGGTCAGCGATAGCTATCAGAGTTTTAAAAATGAAAAGAATCTGTTGCTGGCCTTTTTCAACATGATCCGCACATACGATCCCGATGCCTTGATCGGTTGGAATCTGATCGGTTTTGACCTGCAATGGCTGGCGCGCAAGTGTCTGGCGCTGGGGCTGAGGTTTGACATTGGCTGCGACGGGCCAGCCCAAATTCTAGCACCGGGCAAATTGTACAATCAATGGATTGCCCGCATTCCAGGTCGAGCAGCCTTAGATGGGATCCCCATGCTCCGAAGCGCTTATGTTCAAACCGAAGGCTACTCCTTAGCAACGGTTGCCCAGAAAGTACTTGGTCGTAAAAAACTCATCGAAACAAGCGGATTGGAAAAAGTGGCTGAGATCACGCGGCTTTTTAAAGCGGAAAAACAACAGTTGGCGGACTACAATCTTCAGGATACCCGATTGGTATACGAAATTTTTAGAAAACTGAATCTTGCGCAACTGGCTCTCAGACGCTCACAATTGACCGGGCTGCCATTGGATCGGACCGGCAGCAGTGTGGCCGCTTTTGATTTTTTATACCTGCCCCGTTTGCACCGGCATGCGTATGTGGCGGACACCGACCCAAAGCCTGCGGCAGATGCTCAATCGGCACCCGGGGGGATGGTGTATGAAGGCTCACCCGGATTTTATGATAATGTTGCCGTATTGGATTTCAAGAGTCTCTATCCCAGTATTATTCTGACCTTCAGTATCGATCCGTTGGCCGCCAATGTCCTTTTACATGAATTGGCAGATGACCCGCCAACTGACTCAAGGGTGCCTGATCGGATTGTCCAGGGTCCGGCCGGGCTTCAATTTGCCCCAGATTATGCCATTCTGCCTTCGATTATCGGGGAACTTTGGCAGGCACGCGAAAGGGCTAAAAAGTCAAAGGACACCACACTATCACAGGCAATTAAAATCATCATGAATTCATTTTACGGTGTCCTGGGAAGTAGCGGATGCCGTTTTTTTGACTCGCGCCTCGCGGGAAGCATCACCCGAATCGGTCATTGGATATTGAACTTTTCCCGCAATTTTATTGAACAAGAGGGCTATGCGGTTATTTACGGGGATACTGATTCCCTGTTTGTTAACCTGGGCAAAGAGAATCAAGAAATTGTTTCTAAGGTTGTCAGCGACCTGGCCGAAAAACTCAACCGTCATTTGGCTCATGAAGTCAATTCGCGTTTTAAGGTGAAGAGTATGCTTGAGGTTGAATTTGAACGCTTGTTTCTGCGTTTTTTCATGCCCACAATTCGGGGGCACCAAACGGGTTCGAAAAAACGTTATGCCGGACAAATTTTAAACAAGGATGGGAACAAAGAGTTATATTTTGCCGGCATGGAATCGAATCGGCGCGATTGGACCGACCTTGCCAAGCATTTCCAGGCGGACCTGTTCACAATCATTTTCAATCAGGAAGAAACAGCAGCGGCAAAGGATGCGCTTGTTGATCTGGTTCGCAGTCGCCATCAGGCCTTATATGATGGCAAACTCGATGATAAACTTGTGTACCGAAAAGGAATCAGCAAGAAATTGAAGGATTATACCAAAAATGTTCCGCCCCACGTTCGGGCGGCACGTATGTTAGATCAGATGGATGGCAGGATTGTCAGCTATGTGATGACGACCACCGGTCCGGAACCCATCCAAAAGCGTTCGAATAGCCATTATGACTACGACCACTATAGTCAAAAGCAAATGGCCCCGGTGGCCGACATGGTTTTACGTCATTTTGATATGGATTACCGCTCCATCATCAAGAACCAAAGGCAGTTGAGTCTGTTTTAACGCGGTCGTGCTTATACTAAATGTCAATAATATGTTCCGAAATTAAAGTCTGAGCGAAAGCGGTTCAGGTATTTTTTGAATGCGTCATATCAGCATGAATCTGCCTCGCTAGCGTAGTGCCCTGACGGATTGGTGATGTTTCGACTGCCTGATTTTAATACCAATCGGCTTAGCTTCATCACCAATCCGTGGGGCACAGGTAATATTTTGGATTGATATGTCGCGTTCAAAAAATACCTGAACCGCTTATTAGGCCAATCGGAACATATGATGTACTCGTAAAAAGTCAAAATTTTCAAATTTCGTTTCTATAACCTTTTGAAATTATTATGAGTGAAATTTGAATATTGCTATTTTTCGGACTTTTTACGAGTCTATCATTTATGACAACCGCTATAGTACATGAAGAATATATGCATTTTGATTATTTTTTGAGTTCGTTTACCGCACGCTGTAACTCCAATACTTCTAACGGGCAGTCATGCCAATCATGAATCCAGCAGACTATTAAATCGGCACCTGCAAAATCATAACCTTGTTTACTAAAATCACTACTCTTGAATTCAAATTTAATGCGAACACGCTGGTATCGATTCTCACCAATATGTCTTTTGGCTTCACAATCAGGAAAGGTGTTGTGAACCGCTTCGACCATAAAACCAAGTTCATAACTCACCATTCCAAATAGAAATATAACGCCGTTTTGATTGATGGGTGCATGCCGCAGTCCTCTAAAATCGATTAGTTCCCCAAACTCGGCAATTTCGGCCTTGTCTGTGTCTTTGATCACCTGTTTAGATGGGGTGGCGGGACTGATTAACGGCTCTGAAATTTCATCTTTTGATTCCGCATCGGTAATCTTCACGCTAGCCGAATCGATGCTAGCATCTTTTTCAGCTGCGGCCTGTTTTTCAGCCGCCTCTATCGCCGCCGCCTTGATCGCTGCCGCCTCTTCTTTGGCTGCCTTTTCGGCCGCTGCCTTTCCGGCCGCCGCCGCCTCTTCAGCCTCTATTTTAGCCGCCGCCTTGATCGCTGCCGCCTCTTCTTTGGCTGCCTTTTCGGCCGCTGCCTTTCCGGCCACCGCTGCCTCTTCAGCCTCTATTTTAGCCGCCGCCTTGATTGCCGCGGCCTCTTCTTCCGCTGCCTTTTCGGCGGCCTTTTTTTCAGCTGCCGCCTCTTTTTCGGCCGTCTTGATTGCCGCGGCCTTGATCGCCGCGGCCTCTTTTTCAGCCGCTTTTTCGGCGGCTTTTTTTTCAGCTGCGGCCTTTTTTTCCGCCGCCGCCTTTATTGCTGCCGCCTCTTCATTCGCCTGTTTTTCAGCCGCCGCTTTAGCCGCCGCCGCCTCCTTTTCAGCGGTCTTGATGGCCGCGGCCTTTTCCGCCGCGGCCTCTTTTTCCGCCTCTTTTATGGCCGCCTCTTTTATGGCCGCGGCCTCTTCTTTGGCCGCCTTTTCCGCGGCCTCTTTTTCCGCCGCGGCCTCTTTTTCCGCCTCTTTTATGGCCGCCGCTTTTATGGCCGCGGCTTCTTCTTTGGCCGCTTTTTCGGCGGCCTTTTTGTCCGCCGCGGCCTCTTTTTCAGCCGCCTTTATGGCCGCCGCCTTGATCGCCGCCGCCTCTTCTTTGGCCGCCTTTTCAGCCGCCGCCTTTTCTTCATTCGGTTTTGCGGCAATGCCATCTTCTCCAGCAGTAAGCTCTTCGGCAACGACATCGTCCTCGGTAATGATATCCTCTTCGTCAATCGTAACCTCTTCGACTATGATATCCTCTTCGGAAATGACATGCTCATCTGTGGGACCCTTCTTTTTTATGATCGGTTTGCCTTTGGGAAGAAAATTCTTTCTGGACAGTTTATTGGTAGACTTTGGTTTATCCTTAATTTTTGCGAGCCGCTTCAATTCTGCCCAGCCTCCGCCAGGGAACATATCCTTGATTCGCCACTCTTTAATCCCTGAAATCTTTACAAAATATTTTAAAGTAAGGGTCCCATCGGTTTTGCTATCTGCCCTTTTTGCTTCCCTGATTATTTCATCTTTAGAATATTTGTGCATTGCTTCCAGTCCTTATCTGTCACGCTTTGAGAGTTGTGCGCAAAATAAAGACTCTTTCCTGAACTTATGGTTTACAGAATCATACGCACCCATTTTCCAGCTTACCTTATCTAAGTTATCGGCAGGATTTCTAAATACTTAAATATAAAAGATACTCAATCGGTCAACAGTTGGATAAATCCGGCAGCAGCGCTTCGCGGCGGCAGAGCGGTTTGGTTAAAAGCAATTGGACATCACAGATATAGCGTTCGGCAAAGCCGCCCTCACAGTAACACAGGTAGTATTCCCACATGCGGATAAAGGTTTCCGGAAATTTCAGGGCGCGCACCTTTTGAATGTTTTTGAAAAAGCGATGGCGCCACTGACGCAGCGTGCGCGCATAATGGGGGGTAATATCTTCAAAGTGAAATAGTCTCAGGTCGGCTACACGGGCAATGGAGGCCAGCATGGCGGCCACGGACGTCACGCAACCGCCGGGGAAGATATAGCGTTTGATAAAATCGACCGAATGAATGTAACGTTGGAACTCCTGGTCGCGAATGGTGATGGCCTGCAGCAGCATCATGCCGTCATCCTTGAGCAGCCGACTGCAAGTTTTGAAAAAAGTATCGAAAAATTGATGACCCACGGCCTCGATCATCTCGATGGAAACCAGCTTGTCGAATCGTCCTTTCAGATTACGATAATCCTGTTTGAGAAGATGAATCCGGTCCTGGATCCCCGCTTTTTTGAAAAGTTCGGCTGAATAATGGTATTGCTCGTCGGAAATCGTCGTCGTGGTGACATGCACGTCATAATTTTGGACTGCATACAACGTGAATCCGCCCCATCCGGTGCCAATCTCGATGATCCGATCACCGGTTCTGAGCTGCAGTTTTTTGCAGATGCGGTCATACTTGGCAACCGAAGCTTCTTGCATGGTGCTTTGCTCGCTTTCGAATATGCCACAGGAATAGGTCATGGTCGGGTCGAGAAAAAGTTTGTAGAAATTGTTGCCCAGATCATAGTGGGCCACGATATTTTTGCGACTGCCGATCTTGGTATTTTTACGAGCAAAGTGATAGAGTCGGTAAAGCGGCGTGGTCAAACGGGCCAAACCTCGTTCCATATCCCCAAATACAGTTTGGTTCAGGGCCATGATGCGCATGACCGTGGTTAAATCATCCGCCGACCAGAGCCCGTCCATGTAGCCTTCTGCCGCCCCGATGCTGCCGCTAAACAATATGCGACTGTAGAAACGTGAGTGATGAATGCGTATATCCGCATGCAGCGGGGCGTCCGCAGGCCCAAATACATATTGTCCAGCATCTTCGACAAGCGTTATGCAGCCGTGCTGCAGCTTACTCATAATGGCCAGAACTGTTTTGCGGGCCATGTGATCGATTTTTCCCGCTTTTAAATCAGCCAGGGCCGGTGCTTCCGCAGGTATGATAAATTCGGCCATCTTACTTTCCACATTGCAAGTCTACTACAAGCTATCTCAAAATAATCTAAATCTTTCTTGTGGCATAGCAAAGCGGCCCAAACTGATCAAATAGTACTTTGATGTTCCGCTTTCTATCTGCCCAGTCTAATGCCAAAGGACCACATCATTATTTTGAGATAGGTTGTATACAGTTTTGTGAATCTTGTATTTTTGGGCCAGGTCAGGGATCGTGACCTGGCTAAAAAGTTAACCAAAACCAAGTGACTAACGTTAAGGAATTCTATCTCTTTTATAAAAGATCGCGCAGCGTTGACTTAACTATCCAAGACCACCAAGTTCAAGGAGTCAAATGTCCTGGAACGTCATCAACTACGGATGCGCATAAAATGGTATTTTTTTAAGAACCAGGCGCAATGCCTGCCAATATATCATGATAACCACCTTCATGGTCATGGCCGGATACAATAGCAGCACTCGTGTAAGCTCTTTACGATTGAGCGCCCGGCGTTTTAATTTCAGTGTAGCGTCGAATAATTTACGACCCTTTTGATAATCGATGATATGGACGCCGAGTTTGTCGCCGGGTAAGCGGAAGCGCCAATCGTAGCGGATATCCATATCGATAAAGGGTGAGACATGAAACACTTTTTCGCCGGTATGCCGTCGCCAGTCTTTAAATGGATGCAGGTCGTCCTTCTTGTCCAGGACATAGCAGAAATGCTCACCCCAGGGAGTATTATGGACTTCCAGGACAATGGTTTCAACCGCCGTATCTGCTTTGTTATAGCAGTAATAAAAGCTGGCCGGATTAAAACAATAACCGAAATAGCGCAAATGGGTCAGTAAGCGAATCGGTCCCGCGGGTCGTATTCCCAGACGCTCTTCAACCAGGTTCTGCACCGTCTGTTTGATGGGGATATTGGGGTCGCCAAAGTGATCTCGACGTCGAAAATAGGCCAGGTTGACTTGCTTGCCGGACCACAAGGGGTGGATATCGAACACGGTCGGCAGTTCATCCAGGTCTAAGAACATAAAAAACAGGCGATAGCGAAATTTGTTGGGCCGGGGCAGGTGGCGGCGGTGTCGGACGGTGCCTTCGTATATACAGCTCTTCATTCGGATAGGTCTTTCCCAAAGTGTTTGCAAACAGCCAGGGCGCTATTCACGCCGTCCTCATGAAAACCATAGCCCCAGTAGGCACCGCAATAATAGGTTCGGTTCTGGCCGTTGAGTTCGTCCTGACTGCGACGGGCTACCAGACTTTTGGGATCATAAACCGGGTGATGATAAATAAACGAATCGATTTTTTTTCCGGATTGGATCCTTACCGGCATGTTTAGGGTGACACAAAATTCAACCGGCGCATCCAGGCTTTGAAGTCGATTCATATCATAGGTCAAGGCAACACGTCCGGTTTTCTCTTTGGGTATATGATAATTCCAGCTGGCCCAGGCAATCTTTTTGGGCGGCATGAGCGCGTCATCGGTGTGCAAAACAGCAATATTTTCCTGATAGGGTATCACGCTTAAAATTTCATGCTCCAGATCGGTTGGATCAGCCAGCATTTTCAGGGCCTGATCACTGTGGGCTGCAATCACAACCTGATCAAAAGACTCGGTTTCATTATTGGCGGTAATTTCCACCCGGTCTTCGAACCGTTTTACGGCCGATACCGGCATGCTGAGCCGGATGCCATCGCTATAGGGCCGGGTAAGCGGACCGATATATTGCTTTGAGCCGCCCTTGATGACCAGCCACTGGGGTTGATCGCCGATGTTGAGGACGCCGTGGTTGTTGAAAAATTCAACCAGATAGCGCGCTGGAAATTCCCGGAATTGCACGGGGTCGGCTGACCAGATGGCCTCACCCATGGGAATAATGAAATTTTCAATAAAAAAAGGACTGTATTTTTTGGCCTCCAGATATTCCGCCAGGGTAATGGTGTAGTCGTCGGTATCAATGAGTTCGGAAGCCTCTCGCCGAAAACGCAAGGCATCGGTGAGCATACGGTAAAAAGCAGGCCGCAGTAGATTTTTGCGTTGGGCGAACATGCTGTTAAATGTGCTGGGGCAGAAAAACAGGCCGGTTTTTTCGCATTGCACACTGAAACTCATGTTGGAGGGCTGCCAGCCAACACCCAATTGCGTCATCAGATTAATAAAGTTGGGATAGGTGTGTTCGTTAAAAACGATAAAGCCCGTATCAACTGCAAATGTTTGACCATTTACAGGAACATCGATGGTGTGGGTGTGTCCACCGATATAGTCGTTGGCCTCGTATACCACAATATCATGGTCCTCACTCAGCAGGTAAGCGGCGACAAGGCCGGAAATACCGGCGCCTATGACAGCGATACGCATTGTCGTTTCCTCCAGTTCTAAGGATGATAGGCAGTCAGACTGTTAGACAATTAGATTTAAGGTGTCTAATGGTCTAACAGGCCAGGACAACTACCTGTGGAAATAGACCGGTTAAAATGCTTTTATGTGAAAAGTAGCGATAGAATTCCGCCTAGTCAGCGCTTTATATGCTATTGGTTTTAGCCGAGCCACGAGACTGTGTCAACACGATTAGATATCTTTTCGATAAGTGATGTTCGTCCGCTGGTTGAAACTGTTGGTTGTTTATAGTATACCCATATTATCTTTTTTTTCGGAAGACCACGGGACTATCCGTGGGGATCCCCATGCAATTGCATGCAATCTAACTTGAATTCCCGGAGCGAATGACCATGAACGACCAGCCGACTGAACCTGCAACGGATGCGACAGATCTCCACTGCCCGGAACCGCTGGCGCGCACAGCCTTGGATGCCTTGTCTGCAAACATCGCTATTCTAGATCATAGCGGCGTCATCCTGGAAACCAACCGGGCGTGGCGGGCATTTGGTACCAAAGGTGGCTTGTTGCCGGATCTCGATTACCGGGGCATGAATTATCTGGCGATCTGTGATGCCACCACCGGGGAGGAGGCCGAAGACGCGACCAAAGTGGCTGCCGGCATACGCTCAGTTATCAACCGGGAAATCGATGAATTTCTGCACGACTATCCTTGCCACGAACCTGACCGACAACACTGGTTTTACATGCGTGCCGTTCGCATTCCCAATACAGATCCAGTTCAAATTGTGGTTAGCCATGAGGAAATCACGGCCCTTAAATTGGCTGAGCAGGCGCTCAGAGAAAGCCAGGAAAACCTGAGTGAGCAGAAGCAGGGTTTGGAAGAGGCCAATGTAGCCTTAAAGGTTTTGCTAAAACAGCGCGATGCCGACAAACAGGAACTCGAGAAACGGTTTTTGACCAATGTCAAAGGCTTGGTGCTGCCCTATGTTGAAAAATTACGAAATGCCCGTATGAAACCCAAGGAAAAGACCTTGGTTGAAATTGTTGAAAGTCACTTGCACGATATCATTACGCCTTTGATGCAAAACTTGGCTAATGCCAATATTATGTTGACACCCCAGGAAATGCAGGTGGCCAGTTTGGTGAAAGACGGTAAAACAAGCAAGGAGATCGCCGATATATTGATTGTTTCCGAAGCCACGGTCAACTTTCACCGCAAAAACCTGCGCATTAAATTCGGACTGACCAACAAACAGACGAACCTGCGTGCCTACCTCATGTCTTTAAGCTAAATAAAATTGCGTCGCAATTTTATTTTGATAGGAATTGGCTATCACTATTACTAAATACCTCTCCCATTGAATTCCACCCGATGATATCTATATTAAAATCATTAATTTATATATGTGCATGATGGTGCAAGTGAGCCCGTGCCGTCATCCCAAGGAGGTCGCATGAACATCATCGATTCAGATAGCAAAGTTGACCTGCTGTTTCAGCTAAAATGGAACAGCACCAATTCAACGCACACAGACTGCTATCAGGCAATTCAGGCCAACATTTGGCGGGATATTTTTCCGACCGCCTTGAGTGAGCGCCTCATCGGGGCCCAGGCCGGCGATAATGTCATCCTGGAATTCACGGGGGGACAGGTTATTTCGCCCTACAGCAAGCGCGAGCTGAAAGAAATCAAGCACAGCCAGTTCAGTATTGACCGCGGACAAAAATCCGCGGTCAGACCACAAGTGGGCCGCTTCTATCCGAAGGGTGTTCTAAAGGACATGTCCGGGGTTTTTAAGGACAACATCGCCCCTTTTAGATGTGTGGGAATCAACAATGGACATCTATGGGTTGATTTCAACCACCCTTTGTCAGACAAGGATCTGCGCTTATCCACTATCATTGGTAAAGTCGAACCCAAACGGATTGAGCGTGGTGGCACCAGTATTGACTGGATAGAGCGGCTCACCCAAGGGCCGGGTATGCAGGCCCGTTGGCGGGATGTAGCTTCTGATTTTCTATCGGCCTCAGCATTTGAACGCCAGGATTCCCAGGCAGATGACGCTTTCTATGCCAAGCCTCGCCTGGTGCAGCATTTGGATGACACAGCCAAATCCATGGTGAAAAACACCTACGATCGGTTTCTCAGTGATGGTATGCAAGTTCTCGATCTTATGAGCAGCTGGCAATCACACATCCCTGAAAGGCATCGTCTGGATCGTGTGATTGGGTTGGGGCTCAATCAGGACGAGTTGCGGCATAACCCCCAGTTAGATCAATATGTGGTTCACGATCTAAACAAGGACAGC
>Ga0180436_10003138_pt1 | contig 15314 bp, 10 predicted proteins | sample SS_ome_2_FD_132434 | JGI IMG/M metagenome (GOLD analysis project Ga0180436, IMG submission 132434) | Hypersaline lake sediment archaeal communities from the Salton Sea, California, USA - SS_3_S_2 metaG | ecosystem: Environmental > Aquatic > Non-marine Saline and Alkaline > Hypersaline >...
CCCAGAAAATGGATCCCAGAATCGTCTATCCATCCGGGAGCAAAAAGCGGATCAACCGCTTTGCATTTGTCATCCACCCCCTTTCAAAAGAGTTTCTGAAAAAAGACAAGGCCGTTGATTTTCTATCAGGCTTTACTCCACCCCTGTTTCTGGATGCAGTGGAAAAAGTTGTGGCGTATGCTCCCCCGTGGGTTTACTCAAAAGTCACCGGAATCAAGTCACCCACCGGTGCGGAAGCGGAAGGCTGGCTGATCACCGTGGGTGGAACACCAAAGCAAATGCTGGCCCATACACCTGAGTTCACTTACAGGCGCCTGCTTCAGGCTGCGAGAATGGCCAAGCGGATGGGTGCGCAGATTATGGGGCTTGGTGCCTTCACCAAGGTGGTTGGGGACGCAGGTGTCACCGTTGCAAAAAAAGCGGATATTCCCATCACAACCGGCAACAGCTACAGTGCTTCCGGCGCACTCTGGGCGGCGGCTGATGCTGTGCGCCGCATGGGCCTGATCAAGGTTGAAAAAGGTAAAAAGATCAAAGGCAAAACCATGGTGCTCGGTGCAACAGGCGCCATAGGGTCCGTTTGCTGCCGCCTGCTTGCAAAAGCTTTTGACGAGGTTTATCTGGCCGGCAGGAACACCGCCAAGCTCTTATCTCTGGAGCAATCGATCCAAGACGAAACTCCCGGGGTAAAAACAAAAATCACCACAAAGCCGGATAAGTATCTTGAAGATATGGATGTCATTGTTACAGCGACATCCGGTGCGGGTAAAACCATTCTCGATATCACCAAAGTGAAGCCCGGGTGTGTCATCACCGATGTGGCAAGGCCCCTTGACCTGTCCCCCGAAGACGTAGCCAAGCGCCCCGACGTTCTGGTCATCGAGTCAGGGGAAATTGAGCTCCCCGGCAACCCGGAAATGAAGAATATCGGTCTGCCCCACAAAGTTGTGTATGCCTGCCTCGCTGAAACCATCGTTCTGGCCCTTGAAGGACGCTATGAGATTTTCACCATCGGCCGCGATATTGAATGGGAAAAAGTAAGAGATATCTATAAAATGGGATTGAGGCACGGAATGAAGCTTGCCGCGATATCCGGCGTAAACGGCGTTTTTTCTGATGAAGATATTGCAAAGGTAAAAAAACTTGCGCTTAAAGCGAGAAAAAAAGCTAAAAAACCAGGAGGAAAAAAAGCGTGAAACAGATCACAAATATCAGTCTCGGACCGGAAGAGGACAACTTCAAGATCGAAACGACGTTCCTTGGAAAAAAATTCAAAATACAGCGTATCGGCACTGATGGAGATATAGACAAGGCAGAAGACCTGCTGCTGAAATGGAATAAAAAAGCCGCTGCAATCTGTCTCAGCGGATTTAAATTCCCTTACACCATCGGTTCACAAAAAATGCCCAACAGGGAGACCCGGGAACTCTTAGACTTGTGCTCCCAACTGCAGACACCTGTTACCACGGGTGAAACCCTTCGGGGCGTCAGCCAGGAATGGTGTATTCGTCATCTGCAGTTTCAAATGGGCAACAGCTACTTTACCAATGCCAGAGTCCTGTTTTTCTCCGGTCTGTCAGACGCGACCATCGCAAAGGTCATCTCCGAGTATACCGATAACTTGACGTGCCTGGATCCGATTCTGATGAACGGAATACCAAAATATTTAAATTCACTTAATGAATTGAAGCTTTATGCCGACAAGATATATGAGCCCCTGAAATGGATCCCGGGTAAAAAAATTTCATCCTTTGCTCCGCCGGTAAACACGGTGAACGATTTTTTAATTCGGAAAGCCATTAAAAAATCGACTGTAATTGTCATACCCCATTATGACTTCTACAAGTATCTCGATTACTATGCCGAAGGAGATCTCGAAGGTAAATCTGTCATTACTTCAACTGCTTATGATAGCAGAATTAAAGTGCTGACTGAAAAAGGAGCTGACGTGGTCATTGATACCACCCCAAAGGTATTAAACAGGGTTGTGGGCGTCGGAGTGATTGAAGCGCTGATGGTTGCGGCACTGAATATACCCAAAGGGGATGAAATGAAGGATGACCTTCTTGAAATTATCAGCGAACAACGAATGGACCCCAGGGTCATTTTTCCTTCCGGTGAAAAAAAGCGTATCAACCGTTTTGCCTATATTGTGCACCCCTTATCCAGGGATTTTCTTAAAAAATTGAAGCCCATTGAAGCCATTTCCGAAGTCTCGCCAAGTTCACTGGGCACCATTGAAAAAGTAATGGCCTATTCACCTCCGTTTGTTTACTCGAAAGTGACCGGCATCAAGTCGCCAACCGGCGTGGAAGCAGAAGGATGGCTTATCGCAATTGCCGAAACACCGGAACAGATGCAGTTACATGATCCTGAATTTACGGCAAAAAAAATACTCCAGGCAGCAAAAATCGCCAAAAAGCTCGGTGCACAGATAATGGGTATAGGGATGCTTCCCAAAGCCATGCAAGGCGCCAGCATTGATGTTGCAAAGCATGCTGCATTACCGGTAACCACCGGAAACAACTATATTGCATCAACGGCGCTTTGGGCTGCCGCGGAAGCCGTCCGTCAAATGGGCCTGACCAAGCTCAAAAACGGGAAAATACTGCGGGCAAAAACAATGGTCATCGGTGCCACAGGCGCCGTGGGGGCCATTTGCTCAAGGCTGCTCTCCACGGCTTTTGAGGAAGTGTATATGGTGAGTCGAAATATGGCCAAACTCCTGACATTACAGGATACCATTCAAAAAGACGCACCAAAAGTAAAACTCCATGTGTCCACGCGGGCGGATGCCCATATCGCTGACATGGACGTCATTGTGGCGGCAAGTGCCGGCGCCGGTCAAATTCTTGATATCATGAGAGTAAAACCAGGATGTGTTATCACGGATATCACCCGGCCCATGATCTTTTCAAAGGATGAAGTTGCAAAACGGCCCGATGTTCTGGTAATAAGAGGAGGTGAAATTCTGCTTCCCGGGGACGATATCGAAATGAGAGATATTGGTCTTCCGCCCAGGGCGGCCTATGCGGGCCTGGCCGAGACAGTGACGCTCGCCCTTGAAGGACGGTTCGAAATGTTCACGGTGGGAAGTGAAACGGAGTGGGAAAAAGTGAAAGAAATCTATAAACTGGGAATAAAGCATGGAATGAAGCTGGCCACCATTTCGGGTGTCAACGGGGTGTTCAGTGAAGAGGACATTGCAAGGGTAAAAGAATTAGCCGTAAAGGAACGAAAAAAGAAATGATCAGGAAGCATGTACAGAAAATAGGCAAATCCGCCATGCGGCTCGTGGTCAACGATATGCCTGCCAAACTCATTAATGCAAGTTACAATACATACAGTAGAATTTATAAAGGTCAAATTAATTTCGGCCTACCGGTTTCAAAAGAACTGATTGTCACCCAGGAGGAAATCAGGACCAATGCCATCGGCAAGCTGGCCCTGACCCTTTATCATATTTTCATACGGGCTGCTGAAACACGCATCCCCCGGGATCAGATTAAAGTTGTGATTTTTGATGAACTGGATAAAGGCAGACTGCGCTTGACGGAAAATGTCATACTGCTGTCTGTTGATGAGCTTACCCGGCTTGCCTCCAAGAGATTTCATATAAACAAACGGTTTATTGCCAAAATCAAGAAAGAGGCCACCCGCAGACGAATTTTAAAGGAATCCATTAAGAATGATTCTCAACCCGCTTATTTTGAAAGCCAAATTGATGAAATCGAAAATAACGGGAGGGGGGATTACGAAACAGTATATTATCGGGACTTCACCGATGAGGGAAAAGAAATCGGATTTCGCCGGATGGTCAGCATGGAGGATGTGACGGCCGGAGACAACCGGCCCTCTATAATTATGGTGCCCGGATTTGCCAACAACAGCAACTGTTTCGACATCAGTAACCGCTATTCCATAGCAAAGGACTTTGCAGATCTCGGCTCATGGGTCTACCTGTTTGACCCCAGAGGGGTCGGGGTTAACGACGGACGATTTGATCCTTACTATACTGTGGACACGCTCATCGATTATGATTTGCCCACCGTGGTAAAGTTCATCTGCTCACGAAGCGGCGGAAAACCATCCATCCTCATCGGTCACAGCATGGGCGGTGTTGTCTCCGAAAACATGGTGCTGAACTGGTCGATTCGGCAGAACCTGGACAATATGGAAGGACTGGATCCCGGGATTAAAGACGCTTTGGATACCATCCTGGTTTCCAAGGAAGAAGCCGCCGCCTATCTCCCCATGGTAAAAGGAATTGTCTCACTAGGTTCCCCTAAATTTTTCAACAAGACATCCCATGTGTTTTTCCCGGCAGCTTTATGGCTGAACCACCTGTCGAGAATTTTCAGGTTCTCACAGGTTCCGGTCCAGGAATTATCAAGGGTAGTGACGGAACTTCCGGTTTTAAAAGAAATTACCAGGTTCTTATCAAACAACAACATCGGTGACTTAAATTTTCTGATTTCACCTGAGAATCACACCGACGATAAGTATTTCGTGGAACGGTACCTGAAATCTGCAACAGAATCCATTCCCCTTGGCCTTGGATTTCAATGCCTTAAATCGATCTATGATGGAAAGGGATTTAAAAGAATGGACCAAAGCCACCTGAACTACTCAGACTGTTTCAAATGGTTTCCCAAGGACATCCCCGTTTTTCACTTCTGGGGTTCCAATGACTATCTTGCCCCGCTTGACAATATGCGCTACAGTGAAGACTATCCTCATAAAATAAAAAAAGTGTATCATATTGGAAAAACGGCTGACCTGAAAAAAGTTCAAATCACGAATGAAAGAAGCCAGCTTATTGATTTTGTAATAGAAGGTGCAAACCACCTTGACCTTCTGTACGGAAAGACCGCCGTTGAACTGGTATATCCCATTCTCAACAAAATTGTAGAAAAAGTATGGGGAAACTGGTCATACGATACAGCGTTGTCAAAAGCCGGCTGACACTTTATTTCGGCTGGGCTTCTGCAATAAATATGTCTATCTTTGATTTTTTCCTGAGGTCCTCGACATATGCCATTATTTCCTTCCTGACCTTCCCCTGCTTGAGGAACTCTTTCAGCCTGATCTTGACATCTTTTAACTTAGTGGTTTCAGACGGTTTTTTATCCAGAACCTTGATTACATGAAAACCGAATTGTGTCTCCACGATGTTGCTTATCTCACCGGGCTGCAACTCAAATGCTGCGTCCTCGAAAGGCTTTACCATTTGTCCGCGCTGGAAAAAGCCAAGCTCTCCACCCTTTTCAGCACTGGGTCCCTCCGAAAACTTTTTTGCCAGCTCAGAAAACTCTTCTCCTTTTACCGCCCGCGCCCTAATTTTTTCCAGTTTTTTCCGGGCTTCATTTTTCTCGAATTCAATGGCATCCTTCTCGATTTTAATAAGGATATGGCTTGCCCTCACCGTTTCCGGACGGGTAAAGCGATCCGTGTTATTTCTATAATACTCGGTAAGTTCCTGTTCAGACACGTCAATCTTATCAATAATGGTGGTATCCACGTATTTCTTTATGGCCAACCCCTTTTCAATCTGAGACTTGACCTCGGTCTCTGTCAGGTTCATACTCGACATGTAATTATCAAACGCACCCTGATCCGGGTACTGCTTCCTCATTTTCGCGAACTGCTCATCCACCAGCGCAGGCTCTATTTTGATTCCGGCCTTTTCACTTTCCTGAAAAAGCATCTCCCGGTTAATGAGATCGTCTAATATTTTTGAACGGATTCTTGCAATACGGTCATCTTCCGCCTGCCCTTCCTCTTTTCCCGGGAATTGCTTTAAAATAAGGTTTACATGCCGGTCAAGGGAGCTCTTGGTAATCGGCTTCCCATTCACTGCCGCCGCTTTGTCGTCGCCTGTTTTATCGGCCGCGGACGTATCTGCCATGGGCCGGGTCATGAGGGGGAATATCAGCAGCATGAATATAAGGGTAATGGCCGGGACATAAAACGTTTTGCATTGCTTGAACATCATGAAGGGCTCCTTTGAAAGTGGTTGTGGTATGTTGTCAGTCGTTACACCTACCCTGCCGCAAACCCATGCTTTGTGTCAAGGCATATTCCGTGCTAACTTGTCTTTCATCACTGTTATCGACGTTAAAAACACCTAAAAAGGGATCGTTGACAGGGAAAAAACATGGAAATATAATATGCGATTTAGAGGTGAGTGTTTACGATACGGTATGGATCAGCAAGAAGGGGTAGTTAATCAGAAAACAGGAGGCGGCAAATGACAAATTTTCGTTCATATGTGGTGATGCTGACAGTGATTGCATCTGCATTGGCTTTTTCAGGGCCGGCGAACGCCGACAGCTATACAAACGCAATTGACGTATTTAAAAAATCCCCGTCGGTGGCGGATTTTTTTGAAAATTCTTACGGGTATGCTGTTTTTCCGATAATTGGAAAGGCGGGTGTTATCCTTGGCGGGGCTTTAGGCGAGGGCAAGGTTTATCAGGGCGGCACCGTCACAGGTACGTCGACCCTAATAAAAATGTCAGTCGGCTGGCAGGCCGGGGGTCAGGTGTTCAGCGAGATTATTTTTTTTGAAGACAAACGCGCCTATGATGAGTTTACCCGCGGCGAGTTTGCTTTTGATGCCTCAGCATCGGCTGTTGTCGTGACAGCAGGGGCTCAGGCACAGGCAGGCACCAAGGGGGCATCCGCCGGAGCGTCGGCCGGACCTGCAACGGGGGTTCAGTCCAAAGCGAAATATATCAAGGGAATGGCTGTGTTCGTTCACACCAAAGGGGGATTGATGTATGAGGCCGCCATCGGCGGACAGAAATTTAATTTTACCCCCCTGCATCGTGACGAGTAATCAATACAATGTCTATGTAGAGAAAAAAATCATAACCCAGTCGACCACGTATTTTCATACTTACGATCGTCTGTTTTTTACGGGAGTCCGGACACAACTCAATGAGTACGTTTTCCCCCAGTGCAAAGGCCTTAGGCCTGTGCTCGGGAGGGCTGGACAGCATTCTCTCAGCCCTCTTACTGAAACGGCAGGGCATTAATGTCGAATGGATTGCGTTTGAAACTCCGTTTTTCTCTTCGGAAAATGCAAAGGGTGCGGCGGAAAAATATGCTATCCCCCTTATGGTTAGAAATATAACGTCCGTCTACATCGACATGTTAAAGAATCCAAACTGCGGCTATGGAAAAAACATGAACCCCTGCCTGGACTGCCATACCCTGATGTTTAAAATTGCAGGCGAACATATCCGCAACAATGCCTTTGATTTTGTTTTCAGCGGCGAAGTTCTGGGACAGCGCCCCATGTCACAGACAAGACATTCCCTGCGGTATGTGGAAAAAAACTCCGGTATAGACGGCTATATTCTTCGCCCCCTTTCCGCTCTCAATCTCCCCGCCACCATACCTGAGGAAAACGGCCTGGTTAACAGAGATGAACTCCTTGGCATTCGGGGAAAATCAAGAAAAGAACAAATAGAGCTTGCCCACCGGTTCGGCGTCACGGGTTATCCGTCTCCGGCCGGCGGCTGCCTTCTGACGGACAGGGGATACTGCCGCCGGTTAAACGATCTTTTCGATCACCAGGATGCTTATAGTGAAAACGAACTCCACCTCTTAAAATACGGCAGGCATTTTCGAATTGACAGTCAAACCAAGATCGTTGTCGGCCGGAACAAAAAGGATAACGAGGGTATTTTAAAACACATGGATTCCGGAAGGGATATCCTGATCAAAATGAAACATGTGCCCGGCCCTGTCTGCATTGCTCCTGCCCTATCCTCCCCGGATATCATTAAACTGGCGGCATCCCTTTGCGCCGGTTATACGAAAACCCCAAAGGGTGAATCGGCTGAGGCTGTAATCGGGCATTCGACATCGTCATACACGATAGCCGTGAAACCGGCTGAGCCTGACATTGTAAAACCCTTCCTGTTGTTATAAAGAAGGAGGTTCAGCAGGGACCGCTTGTTTTTTTCTCAATCAAAGGAGCGTGAATGAGCAAGAAACCGACTTATGATGAACTTAAAAAACGGGTTGCCGAACTTGAAAAGAACGCCTCTTCGCAGCTGGAATTAAGTGAAAAAATAGCAGACAGTGAAGAGAAGTACAGAAGCTTGGTGGAAAACATACCCGACGTTGTTTATTCACTGGACAAATCGTTTAAGGTGTCGGCTGTGAATCTCCCCTCAGCCAAGTTCTACGGCTATGAAGCGGATGAGGTACTCGGTGAGGATTTTTCCGTATTTATGCACCCTGATGATCAGGAGCGCATTTTCAACTCTTTTCTGGAAGCCATTGAGACCAAACGGGAGTGGACCCGCAATCTGCAGTTTCGTGCCCTTTCAAAGGAAGGTAAGGAGCATTGGGTGGAAGTAAACTCCCATATGCAGTTTGATGAAAATGGCAACTATGAAAGAGAGGAAGGGGTTATCCGCGATATTACGGATCGCAAGAATGCGGAAATCGCCCTCTATGAAATTCACAATAAACTGGAAGAAAAAATAGAAGAACGCACAAAAGAACTGGTGGAGACGAATAAAAAACTGAACAAAGAAATAAAGGAACGAATCCAGGCGGAAAAAGCGCTAAAAGATTCCCAGGAACGCTTGAACATTATGTTCGAATATGCTCCGGACGCCTATTTTTTAAATACTCCGGAGAGGATTCTTCTCGATGGAAACAAAGCGGCAGAAAAATTAACCGGGTATAAAAAGGAAGAACTGATTGGAATGGATGTTGCCGACACCGGACTGCTGCCCAAGGAGCAAATTTCTTATGCTCTGGATCATTTTAAACGAACAAAAAAGGGGCATCCCGTGGGCCCCATCGAGTATACGCTGAGACGCAAGGATAAATCCAGTGTCCATATCGAGGTAAATACCTATCCGGTAAGGATAAAGGGTGAAGATATTTTTCTTGGAATCGCCCGGGATATCACGGAAAGAAAAAAGACGGAAGAAAAATTAATGAGCCTCCATGAGGATCTGGAAAAGCGTGTTGAGCAGCGAACCCGTGAACTTGCCGCAACAAACAAGGAGCTGCAGGAAAAAACCTTAAACCTCAAAGAAGCAAATACCGCCCTCAAGGTGCTTCTTAAGAGAAGAGAAGAAGATCAGACCGAAGTTGAAGAACGAATACTTGCCAATGTGAATGAGCTTATCCTGCCGGCCCTGGATACATTGAAAGGAAAAAAATTAGACGACAGGCAATCCACCTGGGTTGACATACTTGAAACAAACCTCAGGGATATTGTTTCTCCATTCTCCCGGGGATTGAGCTCCAAATACTGGAAGTTAACGCCAATGGAGTTCCAAGTGGCCAATTTTATTAAAAATGGCAAAACAACAAAAGAAATCGCTGAATTGCTTCATGTCGCGACAAGCACTATTAACACATATCGTGATAACATCCGAAAAAAACTGCGAATAAAAAACAAAAAAATCAATCTTAAAACCTACTTGTCCGACCTGGAATAATATGGTGCTTTTTTCCATATTCTTTCCACAATAATTCCATATTGCCCGGCAGCCGGTTTTTCCTGTAAAAGAAATCATGACACGATGACGTTCTAAAGGAAACATCCTGGATGAAATATATTATACTTGTCTTTTTTGTTGCATCGGTCTTCATCTGCCCTTCTTCACATGGTGCCATGCAAGCCCTCAGCAACGAATCCCTCAGCAGGGTGAAAGTCAGCGACGGCAAGACTTCGGCTCCTGACCCTGCTGCAAAGAAACCGGAGACCGCCTTGGAGATGGAACAGCCTGCATCCGTGGAATCCCGTTCATCGCTTGGTTGCAGGTTAAAAACATTGCACGAAAGCAGTGAGTATAAAAAATTTGATTTTTACTTAAACAAACTGGAACGATTTTCAGATGAACAGGACTATCCTCATCTGGCGACATCGGATAAGTTTATTTATTTTTCTTCCTGTTTTGCGGAAACCGCAAAGAAATGCCGTGAAAAGCTGGCTCAACTTGTCCATCAGTATCACGGTGACCATTTAGCTTCCATGCTGAATGAAAAACATGTCATATCCTGCAAAGCAGAAGATTTTTACAATCATCTAATGCGCTACAACAAAGGAACCGCTCCCCTTCCGGACCTGAAGGCCCTGATTAGCGACATAAAACAATGCCAGCACAGCTTCGATTCCCTGCTTTCGAACATCAATTGCGAATTGTAAAAAATTCGAAACCGGAGTTTAAGACAACTGCAGATTCTGAAGTGTGCGGGGGCCGGTGCACATAAATTTTACCTTCTCGCCTGCATGCATAATGTCCCTGCCTTCGGGTATTTTGACAACGGCATGGACGCTTGCCATTGAAGCAAGACGGCTTTTCATTTTTACCGGATGAAGACAAATCTCTTTTTCCGCCCATCCTATCGTACATTGTTTAAACTGGGTCCAGTCAACCTGCCCCTTGATGTCGTTCATCAGTTTTCCGTACATCTGAAGATAAGGGTAATGCCCGTATCCGGCTGTTTTCATGATGGATGGGAGCGCAATCATTAGAAATGCCATTTCATTCGATGCCGGTCCGCCCGGCAGACAAAAGACTGACTTACCATTCATTATGCCCATTCCAACAGCTTTACCCGGTCCCATTCTTACCCTGTGAAACAACATTTGACATCCCAGGTTTTCCAACACTCTCACGACAAGATCACGATCCCCTTTCCATGCGCCGCCTGACGTAATAAGAATATCCGACTTTTCCATGATTGCCGTTATGGCGTCTTGAATCTCACCTTCGGTGTCGCCGGCGGCCCTAATGGTGGTAGGGAACCCGATCAACTGGAAATGGCTGTTCTGGAGAACGACATTGCTTGCATACAGTTTCCCCGCGGCAATGGGTTTTCCGGGAAGGAGAACCTCGCTGCCCGTTGCAAGGAGGCCGATTTTAGGGCGGCAAAACACCGCGACATCGGACAGTCCGCCGGCGGCCAGGAGGCCCACCAGACCCGGGGTAAGAAATCGGCCCTTTTCAGCGATAACATCACCCTCGGCCACATCCGAACCGGTAAGCATAATATTGCGCCCCGGTTCTGCACCTGCCAGTGCATGAATAAAGTTCCCTGATGGTTCGGTGAATTCATCGGCAAGAACGGCATCGGCGCCGTCGGGAATAGGCGCGCCGCTTAAAATCCTTACTGCCGAGCCACTGGTGACCGTCATTCCCGCATTCCCACCGGCGGCGATATGCCCGGCAACCTTCAAGCGGACAGGTTGCTTTTCCGATGCCGCCGCCACATCTCTTGATATGATCGCATACCCGTCCTTTAGAGAGGAGTTGACTGAAGGTGAGTTGACTTTTGCCGTAACGGATTCAGAGCAAATGGCACCCGTGGCGCCGGTGAGCGGAACAGTCCTGCTTCCGATAGTGTGGGCACTGTCCATGGCGATGTTAAATGCAAGGTCAAACCCTATATCGTTTTGCTTCACTCAGCTTCCTCGAATATTTTATGTATCATGCGAACATGAATAATCGGAAGCATCCGGTTAATGGTATCAATGGCATTCTGGGCAAAAACGGATGCCTCTTCACGGTCAAGTGGTTTTCCTGACAGCCGTTTGGTAAAAATATCGACTTCTTTTCTTGCCAAAAATTCAATAAGGTCCATGTGAACCTGGAGATGCTCCACATGAAAACCCATCTCCACCGTAAGTCCGATCTGCCTCAATTCCGCCACTGCTTCCGCAATCCGGATACAGTCACGGTCATAAAAACCATCGGTGTCGGCCTCAATCATGTCAAGGTCATCCATGGCTTCAATGTCCTTCAAAGGAAGCCCGGTGTGAATCACTAGCTCCTCTTTGTTCAATTGTTGGGGGTGGCCGTTTTTTACACCATTCAGGAGAAGCGGCCGGTTTATTTCTTTTAAAAGGGCCAGGTGGTCTCCACCCTCAGAGAAATCCATGTCCTCCAGGAGGGTCCTAATTATATCCAGAGGCAGATATCTGGATTTCTGCAGTTTCTTAATGGTTAAAATTCTGTCGATATACGATTCATCATAATAGGCCATATTTTTGTGGGTTTTCATCGGTTGGGGGAGAACGCCCTGTTTGATATAATACCGAATTGTGCCGCTGTTTACCCCTGTGGCTTCTGACAGCTCTTTCATTTTTAAAAGTTTTGTCTCTTTCATCCCGACAACCTTACTTTCCGAATGGACATGCCGGATAGCTGCATTCCGGGCAATTCAGGCAAAGTCCGCCATGGCCCATGACCGCGAGTTCTTTTCTTGTGAAACGCTCCCCTGCAAGAACCCTTGGCAGAATAAGGTCAAGCATGGTGGTTTTATGGTAAATTCCGCATGCAGGAACCCCAAGGACGGGGATATCTCCGATATAAGCTATCATAAACATGGCACCCGGCAGAACCGGAGATCCATAAATGATCGCTTCGGCCCCTGCCTTGATTATTCCCTCCCGCGTCATGTCATCCGGATCAACCGACATACCGCCGGTGGTCAGTATAAGATCGGCTCCATTGTCAATAAAGCCCAATATTTTATTCTTTATAACGTTGGAGTCATCTGTTGCAAAATCAACACCCACCACTTCCGATCCGAGGTCTCTAATCTTGTCACGCAAAATGGGCTCGAACTGATCCTCGATGAGATTGTTAACAATCTCACTGCCGGTGATCAGAACAGCGGTTCTGGCTGCTCTGATCGACCTGATGTCCAGGATGCCATCGGATCTTGTGGCGATATCAACGGCCTTTTCAACCAATTGGTCCTCTATAAACAAGGGGATGGCCCTGGTCGCGGCGACAACGTCTCCTTGTTTCACCAGGGTGTTGTTGTGAACCGTTGCGCACATGACTTTTCCCAGCATGTTAATTTCCGTCAGTGCATCCACGTTTACCCTGAGAAGTCCGCTGGTATCGGCAAACAGCTTGAGTTTGCCCTCTTTGGGTTCACCTTTCCAGGCAATCCCCTTACCGCAGAAGGCCTTGGCCAACAGGGTGACCGCATCATTTTCATGAAGGAAGCCTTCTCTTTGCTCGATCACATAGATATGGCGCTTACCGAGCCTCTGCAGATGGCAAATGTCTTTCCGTTCAATTTTATGGCCTTTCTTAAATGCCCGGCCTTTGAACTCACCTCTGCGTATCTCCGTGATATCATGAGCCAGGACCCTGCCCACGGCATCTTCTATTTTAATTGTTTTCTCCATAGGTCTACCTGTTTCTTTTTTATAACAATCAGGGCCTCATCTGTCCATTTTTTTTATTTCCATTTTTGAAAACGGGTAAAATTCAACCCTTGACAGTTCCGGGTCGTCAACCCCGTCGTATATGGCCGCGGAGATGCTGTCTGTTTCGTCTGTGCCCCAGTAACACTCCTCCGCATGAAACCACCCCTCATCGGACGGATTGGCATTGTATAGCTGGTAACCCGAGTTATCGTATATATTGTTTTTCGTAAATTGCATGGCGCCGTTCAGGTAAACGCCGCCGGCACCGAACGGTTTTTCCGATCGGTTTCCCCTCACCGTGTTGCCTTCAAAAACCTCGTTTTTGATACTCATACCCCAGAAATTCAAGAACACGCCGCCGCCCAGTTTTTCCATCGCACTGTTGGTCAGTATCCGGTTGTCGCTGAGGGTGCTGTTTGTCTCCGCGTAAACGCCGCCCCCCTTGTTCGCCGTATTGTCTTTAATCGTGTTGTCCTTCACAAGGGCAAAGGTCGCATAAACCCCGCCGCCATTGCGGCGAGACTCGTTTCCTGCTATTGCATTCCCTGAAAGAGACGAACGGGATGCCCAAACGCCCCCCCCATCTCCCCTGGACAAGTTTCCTTCGATTGTGTTTCCGACAATATTGGCAGCTGTATTCGAACGGTAGCCGTAAGCAAAAATACCGCCGCCGTCCTCTTGTGCGGTGTTATTTACTATTTTATTGTTTGAAAGGAAAACAAGTTTGCTTCCGTACGTATAAATTCCGCCCCCATTGGTGGGGCTGATGTTTTCGGTTATCAGGCACCTGGTAATATCCACTGCAGCATTTCTGATGGATACCCCGCTGCCTTTGGTGTTTCGGATAACAGACCGATAAATTTCGGGACCGGTTCCTTCCATTACTATGCCTTTGCCGTTTTCAATAATACAGTGCTCCAGCTTTCCGGAGTTGTTCTTTTTCTGCATTGAATCAGGGACATCCCCTTTTTGATCATAAAACATCGTGCCCCATGGCTGTTGTCTGTTTCCGGTAAAGCGGACCGGTCGGTTTTCCGTTCCAACTGCATACAAATTTCCGCGTATGCGCAGTGTGACATCCGGTGAAATATCAAACACCGTTCCCGGAAGAACGGTAATCCTCACTCCATTTGGGATTAGAATGTTACCTTCGACACGGTATCTTGCTCCTCCGGTTTCTCCCAGGGTGGCATTACCCGACAATACACCTTTAAGAGCGTTGGATTCTTCCCCGGCTTCATTTCGATTTTCCATCAGTGTCAAATTTTCCGGAGCCAATCGAGGTGCCTCCGTTGTGGGTTCAGACAAAGAATTTCTCCAGTCCACGAGTCCGATATCGGAATCGTCAAGCCAGTCGTACACCAAATAATGAATGAGTGACGGCGATGCCGTTCCCCAGTAATTTTCCCCGGCATCCAAATCCGAGGCGAGACTATGGGTGCCCACCCGGAGGGCATAGCCGTCTTTTGCAACTATATTATTCTTTCTTATTAACGGGTTCCCGGAAACGACAATGGTATCCCCCGCTCCGTTCCCTGCAAATGAATTATTTTCTATGTGCCCCTCTCCGTAATAATACAAGCCCCCGCCCTTGGAAAAAGGCGCCCGGTTCTCCAGGATCAGATTAAAACGAACGTCGGAGTCTTCGGCATATATACCGCCGCCCCGCATGGAAACATTACCCTTTACTGTGTTGTTGTTCAGCGTTGACCGGATGGCATGGAGCCCCCCTCCGGAGTCATTCGAATAGTTGTCGTGGATATGGTTGCCCGCCACCCGGCATGAATATGCCACAAGCCCTCCCCCATGCCGATCGCTTCTATTGGAATAAACGCGATTGTTTAAAATGGATACATTGCCGGTGTCATATGCATACGCATAAATTCCGCCTCCGCCGTCCCTGCCGCCGCTTGATACATTGTCATGGACGTCATTCCCTTCGATGGTGACCTTTTTATCGGTATAGACCATTATTCCCGCCCCGTTTCCCGAGGCGGTATCATTTATGGTGGTATTTTCATAGATTTCATTATTAATGATAATCCCGGAAGTATACTCCAGACGAACAGGAGATGATATATTGTTTCTCAAAACGCATGATTCCACG
>Ga0180436_10003139_pt1 | contig 15313 bp, 12 predicted proteins | sample SS_ome_2_FD_132434 | JGI IMG/M metagenome (GOLD analysis project Ga0180436, IMG submission 132434) | Hypersaline lake sediment archaeal communities from the Salton Sea, California, USA - SS_3_S_2 metaG | ecosystem: Environmental > Aquatic > Non-marine Saline and Alkaline > Hypersaline >...
CTCCGCCAGCTTCGTCCCCTGGTTGAGGACGATGACCGGGTCGCACAGACCCATGACCAGCGGGATGTCGTGCTCGATGAGCAGGAAGGTGATGCCGCGCTCCGCGTTGAGCTGCACGATCTTCTCGCGGATGCGCGCCATCAGGCTCGGGTTCACGCCCGCGGCGGGCTCGTCGAGCAGGACGATGCGCGGGTCGGCCATGAGGGTGCGCGCGAGCTCGAGCAGCTTCTTCTGGCCGCCCGAGAGGTTGGCCGCGTACTCGTCGCGCAGGTGGGAGAGCGTGAGCAGGTCGAGCACCTCGAGCGCCTTCTCGCGGATGACGCGCTCCTGCGCGCGCACGGCGCGGGGCCGCAGGAGCGGGTTCCAGAAGCGCTCGCCGAGCTGGTCGGGCGGGACGAGCATGAGGTTCTCCAACACCGTCATGCTGCCGTGCTCGCGGGGAATCTGGAAGGTGCGGCAGAGCCCACGGCGGAACACCTGGTGGGGCCCCAGGCCCGTGAGGTCCTCGCCGTCGAGCTCGACGCGCCCACGGTCGGGTCGCAGGAAGCCGGAGATCAGCGAGAAGACCGTGGTCTTGCCGGCGCCGTTGGGCCCGATGAGCGCGGTGATGCTGCCGGCGCGCACGTCGAAGGAGCAGAGGTTGACGGCCTGCAGGCCGCCGAAGCTCTTGGACAACCCCGCGACCCGCAGAAGCACCGGCGGCTGCGCGTCCGCAGGGGTCCGCGTCCGTTGCTCGACGTGCTCGGCCGTGATGCGGTCCACGTGCGGCCTCCCCGAAGGCGGCGCCCCACCGCGCGAACCCGCGCGGTCTCGGGGGGCTCCGCGAGACCGGCCGATCCTATCACGCCCCGCTCATGCGTCGCGGAACCCGTCTGGGGCGCTCGGCGCAAGTGCCGCGAGGGTGACGCCCGGCCGTGCGCGGCCGGGGCCAGGCGCACGGATCAGCCCCGACTGGCCGCGAGCAGCGCCTCCCGCGTGCCGAACTTCACCCGGGGCCGGCCGACGGCGGCGCCCGCGCCGATCTCGGCGGCATCGATGCGCCGCCAGCCGTCGGCGTCGACGACCTGCACGCCGCGTCGCGCGAGCAGCGCGTCGACGGCCGCCGGGTCCGCGTCGGCGGGCGCGATCCCGGGCAGATCGTCGCTCAACAGGGTGCTGACCGTCTCCACGGCGCAGGCCTTGTTCGTGCCGATGACGCCCGTGGGGCCGCGCTTGATCCAGCCGGCCACGTACCAGCCCGGGACGGGGTCGCCGTCGCGCGCCGTCAGCACCCGGCCGTGGTCGTTGGGCACGACCGACCAGCGCTCGTCGAAGGGGAGACCGGGCATCGCCTCCCCGCGGTAGCCGACGGAGCGGAAGACGAGTTGCGCCTCGAGTCGCTCCGTGACGCCGGTGCCCCGGGCGGCCAGCGAGCCGTCGTCCCGCGCCTCGAGGCGGTTGCGCTCGAGCACCACGGCCGCCACGCGGGTGCCGCTCGCGTCGGCCTCGATGGCGATGGGGGAACGCAGGAAGCGCAGGTGGATGCGTCGGCTCAGGCCGCGCGCCGGACGCGCGGCGAGTTCCTCGAGCACCTCGAGGTTGCGGCGCGCCACGGGATCGTCGGCGATCGCCGCGCGGCTCTCGTCCGAGACCACCAGGTCGGCGGGGTCGACGATCACGTCGGCATCCTCGAGCTCGCCGAGCTCGCGCAGCTCCTTGGTGCTCCACTTCGCCTCGGCGGGACCGCGGCGGCCGATGACCACCACGTCGCGCACCTGACTCCCGGCCAAGGCGTCGAGCGCCGGGTCGGAGATGTCGGACACGGCCAGCTCCGCGCGCGTCTTGGCGAGCACGCGCGTGACGTCGACGGCCACGTTGCCGACGCCGACGACCAGCGCGGTGTGGCCGTCGAGGCGCGGGTCGAGGTCGGCGAAGTCGGGGTGCCCGTTGTACCAGGCGACGAAGTCGGTGGCCGACATGCTGCCGTCGAGGTCTTCGCCCGGGATGCCGAGCCGGCGGTCGAGGGCCGCCCCGTAGGTGAAGACGGTGGCGTGGTAGTGGCGCCGCAGGTCCTCCGCCGTCAGGTCGCGGCCGACCTCGACGTTGCCCCGGAAGCGCAGTCGGTCGTCGGCCAGCAACCGGTCGTAGACCTTGGTCACCGACTTGATCTTCTGGTGGTCGGGGGCGACGCCATAGCGGACGAGGCCGAAGGGGGCGGGCAGGCGATCGAAGAGGTCGATCACCGCCTCGGGCCGCTGCTTCAGCAGCGACTCGGCCGCGTAGAAGCCGGATGGACCGGCGCCCACCACGGCCACGCGCAGAGCCTTCGCTGGTTCCATGACCGCGTTCTACCACGGGGCTCGTGGGACGCCGCGCCGTGCCTCCTGGTAACCTGCGCGCCCATGGGGTCCGTCGACCGCCCTTCCGTCCTCACCTCGCCCGCTCCCGCGCAGCCGCCCGGCGCGCGCGTGCGCGTCCAGAAGTACGGCGGCACCAGCGTCGGCGACCTGGACCGCCTCCGCAAGGTCGCGGCCCGCGTCCAGCGGGTCGTCGCGGGCGGCGAGCGGGTGGCCGTCACCGTCAGCGCCATGGGTCGGTCCACCGACGAGCTCATCGCCACCGCCCGCGAGCTGCACGCGCGCCCGAACCGGCGCGAGCTCGACATGCTCATGGCCACCGGCGAGCAGGTATCGATCGCGCTCCTGACGATGGCGCTGCAGCACCTGGGCGTGCGGGCCCGTTCGCTCACGGGCGCCCAGGCCGGCTTCCTCACGGACGGCGTCCACGGGGCCGCCCGCATCCTGCGCGTCGATCCGACGCCCCTGCGGCGGGCGTTCGAGGAGGTGGACGTCTGCGTCATCGCCGGGTTCCAGGGCGTGGACGCCGACGGCCAGGTCACCACCTTCGGCCGCGGCGGCTCCGACACCACCGCGGTCGCCGTCGCCGCCGCCCTCGGCGCCGACACCTGCGAGATCTTCACCGACACGGACGGCGTGTACACCACCGATCCGCACCTGATCCCCAGCGCCCGCCGGCTCGAGGTCATCGACTACGACGAGATGCTCGAGCTGGCCGCGCTCGGGGCCCAGGTGCTGCACCCGCGCAGCGTCTGGTACGGCCGCCGCTACGGCGTCACGCTGCACGTCCGCTCGTCGTTCGACTTCCGCCCCGGCACGCTGGTACGCAGGGTGGCCCGAGAGGAGGCCCTCATGGAGACCGATCGCCCCGTCACCGGCGTGGCGCTCGACATGGAGCACGCGCGCATCGACCTGTTGGGCGTCCCCGACGAGCCCGGCACCGCGGCGCGCATCTTCGGCGCGCTCGGGGCCGCCGGCGTCTCCGCCGACATGATCATCCAGGGCGTGCGCGGCGCCGGCGACAGCCGCCAGCAGATGGCCTTCACCGTCCCCCGCGACCTCGCCGACGAGGCGATGGACGCCATGGCGCCGCTCATGACCCGCCTCGGTGGGCGCGCCGAGCTCGACCTCGGGGTCGCCAAGCTCTCCATCGTCGGCATCGCGATCGGCTCCGCGCCGGGCATCGCGGGCCGCATGTTCGAGGCCGTGGCCGCTGCCGGCGCCAACATCGAGATGATCGCCACCAGCGAGGTGCGCGTGTCGGTCGTGATCCCCGCGGCGAAGGCGCAGGAGGCGTTGCGCCGCGTGCACGCCGCCTTCGGGCTCGAGCGCGGCGAGAGCGACGAGAGCGACTGAGGGTGCGCCCGAACGCGCTCGAGCAGGTCTTCGTCGCCCGCCGTGGCGGCCTCGTGGAGCTGCGGCTGGTCCTGGTCGACCCCGCCGACGGCCGCACGAGGACGACCCAACTGGCGCCGACGGGCGACGAACGGGAGGCCGCCCGCTGGCTCGGCCGGCAGCTGGCGCGCGCCGGCGAGATCGACGACCTGCGCCGCCTGCGGGTCCGGACCGAGCGCGGCGGCCAGCTGGCCGACGCCCCCGGCTTGGCCCGCGAGCTGGTCGCGGCCTACGGCGCCGAGTTGGGCCGTGAGGGGTCGCGGGACGGCGCGTCGCCGGACCGCGAGGCGCGGGCGCCGCGGCGGTCGAGGCGGTGAGCGAGCGCGTCCCCCCGCCGGTCGCCGCGGCCGCCCTGCCGCGGCCCGCCGGGCTGCGCCTCGCGACCCTGGTCTACGTGCGCGACGGCGACCTCACGCTCATGCTCCACCGCAACGCCCGGCCCGACGACACCCATTACGGCAAGTGGAACGGCCTCGGCGGCAAGTTCGAGCCCGGCGAGTCCCCCGAGCAGTGCATGCGCCGCGAGGTGTTCGAGGAGTCGGGCCTGACCGTCGAGGAGGCCGAGCTCAAGGGCGTCCTGACCTTCCCGGACTTCGATGGCGAACACGACTGGTACGCCTTCGTCTACCTGGTGACGCGCACGTCGGGCGAGCTGGGTCCCGACCCGGCCGAGGGGAGCCTGCGCTGGGTGCCCACGGCCGCGTTGCTCGACCTGACGCTGTGGGAGGGCGACCGCGTGTTCTTGCCGTGGCTCGACCGTCCCGGCGTCTTCAGCGCCGTCTTCCGCTACCACGCGGGTCGCCTGGTGGACCACGAGGCGAGCTTCTACCCGCCCGGCTGAGCGGAGCCTTGCCGACGCGGCCGCCGTGGTAGCCTCCGCGGCCTGGAGGACCGCATGGACTTCGCCCTGCCCGACGACCTGGTGGCGCTGCAGCACGCCGTGCGCGACTTCGCCCGGCGGGAGATCGCGCCCGTCGCCGCGGGGCTCGATCGCGAGCCGCGCTTCCCGCGCGCGACGTTGCGCAAGATGGGCGAGATGGGCCTCCTGGGGATCCTCACGCCCGAGGCCTACGGCGGGCTCGGCCTCGGCTACCTGGCGTACGCCGTCCTGCTCGAGGAGATCGCCGCCGCCGACGCCGCCCACGCCACCATCGCCAGCGTGACGAACGGCATGCCGCAGTCGCTCATCCTCGCGCACGGCAGCTCGGCCCAGCGTGACCGCTGGCTGCCGCGCCTCGCCGCCGGCGAGGCGATCGGCGCCTTCTGCCTGACGGAGCCGCACGCCGGCAGCGACGCGGCGGCGTTGCGGACGCGCGCCCGCCGGGTCGAGGGCGGCTACCGGCTCGACGGCAGCAAGGCCTGGATCACCTCCGGCGGGGAGGCCGACGTCTACCTGGTGCTCGCCAAGACCGACCCCGAGGCCGGCGCCCGGGGCATCAGCGCCTTCGTGCTCGAGCGCGAGACGCCGGGGCTGTCGTTCGGGGCCCCCGAGCGGAAGCTCGGCCAGCACGCGGCCATCACGACCAGCGTGCGCCTCGACGACGCCTTCGTCCCCGACGACCAGCGCCTCGGGGAGGAGGGGCAGGGCTTCGCCATGGCCATGTCGGCGCTCGACGGTGGCCGCGTCGGCATCGCCGCCCAGGCGCTCGGGATCGCCCGGGCGGCGTTCGCGGCGGCCGCGCGCCACGCCGACGAGCGCGAGGCCTTCGGGCGGCCCATCCGCGAGTTCCAGGGGATCGGCTTCAAGCTCGCGGACATGGCCACACGCATCGAGGCCGCGCGGCTTCTCACGCAGCGGGCGGCCTGGCTGCTCGACCGCGGCCGGCGGGCGACGAAGGAGGTCAGCATGGCCAAGCTCGCCGCCTCCGAGGCCGCCGTCTTCGTGTGCGACGCCGCGGTCCAGGTGTTCGGCGGCTACGGCTACTCGGCGGACTACCCGGTCGAACGCTACCTGCGCGACGCCCGCGTGACCACGCTCTACGAGGGCACCTCGGAGATCCAGCGCGTGGTCATCTCGCGCCAGATCCACCGCGAGAACGCGCGCTGACCGGCGGGCCGTCGGTGCCCATGCGATAATGCCGCGATGATCATCGCGACCTACGTGAAGCACGTGCCCGACGCCGAGGCGCGGCTCGACGCCGCCGGCGGTCGGATCGAGGTGGACGACCACGCCTACGCCCTCGACGGCATGGACGAGTACGGCGTCGAGGCGGCGGTGCGGCTCAAGGAGGCCGGGCTGGCCGACGAGGTCGTCGCGCTGGCCATCGGCCCGGCGCGCGCCGAGGCGGCGCTGCGCACCGCGCTCGCGCTGGGCGCCGACCGCGCCGTCCTGCTCGAGACCGACGACGAGCTCGACCCGCTGGCGCAGGCGGCCCCGCTCGCCGAGGCGACGCGCGCCTGCGGCGCCGAGCTGCTGTTCGTCGGCGGCAAGCAGGCGGACTGGGACAGCGCCGCGCTCGGTCCCGCCGTCGCCGAGGCGCTGGGCTGGCCGCTGTGCGACTGGACGACCGAACTCAGGCTGGAGGCCGGCGAGGTCGCCGCGGTCCACGACGTCGACGACGGCAGCGAGGACTGGCGGGCGCCGCTGCCCGTGGTGGTGACCACCCAGCAGGGCCTCAACGAGCCCCGCTACCCGACGCTGCCGAACATCATGAAGGCCAAGCGCAAGCCCCTGGACCGTCGGCCGCTGGCGGTGCCGGCGCGGGTCGTCACGCTCGACGCCGCGCTGCCCTCGCGGGCGCGCCGGGGGGTCCGCCTGGAGGGCGACGCCGCCACCGTCGCCAGCGAGCTCGCCCGCCGCCTGCGCGACGAGGCGAAGGTCCTGTGAGGTCCCGTCCATGATCCTGGTCGTCATCGATCACGTCGCCGGCGTGCCCCGCCGCGGCGCCCTCGAACTCGTCAGCGCCGCGCGCGCGCTCGGCGGCGAGATCGCGGCCGTCGTCCTCGGCGGGGCCGCGGCCGGCCCCGCCGCCGAGACCCTGGCGGGCTTCGTCCCGCGGGTGGTCCATGTCGACGACCCGTCGCTCGACCACGCCAGCCACGAGCGCCGCACCACCGCGCTCGCCAGCGTCGTGGCGGACGTCGGGGCCCAGATCGTGCTGCTCACGGCCGGCCGCGGCGGTCAGGCCGTCGGGCCGCGCCTGGCGATGCGCCTCGGCGGGGCCCTGCTCGAGGACGTCGCCGCCGTCCGGCGCGAGCAGGCGAGCGTGATCGCCGAACGGCTCGCCTTCCTGTCCCGCGCCCACCTCACGGTGCGGGCCGAGGCGGCGCCGGTCATCGTCAGCGTCAAGCCCGGCGCCTACCCGGCGGCGGAGCCGGCCGAGACCGCGGGGCTGGTCACGCCGCGTCCGGTCGCCTACGGCCCGGTGGACGAGGCCGTGCGGCTCGGGGAGCGGCGCGCCGCGGCCCGCGGGCGGGTGGCGCTCGAGGAGGCCGACGTCGTGGTGTGTGGCGGCCGCGGGCTGGGGGACGCCGACGCCTTCGAGCGCCTGGCCGTGGGCCTGGCCGACGACCTGAACGCCGGGGTGGCGTCCACCCGGGCCGTCGTGGACGCGGGCTGGCGCCCCTACGACGAGCAGGTGGGGCAGACCGGCAAGAACGTGGCGCCGAGGCTCTACCTCGCGCTGGGGGTCTCGGGCGCCGTGCAGCATCTGTCGGGCATGAACCGCAGCGGCACCGTGGTGGCGATCAACAGGGACGGCGACGCGCCCATCTTCAAGGTCGCCGACTACGGCGTCGTCGGCGACGTGCACGAGGTCGTGCCCGCCCTGCGCGCCGCGCTCGCGGGCCTGGACTGAGCGCCGATGCGCGTCCGGCGCGCGACCCGGGCCGATCTCGAGGCGCTCGTGCGGCTCGAGCGGGCCTTCCCGGGCGACCGCCTGTCGCGCGCGTCGTTCGCCCGCTTCATCGAGGGGACGACGGCCGACGTGTGGGTGGCCACCGTCGCCGACGAGGCGGGCCGCGAGACCGTCGTCGGCGACGCGGTCGTCAGCTACCGCCGCGGCTTCCACGCCGCGCGCCTCTACTCGCTCGTCAGCGACCCCGCGTGGCAGGGGCGCGGCGTGGGCCGCGCGCTCATGGCGGCGGTCGAGGCGCACGCGCTCGAGCGCGGCCTGGTGTCCGTGCGGCTCGAGGTGCGCGTCGACAACGCGCGGGCCATCGCCTTCTACCGCGGCCTCGGCTACGCGGAGGTGGGGTTGACGCACGACTTCTACGAGGACCACAGCGACGCCCTGCGCATGCGCAAGCGGCTCCGCGACGACACGGCGCAGCTGCTCCTGGTCCCCTACCACCCGCAGTCGCTGGAGTTCACCTGCGGTCCGGCCTGCCTGATGATGGCGCTGCGCTCGCTCGGCTACGCCGAGCCCCTCGGGGAGGCGGAGGAGCTCGCGCTGTGGCGCGAGGCGACGACCGTGTTCATGCTCGCCGGCCACGGCGGGACCAGCGCCCATGGGCTGGCGGTGGCGGCGCTACGGCGGGGCTTCGACGCGGAGGTCTGGGTCGATCAGGAGGGCCCGCCCTTCCTCGACACCGTGCGTTCGGCCGAGAAGAAGCGGGTGATCGAGCTCGCGCACGCGGGCTTCGTGGACGCGCTGGCGCGGCTCGGCGGCCGCGTGCGCGTGGGCGACTTCGGCGCCGACGACGTCGTCGGCCTGCTGCGCCGGGGTCGCGTGCCGCTGGTCCTCGTCTCCGGCGCGCGCCTGTACGCCGAGCGCATCCCGCATTGGGTGGTCGCGACCGGCTTCGACGGCGACCACCTCTACGTGCACGACCCGCACCTCCCCGACGGCGCGCAGCGGGCCGACGGCGTGCACCTGCCGCTGCGGCGGGCCGATTTCGCCCGCGTGGCGCGCTACGGCCGCGCGCGGCATCGTGCGCTGGTGGTCGTGGGGCGCCCGACCGGCGGCGGCGACCGCCGGCGCCAGCGCCGGGAACTCAGCCCGGGAGGTGCGCCAGGGCCGCGGGCCCCTCGGCGAGGTAGCCGATGACCTCGGCGTAGATCTCGGGGTTGGCCTGGTCCTCCTCGCTGGCCGCGATCGTCGGGTTGTCGTTCACCTCGATGACCGTGTACTGGCCGTCGATCTCCTTGAGGTCCACGCCGTGCAGGCTGTCGTCGATGGCGGCGCCGGCGGCGAGCGCGACCCGCAGCAGCTCCGCCGGCGCGGTGTCGCGCGGCACGCCGCGGACGACCGCCGTCTCGCCCTCCGCGCCCCGCTGCATGACCTTCCAGCGGTCGGCGGCGAAGCGGTACTCGACGACGGCCAGCACCTTGCCGTGCAGCGTGATCACGCGCCAGTCGAAGGCCGACGGCAGGTACTGCTGCACGACGATGCGGTCCGCGCGGCGCAGGAAGCGCTTGCCCACGTGCACGAACTGCTCGGCGGTGGTCACCTTGTCGACGTACGCGGAGAACGACGAGTTGGGGGCCTTGAGGACCAGCGGCGCGCCCAGTTCCTCGATGAGGTCGGCCGCCACGGCGGCGGTCACCTGCTCCTCGTCGAGGAAGCGGGTCTCGGGGATCGGCACGCCGGCGTGCTGCAGACGGCGGTACATGTTGACCTTGTCGCAGCAGACGCGGATCGACTCGGAGGTGTCGAGGACGCGCTTGCCCATCATCTCGGCCCAGCGTGCCACCACGTAGGCGGTGTTGAGGGGGTCGGTGAGGGCGCGGATGAGCACGGCGTCGTACTGGGCGAGGTACTTCAGCTCGTTCTTGAACACGAAGTCGAGCTCGTGGCCGAGCTCGAAGGCCGCCAGGCGGAAGTTCGTCAGGGCGGTCAGCTCCACCGACGAGCGGATCGTGTAGCGCTCGGTGAAGACGGCTAGGCGGGCCACGTGCCGGCCTCCTCGACGGTCCGTCGCTCGTCGGTCGTGAGTTGCCGGAACGGCAGCGGTTCGATGGCCGAGATCAGATAGGCGTCCTTGACGACGATCGTACGCACCCGCATGAGCGGCAGCCGGAACGTCTCCCACAGTGCCCGCGCGAACGCCTCGTACTCGGGGATGGCGCTCGTGCCGAGGACCACGCGCACGACGTCGATGCGGAAGTCGTCGGGGAGCGCCTGGCAGAGCACGGGGTACTTGCCCGTGTAGGTGAGGCCACTGCTGCGCATCTCGATGGCGGCGGCGTCGGCCAGCAGCTCGCCGCGGCTGGAGAACGGGTTGACGGGGTAGGCCATGACGGGCGGCGGAAGGAAGCGGTCGGTGACGAGTTGCGACCGGGGCACGGGCAGCCCCGCCCCTTCGGCCTTCGCCAGCGCGATGGGCACGACGTAGGCGTCGAGGCACTCGGCCGCGGTGGGCGCGACCTGCTCGCCGGCCTGCTCGAGGTCGAGCGAACGGTAGTAGCCGTCCGTGAGGTAGGTGTAGTCGCCCACGAGGTTCGCCAGGACCGGGCGGGCGGGGTCCATGCCCCACCCGCCCGGCACCAGTTCGGGATCCAGCGTCAGCTTCCGGCGAGCGGGCTTCAGGCCCACGGCACGTGGCCGAGGGCGGCCACGCCCGGCAGCGTCTTCCCTTCGAGGTACTCGAGCGAGGCGCCGCCGCCCGTGCTCACGTGCCCGACGCGGTCGGCGAGGCCGGCCTTCTTGATGGCGGAGACGGAGTCGCCGCCGCCGATGACGCTCATGGCGCCGGACGTGGCGACGGCCTCGGCGATGGCGTTCGTGCCCGCATCGAAGGGGGGCACCTCGAACACGCCGAGCGGCCCGTTCCACAGCACGGTGGCGGCGCCGGCGAGCGCGTCGCGGAACTCCGCGACGGCCTCGGGGCCGACGTCGAGGCCCTTCAGCCCGGCCGGGATGTCGCCCGCGGGGTGGACCGAGGTCTCGGCACCGGGGACGATCTCGCTCGCGCACACGGCGTCCGCGGGGAGCACGAGCGGGACGCCGCGCGCCTGCGCCTTGTCGAGCAGCGAACGCGCGAGCTCCAGGCGGTCGTCCTCGACGAGCGAGTCGCCGACCGAGCCGCCCTGGGCCTTGACGAAGGTGAAGGCCATGGCGCCGCCCACGATGAGCGTGTCGGCGATCTCGAGCAGCCGCTCGATCACGGCGATCTTGTCCGAGACCTTGGCGCCGCCGAGCACCACCACGAAGGGGCGCTCCGGCGACTCCACGAGCTCGCCCAGGACGCTGAGCTCGCGCTCCATGAGGCGCCCGGCGGCCGACGGCAGCAGCCGCGCGATACCCTCGGTGCTGGCGTGCGCCCGGTGGGCGGAGCCGAAGGCGTCGTTGACGTAGGCCTCGGCGTAGCCGGCGAAGGCCGCGGCGAGGGCGGGGTCGTTCTTGGTCTCGCGCGGGTCGAAGCGGGTGTTCTCGAGGAGCGTCACCGAGCCCTCGGGGGCGTCGGCGACGAACGCCTGCTGCTCGGGGGTGGCGGGACCGTCGGTCGCGAGGTAGCGGACCTCGCGCCCGAGCAGCTCGCCCAGGCGGCGCGCGACGGGCGCGAGTCGGGCGCTGTCGTCCCCGGGCGCCGGCGGGCCCTTGGGGCGCCCGAGGTGGGTGGCGAGGACGAGGGTGCAGCCGCGCTCGAGCAGCTCCTGCAGGGTCGGCAGGGCGGCGCGGATGCGGGTGTCGTCGCGGATCGCGCCGTCCTTGATGGGGACGTTGAGGTCGACGCGGACGAAGACGCGCCGGCCGGCGACCGGCGCGTCCGAGAGGGTGGGGAAGGCGGGCACGGCGCCCTCAGCGGCGTCCGGCCATGAGCTCGAGCAGGTCGACCATCCGCTCCGAGTAGCCCCACTCGTTGTCGTACCAGGAGAAGAACTTGACGAGGCGGCCCATCGACTTCGTGAGCTTCGCGTCCCAGATGCCCGAGTGCGGGTCGCCCACGATGTCCTGCAGGACGATCGGGTCCTCGGTGTAGCGCACGATGCCCTTGAGCGGGCCCTCCGCGGCCTGCTTGATGGCCGCGTTGAGTTCGTCGGCGGTGGCGTCGCGCTTGAGCACCGCGGTGACGTCCGAGATCGAGCCGGTCGGGGTCGGCACGCGCAGGGCGCCGCCGTCGAAGATGCCGCGCAGGTTGGGGAGCACCTTGCCGACGGCCTTCGCGGCGCCGGTGGACGACGGCACGATGTTGACGGCCGCGCTGCGCGCGCGCCGCAGGTCCTTGTGGGGCCCGTCGATGAGGACCTGGTCGTTCGTGTAGCTGTGGATCGTGGTCATCATCGCCTGCTCGATGCCGACGGTCTCGTCGATCACCTTCATGATCGCCGCCAGCGAGTTCGTGGTGCAGCTCGCGTTCGACACGATGACGTGCTTCTCGGGATCGTAGGCGTCCTCGTTGACGCCCAGCACGATGTCGACGTCGGCGTCGGGGGAGGGCGCGCTGATGAGCACCTTCTTGGCGCCCGCCTTCAGGTGCAGGGCGGCCTTCTCGCGCTTGGTGAAGATGCCGGTGGACTCCACGACGATGTCGACGCCGAGCTCGCCCCAGGGGAGCTCCGCCGGGTCCTTGATCGCGGTGGCCCGCACCTTGCGCCCGTCCACGATGAGGTGCTCGTCGTCGTGCGACACCTCGCCCGGGAAGCGGCCGTAGGCGGAGTCGTACTTGAGCAGGTGCGCGAGCGTGGCGTTGTCGGTGAGGTCGTTGACCAGGGCGATCTCCATGCCGCGCGCGTGCGCGATACGGAAGATCTGACGGCCGATGCGGCCGAACCCGTTGATGCCGATCTTCATGTGGGTCCTCCAACGAAGGGGTGAAGGGAAATGGGCCTGGCGCCGGGCCCGTTGGCCTCGGCGGGGCCGCGCCGGCCGCAGCCGACGAGGACCTCGCGAATTGTACCGCGGCGCGCGCGGGGCGGCCGTCCTGCAACCCACCTGGGGGCGGCGACGGTGCCTAGGCGCGCGCCCGTCAGGCGGCGCGACGCAGCGCGATCGTCAGCCCCCCATCGCCGAGCTCGGCCTCCAGGGTGAACGTCGCCTCCGCGAGGCCGGCGAACCCGAGCGAGGCCGCGAGCACCTCCTGCGCCAGCGTCGCGGCGTGCTCCTCGAGCGCGGCACGCGCCTGAGGGTCGGCCGCCACCAGGCTCAGGTCGATGCGGTCGGAGACCTCAAGGCCCGCCTGCTTGCGGGCGTCCTGCACGAGCCGAACCGCGTCGCGCATGAGGCCCTCGCGCACCAGCGCCGGCGTGAGCTCGGTGCGCAGCGCCGCCAGCGCGCCTCGGTCCTCGACCGCGGCGTAGCCGACGGGGCTGCGGGCGTCGAGCAGCAGCTCGTCCGGCGCGAACGTGACGGTCTCGCCCTCGACCTCGAGGTCGAACGGCCGGCCGTCGGCGACGGCGCGCGCGATCGCCTGGCCGTCGGCGGCCGCCAGGGCGGCGCGCACGGCGGGCACGCGCCGGCCGAGTCGCTGGCCGACCTTGGGCAGGTGCGGACGCACGTCGTAGTCGAGGAACGGGTCGGTCGGGTCGAGGTAGCGCACCGACTTGACGTTGAGCTCGTCCCGCAGGGCGTCCTCGAGCCGCCTCAGGCCCGCGAGCTCGGCGTCGGAGGGCACGCGCACCAGCACCTCGGGCAGCGGCTGGCGGGTCTTAAGGCCCGACGCCGCGCGCGCCGCGCGCCCCAGCTCGACGACCCGCTGGAGCGTCGCCATGTCGCGCAGGAGTTCGTCGTCGACCTCGGCGTCGGGCTCCGGCCAGTCGCACAGATGGACCGACGGCGGCGCCGCGGGATCGCGTCGGGCGACGAGGTTGCGGTACACGGCCTCGGAGACGAACGGCGCGAAGGGCGCCATCAGCTTCGCCAGCGTGACCAGCGCCTCGTGCAGCGTGGCGTAGGCGCTCAGGGCGTCGGCGCGCGTCACGGCGGGATCGCCGTCCTCACCGCGGAGGGCCCCGGCCGCGGGGCCGGGCTCGGCGGTGGCGGCGGCGCCCGGCATGCCGCGCCAGAACCGCCGCCGGTTGCGCCGCACGTACCAGTTGGAGAGCTCGTCGACGATGACGTCGCGCAGGCGGCGCCCGGCGCTGGTCGGGTCGAAGCCCTCGAGGTCCGCGGTCACCTCGCGGATCAACCGCTGGAGCCGAGCGTGCAGCCAGCGATCCATGAGCGGGCGCTCGCCGACGGGCGGCGCGGCCGCGAGCTCCGGGCGGTCGAGGTTGGCGTACAGCACGAAGAAGGCGTAGGTGTTCCAGAGCGTCAGGAAGACGTCGCGCAGCGTCTCCTCGACGAGCGCCTGGGAGAAGCGCTTCGTCGCCTCCGGCGGACTGGACGCGAAGAGGTACCAGCGCAGGGCGTCCGCGCCTTGGTGGTCGAGCACGGTCCACGGGTCGACGACGTTGCCCTTGGACTTGGACATCTTCTCGCCGTTCTCGTCGACGATGTGCCCCAGCACGATGACGTTCTTGAACGAGCTGGTGGCGCCGGCGAGGTGGTGCAGCGGGCCCGCGGGCCGGTCGCCGTCGCCCGGGTCGGTGAGCAACGTCGCCAGGGCGTGCAGGCTGTAGAACCAGCCGCGCGTCTGGTCGATCGCCTCGCAGATGTAATCGGCCGGGAAGTGGTCGGCCAGCGCCTGCGCTGCGCCGGGGGGCGAGCCCTCGCCGATGTAGTGCCACTGCGCGTAGGGCATCGCGCCCGATTCGAACCAGACGTCGATCGTGTACGGCACGCGGCGGAAGGTCTTGCCGCCGCGCTCGAAGGTGAGCTCGTCCACGGCCGGCCGGTGCAGGTCGAGGCCCGTCAGGTCGCGGCCGACGAGCTCGGCCAGCTCCGCGACGCTGCCCACGACGACCGTCTCGCCGTCCTCGGCGCGCCACACCGGCATGGGCGTGCCCCAGTAGCGCTCGCGCGACAGCGCCCAGTCGACGTTGTTCTCCAGCCACTTGCCGAAGCGACCGGTGCGGATGTGGTCCGGGTGCCAGCCTATGCGGTCGTTGAGCTCCAGCAGGCGGTCCTTGAGCGCGCTCGTGCGGATGTACCAGCTCTTCTTGGCGACGTTGAGCAGGGGCTTGTCGTCGCGCCAGTTGAACGGGTAGGCGTGGCGGATGGTGCCGTGGTCGAGCATGTGGCCGGCCGCCTCCAGGTCGCGGGTGATCGCGTCGTCCGCGTCCTTGAACCAGTGGCCGGCGTAGGGGCCGGGCGCGCCCTCCGGGGCGTCCAGCGGGGCGACCTCGGGCAGGACCTTGCCCGCGAGGTCGACCGACCAGCGCGTCGGCAGCCGGTGCCGGCGGCCGACCTCGAGGTCGCCGTAGGCGGGTGCGAGGTGCACGATGCCGGTGCCGTCGTCGAGCGCGACGAAGTCGTCGGCCACCACCCGCCAGCCGGCCACGTCCTCGGGATCGGCGTCGTCCGCGCGCCCGCGCAGGATCGGCTGGTAACGGGCGCCGACCAGGTCGGCCCCCGCGACCCGCGAGACGACCCGATGGGCGCCGCCCTCGAAGACGGCCGCGACCCGCGATTCGGCGAGCAGGTAGAGCTTGCGCTTCGCGCCGTGGCCCCCACGCAGGCTGACCGGTCCCTCCACCAGCGCGTAGGTCGCCTGGGGGTGCACCGCCAGGCCGGTGTTCGCCGCCAGCGTCCAGGGCGTCGTCGTCCACGCGAGCAAGGCGACGTCGCGCGTCTCGTCGGCGGCGATGATCCCGCGCGCCA
>Ga0180436_10003141_pt1 | contig 15300 bp, 11 predicted proteins | sample SS_ome_2_FD_132434 | JGI IMG/M metagenome (GOLD analysis project Ga0180436, IMG submission 132434) | Hypersaline lake sediment archaeal communities from the Salton Sea, California, USA - SS_3_S_2 metaG | ecosystem: Environmental > Aquatic > Non-marine Saline and Alkaline > Hypersaline >...
GCGGACAGGAAATCGGCAGCGCCGGGATCGCCACCCACGAGCCAGGGCGCGGCGAACGCCCCAACAAGGCCCGCCGCCGCCAGGAACGGGCCATAGAACCAGCCGAAAACCACGGCGACCGCGCCGGTGGCGACAAGCCCCGCAAAGGCCGGCCCGGCCCCAACCAGCCCGTAAAGCCCCCGCGCGGCCAGAATCGCGGCATAGATCACCACGATCCCCGCCGCCGAGAAGGTCGAGGGCAGATAGGCGATGGCACGCGCCCCGGCGTCGCCCGACCGTCGGCGCAGAACTTCGCCCGCGGCCAGAAGCGCGACGCCAAGCGCCAATGCAGCGCCCACCCGCATCCAGGGCGTCAGCAGGCCTTGCTCGACGCCGTATTGAACCAGAAACACGCCAGCCAGGCCCAGCGACAGGGCCGAGACCAGGTAGAACCAGTTCCCCCCCAGCCAGGACACCCATAGCACGGCGCGCGACGGCGGCGACGGCCGCGCAGGCGCCGAAGGCGGGGCGGGCCGTGCCCTGTCCTGCCATGGACCGGGCGCCATTTCCGCTTCGGGGCCCGTCGTCACATCCGGCGGCGCGGCCCTGGCAGCGGGTTCCGTCTTTGCCACCCCTTCCGCATCGTCGGCAACCGGTTCCATCGCGACGGCATCGGGCAAGGTCGCGCCGGCGCGGGCCTCAAGCGCCGCAACGCGGGACCGCAACCGCAGCACCTGGACGATCAGCACAATGATTGCTGCCGGAAGACCGACCAGGAACATGACGGCGAGAACGGCCAGAAACTCCATGACACCCCTTCCTGCGGCAACACACATGCCGGCGCGGAGAGGCTAGCAGGCGTCGGGCGGCGTTCAAAGCGGCTTTGAACGGGGCCAGCCGGTGGCAAACCGGCGATCGCGCTGGACGCGGCGCGGCCATGCGGCTAGCGCTATCGCATGACAGGCCAGGACCGTATCCTTCCCGGCGTCGCGCTGATGATCGCGTTCTGCGTGACGGCGCCGCTGATCGACGTCGCCGCAAAGATCGCCGCGCAGGTCGTGCCGGTGGGCACGGTGACGCTGGGCCGCTTCGTCGTACAGGCCGGGCTGATGCTGCCCGTTGTGCTGGCCATGGGGCTGAGCCTGCGCCTGACCCGCCGCGCGGCTTCTCTGACCTTCTGGCGGGCGCTGACCTCGATCCTGGCGACCTATTGCTTCGTCGCGGCGGTGCGGGTCATGCCGATCGCCGATGCGCTGGCCATCGTCTTCGTCGAGCCGTTCATCATCCTGCTGATCGGCAAGCTGGTTCTGGCCGAACAGGTCGGACCGCGCCGGCTGGCGGCGGCGGCGTTCGGCTTTGCCGGTTCGCTGCTGGTGATCCAGCCGTCCTTCGTCACCTTCGGGGCGGTGGCCCTGTTTCCACTGGCCACGGCGCTGTTCTTCGCGCTTTACATGCTTATCACCCGGCGTCTGTCGCGCGAGATGCATCCCGTCACCATGCAGTTTCACACGGCCCTGTTCGCCGGGGTCCTGCTGTTTCCCGCCCTGCTGGTCGGTGGGGCGTTCGGCAGCTGGCAGGTCAGTTTCATGGCACCCGAGGGCATTTTCTGGCTTTGGGTCTTCTGCGTCGGGCTGGCCGCCACGATCAGCCACATGGCAATCACCTATGCGCTGGCCTTCGCGCCCTCGGCCACGCTGGCGCCGCTGCATTACCTTGAAATCGTGACGGCGACGCTGTTCGGCTTTCTGTTCTTCGGGGATTTCCCGAACAGCCTGACCTGGGCGGGCATCGCGATCATCGTCGCCTCGGGCCTTTACGTCATCCACCGCGAGCGGGTGCAGGCACGGGCGGACCGCCCGGCCTACCCTGCCAACATGCCGCCGCCGCCTGTCTGAGCGCGCGGCGCGGCAGGATCACCAGCATGCCGGGCGCGTCGAATTCCAGCGTGACCGGCCCCGTCGCGCGGTTCGATGTGCCGACCCGGCCCGACGGGCCGAAGTGCAGCCCGCCGATCGGCCAGTGCAGACCCCGGCTTTCGCCGGTGACCGGGGCCAACGGGAACAGCGACACGCGCGTGCCAGCCCGCAGCGGCAGGTCGATCCGCGGCGGGGCGGCGAAGATGACGTCATGCGCGCCGATGACGATCGTGCGGGGCAGCGGTTCGCGCACCAGCGCGTTCCACACCGCCATGGCATGATCGGCCCGCGGCCCGGCGAAGCCCACGGCCAGCAGAAGCGGCGCATCGATACGGGCAAGGCATTTCTCGAAATCCGTGGTATCCTGGTCGTCGATCCGGTGCACGCTGTCCGCCGGCAGCGACGCCCGGGCCGCGGGCGAGATCGAGTCGAGATCGCCGATCACCAGTTCCGGAACCCGGCCCAGGGCAAGCGCCCGGTCGGCCCCGCCATCCGCCGCGGCAAGCCTGGGGGCCAGCGTCAACGCTTCGTTCACCGCCGAACGGGTAACATTGCCGCCACCGACGAGAGTAACCCCTTCGGATGCCTGAAGAAGATGAGTTCGATCCATGCAAAGAGTGATGCTGATTGTGACGGCAAAAGGCAACGGGCGCCCAAGGAATTCCATATTTTGGCCACATTCCGTTCTCTGATTGTCACCAATCGATCCGCATAGTTGTCGGAACGGAAACCTGAGAGGCGATGACCGCATGACCGGCGCGAACAAGATCCTCACGGTGTCCTACGGGACCTTCTCCTGCACGCTGGAGGGGTTCGACGAGCCCTTCGACACGATGAAGGCCATCGCGGAATATTTCCGCGACCTCGCCGCCGACGACCGTTTCTTCGGGGCCGAACCGCCGGTTCCGGACGCCGACATGCTGGCGCGGATCGCCGAGGAGAAATCGGCGCAACGCGTCGAGGCGCGCGTGCGCGACGGCGGTGTCGACCTGCGTATCGGCGGACCCGAGGCGCCCGGCCGCCAGGCCGCGTCGCGGCCCGAGCCTCAGCCCGAGCCGCGCCCGGCGCCGCGGGCGCAACCCCAGCCCCAGACGCGCGCGATGCCCTATGCCTCGGCCGAGGATGAACCGCTTTCGGCAGAGGTGGTTGAAAGCGTGGCGGCCAAGCTTCAGCGCATTCGTGCCGCCGTCGCCGGCGGCCGTGCCGGTGCCGCCCCCGCCGCTGCCGCCGTTACCTTCGCCGAGGACGAGGAAGAGGCCGAGCCGGCCCCGCAACCGACGGCAACCGCCCCGGTCGAGGAAACCGCCGAAGCCCAACCATCCCCCCGAGAGGACGAACAGGCCGCCGAGATCGTGGCAGAGGCCGTGGCCGCCGCGGCCGAGGAATCGGCACCCGACGCCGGGGAAGATCAGCCCGCCGAGCAGAACGCGGCGGAAGCGGCCGCACAGGACGACGCGGAAATCGCCGCCGATTCCATCGACGGTGTCGAGGCCGCCGATGATGGCGCCGCCGAAACCGCAGATGCCGGGGCCGCCGACGATCATGCCGAGACCCAGACGGCCGCTATCGAGGTTGCGGACGACAGCGCAGACACGATGGAACCGGCCGAAAGCGCCGTCGAAATGACGGAGACCGCCGGCGACGGCATCGAGGCCGAAGCGGCCGAAACGCCGGATGTCGAGGCTGCCGGCGACATCGGCGAAGCGGCCGAGACCGCCGAAGCGGAGGCCGCCGACACGATTGCGATGGCCGACGCGGTGGAGGGTGGAACCGAACCCGCGACCGAAGCCGACGGCATCGACATGGTCGCAGGCCCCGAACCGCAGGACGAAACCACCCTGCCGGAAACCACGGAACAGGCGGACGCCCCCATCGAGGACGAGATCGCGGACATTGCGACAGCCGCCGCGCCGGACGACGACGCCAGCGAAGACGACGCCAGCGATGCCGTCGCGACGGACGAAGCCACGCTCGTCTCCTTGGCGGGGTCGGACGCACCTGCGGAAGACACCGACCTGTCCGATACCGCAGAGCGGGCAGATGCCGTAGCCTGGCAGGAGCAGGCCGAGGCCGCCACAGATGAACCCGCCGGGGGCATGGTCAGCTTCGAACCCGCGGCCGAAGAACCCGCCGAGGCGGGGATGGACGACCAGGCAGAACAGATCCTCGCGCGGATCGCCGCGCTCAAGGCCGACGTTCTGGCCGCGATGCCCGAACAAGCCGCGGCCACCGACGAAACGCCGGATACCGAAGCCACCCCGGAACCCGAAACCGGAACCGAGGGCGAAGCCTGGCAGGCCGCGCTGGACGATGGCTGGGCTGCCGCACCGACCGACATGGCGGAAGAGGCCGAAGAAGCGGAAGCCGCGCAGGCATTCGACGCGAAAGGCTGGAAGGACGAACCGGCCACCGAAACAGCCGCGGCCGAAGACGACACGGCCCATGCCGCCCGGGACGACGGCATGCCCGATGCAAGCTGGCAATCTGCCTGGGACGAGGCGGCGGCGACCGCCCGGGAATCCGAAGACACCGACGCCGAGGCCGCAGATACGTTCGAGGCCGCGGACGCGGCCGACATGGCGGCGCAGGACGTGGCTGGCGACGATGACAGGCCGGCAGAGCAGGCCGAAGCGGCCGAAGACGGTGACCATGCAGATGAAGCCGTCGCCGCCGATGCCGAGATGCCGGACCTTGCCGCCACGGCCGAGGCCGACGAGCAAGCGCGGGAACCGGAACACGAGGCAGAACACAAGCTGCCCGAACCGGTCCTGTTCGACGCGACCCCGGTGCGCCCGATGACGCTGCTGCAGCGCGCCCGTGCCCGGTTCTTCGGCTTTGGCCGCGGCCGCAACGCCGTAACGCCGAAGGCCGACCGTGCGGCTGTTCCCGAACCGGCGGACCTGTCGGAGGCCGATGCCACCGAAACGCCGCGGGACGACGAGATGCCGCTTCTGGTCCTGGGGCCCGAACAGGCCGCCGACGCCACAGAACCGGCCGACCTGGACGCCGCCCCCGCCGAGACCGGGGCAAGCCCCGATGCACAAGCCGCGGATGCCGGCGCCGAAGCCCTGCGGATCGCCGCCGAGATCGACCGCGCCACCGCCGCCGCCGACGAACGCGCCGCCGACGCGACCGAACAGCCCCGGACGATCGCCGAGGATCTGGCAGAGGAAGAGGCCGCTGCGGCCACCGAAACCGCCGGGGACGATGCCGAACCGCTTGGCCCGCACATTCCCTTCGGCCACCGTGCCGACGACGCGATGGTCGCCCGGATCGCCGACAAGACCGACAGCGAAATGGCCGGCCCCGAAACCCGTCGCCGCCAATCCGCGATCAGCCATCTCAAGGCCGCAGTGGCCGCGACCCAGGCCGAACGCGAAAGCGGCACGGCAGAGGAGGAATTGCCCAGGCTCGCCGACGCGCCGTTCCGCGAGGATCTGAGCCAGGCGATCCGGCCGCGCCGCCCGGTCATTACCGGCGAAGCGGGCCATTCGCGCCCGGACAATGCCGAACCGCGGCCCGATCCGCTGGTCCTGGGCGCGTCGCAGCGGATCGACCGCACCCGCCCTGAAAAGGCCGTGCAGCCGCGCCGGATCTCTACCCGCAACCTGATGCGCGACGATTTCGACCCCGAGGAAGAGGAGTTCGACGACACCACGCCGACCACCGCCGAGGCGATGGAATCGAGCCGCAACTTCGCCGACTTCGCCGAACGGATGGGCGCCAACAACCTGCCCGAACTGCTGGAGGCCGCCGCGGCCTACACGTCGGCGGTGGAGGGGCACGCCTTCTTCTCGCGTCCGCAAATCCTGCAGAAGGTCGCGCGAATCGCCGATGATGCGGATTTCAGCCGCGAGGAAAGCCTGCGCTCTTTCGGAATGCTGCTGCGCCAGGGCAAGATCCAGAAGATCCGCCGCGGCCAGTTCGTCATCGCCTCGACCTCGAAATTCATGGCCGAGGCGCGGCGCGCGCAGATGTGACGACAGGAAACGCGCACCGCTTCAATGGTGCAAGGTCAGGAACGGGCCGCCCCAGGGCGGCCCGTTTCACGTTCCGCGATCGTCGTCACCCCTTGCATCAGGGTCGGGTTGGCCCACGCCGCGGAAGATGCGGCGGAACGGCAGAGCCCAGAGAAAACCCAACACAAGGTAGACGGTCACCTCGGCCCAGATCGGCATCCGGCCGAACCGCGCGTCGAGTGCGTTCATCAGCGTGACGGCCACGACGACATAAGCCGGCATGCCGATCACCAGGATCACCAGCGCCCAGCGGCGGCGCGCTTTCCACGACAGCGCCATCAGTCGGCGAACGGATCGGTGACAAGGATCGTGTCGTCGCGCTCGGGCGAGGTCGAGAGCAGCGCGACGGGGCACTGGATCAGTTCCTCGATCCGGCGGACATACTTGATCGCCTCGGCCGGCAGGTCGGCCCAGCTGCGCGCGCCCGCGGTGCTGTCGGACCAGCCCGGCATCTCTTCGTAGATCGGCACGACGCGTTCCTGCAAGGCGGCGGCGGTGGGCAGGTAATCGTAGCGTTCGCCGTCGATCTCGTAGCCGGTGCAGATCTTCAGCGTCTCGAACCCGTCCAGCACGTCGAGCTTGGTCAAAGAGATGCCGTGCACGCCGTTCACCGCGCAGGTCTGGCGCACCAGGCAGGCATCGAACCAGCCGCAGCGGCGCTTGCGCCCCGTGGTGGTGCCGAATTCGTGGCCCCGCTCGCCTAGGCGCTGGCCGTCGGCATCGTGAAGCTCGGTCGGGAACGGGCCCTCGCCCACCCGCGTCGTGTAGGCCTTGACGATGCCCAGCACGAAATCGATCGACCCCGGCCCGATCCCGACGCCGGTGGCCGCCTGGCCCGCGATGACGTTGGAGGAGGTGACGAAGGGATAGGTGCCGAAATCGATATCCAGCAACGCCCCCTGCGCGCCCTCGAACAGGATGCGTTTCCCGGCCTTGCGCTTTTCGTTCATCACCTTCCAGACCGGCCCGGCATATTGCAGGATTTCAGGCGCGATCCGTTTCAGCTGGGCGATCAGCGCGTCGCGGTCGATGGGTTCCAGCCCCAGGCCGGACCGAAGCGCGTTGTGATGCACCAATGCCCGGTCCACGCGCTTTTCCAGCGTCGCGTCATCCGCAAGGTCGGCCACGCGGATCACCCGCCGCCCCACCTTGTCCTCGTAGGCAGGACCGATGCCGCGGCCCGTCGTGCCGATCTTGGCCACCGCGTTCTGGGTTTCCCGCGCGCGGTCCAGCTCGCCGTGGAACGGCAGGATCAGCGGCGTGTTCTCGGCGATCATCAGCGTTTCGGGCGTGATCTCCACCCCCTGCGCGCGGATCGACGCGATCTCGTCCAGCAGGTGCCACGGGTCCAGCACCACGCCGTTGCCGATCACGCTCAGCTTGCCGCCGCGTACCACGCCGGACGGCAGGGCATGCAGCTTGTAGACCTTGCCGTCGATGACCAGCGTGTGGCCCGCGTTGTGCCCGCCCTGGAACCGGGCGATCACGTCCGCACGCTCGCTCAGCCAGTCGACGATCTTGCCCTTGCCCTCGTCGCCCCACTGGGCGCCGACCACGACCACGTTTGCCATCTGCCTCTCCTCGGAGATTCCGCCGACCCGTATAGACGCGGCGCGCGCCGGGGAAAACCGGCTTTTCGCCGCGCATTGCGGCAAGCTTTCGGCCAATCGAGGGTTGCGGTGCCGGCCATGGGGGCCTAGATAGGCGCGTCAATCGGCAACGCGGCCAGGGTCATGGAAAACGTCGTTCTCACCATCCACCTCATCCTCGCGCTCCTCCTCATCGGCGTGGTGCTTCTGCAGCGCTCCGAAGGCGGCGGCCTGGGCATGGGCGGCGGTGGCGGCGGCGGTGGCGGCGTTATGTCCAGCCGCGGGGCGGCCAATGCCCTGTCCAAGCTGACCTGGGTCTTCGCGGTGGCCTTCATCGCCACCTCGCTCACGCTGACGATCTTCGCCGCGCAGGATTCGGCCTCCACCTCGGTCGTCGACCGGATCACGCCGGGTGAAGACGCCCCGGCGGCTGACGCGCCCGCCCTGCCCGCGGACGATCTGCTGCCCCCGCCTTCGGCCGATGCGCCGCTGACCCCGCCCCCGGCGGAGTAACGGACCACAACACGTTGCCCCGGCCCCGGGGCGCATCACTAGAAGTTGCGGGTCCGGCGCGAATCTGATAGCTGTCGAATCCCGTGATACCGGCATCCATCGAGGCCGGTCAGCAGTCGATTTGAGCAATCACGGGGGATCCCAATGGCACGCTACGTCTTCATCACCGGTGGCGTGGTTTCGTCCCTCGGCAAGGGGCTGGCCTCGGCCGCGCTGGGGGCGTTGCTGCAGGCGCGGGGCTTTTCCGTACGGCTGCGCAAGCTCGATCCCTACCTGAATGTCGATCCCGGCACGATGTCGCCCTTCGAACATGGCGAGGTCTTCGTCACCGACGACGGGGCCGAGACCGACCTCGACCTTGGCCATTACGAACGCTTCACCGGCGTCGCCGCGCGGCGCACCGATTCCGTTTCCTCGGGCCGGATCTATTCGAACGTGCTGGAGAAGGAACGCCGCGGCGACTACCTCGGCAAGACGATCCAGGTCATTCCGCATGTCACGAACGAGATCAAGGATTTCCTGGCCATCGGCGAGGACGAGGTCGATTTCATGCTGTGCGAGATCGGCGGCACGGTGGGCGACATCGAGGGGCTGCCGTTCTTCGAGGCGATCCGCCAGTTCAGCCAGGACCGCCCGCGCGGGCAGTGCATCTTCGCGCATCTGACGCTGCTGCCCTACATCTCGGCCTCGGGCGAGTTGAAGACCAAGCCCACCCAGCATTCGGTCAAGGAATTGCGCGCAATCGGCATCGCGCCCGACGTGCTGCTGTTGCGATCGGAACACCCGATCCCGGCGAAGGAGCGCGAGAAGATCGCGCTGTTCTGCAACGTCCGCAAGGAGGCCGTGATCGCCGCGCCGGACCTGAAATCGATCTACGAGGCGCCGCTTGCCTACCACCGCGAGGGGTTCGACCAGGCGGTTCTGGACGCCTTCGGCATCTCGCCCGCGCCGCGCCCGAACCTCGCCCGCTGGGAAGACGTGATGGACCGGCTGGAGAATGCCGAGGGCGAGGTGCGGATCGCCATCGTGGGCAAGTATACCCAGCTTGAAGACGCCTACAAATCCATCGCCGAGGCGCTGACCCATGGCGGCATGGCCAACCGCGTGCGGGTAAAGGCGGAGTGGATCGATGCCGAGATCTTCGAGGCCGAGGATCCGTCACCCCATCTGGAAGGCTTCCATGCGATCCTCGTGCCCGGCGGCTTCGGCGAACGCGGGACCGAGGGCAAGATCCGCGCGGCCGAATTCGCCCGCACCCGCAAGATCCCCTATCTGGGTATCTGTCTGGGCATGCAGATGGCGGTGATCGAGGCGTCGCGCAACCTGGCCGGCATGGGCGATGCGGGCAGCGAGGAATTCGACCACGAGGCCGGCAAGAAGCGTTTCACGCCGGTGGTCTACCACCTCAAGGAATGGGTGCAGGGCAATCATCGGGTGGCCCGCAAGGTCGATGACGACAAGGGCGGCACGATGCGGCTGGGCGCCTATACGGCGGTGCTGACGCCGGATTCCAGGGTCGCCCAGGTCTATGGCGAAACCACGATCGAGGAACGCCACCGCCACCGCTACGAGGTGGATGTGAAATACCGCGACAAGCTCGAAGCCTGCGGGTTGTCGTTTTCGGGCATGTCGCCCGATGGCCGCCTGCCCGAGATCGTCGAGGTCAAGGACCATCCTTGGTTCATCGGCGTCCAGTTCCACCCCGAACTCAAGTCGAAACCCTTCGCCCCACACCCCTTGTTCGCCGATTTCATCCGCGCCGCACGGGATATCAGCAGGCTGGTCTGAACCTTATGCCGGCATGAGGACACACGCCCGGCCTGCATTCGGGCGCGCGTCGGGATCGTTTTCGTGGCCGGCTTCACGGGATTTGACACATCGGCACGGTTCGCCGATATGCCTGATCAGGTTCCGCGCGGCGTCACCACGCTGTCATAACGTGTTGGTTTGGTACACGGACCTTGAGAAGGGGATCTGGAAGATGAGTTTGGAACTGGACGACGAGGGCGCGCGCGACTGGCTTGAGGCCGAACTGGCCGACACGCTGGACGAGGATTTCGAGATCGAACTCGAAGACGCCGTGCTGAGCCAGGAGATCCGCAAGATCTACAACCGCACGCATCCCGACACGATCGACCGCAAGGTCTATTTCCAGTCGCTTCTGCGCCTCCAGGCGGAGCTGATCAAGCTTCAGGACTGGGTGCAGCATCACAACGAAAAGGTCGTGGTGATCTTCGAGGGGCGGGACTCGGCCGGCAAGGGCGGCGTGATCAAGCGCATCACCCAGCGCCTCAACCCGCGCGTCGTGCGCGTCGTGGCCCTGCCTGCCCCGTCTGACCGGGAAAAGTCGCAATGGTATTTCCAGCGCTATGTCCCGCACCTGCCGGCGGGCGGCGAGATCGTGCTGTTCGACCGGTCGTGGTACAATCGGGCCGGCGTCGAGCGCGTGATGGGTTTCGCCAGCGATGACCAGGTGGAACAATTCTTCCAGGACGTTCCGGAATTCGAACGGATGCTGGTGCGATCGGGCATACGGGTGGTGAAATACTGGTTCTCGATCACCGACGAAGAACAGCAGATGCGGTTCCTGATGCGCATCCATGACCCGATGAAGCAGTGGAAACTGTCACCGATGGACCTGCAAAGCCGGGTGCGCTGGGAACACTACACCAAGGCCAAGGAAGAGATGCTGGAACGCACCAACATCCCCGAGGCACCTTGGTACATCGTCGAGGGCAACGACAAGAAGCGTGCCCGGCTCAACTGCATGGACCACCTGCTGAGCCTGTTTCCGTACACGCCGATCCCGCACGAGGAAATCACGCTGCCCGAACGCGTGTTCAACCCCGATTACGAACGCTCGGTCCTGCCGCCCGATCTCTACGTGCCGCACAAGTACTGAGGGTCAGTGCCGGGTCGCCCGCCACAGGGCGGCGGTGTAGATGACCAGCGCCGCCCAGATCATCGGGAAGGCGATGCGTTCGGCCGGGCCGAACGGTTCGCCGAACAGGAAGATCGCGGTCAGGAAGATCATCGTCGGCGCGATATATTGCAGGATGCCGATGGTCGACAGCCTGAGAAGCTTGGCGCCGTTCGCGTAGAACAGCAGCGGCACCGCAGTGACCACGCCGCACCCCAGCAAAAGCCAGCCGTCGATGGCCGCGCCGGTGAAGAAATGGCTTTGCCCCTGCGCGGTCAGCCACAGGAAATAGAGGATCGCGGGCCCCAACAGCAGCAGCACTTCCAGCAGGAAACCCTGGTTCGGGCCGATCGGAAGGCTTTTCTTGAAATAGGCATAGGCCCCCCAGCTAAGCGTCAGCCCGACCGCCGCGACCGGCAGGGAACCGTTCTCCCAGGTCAGCACCCCGACGGCCCCGGCCGCCAGCGCGATGGCCAGCCACTGCGCCGCGCCCAGTTTCTCGCGCAGGATCACCGCGCCGAGGAAGATCGAGAACAGCGGGTTGATGTAATAGCCCAGGGCGGCGTCCAGCGCATGGCCCGATCCGATCGCCCAGACATAGATCCCCCAGTTGAGCGAGATCAGCGCCGCCGTCACCGCCCCCATCGCCAGCGTCCGGGGCGAACCCAACGCCGCCCGCAACGTGGCGGTCCGGCCCTGCCAGATCAGCACCGCCGCCGCGACCGGAACCGCCCAGATGACCCGGTGCAACACCACCTCGGCAGGCGGAATATGCGCCAGCGCCTTCATGTAAAGCGGCAGGAACCCCCACAGCGAATAGGCCGTCACCGCAAAGACGAAGCCTTTCGGGCTGTCCTCGTTCACGCCGGCCGCCATCTGGGTTCTCCTGCAATCCGGCGCGCAGATTGCACCCTTCACGGCCAAGCGCAAGCCGCCGGGGCTTGGAGCGCGCAGGCCGACCACCTAGGATCGCGGCAGCATGGAAGGAAACGGGATGCAAACGCCCCCGCGCGACCTTGCCAAGAAGGCGCTTCTGGGCGGTGCGCTGGCCGCGCTCGCGCTGGGACTCGCGCTGTTCTGGCTGGGTTTCGCAAGCGGCGCCGATGCGGTCTGGACCATCGGCGTTCTGCCGGTTCTGGCCGCCTTGATCGTCGAGATCGTGCAAAGCCTGCGGCGCGGCGAGGTCGGGCTGGACATCGTCGCGGCGCTGTCGATGACCGCCGCCCTGACCTTCGGCGAAACACTGGCCGCCGCCGTCGTCGCGGTGATGTATTCGGGCGGCACCTTCCTCGAAGCCCATGCCGAGGGCCGCGCCCGGCGCGAGATGCACGCGCTGCTGGACCGGGTGCCGCGCCTGGCCACGCGCATGCGCGAGGGTGCGCTTGAAGAGGTACCGCTGGACGCCGTCGTTCCGGGCGACCGGCTGCTGATCCGCCAGGGCGCCGTCGCGCCGGTGGACGGAAGCGTGGCACGCGGTTCCGCGCTGCTCGACCTGTCGGCGATGACGGGCGAAAGCCTGCCCGTGCGACGCGAAACGGGCGAAGAGGTGCTGAGCGGCGGCGTCAACCGGGGCGAGGCGTTCGAGATGCTGGCCACCCGCCCGGCCGCCGAGAGCACCTATGCGGGCATCGTGCGGCTGGTCGAAGAGGCGCAACGGTCACGGGCACCGATGGCGCGGCTGGCGGATCGCTGGTCGCTCGTGTTCCTGGCGGTGACGGTGACGCTGGCCGGGCTGGCCTGGGCGCTGACGGGCGACCCGATCCGCGCCGTGGCGGTTCTGGTCGTCGCCACCCCCTGCCCGCTGATCCTGGCGGTGCCGGTGGCGCTGGTCGCCGGGCTGTCGCGCGCCGCGGCACAGGGCGTGCTGATCAAGGGCGCGCGTCCGCTCGAGGCACTGGCGCGCAGTTGCACCCTGATCCTCGACAAGACCGGGACGCTGACGCACGGCGCGCCGGACCTGGCGCGGCTCGACCCCGAACCGGGCATCAACGCGGATGACCTCTTGACCCTCGCCGCCGCGCTGGACCAGGCGTCTGAACACCCGGTTGCGCGCGCACTGGCCGCCGCCGCCCGCGCCCGCGGGCTGACCCTGCCCTTGCCCGACGCGGTAGAGGAGGTGCCGGGCGAGGGCCTGATCGGCAAGGTCGGGGGCCGCGACGTGGTCGTCGGGGCCGAGGATTTCGTGACCTGGCGGCTGGACCTGCCGCAGAAGGATCCAGCCGAGGAAGCGCCCGGCACCGTCACCGTCTGCGTGGGCGTCGACGGGCGCCTGGCCGGGCGCATCCTGCTGGCCGACCGGCTGCGCGACGGGACCGGTGCCCTTCTGGAAGGGCTGCGGAAGCTGGGCCATGCGCGCATCCTTCTGGCCACGGGCGACCGCGCCGACGTGGCGCGCCGGGTGACCGAGGGGTTGGACCTTGACGGGGTCCGCGCCGGTCTGACGCCCGACCAGAAGGTGCTGCTGGTCCTGACCGAGCGCAAGAACGGGCCGGTGACGATGGTGGGCGACGGGGTGAACGACGCGCCCGCGCTGGCCGCCGCCGATGTCGGCGTGGCGATGGGGGCGCGCGGTGCCGCCGCCTCGGCCGAGGCGGCGGACGTGGTGCTGCTGGTCGACCGGCTGGACCGGCTTCTGCCCGGCATCGAGATCGCCAAGGGCGCCCGCGCCATCGCGCTGCAAAGCGTTGCCGCCGGGATCGGCCTGTCATTCCTGGGGATGATTGCCGCCGCGCTGGGCTATCTGACCCCGGTCGAGGGCGCGATCCTGCAGGAGGTCATCGACGTCGCGGTGATCCTGAACGCCCTGCGTGTGCTGCGGCTGCGGCCGACGCTTGCCGGTTAGGCATCCGGCCCGGCCGCATGTGCCGCCCGCTGGGCCAGGTCCAGGCAAAGCCGCGCGGCCAGTGCCATGTCCTGCACGCTGATCCATTCGCGCGGCCCGTGAATTTCCTGCATCCCGGTGAACAGGTTCGGCGTCGGCACCCCCATTTCGGTCAGGCGCGACCCGTCCGTGCCGCCCCGGATCGGAACCGACACAGGCTCCAACCCCAGCGACCTTGCCGCTTCGCGGGCCATCTCGACCGGCGTCATGTCGTTTTCCAGCCAGTAGCGCATGTTGCGGTACTGGGGCCGGATCGTCACGGCGATTTCGGCGCGCGGCTCGGTCGCGGCCACTGCCGCACAAACCTGCCGCAGCATCTCGCCACGGGCCTCGAGACCGTCCAGTTCGAAATCCCGAAGGATGATCTTCAACTCGGCCTCGGCCGCCGTGCCCGACATCTCGTAGATATGCCAGAACCCCTCGCGCCCCTCGGTGACCTCGGGCGTTTCGGTCGCCTGCGGAAGCGTGGCGACGATCCGTGCGGCCAGGTGCAACGCGTTCACCAGCTTGCCCTTGGCGAAACCGGGATGGATCGCCACGCCCGAAACGCGGATGATCGCCTGGTCGGCCGAGAAGCTTTCATACTCGATCTCGCCAGGCAGCGCGCCGTCGAAGGTATAGGCGAAATCGGCCCCCAGATCGGCCGGCAGGCGCGGGTCCACGCCGCGGCCGATTTCCTCGTCGGGGGTGAAGGCGATGCGGATCGGCCCGTGCGGAATCGACGGATCGGCCAGCAGCGCCTCGGCCGCACTCATGATGATCGCCACGCCGGCCTTGTCGTCGGCCCCCAGAAGCGTCGTGCCCGAGGCGGTGATGATGTCGTGTCCGACCTTGTCGGCCAGGGCCGGCGCGTCTTCGGGCGACAGGACCAGCCCCGGGGCGTCCGGGAAACTGATCGCGCCACCATTGTAGCCGCGGATGACGCGCGGCCTGACCCCGGTCGCGTTATAGGCGGGCGCGGTATCGACATGGGCAAGCCAGCCCATGACGGGTGCCGCGGCTTCGATCGTTGCGGGGATCGTGGCAAGCACCACGCCGTATTCGGTCAGCGTGACATCGGCGGCGCCGATCCGCTGCAATTCGTCGACCAGCATGTTCTGCAGGTCCAGTTGCCGCGCCGTCGAGGGCTGCGTCTGCTGCGTCTCGTCGCTTTGCGTGTCCACCGCGGCGTAGCGGCACAGCCGCTCTTCCAGCCTGGCCTCGAAATCCACCGGCATCTTCCCCTCCTGTCATCGGCCCCGGATCGTGCGTTCGGGCGCGGGGAAGTCAAGGCCGCGACGGCAAAGGGCCCGTTTCCATTTTCGCACCCCCTGCTAATCTCGCGGCCGGTACGGGGGCGGCATGGGCGTGTTTCTGGGAATCGACGGTGGCGGCAGCGGTTGCCGGGCGGCTTTGGCCGATGCGTCCGGCCGCATCCTTGGTCGTGGCGCGGCGGGGCCCGCGAATATCGCCGCCGATATCGATGGGGCGGCAGCGAATATCC
>Ga0180436_10003142_pt1 | contig 15299 bp, 14 predicted proteins | sample SS_ome_2_FD_132434 | JGI IMG/M metagenome (GOLD analysis project Ga0180436, IMG submission 132434) | Hypersaline lake sediment archaeal communities from the Salton Sea, California, USA - SS_3_S_2 metaG | ecosystem: Environmental > Aquatic > Non-marine Saline and Alkaline > Hypersaline >...
AAACGGGGTGGAGATTGACGATTTTCTCACCCATAAAGCTAAGGTTTCGGCTTACAGGGGAAAAGGAAAATGGACACTTAGCATAACCATATATGAAGGTCGTAACAGACAGGTCAGGAGAATGATTGAAGCTGTTGGGTTGAAGGTATTGGCACTGAAGAGAATTGCCATAGGCGGAGTTCATGACAAGAAGCTGGCTGAAGGTAAATGGCGGAGTCTCACGTCAGGTGAACTCAGGGATTTGGGTTATGAAGCTGATTAATGCTCTTGGTATGGCAAGGCAAATGGCAAAAGACCACATTGAACAAGGTGATACAGTCATAGATGCAACAGCAGGCAGAGGCCGGGATACGCTGCTGCTATCAAATCTTGTCGGGAAAACCGGAAGGGTCTTTTCATTTGATATACAGGAAGAAGCGATTGCATCATCCAAGGAACTGTTTGATAAAAACAAGCTGTTTAACAATGTTACATTCATTCTTGACAACCATGAAATGATGTTGAAACATATAGAAGAAAAAGTGTCGTTTGTAATGTTCAATCTGGGATATCTTCCGGGAGGAGACCATTCGATAGGAACTGAAAAAGAGTCTACCATCAATGCCATAAGTGCTTCCCTTGGTCTCCTGGGAAAAAACGGGTTTATAGTGATAGTTGTTTATCACGGTGGTGATACCGGATATGAAGAACGAGATGCAGTCATCAGGTTTGCAGAAACATTAAACCAGCACGAGTACATTGTACGCATGAGCCGATTCATAAATCAACGCGGAGACCCACCCATACTGATCTGTATACAAAAAACATGCTAAAAAATGCTCATCGCCCTTCGGGCACAGAGCATTTTTTTCGTTTCACCCTTCGGGTCAAGAGAAAAAATTTTTGCTCTTGACCCGAAGGGTGAAGAGCAAATGCCGGGGGAATTTGATTGATTTTTGTGGGTTTATGGGGTTGACAGTGGTTTGATAGGGGAGTAAAATGTAGTCAAGTGGTAATTAAGTGGTAAGAAGTGGGGTTAAAATGGGAGTCAAATCCCCGATGATGACTGAGTGGTAGACAATGGTACAAACTTTCCAAGGCGAATATCTACATAAGTTTGATGACAAGGGCAGGATAATCGTGCCACAGATATTCAGGGAAAAACTCGGAATGGAATTCCAGGTCTCAGTCGATATAGAGGATCAGTGCCTTACCATTTATACGATGGACGAGTGGACAAGGGTTCATGACGACATCAACTCAAGACCAAGGTTTGACAGAGAAACAAAAAACATGAAGAGGCATTTCTATTCAAAAAGTGCCAAATGTAATTTAGATAAACAGGGAAGGATAAGAATTCCGGACAATCTTCGTGAGAAGGCAAATTTAACGGAAAGAGAAGTATACTTCGTAGGAGCCGGAGAAATTGCAGAAGTCTGGGATAAGGAAAAGTGGGAAGAAATCCGGTAGCGAAAGGGAATCCAATGGATAAGGCTTTCAAGCATGAATCAGTATTACCGGATGAAACCATAAAGTACCTGAACATTGATAAGAGAGGGAAATATATAGACTGTACCGCCGGCGGCGGAGGTCACAGCAGGCAGATCCTTGATAAACTCGGAGAAGATGGATTGCTCATAGCAATTGACAGGGATGAAGAAGCCGTAGCTGAGACCGAAAGAGTGCTTGGAAGAGCCGATTCTGATGCAGAATATATGGTTCTTAAGGATAATTTCCTGAACATTGACAAAATAATAAAGAAATTTATTCCTGAAGGGGCAGACGGAATCCTGATGGACCTTGGAGTGTCATCACATCAGCTAGATAAAGGGGAACGCGGTTTCTCATATCATATTGATGCACCGCTGGACATGAGGATGGACAAAAATGAAAACCTGACTGCATATGATGTAGTCAATGAATACACTAAAGAAAAACTTGCTGCTGTCATAGGCAGATACGGCGAGGAAAGATACGCAGGAAGAATAGCTTCGGCTATAATACACAAAAGAAAAGATTCCCAAATCAAAACGACATTGGAATTGGCAGAAATAATTAAATCCGCCTACCCCCCTAACAAAAGGTTCAAAGGGAAGCATCCCGCAAGAAAGACTTTTCAGGCTATAAGAATTGAGGTTAACAAGGAACTTGATATTCTTAAGGAAGCATTGCAAAAGGCTGCGGACGGACTGAAACCCGGTGGAAGACTAGCCGTTATTTCATTTCATTCCCTTGAGGACCGAATAGTAAAGGTCACATTCTCAGAGCTGGAAAACCCATGCATTTGTCCCCCCAATTTTCCTGTATGTGTTTGCAACAGGGTGTCAAGGCACAAAATCATATCCAAAAAGCCGATATTGCCCACCAGCGAAGAGATTGACAATAACAGACGTTCAAGGAGTTCAAAGCTTAGGATTATTGAATGCACCGGACGTAATACCAAAGAAGAAACCAAAAATTACTAAAGAAGAAGCACAAAACACACAAAAGAAAAAGCAGAGCAAAGTACAAAAGAAGAACAACAGAACAAATTAAGCGCAACAAGGAAAGTCCGGCCGGCTGACTGCCGGCCGGGAAATTTTCCGGGGGAAGTAAGATGAAGAACGCAGCAGCATCCGTTGAGGAACTGGGTGTAAGGGTTTACGGACCTGAACCTGTTACTGAGCAACGGGAAGAACCTAAGCCGAAACTAACACTACTTAAGAAACGTAAGACCGGAACAAGAATGAAAACTGTTCTGTGGGTTGCGTTTATTTTTGCTGCATTTTTTCTTGTAACTTCCAGGTATTCAAATCTGACAAAGCTCAACTATGAGATTTCAGATATCAAAAGCAGCCTGGAGCAACAAAAATCCATTAACTCTGCCCTGAGGGTGGAACTGGATCAGAAGACAAACATAATGACCGTCAGACATTTGGCGGAAACTGAGCTGGGTATGAGTGAACCGGCGAACAGCCAGTTGATATACATTACTGTACCAAGAGCAAATAAAGTTGTAGTTGAACAGGAAACCCCGGAAACCAGTGAAAAAACCATTGGGTTTATTGAAAACATCAGAGCGTTCATAGGCGGTAACTGATTTGTTTTATTCAATTGTATAAACAGGACAAGGAACGGGTTTTGCGATTCACAGCAGAGCCCTTTTGTAATATAATACTAGGAGATTGCCGGAGGTCTTCTTGGGAGACGCCGGAAACAGGAGCAGCACTTGGCCCGAAAAACTAAAAAAGAAAAGAAACCTGTAACAGAACAAAGCAGGCGCAAAAACAGACTGCTGGTTCTTATGATAGTGTCAGCAATTATTGTAGTTGCATTGATTGGAAGGGTTGCCTACATTCAGTTTGTGATGGGAGAAGAACTCAGGAAAAGCGCATATCAGCAACAAAACAACGGTAGGATTCTAAGCCCGTCAAGAGGGAATATTTATGACAGGACCGGAAATGAGTTGGCTGTTTCAGTAGCTGTTGACAATGTTACCGTCAGCCCGGTTGTAATTAAGAACAGTACGGTTGATCCGTCCCTTATAGCAGATTCCTTGTCTGAAATTTTGGGATTCACCACTGAAGATATACTTCGTTTATTGGTAAAAAACAGCGAATTTGAGATAATTGCCCGAAAAATAGACAGGGAAAAGGGTGATGAGGTAAGGGATTGGATTTCCCAAAATAATATAAACGGTGTATATGTTGTATCTGATACAAAACGTTATTATCCCAACAATGAACTTGCAGCACATATCATAGGTTTCACCGGGGCAGATAACCAGGGGTTGTTTGGAATAGAGGCTGCAATGGAAGAATATCTCAAGGGAATGCCCGGAAAGGTAATAACGGAAGTGGATAAGGATGGTACTGAGCTTCCTTTCTCTACGAAAACTGAAATAGAAGCTGATGACGGACTCAATCTGGTGCTCACCATTGACAGAAATATTCAGATGATTGCAGAGGAGGTTCTTCAGAAAGGGATTGAAGAGAACAAGGCGGCAGGAGGCGGCACTGCTATTGTGGCGGATTCCAACACAGGGGAAATACTTGCAATGGCAACAAGCCCGGGTTATAACCTAAATGAACCAAGAATCAACCCACCGGGTTACGAAGCTGCTGAATGGGACGGATACTCAGAGGAAGCCACGGAGCTTCTGAGCAAGACCAGGTGGAAGAATGAATCTCTGTCAAAAACATATGAACCTGGTTCCACATTCAAAGCAATTACAGCAGCCATGGCTTTGGAAATGGGTGTCATCGGGCTTGATGACATGACGGATGACTATCCGGTAGAGGTCCAGGAACATACAATATATTGCTGGCGAAAGGACAATCCCCATGGTGAAGAAACCTTCAGGGAAGCCATATACAATTCCTGCAATCCGGTTTTCGTTAAGGTAGCTCAGAAAATCGGCATCGAAAGATTCTATGATTATGTTGAACTGTTCGGATTCATGGACAAGACAGGAATAGAAATTCCCGGGGAAGAGAATTCACTTTTCCATGCTGAACCCATGGAGATAGACATGGCCGTTGCATCATTCGGACAGAGGTTCACCATTACACCACTACAGCTAGTATCTGCTTATAATGCCCTTGCAAACGGCGGGTATTTGATGAAACCGTACCTTGTCAAGGAAGTGATTGACGACAGCGGCAACACAATAGAGGAATTTGAAGCAGAGGTAGTAAGACAGGTTATTTCCAATGAAACTTCTGACACAATGCGGGAGGTACTCGAAGGCGTTGTGTCCGAGGGAACCGGAAAGAATGCATTTATTCCCGGATACAGGGTTGCAGGTAAGACAGGAACATCTGAAACAACTGAAGAAGATGTATATACGGCATCATTCTGCGGATTTGCACCTGCCGATAATCCGCTTATAACAGTTCTTGTTATTCTCGATGACCCACGGGGTGATTCCATATACGGAGGTGTAATTGCAGCTCCGCTTATGGGCGAAATTGTTGAAAAAACACTTGAATACATGCAGGTACCCAGAAAAGGCGATGAGGACTACTATGAATCAAGGACTCTTGTACCTGATGTTACCGGTTATACCATGGAGGAAGCAGTTGCAGCAATAAAGGACAGTAATCTTGAATATACCATAAAGGGCGATGAGACGGGGGAAGAGATTGCTGTAGTTTACCAGAATCCGGCAGCCGGTGAGCTGGTATCCGAGAAAAGCCTGGTTTACCTATACAAACATAATCCTGATGATATTCAGGCTGTTGTTATGCCTGACCTGAGAAATATGACCATAGGAGAGGCGAAAAACAGTCTTGCAGGTCTGGGGTTGAATATTATTATCGATGGCTCCGGAACATGTGTTGGCCAGCAATTTGCTGCAGGGCAGGAGATTGAACCGGGAACGGTTGTGGAAGTTAAGTTCAGGTATCTGAATACAGTACAATAAATGCTGAGGTATATATGAAACTAAATGAAATTACAAAAGGTTTGAAGCTGCTTTCAGAAACAGGCGATACTGGAATTGACATTTCGGGAATAGCATATGATTCCCGCAAAGTAAAACCGGGATTTCTTTTTGTTTGCATTGATGGAGTCGAAGATGACGGGCATGCTTATCTGGGCAAAGCCTGGGATAACGGAGCAGCTGCGGCAATTGTAACAAGGGATGTAAACGATATAAGGGGAACGGTTGTAAAGACAAGTGACGCAAGAGAAGCTCTGGCAAGGTGTGCAGTAAACTTTTATAATAACCCTTCAGCTGAACTCAACCTCATGGGAATAACGGGGACAAAGGGAAAAACGACGACTACTTTCATGATTAAATCCATAATGGACCTGGCTTTCGGGAATTGTGCGATAATGGGCAATCTGGGAATTACATTCGGTGACACACATATTACGACAAGCCAGAACACACCACAGTCTGCAGACCTTCAGAAAGTACTGAGACAGATGGTTGAAAGTGGAACAAGGAACTGTGTGATGGAAGTGACTTCCATGGGTCTCAGGCAGCTGAGGACAGGTTTCACTGAATATACAATAGGTATGTTTACCAATATTTCAAGAGCACATATCGGCCGGAGGGAACATAATGATTTTGACGAATACCTTGACTCGAAGGCCATGCTCTTTTCAATGTGCAGAGATGCAATAATAAATATCGATGATCCCCATTCAAATAGAATCATAGAAAAGGCAAATTGCAATTTATTGACTTTGTCCGTGACCGGAGATGCGGATATAAGGGCTTTGGATGTGGTTGTCAGCGGAACCGGATCTGAATTTATATTTTCAGGCATGGGAAAGGAGTTCCCGGTCAAGGTTGATATGCCCGGAATGTTCAATGTATACAATGCATTGTTTGCGGCAGCAGCAGCTCTGATGTCAGGTGCAGATGTGAAATCTGTTCAGGAAGGAATATTGCATTCAAAGGTTCCCGGAAGGTGTGAAAAACTACCGATAGAAGGTGATTTCAGCATTATGATTGATTATGCGCACTCTCCTGACAGTCTCATGAAGCTGCTTGAGGCGATGAAGGAGTTTGCAGAGGGAAGGGTTGTAAGTGTCTTCGGCTGCGGAGGAGACCGGGATACTACCATGCGGCCCATGATGGGAGAGATATCAGGAAAAACAGCTGATTTTACAATAATAACATCGGATAATCCGAGATTTGAAGATCCGAAGAAGATAGTCGATCAGATTGAGGAGGGTATGAAGAAAACCGATGGTGAATATATATGCATAGTAGACAGAACAGAAGCCATTGAGTATGCAATAAGGAATGCTAAAAAGAACGATCTCATAATTCTTGCCGGAAAAGGTCATGAAACATATCTGGATAAAATGGGAAGCAAGACTCATTACGATGAGCGGGAGATTGTTGCAGAAATACTTGAAAGGATTGGTCAGGATTAATGGACTTTGCCTTTTCTGACATAGCCGGAATATTAGGTAAGAGAGTAAAAGAAGCTGAAAAAAGACTTGTAATTACAGGCTTCTCCACAGATACTAGAACAATTGAGCCGGGAATGATGTTCATAGCAATACCGGGTGAGAATTTTGATGGCGGAGATTATGTTGAAAAAGCCCTGGAGATGGGTGCATCCGGTGCCATTACTGAGAAAGACATTGAAACTGATGGCGTAATTAGAGTAGAAAATGTTATTTCAGCTCTTGGTAAACTGGCATTGAACCATAGAAGCCGGTTTGATATACCGGTTGTGGCAGTGACCGGCAGCACGGGAAAGACATCCACCAAAAACTTCATTGAATCAGTATTATCCACCAGGTATAACACCCATTCGACACAAGGGAATCTGAACAATCATATCGGATTGCCCATGACCCTTTTGAAACTGGAGGAAAACCATGAGGCATCAGTAATTGAAATGGGTATGAACAATCTTGGTGAAATAGATTATCTTGCAGGTATGACGAAACCGGATATCGGCGTCATAACAAACATCGGAATGAGCCATATAGGTATTCTTGGCTCAAGACAGAACATTTTCAAGGCGAAAACCGAGATTATTCCCCATATAAATGAAGGTGGTCTTCTTGTAACCAACGGTGACGATGAGTTCCTTGGAAACCTTGTTGAATTGAAAAAGCCGGATGTATTGCTATACGGAAGCAGTGAAAACAGTCATATTATCTTCAAGGATGAACATATTGATGATAATGGTTGTTTTTCTTTTTCTGTTGATGGAGAAAAGTTCCGTTTATCTGTACCGGGTCGACATAATATATATAACGCACTTGCCGCGTTGGCTGTTGGCCGGGAGCTGGGGCTTTCATATGATGAAATACGCATGGGATTATTGAACTTCCGACAGGATAAACTCCGACTTGAAATACTTGAGATAAAGGGTATTAGAATCATCAATGACAGTTATAATGCCAGCCCCGACTCCATGAAGGCTGCCCTTGATATACTTGCAGATCAACAGGGAAGGAAAATTGCAGTCCTGGGTGACATGCTTGAAATGGGTGACTTTTCAAAGAAAGCCCATACCGAATTGGGAAATTTGGCAGCTGATTGTGCAGACATAATTGTTTGCTGCGGACCTGAGGCGAGATATATTGCAAAAGGGGCGGCAACAAACGGATTCAGCAGCAAATATTTGTTCAATTGCAATAATTCTGACGAAGCAGCAGCCATTGTCTATGGTATTTTAGAAGAAGGAGATAATGTTCTGGTAAAGGGATCAAGGGGAATGAAAATGGAAAACGTGGTAAAATATATCGAAGCAGGGGGAAATTGACATATGTGGCAGCCTTTCCTGATAGCCCTGGCGGCATCAGTATCCTTGGGACTCATCATTGTTCCATTGATGAAAAGACTTAAATTCGGACAAACCGTCAGATTAGATGGACCTAGGACCCATCTTCACAAGAGCGGAATACCTACAATGGGTGGTTTGATTTTTATAATTCCCATATTTGCAGTGACGCTTTTTTATACAAATGACATGGTGAATACACTCATTAACATGGGAGCTGTGCTTTTATTCACGATGGTGGGTATGGCTGATGACCTCATTAAGATCTTCCGTAAGGACCATGACGGACTAAGTGTCCTGCAGAAGACAATACTTCTTCTTGTGATAGCTGCAGCATATTCCACATATTCAGTTTTCTGGGGACCGGCAGGATCTGACATCATTATTCCGTTATCCGGAATGGATACAGTATGGACTGTGCCCGTTTATATTTATATTCCTTTTCTGACCATATTCCTGTATTGGGTGACAAATTCCGCTAATCTGACTGATGGTGTGGATGGTCTTGCATCCAGTGTATCAATATTGATCTTCATAAATCTTTTCGCAATCTGCAGGTTCCTGGGACCGGCTTGTGATGAATCAATACTTGTCTTGCTTGCATCCATGGGAGCTGTGCTTGGATTTCTGGCATATAACGCTCATCCTGCGAAAATTTTCATGGGAGACACGGGTTCAATGGCTCTGGGAGCTCTTATTGGAGTAATATCAATTCAGATGAAAATTCCCTGGGTTATTTTCATTGTAGGCATTATATTTGTCCTTGAAGCACTTTCTGTGGTCATACAGGTGGGTTATTACAAAATAACGCAGAAAAGGGTATTCAAGATGGCACCTATACACCATCATTTTGAATTATCCGGGTGGAGCGAACACAAAGTTGTAATTGTATTCTGTATGGTAACTGCTGCAGGCGGCGTAGTTTCATATTGGCTTCTGGGTCTATTTTAGGAGGAAGATTTGAGGGACAGGAAGGCCGGAAGGCCTGTTGATTTCTATATCGTTATCTTTACATTGATTTTGATTGCAATAGGTCTTGTGATGGTTTTCAGTGCAAGTACTCCTGCTGCCAAGAACCAATTCAACGATATTTATCATTATTTGAAACAACAGTTGTATGCCTTTGGAATCGGCTTCATAGCCATGGTTGCAGCATCCCTCATTGATTACAGGATTTTCAGAAAACTGGCATATATAATATTCGGTGTTGCCTTTATCCTGATATGCCTGGTTCTTTTCGATGGGATAGGAACTGTCTACAACAATGCAAGGCGTTGGATAACCATAGGTAGTTTCGACCTGCAGCCTTCTGAGATATATAAATTTGCAATAATAGTACTATTTGCAAGACTATTGACGGAGGAACGCATAAAAGTTGAAAAGTTCTTCAAGGGATATTTGCCTTTCATTGGGATACTTCTTGTTTCTGCCGTACTTTTGATTCTTGAACCTCATCTCAGCGGCACGATAATTGTTGTTTCAATCGGTATGGTACTGCTGTATGCCGGAGGGGCAAAAATATGGCAGCTTGCCATGACCGTGATAATAGGGGGCGGGGCCCTTGCTGCTGTTTCGTACTATATAGAATATATGTGGACCAGGGTTGTAACATGGCTTGACCCGTTCGCATATGCACAGGGTGATGGTTATCAGGTGGTTCAGTCACTATATGCCATCGGTTCAGGAGGTTTACTCGGTAAAGGAGCAGGAAAGAGCATGCAAAAGTTTCTCTATATTCCTGAACCACAGAATGATTTCATTTTTGCAATTCTTGCAGAGGAACTTGGATTCCTGGGAGTTGCCCTTGTTATAATACTATTCTTCCTTTTGTTCTACAGAGGGGTAAAGGTTGCTGCAGATTGTCCTGACAGGTTCGGAGGACTTATGGCTACCGGAATTACCTCTCTTATATTCATTCAGGCAGTTTTGAACATTGCCGTTGTAACCGGATCAGTTCCCGCCACAGGAATTTCACTGCCGTTTTTCAGTGCAGGCGGTACAGGGCTTGTTATGTTCATGGGTGAAATAGGGATTCTGCTGAACATATCAAGAACAATCGGAAAGGCGGTTAAAACGAAATGAAGATTCTCATTGCCGGAGGAGGTTCCGGCGGTCATGTCAATCCGGCCCTTGCAATGGCCAATGAGATCAAGGGAAGACACCCTGATGCTGATTTCCTTTTTGTCGGCAGCAGGAAAGGGCTTGAAAATGACCTCGTTCCAAAGGCAGGATATCCTTTGGTTACTATTCCCGTAAGGGGTTTCTCAAGGGGCAATTTCCTATCAAAGATAGGGCCATATGCAGTTTTACTGTTGGGAATGATCAAAGCATTTATAATCGTTCTGAGATACAGACCGGACCTTGCGTTCGGTACAGGAGGTTTTGCATCGGGTCCTGTATTGTTCTGGACTTCATTTTTCAGAATCCCAACCCTTGTACATGAAGCTAATGTACTTCCGGGAGTCACAAACAGGATGCTGTCACCCAAAGTTGAAATAACTGCAGTAGGATTTGAAGAAAGTGCTTCCAATTTCCAAAAAGCCCGTAGGATTGAAATCACAGGGAACCCCGTAAGGAAGGAACTTTTTGATATTACAAGGAAGCAGGCAAGGGAAAACCTGGGAATTCCTGAAAATGATAGGTTAGTCGTAGCCATGGGAGGAAGCCAGGGGGCAGCTCCTATAAACGAAGCTGTATTGGACATGCTTTCAAATCATTATAAACCAGGTGATTTCAGACTGGTATTTGCACCAGGCAGAAGGCATTATGATGAAATATCAAAAAGAGCAGGGAAGGTTCCGGATGGTGTGGAAATAAAGTCTTATATATATAATGCGGCTGAAATATATAATGCAGCAGACCTGATCATTAACAGGGCCGGAGCAATTACCTTGGCTGAAATAACTTCCCTGGGATTGCCGTCCATTCTTGTTCCTTCGTCATATGTTTCCGAGAATCATCAGGAGATTAATGCGAGAGCCTTGGAAGAAAGAGGCGGTTGCCATGTGTTGCTTGATAAGGAGTTGAACGGGGAATCCCTGTATGGCAATATAATGTATATACTGGAAGACGAGGACAAGGTTGAGGTAATGAGAAAGAGTTCAGCAGATTTCGGTACAAGGGATGCCCTTGACAAACTCGGGGATATTTTCGACGAAATGCTCGGAGGAAAGTAAAAAATGTTCAGAATTACAGTGCTTGGATGCAATGGACCGTATCCTTCGGCGGGAGGGGCTTGTTCATCCTATCTGGTCGAAACGGACGATATAAAGGTACTGATGGATGCAGGCAGCGGATCATTTTCTAATTTATTAAAAGTAGTTGATCCCTTTGAACTTGATGCAATAATACTTTCTCATCTTCATTGGGACCATATGACGGATATTCCGGTAATGGCATACTATTTCATGCTGGCTGGAAAAGAGAGATCTGTCAGCAGAAGAATGAAGCTTTGGATGCCTGAAAGTCCGGAAAAAATGAGTGCAACCATTACCGATTTAGGTGCATTTGAAACAAATACCCTTACAAATGAGACGGAATTAGAGATGGGAAGAAGTCATTTTTCGTTCAGTCGAATGACACATTCCGTGGAAAGTTATGCCATAAAGGTTGTGAACGAAGGAAGGTCATTTGTCTATTCCGGTGATTCAACGCTGAACGGAGACTTGGTTGAATTTTCAAGTAGATGCAATCTTTTGATGGCAGATTCAGCCTTTCTTGAAAAACAGCTAACAGAATCCTCACCTCATATGTGTGCAGCACAATGCGCTTTTGTAGCTTCGGGTGCAGAAGTAGAAAAACTCGCATTAACCCATCTGAATCCATTTGTTGACAAAGGTAAGTATGAAAAGGAGGCTGCGGTTCTTTTTAAGGAAAGCCATGCAGTAAGCCTGATGGAAATCCTGGAGGTATAGAATGAAGATATATATGATGACTGATCTTGAAGGATCGGCAGGAGTACTGAACAGGGAGGATTGGGTTCATCCGGACTCTCGATACAATGAAAGGGCAAAGACATTTCTGACATTGGAAGTAAATGCTGCAGCGGAAGGATTCTTTAAGGCCGGAGCTACTGAAATACTTGTAAGTGACGGTCATGGCAGCGGAGGAATACAGCCTGACCTGCTTGACAAAAGGGTTAAACTTCTAAGGGGATATCCTGCAGGTTATCCCTGCGGCTTGACTTCAGAATACGACTGTGTTGCCTGGGTAGGGCAGCATGCAAAAGCCGGGACTCCCTATGCACATATTCCTCATTCGGGAAATCATTATGTAATTGATTTTTCAATCAATGGTATTTCTGTGGGAGAACTCGGAGAACTTGCAATGTGTGCCGGGGTGCTGGGAGTAAAACCAATATTTGCATCCGGTGACAAAGCTATGTGCATTGAAGCAGAGGAGCTGCTGCCTGGAATAGAGACTGTCTGTGTCAAGGAGGGTATCATGCCGGGAAAAGGTGATGAGTGTACATTTGAGGAATACCACTCAAGAAACATTGCTGCAATACATAAGTCACCTGAAAGAGCCAGGGAGTTGATTAGAAAAGGAGCGTGCAGGGCTCTGATGAGGTTTGAGGAAAATCCTGATTCTTTTACAGATTTGGTATCTGAAGCTCCCTATGAAAAAAAGGTTGTATACAGACCGGGCAGCGGCAGGGCAGGGTATACACTGAAAACAGGTGGACATCCTACACCATGGGATGCAATAAATGCAAGAAAATAGCTTATTGGCAAGTAATAGATTTCATTAAAAAAGACGGCTTTTATAAACCGTCTTTTTATATATCTTAGTGTCAATACGATCTGAATAATCCTATTACCTTGCCTGCAATAATAATGTCGTCATTGATTATAATCGGTTCCATTGTACTGTTTTCAGGTTGCAACCGTATATGGTTCTTTTCCCTGTAGTACGTTTTTACAGTGGCTTCGTCCTCAAGGACAGCAACAACAATATCCCCGTTTGCAGCAGTGGCCTGTTGTTTTACAAGAATAAGGTCGCCTTCGAGTATTCCCGCATCAATCATGCTGTCTCCCTTGACCTTGAGCATGAAAACAGTCGAGTTCTTTGTATATGATGATGAGACTGTAAATGTATCCTCTATATTCTCTTCCGCCAAGATAGGGGAACCGGCAGCTACCTGCCCCACAATGGGAACCTCAACCAGATCCGTGCTTCCCAGTTGTCTAAGGGGTTCAGGCAGACGTATTGACCTGGAAATGGAATTATCCATTACAATTCGTCCGGCCTCTTCCAGTTTCTTCAGGTAAGCATGAACAGTGGATGTTGACTTTATTCCAACAGCACTGCATATATCACGGACTGAAGGGGAATAACCTTTCTCTTCAATGGTTTTTTTGATATATTCAAGTACCCTTTCCTGCTTTTCTGTTAGTTTCTTATTCATTTTTCACCTCGGAATTTTTACTACATATGAATCTTAACATAAATAAAACATTCAGTCAAACAAATGTTCGATTTTTGTTGACAGCGAACAGTTGTTCTGGTATTATACTCATATAAAGAACAGACGTTCGAGGTTACATATGAAAAAGAAATACGTACTGAAAAATAAAAGAAGATTCATAATTGTAATAGCCATTGTGGTTTCAATAATATGCAGCACACTGATAATTGCTACAACAAGGACCAAGGGTTATTCTGAACCCAGGTATGTCAGTGTAGTCGTTGAACCCGGAGATACTTTATGGGATATAGTCTGCGGGTACTACGGAAATGGTGTTGACATAAGAAAAATGATATCAAATATCAGAAAAAACAATGACATGGATACTTCTGAATTAAGAATCGGTCAGATTATAATGATTCCAGAAAAGTAATTTACTGCGCTTCAATATAACCCCTTTGATTCTGAAATATTGATTATTTCAGTCTTTGGGGTATAATTATATTTAAAAATCAGGAGGCGCGCATGAATTTTCTTGAAGAAGTAAGAGATAGAGTATTGATTTTTGATGGATCAAAGGGATTCATGATGCAGATGTACGGTTTGCCTGCTGGTGATGCTCCTGATTCCTTCAACATAAAGCATCCTGAAATAGTGTCAAAAGTTCACAGGGATTATGTAGATGCCGGATGCGATGTCATACAGACAAATACTTTCACAGCCAACAGGATTATACTTGAACGCCATGGACTTGATGATAAAACTTATGAAATCAACAGGGAGGGGGCACGACTGGCAGCGGAAGCAGCTGACGGCAAAGCTCTTGTAGCGGCATCCATAGGACCGACCGGAATGCTCTTCAAACCTTTCGGTCAGCTTGATTATGACAAGGCTTTTGATGTGTTCAGTGAGCAGGTTAAGGCAGTGGTTGACGGCGGCGCAGATATAATTAACTTTGAGACATTTACGGATATAATGGAAATGAAGGCTGCTCTTAATGCAGCAAAATCCGTTTGTGACCTGCCTGTTGTTTGCTCAATGGCATTCGAAGAAAACAAAAGAACACTTATGGGTACGGAAGCCTGGAGTGTTGCTCATATATTGAAAAAAGCCGGTGCTGATATGGTAGGTGCAAACTGCTCATTCGGTCCCGGACATATGCTTGATATAGTAAAGGATATGGCAAAGACGGGAGAATTTCTTAGTGTCAAACCAAATGCAGGGCTTCCGCATGTTCTTGAGGGTAAGACAGTTTACAACCAATGTGCTGTTGATTTTGTAGCTGAAGCATCCTTTTTTGCATCATATAATGCACGTTTGATTGGAGGATGCTGCGGAACAACACCGGAGTTTCTTTCCTTGCTAAGGGAAAAAGTAAAATTGCATCCTTACGAAGGAGAAATTCTCTCTGACCATGTTATTTGTTCATCCTCGAGGTGCGTAGACCTGGATTCAGAATATACAATGGAATCCTTTGAAATAAATGATTCAATGGATGAGTACGATATATCCGATGAAATAATGGAGCTTGCCTATGGCGAAAGTGATGTTTTGGAAATTATATATTCAGGAACCTCAGTAAATACACTAAGAGATATAATTCTGGAAAATTACGCAACCATAAAACAGCCGTTGATCCTTTCCGGTGAAAATCAGGAGGCAATCAGGATAGC
>Ga0180436_10003144_pt1 | contig 15295 bp, 12 predicted proteins | sample SS_ome_2_FD_132434 | JGI IMG/M metagenome (GOLD analysis project Ga0180436, IMG submission 132434) | Hypersaline lake sediment archaeal communities from the Salton Sea, California, USA - SS_3_S_2 metaG | ecosystem: Environmental > Aquatic > Non-marine Saline and Alkaline > Hypersaline >...
ACACCGGTATTGGCGGAGACAGTACGGCCGGAATGCTCAGCCGTTTTCCCACCGATGTTGTTCGTCAAAAACCCACTGCCGTTATCCTTTTGGGCGGCACCAATGATTTTTGGTGGGATTTACCCCTCAAATCATCGGTTTCAAATCTATATACGATGGCTTATCAGGCCCAGTACTATGACATTGTGCCCCTATTCGGACTACCGCTGCCGCTCGATGTCAACCAAGCCCACGAACAGTATGAAAATGAACCTGAAGCGGGATATGAAAAGTTGTTTTCCAAAATAGGGCGATTAAATTCGCGCTTAAAAGCTTTGGCCCATGCAGACGACATAACGGTTATCAACTTTTATGATTTGTTTTTGACCAAAGCCGGAGATGTCCGAACCGACTGCTATCTCGAAGACGGAGTGCATCCCAATCAAAACGGTCATCAGCGAATGGCCGAGTTGGCCGCCTCGATTTTAAGATCATCCAGCGTACTAAATCCGGAACCAGAAGAGATATTTACCTAAATAAACTTGTTGAAACAAAGCCAACGACCACCGATTTTTTCGGTGGCTTATAATTGGAGTTAACCATGACCGACGCCCAGGGTGATACGAAAACCCCGCACCGAATTAAAAATGTATTGGCCGTTGACAATGATGCCATCATGCTAAAATTCCTTTCAAAAATCCTTGAAAAAGCCGGCCTGCATGTGAAGACTGCCTCTGATGGGGTTTCAGCCATTGACGTTCTTGAGTCATACACACCTGATCTGTTTTTCATCGATCTGGTGATGCCCAACATCGATGGGCGCTCCCTGTGCCGCATAATTCGCAGCCGGAAAGCATTCAAAACAACGCCGATCGTAATCATCTCCGCCATTGCAGCAGAGGAGTCCTTCGACACGGTGTCATTGGGTGCCAATGTCTGCATCGCCAAAGTTGCTTTTACCGAAATGGAAACCATCATTACAAAATTTTTAGATGATCCCAGCCTGCTTTGGGAGCCATCGCTGGGTAATCGCGTTTTAGGCGCGGATGCATTGGCGCCTCGCAATATTACCAATGAACTTCTGACCATTAATCGACACTTCCGGATCATGTTGGATAGTATATCCAATGGTATTATTGAATTGGATCAAAACAAGCGCATCATATATGCCAACCCGGCAGCGCTCAGTTTTTTTTCCATGACGGCTGAGACCATGCTGGGTAAAAACATTTCCCAATTGTTCCCTGTTACCAGCGATGTTCCACTAGAGACAATGATCAATCCACCTGATATCCAAAAACAATCAGAGCGGCAATCCATTCAATCGACTATCCAGGAACGCATTTTCAATATCAGTGTGGTCGCCTCTGGCGCCAGTCGCGAAACCCAAGTGATTGTCATGGAGGATATCACCCAGCGCGAAACCTCAAAACTAAAATTGATTGAAGCCAACAACAAGCTCGAGGTTTTAGCCCGGATAGACGGTTTGACGAGTGTTTCCAATCGGCGTCACTTCGATGATCTGCTCCCCCAGGAATGGGGGCGAATGCGACGTGAAAAAGGAGAATTGGCCCTGCTCATATGCGACGTCGATTATTTTAAACCCTACAACGATACCTATGGCCATTTGGAGGGCGACGCCTGCCTGCGACGCATCGCTCAGGCCATAGACAACAGCCTTCAGCGTCCATCTGATATTGTAGCGCGCTACGGTGGCGATGAATTTGTCGTCCTGCTGCCCCACACCAACTTAGACGGCGCCCTGCATCTGGCCGCAGAGATACATGCCCAGGTGAATCAACTTAAAATAAAACATAAACAGTCACCCATTGCCGATTGGGTGACGGTAACCATTGGTGCTTGCAGCGGCTTCCCGGATGAAACCCTGCCGGAATACAAGTTTATCTGGCTGGCTGACAAGGCCCTTTATGAGGCCAAATTAAAGGGACGCAACCGTGCTGAAGGCAAAGCCTGGCCCAGCTCCGGAATGGTGGCCTAACCCGAAGCAGAAGAGCCAAACCATCAGCACAAGGGTACCCATGACCTCAAAAAAGAATATTTCCTTTATTCATGTTTTCTTCATCATTCTGATTCTGATAACGACGCTGTCCATTACCATTATCGGTTACCTGTGGATTTCTTCCGAATACACTCGGTTTCGACAAAAATCCCAGCAAATCCGTTCAGATTTCATCGCCTCTCGCAAAGCATTGATTAAAGGCGAAGTCTTGAGCGCGGTTGATTTTATTGACTACAAGAGATCCCAAACTGAGCAGCGTCTAAGACAGGATATCAAAAAACGGACCTACGAGGCCCATGCCATTGCCACCAATATTCATTCTCAATTTAAGGGACAAAAGCGCCCGGATGAAATCGCCGAATTGATCAAAGAGGCTTTGCGTCCAATTCGATTTAACGATGGTCGCGGCTATTACTTCGCCGTATCCATGGACGGTGTCGAGCAGCTATACCCTATCCGCCCGGAATTTGAGGGTGTCAACTTGCTGAAATGTTTGGATATGCATCTTCGGACGAGTTCATGGAATCTGTGGTCAATGTAACTGAATTATATGTCGATACCGCAGAGCGAAAGCAAAATCTGAACATGCTGATGAAACAAGGATTTTTGGACCGAAGTGAAATTCGTTTTCTGCACCGTGACGGCCGGGAAATCTGGATACAAGCAACGGCCCGAGTTCTGCATACGGATACGGGCAATGACATCATCGAGGGTTTTATCACCGACATCAGCGAACGGATTCAGGCCGAAAGGGCCCTGAAAGAAAGTGAAGAACGCTATCGTGTTTTGGTGGAACTCTCGCCTGACGCCGTTATTGTTCACCGGGATGGAAAAATTGTGTACATCAACCAGGCCGGTGTAGAAATGTTGGGCGCCAAAGGGAGCGATGAAATAATCGATCGTGATATCCTGGATTTCATTCATCCCGACCATCATGACGTTGTCAAACAACGTATCGAAAAAATTCAAACCGAAAAAAGACCGCTCGCCCGTCTGGAAGAAAAATACCGCCGGATTGACGGTCAAATCATCCATGTGGCTGCAGCCGGTACCTTTATTCAATACGACGGCATACCAGCGTCCCTGTCCGTAATCAGTGACATCACCGCAATTAAAACAGCTGAAATCGAAAAACGAAAATTGGAAGCTGAACTGCACCAGGCTCAGAAAATGGAATCCATCGGCACACTGGCAGGCGGTATCGCTCATGACTTCAACAATTTGTTGATGGGCATCCAAAGCCGGACATCTTTGATTATGACCGAATTGGATTCTTATCACCACCACAGGGAGCACCTCCTGGAAATTGAAAAGTACGTCAAAAGTGCTACCGAATTAACCCGTCAGCTACTGGGATTTGCCCGCGGTGGCAAATATGAAGTCAAACCTCTATACCTAAACGATCTGATCTTCAAATCTTCGGGAATGTTTGGACGAAGCCGTAAAGAGATTACTATATTTCGAAAAACGCAGCCTGATATCTGGACTGTGGAGGCGGATCGATCACAAATTGAGCAGGTGCTATTGAATCTCTATGTAAATGCATGGCAGGCCATGGCCGGTGGTGGTGAGATCAGCATAGAAACCGAGAACGTGGTGCTGGACGATGTTTTCGTGTCGCCTTATCGTGTTCCAGCGGGCAAATATGTAAAAATTTCGGTGAGCGATACCGGCCTGGGAATTACCGCTGACATTCAGGAACGTATTTTCGATCCCTTTTTCACCACCAAACAACATGGACGCGGCACAGGCTTGGGCTTATGGTATCATCAAGAATCATGACGGTATCATCACCGTCTCGAGTGAGGTCGGGCATGGGGCTAATTTCACTTTTTTTCTACCTGCTTCCCAAAAACAGCTATCAGTACCGGACCAATCAACCGCAAGCCCCCGCAAAGGAATCGGTACCATATTGATGATTGATGATGAAAAAATGATCTTGGATGTGAGTGTCCAAATGCTCAACGGACTTGGCTATACCTGTCTCACCGCTGATGACGGCCAAAAGGGTCTCGAGATTTACGCCCAAAACCAAGCAGATATCGACCTTGTCATTCTTGATTTAATTATGCCCAAATACGGTGGCGAAAAAGTTTTCGATCAACTCAAAACAATCGATCCCGATGCCAAAGTCCTGCTCTCCAGCGGCTACAGCATGGATGGTCATGCCAAGAAAATCATGCAGCGCGGTTGTGACGGTTTTATCCAAAAACCCTTTACCTTGAATGAAATCTCCCACAAAATAGCCGAAATTTTAAGTCAACCATAAGTGCTTCCAACAAATTTCCACAGCTTTTCTATTGATTTCCCCACTTAATTATCTCTCAAGCGTTTATAGTTTTTCTCAGTCGACATATTATATAGGGGACGGGCTTTCATATATTACTTTTTACAGGAAATGGCACATTATTTTGAAAATTGCACTAAAGTAATATATGAAAGCCCGTCCCCTATATTTAGGCCTTGAAGCTCATGTACAAAATTCTCGACACGATTTTAGTTCCAGAATGGTTGCAATATATCCCTAACATCGCTTGGTTCGCGGATAGGATTGGGATTCCAATCAGCGGGATACATATCCTGGTACCGCGGCGAGGCAAAACGACTGTCAATCAGCAAGACCACTCCCCGGTCGTTTTCCGAACGGATCACACGGCCCGATGCTTGCAGGACCTTGTTGAAGCCTGGAAAAATATAGGCAAACTCGTAACCGGCCTCGTACTGCTCGGCAAAATAGGCATTGATAAGCTCTCGCTCAAGGTTGGGTGGCGGCATACCCACGCCCACGATGACCGCACCGGTAAGACGGTCGCCCACCAGATCGATACCTTCACCGAAGACACCACCCATGACGGCCCAGCCCACCAGGCTGGATCTATTGTGCTGCTTAAACCGCTTCAGGAATTTTTCCCGCCCGGTTTCCGATAGACCGGGTCGCTGAATCAACGTTTCGATATGGGGACACTGCTGCTGAAACGGTTCCAGCACCATGGCCATATAGGCGTATGACGGGAAAAAAATCAGATAATTACCAACCTTCTGACTCACCATGGTACAGATTAGATCGGCTACCCGTCGCCGCGTGTTGCGGCGGTTTCGATAAAAAGTGGACACGCCCGAAACCAAAAGACATAAGTTCTCATGGGGAAACGGCGTGGTCAGAACCAAATCGGACGACGCCTCCCCGCATCCGAACATTCTGCGGAAATAATCAGTTGGCGTCAGGGTCGCAGAAAAAAATATGGTGGCCCTTCCGCGTTCAAGCACATGACTCAGTGGTCCCGAGGGATCGATGCAAAAAAGCTTGATCCGAAAATCTTTCTTAATCTGATCACAACAAACAGCATATGATGCGTCGAACATTTCGGCCACTTTCATAAAACGCACTACCTGGAAATAGCATTCGATCAATGCCTCCCGGAACGGGGCTTCCCGATTAAGTGCCAGCCACTTTTCACACAGTTTGATAAAATCCAAGAAGTTGCTCTGGAGGTCATCGGGAAGATCATCCAACGCGAAGGCCTGCCCGTGACCCTGATTGGATTTCTTTATTTTTAAAAACTGGGCGTTAACCTGACCTAAAACGCGATACATATCAGGGAGTGCATCTTTGACGAGTCGCCTGAGCACCAGGAAAGATTTCTTATACGTCTCAGCCGAATACATGTCCCGCGATCGGTCCACCAGGTTGTGGGCCTCATCCACCAGAAATAAATATGTCTCACGCAGCCGTGTAAAAAACCGGCGCAAATGCGCCTGGGGATCAAACACATAGTTGTAGTCGCAGATAATACAATCCGCAAACTCTGACAATTCCAATGAAAACTCAAAAGGGCAAATTTGAAATTGGCGGGCTACCTGTTCGATAAACTCCCGCCGCCATTGGTCTGTTTCATAGGCCTGGTCCAAGGCAGCATCGATGCGATCATAAAAGCCCCGGGCAAAATCGCAAGCATCCCGGTTGCATTCCGCCCCGGGCTTGAAACAGATTTTTTCTTTGGCGGTCAAGGTGACAACCTTCAGCCGTAATGCCTGAGCGTTCAATATATCGAAAGTTTCCTCAGCCACTTGTTTGCCGGTCGACCGCGCTGTTAGATAGAACATACGATCATACTTGCCCCGGGCCAGTGTCTTTAATGCCGGCAGGATCGCTGCCATGGTTTTGCCGATACCGGTTGGTGCTTGCACCAGCAATTGAGCCTTGTCCTTAATGGCCTGGTAGGTCTCCTCCATCATCTGCGATTGTCCGCGTCGAATGTCTGCAAACGGAAATTGCAGCGTCGTTATCGAATGATCCCGCATTGCCTGGAAATGCTGAATCGTTTGCATGTGATCCACCAGGCGTTTGATCAGCTTCATAAAAAATTCGGAAAGCGACTGACGCGTAAACGATCGTCTGATTTCGTAAGTTTTGCGGGTATGCAGCTGGGCATAGGTCAAGCAGGTATCGACTGCTTCAAGATGATAGTCTTCGGCAACCATGTAGGCATAAATTTTCAATTGGGCCCAGTGATGGGGGTTCTCCCCTATTTCCTCCGGTTCGAGCCGGCGTGTGGTGGTCTTGATTTCCTCCAGTTCGATGCGGCCCTCTCTCCTGCTGATACCGTCTACTCGGCCGGACAGATGGATCGTCCAGGTGCCCATTTGCAGGGAATGCGAAATCGTGACTTCGGGTTCATAGCCTTGGGGTCGGGATCGTTGAATCATCTGGTGCAAAGCAATAGCAGCCGTCGCGCGATCCGGAACAAAGATACCGCTCTCCAGATCTCCGGCTCGCATATAACGTTCCACCAAATTTCTAACGGATATGTGGATGGTGTGGGAAAGCATTTATAATGGTTCAAGTTTGATGGTTTATTGAGTTTTTTGGGTTCGTAGAGTTGATAAATGTATTAAGGCTCGAAAGCAAATTGGCAGCGGTTTGCAACTCAATAAACACAATGAACACAACAAACCAATCCAACGCTTATGGCTTATAGCTCAATGCCCATCAAGATTCAACCCGACTGACCGTCGCCAACGGTGCCACATGATCCACCGTCAACGTGGCCGCACCCCAGTCGACATCCACCTTCCCTTCCAGTACATACGGTCGATTGCGGTCGACCATGTGGCAAAACCGCTCATAGGTTTTGGGGAAAAACGTGGTCTCGACCAGGCCGCTCTCATCCTCAAAAGTTAGAAACTCCATGGTATCGCCGTGTTTGGTCTGGACACGCTTACCGGTCACCAGCCAGCCCGCAAACCGGATGCGGCGGCCGATAAAATCATGGATCCGGTTCGCCGGGATCTGATCATGCTGCTGGAGATGCCGGCGGTAAAGTTTCATGGGATGGCGATCACACAAAAATCCCAGAATCGAAAACTCCCGTCGTAATCGTTGCAGGCTTTCGGCTCTGGGAAGCCGGGGCGCTGCCACAGAACTGCCGCCATCATCAAAAAGTCCCTGGGGGCGCTGGCGCCGGGTTCGATCCTTTTGCCAGCGTGCCAGTTCCCACAGGATTTCGGCCCGGTTTCCACTTTCGCAGAATGTATCCAGGGCACCACAATGGACCAGGGCCCGGGCCTCGGCTTCATCGGGCCGCACGCGCTGCAAAAAATCCCGGAGATCTTGAAACGGCTTTTTATGACGTTCGGAAATAATCGTGGCCTGACAATTGGCGCATAGCCCCTTGACGGAAAGCAGTCCCACCCGCAGGGACTGTTCCGCGCCTTGCCAGGCAATTTCACTGCAATTGACATCCGGCGGCAGAATGCAAAGTCCCATCCGGCGGGCCTCAGAGACATAGGCAAACGTACTATAAAATCCCCCTTGATTGCTGATAACGGCGGCCATGAACTCAGCCGGGAAATGAACCTTGAGATAGGCGGCCTGAAAAGATACCCGGGCATAGGAGGCACTATGGGGTTTACAAAACGAGTAGCCGCTGAAGCTCATGATCATGTCCCAAACCGCGGCAATGGTTTGGGCAGACACCCCCCGGGCCGTGGCGCCTGTTGAAAAGCGCTCGAAGTAATCCCGGAGTTTATGTTTGCGGTCCTTCTTGGACATGACCTTTCGCAAGCCGTCGGCTTCGGCATGGGAGAACCCGGCAATGGCGACGGCTGTCCGGGATACATCCTCCTGATAAACCATAATACCGAAGGTCTCCTCAAGAACATCCCGTAATAGGGGGTGGATCGGGTCCCACGAGCCGCCGTGCAGACGCCGGATATACTCCTGGATAAACCGGTTGGCCGCTGGACGGATAATGCTGCTGTGGATGACCATGTGCTCAAAGTCGCCCACACCCGCCTTTTTCTGCAAAAGGCGGGTGGCCGGGCTTTCAATATAAAAACATCCCATGGTGTGGCCTTGGCTGACGGCTTCCTGGGTGGCAAAATCATCTTCCGGTTCCCAGTGAAGCTCATCCAGATCGGCGCCATTCTGATGCAGGTTTTTGAGCGCATCCCGAATCACACCCAGGCTGCGGTTCCCCAAAAGATCGATTTTAACCAACCCGGCTGTTTCGGTGGCATCCTTTTCCCACTGTAGAATGGGAACGCCTTTGGGCGCGTTTTCCAGGGGAACATAGGTATCAATGGGCGCGGGTGTGATCACCACACCACCGGGATGAACCGACAAGTACCGCGGGATACCGGTAATCCGCTGAGCCAGGCCGATGACCTCCGGCCAGGGATCGGTGTAATCCAGGTGCTTCAGTTCGGGCAACTGCCGCAGCCGGGTCTCCAAATCGGCTTCGGAACGGCTACGGTAGAAATAAAAGGGCAAGCGTTTGGTCACGGTATTGATTTCCTGATCCGGCAGCCCAAACACCTTGGCAACTTCGCGCAAGGCCATGCGCGGTTGAAAAAAAACATGATTTGACACCATGGCCGCATGGCCTTTGTACTTTGCCAGAACCTTATCCAGAACATCGTCGCGTTCATCCCAGGCAAAGTCCACATCCAGATCCGGCGGATCGCTGCGTCCGGGATTCAAAAAGCGTTCGAAATAGAGGTTGTGTTTGAGGGGGCATATATTGGTGATGCCCAAGCAATACGCGATGATGGAAGCCGCCCCGGACCCGCGGCCGCAGGTCCGCGGGCTGTGTTGGACAATATCCCGCACCACCAAGAAATAGGCACTAAACCCCATATCCGCAACCACATGCAGTTCGTTTTCAATCCGTTCTACCACCGACTCGGCCAGCTCCCGGCCGTAACGTTGTCGGGCTCCCCTGAAAACGGCCTCTCGCAGACGAAATTTGGCCGAGCGGCCTTTTTTGTCCTGCCATGGCGGCATAACCTGTCCAAAATCGGGGCCGCTAAAGGTCAATCGCTCGGCCAAGTCCCGGGTTGCCTGGATGGCCTGCGGACAAATGGCAAAACGCCGGGCATATACCTGCGGTGGCGCCAGCCAGGCATCGCCTGGCACCACATCACCTTTTTTTAACTGAGACAGACTGGTGTTGCGGTCAATGGCCCTCAAAAGCCGATGGATGGATACATCTTCCGGAGCCAAAAAAAAACTGCTCGGGCTGGCGACCAGGTCCAGCCCCAGGTGATCCGCCAGGCGGCACAGGGGATGCGCACGCATCAGCGGGCGGCGGGGCATATGGGCCATCACGGCCACACCGGCCAGATGCAAGGTTTCCAGCAGACCCCGATCGCTTGTCAAAAAAACAAGCCCCTGGGCATATGCACAAATCGTCGCTTCAAGTTCAAAACCGGCATTCATATGGCGTTGGGTCAATATGCGGCAAAGATTGCTGTAGCCCTTCTCGGTTTCCACCAGACACACCAGGCGTCTCTTCGTATCCGGATCCGTCAGCTCGGCCCCGACGATGGGTCGCAGTCCCTCCTGCCGGCAGGCTGCCAGAAACGTCCACAGGCCGTAGAGGTTGTCGGTATCCGTCAACGCCAGCCGATCATAACCCATACCAGCGGCTGCCCGACAAATGCTTCTGACGGAATCGACCCCCCACATGAGGGAATAATGCGATCGAACACATAAAGGGACCACAGCAGATATCCAGCTCAAAATCGGTATAGATGTGAGCTTAAACTTTTTAAAGCTGGCCGTACCGATTGTTTTAATTTCTAAACTCGAATATCGAAATCCGAAACAAATTTAAATTTCGAATGTTCAAATGCGTCAAACTTGCGTCTTAACGTAATGCCGGAAAGCTTGTTTTGATCATTTGGATTTGGGTCTTTCGGTATTGTTTCGAATTTCGATATTCGTGCTTCGGATTTTTAGCATCACAGATGCCAGCTCTGTTTTTCATACTTCCAGACGATCTTTTAGCTCGTCATAATTCATGCCGCTATATTCTGCCCCATCTGTATCGCATCCCGGCCGAATCGGTCGCGAATTCGATCCAGGACCGTTACGAGACCGGCCTGTTTTTCCTGGCGATGCTCCGGGAACAGCGTCATCTGGGCCGGCGGGAAAACCAGCCGATCGCAAACCAGGGACACATGCCGGATCCGTATCCGACGGGTCCACGCCAGCAGCAAGGCCTGTTTGGCCAGCTCGAATAGGGTGGCGTCATTGGCTGTCGCCGGACGTGCCGCAAATTGCCGGGCCCGGCGGATTCCGTCGGAATGGTCCAGAACGATGCTGATACGGCCTGCCGCCAGCCGGCGGCGGCGCAGATCGCGTCCGGCATCTTCAGTCATACGGTACAAGGTTCGTTCCAAGGTAGTTCGATCATTGGTGTCGTGATTGAATTCATGCGCTATCCGCACTACCGGACGTTTCTTACCCATGGGCAGCACCGGAGAATTGTCGATACCCCGAACCGATTCATATAAGAAAGTGGCCCGTTTACCAAACGGAACCGCCAGGTGCTGCCGGTGTAGCGCCGCAACCTGGGATACCGTCTTGAGATTCAATTCCTGCAGTTTGAGGAGATCGTCCTGCTCGATCCCGGGGACAAACCAAATGGGTAATGGTGCCAACGTCGTCTGTTCTTCACCTTCGGCGACAACATATTCTCCCACCGGCTTGACCAGCCGGGTGGCAACCTTGGCCACCAGTTTGTTCGGTGCCACCGACCATATGGGTGAAAGACCCAAGCCGGATTTCATATGCCGGCTCAATCGCCAGGCCACATCAATGGGAGGTCCCCAAAGCCGGCTGGTTCCGGTAACGTCCACAAAAAGGTGCCCGTCTCTTTCACCACTCTCGATCAGGGGTGAAAAAGGCAGCGCTTCTTTGAAAACCGACCGCATGGCACGCTCGTACCGATCCGGATGTGGAGATAGCGTCCAGGCATCCGGGCACACCCGCAAGGCCCTTCTGAGAGCCATTTGCTTGCGGACGCCGTTTTGATAGGCTTCTTCGCTCATATCGTATACCGCCGACCGGGTGGACCCCTTGGGCGCAATAATGACCGGGCGGTCCGCCAGCCGCGGATCCATAACCCGTTCGACGGCCACGGCAAAATCAGCAATATTGATGTGAATAATAGCTCTAGACATACGTCACTCTTAGCTTTTGGCTCTTGGCTGTTGGCAGCTAAAAGCAAACAGCTAACGGCTAACAGCCGGCAATCGACAGATTGCCTACAAAAGCCCTCTCTCCTTCAACAAGGCCTTTAGAGCCAAAGCATTCCGGGGAGCCTGGGCCTGGACGTGGTTGTTGAAAAAAATGAGACCGCTGCGTGTGTACGCGGCCATTCTCTCGATTCGTTCTTCAGCCCACTCGCGTAACTCACTGTCGCGATAGTCATAGTTGAACTGCTTTTGCATATTTCCGGAGCGCCATCCCCTGGTATTGCGGCCATGTAGGCGCACATAAAAAAGATCGGGGCTGGTGACGATGTCCACCGTTGGGAACAATCCTTTGATGGCCGGCACATCCACAGCAACCAACGTTACCCTGCGCCGCTCGAGTTCCGCATAGACGCTCTCCGTAGCCCAGGACACGTGGCGGAATTCGATAGCCAGAGGCAGTCCGGCCAGTTCATCCAGTAGGGCGGCCAGGTAGCGTCTGTTCTTGGGAACCCGATGGAAAGAGGGTGGAAATTGTAACAGAACAGCGGCCAGTTGGCGCGCCTGGATAAGCGGGGCAATACCGTCTCGATACTGTTTGACATGCCCCCGCCAGGCATCGGCATCGATCTCGTGAGTTAAATAACGGATCAATTTGGCAGCGAACTGGAAGCCCGGCGGCACCTGCTGGCGCATCCGCTCAACCGCTTGCGGTTTGGGCATCTGATACCAGGTATAGTTCAGCTCGGTTGCGGCAAATGTCTGCGCATAGCATGCCAGCATACCGCCCGATTTCGTTTCCAATGGATAAAATCCGGCTTCGGCCCATTCAGCGTACGAATAGCCGCTGGTGCCGATGTGGATGTCACAGCTGTATTTTGGGCTATGGCGTGGTTTGTTTATTGGGTTCATTGCGTTTGTTGTGTTGGTTGAGTTCATTGACCTCAGGCTATTAGCGGTTTAGGCTGAAGCAAACAGCTAAGCAACGATACCGATTTCGATTTCGATCTCGTAACACGCAGCGCCCTCCCCTCCTTCACCTCGCGGTCTCATCCTTCGATGTTGGATATTGGACGTTGGGTGTTCGATGTTCAAAAAACAGCCCTTCAAGCTTACCGCTTATAGCTGATGGCTGAACGCTGAATCCCCACCACCTTCCCCTGCACCAGTACATCGCCGAAGCCGTAGCGCATGGGCTTGTAACGCGAGTTTTCCGGGCGGAGTTCAATATGGTCCTCGTGGAGATAGAATCGTTTGACGGTTGCTTCTTCTCCGTGGATCAATGCGACCACGACCTCTCCGTTACGGGCATATTGTCGCGGCTCACAAATGGCCAGGTCGTTGTTCAGAATTCCGGCATCCTTCATGGAATCGCCGCTGACACGCAGTGCAAAGAGATTCTGACCCCGATAGACGTTTGCATCCAGAACGACACTCCCATCCCACTCCTGCTGAGCATACATGGGCAAACCCGCGGTAATGCTCCCGATGATCGGCACTTCACGCCAACGCTGTTGTGCGGCCATTTCGCTTGCGCGGTTCAAAAGATGAACGGATCGGCTGTAGCGCCCTTCGCGTTTAACATAACCCTTTGCCTCCAACGCTCTCAGCATCTGCGCGACGGCGGTGTGGCTCACACCCAGATCTGAACCCGCCTGCCTGAGGCTGGGCATCCGATTGGACCGCTCGATCGCCCGGCGAATATATGCCAGAAACTGTTCCTGTTTGGGGGTTAACTGTTGTCGCATACACCCTCCCTCTGTGTTGAGCGTTTCAAACCGACCTGACAAGCTGTTTTGACCCATCATAATTCTTTAAAATGTAAATGTCAATGTAAATATAATGTATACAAAACGGAGAGCGTCGAGTTGCGGGTTGTGGGTTGTGGGTTGCAAGTTGCAAATTGCGAATTGCGAATTGCGAAATCAAAATCGGGATCGGGTTGGGTAATCTGTCGATTGCAGTCTGTTCGCCCTGAGCTGTTGGCTTTAGCCTTAAGCAACTGTAAGCTGATAGCCGCTAATCGTCGTCAGTCTGAACCGCTAATAGCCTGAGGTCGATTAACTCAACAAACCCAACAAACGCAACGAACCCATTGGACTCAACAAACGCAACAAACAAAAAAAGGCAACCACGCCGCGATGGCATGATTGCCTCTGTTTACTTTCGGGGTAAGGCTTATAAATAATCGAGCAACTTTTTTCCTGCAGAAAATTTTACAACATTTTTGCCTTTGATTTTGATGACTTCACCAGTCTGCGGATTGCGCCCCTTGCGGGTTTTACGATAAACTTTCTTGAATGTGCCGAATCCGACCAAGGTTACCTTACCGTTTCTTTTCTTGAGTGCTTTGGCTACATTGCCCATAAAAGAATCAAGAGCTGCGCCAGCGGCGACCTTAGAAATGCCTGCATCTTTTGCCATCTGTTCAATCAATTCTGCTTTTGTCATGTGCTCCCCCTTTTTTTTTGGTTTGGTTAGGTTCTACCAGGACAACATCGTTGAAAGCGAATTACAGGAAGAAAACTAAAATGTCAAGAGGAAAAGCTTATGAATTATGGATTTATAAGCATCATCATCTTAAAATAGCTACCGAAGCCTTTTCACAGCATTGGCTCGATAAAATCTTACGGATAGCTGAAAATATTCCCCTCTGCCGTTAGGGTTGCACTTGACATCAAAGGTGTCATTTGACATATGGCGACTGACAATGAATTCGAACCGGGGCTGTTATGACGGATCAATCCCGGCATATGGCCACACAAATGATCAATTATGCAGTTTTGTATTCACTAATAGGAAACAACGGCATGGGAAAAAATAAAATTAAAGTGACACTCCAACCGGAAAATCAACCGATTCAAGCCCAGTCGGATCAACCTCTTCTGGAAGCCATGATTGATGCCGGCATTCTGCTGCGGGCGGATTGCGGCGGCAAGGGAAAGTGCGCCAAGTGTCGTATTCAGATCTCGGATGAAAGCAAGAAATCAGTCTCCACACCCACAGATGCTGAGCGGCGCATAATGAAAAACACGGAGATTGAAAATGGCTATCGGCTGGCCTGCCAAGTTTCAGCCTCAGAATCAATCACTGTCAGCATACCGGAACAGACACGGCTTAAACCGGAAGTTGCCCAAAAGGGCCCCACCCTGATTCCGGTTCTGGAACCCGTGACAGGCAAATATAAAACCGAGCGTTTCGGCATCGCTGTTGACCTGGGCACCACCACCATTGCGGTCTATTTGTGTGATATTAATCGCCGCAAGGTTCTGGCTTCTGTTTCCCTGCGAAATCCACAAGTGATCTACGGCGATGACGTCATGAGCCGCATCACAGCTGTTTATCAGCATGACGATCTGTTGGCTAAACTTCATAAATCAGCCGTACAGGCCATTGAGTGGGGTATTTATTCCTTGTGCCGGTCTTCGCAGATTCAATCCCGGCAACTGGCTCAGGTCGTGGTTGTCGGCAACAGTACCATGATACACCTGTTTGCCAATGAAGATCCATCTTCCATTGGGGTATATCCCTATGAACCTAAGTTTAAAGATGAACGCACTTTTGCGGCCACATCACTCGGATTCAGCTTTAACGCTGACGCCGTGGTGACAACCCTTCCATTGATTTCAGGTTTTTTGGGGTCTGGTATTGTTGCCGCCAGCTTGGCAGCCGACCACCGAAACTGGCCGAACGGAACCATGCTGATCGATGTGGGCACCAATGGTGAAGTCATCCTGCTCCAAGAGGGTCAATTTACAGCCACATCTTGTGCAACCGGGCCGGCTTTTGAAGGCGCTTCCATTCACCATGGCATGC
>Ga0180436_10003146_pt1 | contig 15290 bp, 8 predicted proteins | sample SS_ome_2_FD_132434 | JGI IMG/M metagenome (GOLD analysis project Ga0180436, IMG submission 132434) | Hypersaline lake sediment archaeal communities from the Salton Sea, California, USA - SS_3_S_2 metaG | ecosystem: Environmental > Aquatic > Non-marine Saline and Alkaline > Hypersaline > Sediment...
CACGCCCGTGACGGCGGCGATTTCGTCCAGCGCGAGCCCGGCGTCAAGCTTCAGCAGCAAGGCCTCGCGCTGTTTTTCCGGCAAGGCCTGGACCGCTTCGCGCAGGGATCTATCGCGGTCCTCACGTCCCAGCGTTTCCGCCGGTCCCGCGTCCCCGGAAACCAACGTGACGCTGTCCAGTTCCGTCTCCGGGCGATTGCATCGAAACTGGTCCATCGCGTGGTTGTGCGCGATCCGGTACAGCCAGGCCCGGAACGGCGCCTTCGGTTTATAGCTTTTGCGGGCGCGGATGACCTTTTCCCAGGCGCCCTGGTACCAGTCGTTGGCGCTCGCCTCGTCGCCCGCCAGGCGCAGCAGGTAACGGTACAACGGCTGACGGTAGCGGTCGTACAGGGCTTCGAAGGCGCTGAGGTCGCCCGCCGCCCAGCGGGCCACCAGCTCTTCGTCGGGGTGTTCGGACATGCGCTGAGACTAGCACGCCGCCCGCGCGAAAACAGCCGCGCTCTGTCTGTATAACGGTCCGGGCCGGGCTTCGGGGTTGAAATGCACGGAATCGGCAGGCCGACCGGCCGGATCGACGAACGATTGACCTGGGATATGGTCTTGGCGCGCGGGTCCGGTACCATTATCGGCTGCACACGTCCAAACTGGAAACACACCGAGGAACCATCCATGTACAGATTATTCAAACCGGCAGCCGCTGCCGTTTTGCTGACGCTGTCGTTCGCCGCTTGGTGCGAAGAAGCACCCGCCACGGACCCGGCGCTGACCTGGGACCTGACGGAAATCTTTGCGTCCGAGGCCGATTGGGACGCCGCCCGCAAGGAAGTGCTCGCCGACCTCGAGCTCATCGTCGCCAGGAAGGGCACGCTCGGCGACAGTGCCGAGAGCCTGTACGACGCGATGGCCCTGATCTCCGACACGTCGCGCAAGGGCGCGCGCGTGTTCGCCTACGCCAGCCTGAAGGCCGACGAGGACCTGCGGGTGACCGGCGACCAGGAACGGCGCCAACTGGCTCAGGCCATGTTCACGCAATTCGGCGAGGCCACCTCCTGGGTGCAGCCGGAGATCCTGGGCGTGGGCCGTGAGACCATTGAATCCTATGTTCGCGAGGACGAGCGCCTGCAGCGCTTCGCCTTCCAGCTCGACGACGCCTTGCGCAACGCGCCGCACACGCTGGGCGAGGAGGCGGAAGCCACGCTGGCCTATTTCGGGCAGTCGTTCACCGCGCCGAACGCGATCTACAGCATGATGGCCAACTCCGACATCCCGTGGCCCGAGGTCGAATTCTCCGACGGCGCCACCGCACGGATGGATTCGCAGGGTTACAGCCGTTACCGCGCCAGCCCCGTGCGCGAAGACCGCAAGCTGGCCTTCGACACTTTCTGGGGCACCTGGCAGGACTACCGCAACAGCACCGGCACGGTGCTTAACGGGCACATCCAGACCCAGGTCGCGCTGGCCAAGGCGCGCAAGTTCGATTCCGTGCTCGAGCGCGAACTGTTCCAGGACAACCTGCCGCCAGCGGTTTACCGCACGCTGGTCGCCGAGGTCAACAAGGGCCTGCCGACGCTGCACCGCTACTTCCGACTGCGCCAGCGCATGCTCGGCCTGGACGAACTGCACTACTACGACCTCTACCCGCCGCTGGTGTCGCTCGACAAGAACTTCGATTTCGAGACCAGCAAGGCGATCACCCTGGAAGCCATGGAAGCGATGGGCGACGAGTGGGTCGAGCGCCAGACCGCGGCGATGAACCAACGCTGGATGCACGTGTACCCGCAACGCGGCAAGCGTTCGGGCGCCTACATGCAGCCGGCCGCCTACGACGTGCACCCCTACGTGCTGCTGAACCACACTGACGACTACACGTCCCTGTCCACGCTGGCGCACGAGTGGGGCCACGCGATGCACACCCTGTACGCGGCCGAGAGCCAGCCCTACGACACGGCCAACTACGCGATCTTCATCGCGGAGATTCCGTCGACCACGCTAGAGCTCGTGCTGCAGGACTACATGGTGCGCAACGCCCAGTCGGACGAAGAACGCCTGTTCTACCTCGGCAGCGCGCTGGAAAGCCTGCGCACCACCTTCTTCCGCCAGACCATGTTCGCCGAGTTCGAGCTGGCCCTGTACGAGGCGGCCGAGCGTGGCGAGGCCCTGTCCGGCGAGCGGATCTCCACGATGTACGGTGAACTGCTCAGGCGCTACCACGGACACGACGACGGCGTGGTGACCATCGACGACCTCTACGCGAACGAGTGGATGTTCGTGCCGCATTTCTACTACAACATGTACGTGTTCCAGTACTCGACCTCGCAGACGGCCGGCACGGCGCTGTACGAGAACATCGTGCAGGAAGGCGAGCCCGCGGTGGAGAACTTCAAGAACCTGCTGCGCGCCGGCGGCTCGGATTATCCGAACGCATTGCTGACGCGCGCCGGGGTCGACCTGGCGTCACCGGAACCTTACCGCGCCGTGATCCGCAAGATGAACGCGATCATGGACCAGATGGAGGAAATCCTGGCTCGCCAGGAAGGCTGAAGACATGGGGTCAGAGTAGCGGGGCTACTCTGATCCCGGTTATTCAGGCTTTTTACCGAGCACTTCCAGGTCCAGCATCCCGTCGCTGACCCGGCCGCGCAAGCGGTCGCCCTCGGCAACCTGTTCGACGCGGCTGACCACGCCGCCGTCCTCTGCGGTGAGCACGGAATAACCACGGCCGATCACCTCCAGCGGGCTCACGGCCTGCAGGGTGCGGGAGAGTTGCGCCAGGCGTTCGCGGGCGGTCAACACCCGGCGGTTGGCGCCGCGTTCCAGCGAGCGGCGCAGCGCTTCGAGGCGCATTTTCTGCTCGGCGATCCGGCGTTGCGGTCTCTGCGCCGCGAGCCGTTGTTCCAGCGCGGCGAGACGGACCCGGCGTTCCTCCAGCGCCTGCCGGCCGGTTCGATCGAGGCGTTTCGACACCGCGTCGAGCAAGCGCGATTGTTCGCCGAGGCGCACGGCGGGGTGCCGTTGCTGCAGGCGGTGCGCCTGGTGATCGAGGCGCTGGGCGGCCTGTTGCAGCCGGTCCTCGATGCGGCGCTGCAACTGGCGCTCCGAGCGCCGGAACGATTCCTTCAGAACTGCCTGGTCCGGCGTGGCCAGTTCGGCCGCCGCGGACGGCGTGGGCGCCCGCAGGTCGGCTACGAAATCGCAGATGCTGAAGTCGGTCTCGTGGCCCACGGCCGAGACGATCGGGATATCGGAGTTCGCCACCGTGCGCGCCACGGCTTCGTCATTGAAGGCCCACAGGTCTTCCAGAGAGCCGCCACCGCGCCCGGTGATCAGCAATTCGGCCCAGCCGTGACGGTTGGCGGCGGCGATCGCCGAGCGGATCGCGGCGGGCGCTTCCTCCCCCTGGACCAGGACGGGGTACAGGCGCACGGCGGCGGCGGGCCAGCGCCGGCCCAGCACGTGGACCAGATCGCGCACAGCCGCCCCGCTGGGGGAGGTGACCAGCGCGATGCGGGCCGGGTAGCGCGGCAACGGCCGCTTGCGCGCCGGGTCGAACAGGCCCTCGGCTTCGAGCTTCTTCTTGAGTTCCTCGAAGCGGCGCTGCAGCAGGCCCTCGCCGGCGTCCTGCAGGCTGTCGACGATCAACTGGTACTCGCCGCGCGGCTCGTACAGGCTGATGCGCCCGCGCGCGGTCACCTTGATGCCGTTTTCCGGCCGGACCATGGCGCGCAGGGCGGAGGAGCGGAACATCGCGCAGCGCAGCTGGGCGCGTTCGTCCTTAAGCGAAAAATACAGGTGGCCGGAGGCCGGCCGCGAAAGGTTGGAGACTTCGCCCTCCACGACCAGCCCGGGAAAACCCGCTTCCAGGTGCAATTTCAGTTCGCGGTTCAGTTCGCTCGGCGTGTAGACGTGTTCGGCGGCGTGCTCCATGGGTGGATGATAAACTCAATTTCCTCTCATTCCACGGGGTCGTTATGAATCCATCATCGTCTCTCCGCGTCCTGGCGACCGTTTGCATGGCCGCCGCCCTGTCGTCCGCCTGCAGCGAGCCCGAGAGCGCGCAGCCGACCGAGATAGCGCCCGAGCCCGCCGCTTACCCGGGTACCCTGGTTCTGAACGCGCGTATCCACACGCTGGCTCCCACCGATGCGGGGCGCGTGCACGGGGCGATGGTGTTCAACGAAGAGGGCAGGGTCGAGGCCGTGGGTGCCGCCGAGGCCCTTGCGGAAGCGTACCCCGGCGCCGCGGTCGTCGACCTCGGCGGGCGAACCGTGTTGCCCGGCCTGATCGATTCCCACGCCCACCTGGCCGGGCTGGCGCAATCCTTTACGCGGGCCAACCTGGTCGGCGCGCGCAGCAAGGCCGAGGCGCTGGACCGCCTGCGCGAATTCGCCGCCGGGCTTCCTGACGGCGCCTGGCTGCTGGGCAGGGGCTGGGACCAGAACGACTGGCCGGAGCCGGTGTTTCCGAGCCGCCAGGACCTGGATGCGGCATTCCCCGACCGGCCGGTGTGGCTGCGGCGGGTGGACGGGCACGCCGGCTGGGCGAACAGCCGGGCGCTCGCCGAGGTCGACCGCGACCTGGCCGGTGACTGGCAGGAGGAGGGCGGTTACATCCACCGCGACGAAACGGGCGAGCCGACCGGGATATTCATCGACAAGGCGATGGACTGGGTAGAGCGGGCCGTGCCGCCCGATGCGCCGGAACTGATGTCGCGGGCGCTGGACATGGCGACCGCGGCCATGGTCCGCCAGGGCCTGACGGGCGTGCACGAGGCGGGCACGTCGCTGGAACTGATGGAACTCTACCGCGCCAAGATCGCGGCGGGCGAACTGCCGGTGCGGATCTACGCGATGGCCGACGGCCTGAACGAGGCGCTGGAATGGCTGTGCGAGAACGGGCCCTACGAGGACGCATCGGGCCTTCTGACCATGCGTTCGGTGAAGCTCTACGCCGACGGAGCGTTGGGCAGCCGTGGCGCGGCCCTGCTGGCCGACTACAGCGACGACCCCGGCAACCGGGGGCTGATGTTCATGGATGGCCCAACGCTGGACGAGCAGTTGCGCACCGTGCTCGGCTGTGGCCTGCAGGTGGGCGTGCACGCGATCGGCGACCGGGCCAACCGCGAGGTGCTCGACGCGCTGGAACGCGTGATGCCCGAGTTTCCCGGCAACCCGGGCCGGCACCGCCTGGAACACGCGCAGATCCTGGACCCGGCCGATATTCCGCGCTTCGCGGAACTCGGCGTGATCGCCGCGATGCAACCCACCCACGCGACCAGCGACATGTACTGGGCGGGCGAGCGCCTCGGCGAAGAACGACTGGCCGGCGCCTACGCCTGGCATTCGCTGGCGGAACACGGCGCGCACCTGGCGCTGGGCTCGGATTTCCCGGTCGAGGCCGTGAACCCGATGCTGGGCATCTACGCAGCGGTCACCCGCCAGGACCTGGAGGGCTGGCCCGAGGGCGGTTGGTTGCCCGAGGAACGCATGACGCGCGAGGAGGCCCTGCGGGGTTTCACGATCGAAGCGGCGCGGGCCGGCTTCATGGAAGACGCGGTTGGCACGCTGGAGCCCGGCAAGTACGCCGATTTCATCGTCCTCGACCGCGACATCATGTCCGTGCCGCCGCAGGACATCCCCGGCACCGTGGTGCTCCAGACCCGGGTCGGCGGTAAAAAGGTATACGAGCGCTGACCAGACCTGTAGGAGGCGCGTAAGCGGCGACCTGAAGCGGGCGGCGGATTACCATTCGAAGGACGATCGCGGCTGACGCCGCTCCTGCGATTTCTCCCACTACCGTTTGCAAGGCATGCATTTGCGTACACAAGAGAACGGGCCGGGGCTATAATGGGGCGATCAACTCCGCGACGCCCGGTTCTCGCCGGGCGTCGGCGTACTGCACACCCGCTGGGGAGGAGATCGATCACATGCATCTGACCGGTGAAGCCCTGACCTTCGACGACGTTTCCCTGGTGCCGTCCTATTCCGAAGTCCTGCCCGGCGACGTCTCGCTGGCGACCCGCCTGACCCGTGATATCCGGCTCAAGGCGCCCCTGGTTTCGGCCGCGATGGACACCGTCACGGAGGCCCGGCTGGCCATCGCGATGGCACAGGAAGGCGGTATCGGCGTGATCCACAAGAACATGACCCTCGAGCAGCAGGCGAAGCAGGTCATGAAGGTGAAGAAGTACGAGGCCGGCGTCATCAAGGATCCGATTACCGTAGCGCCCGACACCACGATCCGCGAAGTGCTGGAACTCACCCACCGCCACAATATCTCCGGCGTGCCGGTGGTCGACGGCAACGAACTGGTCGGCATCGTCACCAGCCGCGACATGCGTTTCGAGAAAAAGCTGGATGACCCGGTCCGCAACATCATGACCGGCAAGGCCGACCTGGTCACGGTGCGTGAGGACGCCAGCCAGAACGAAGTACTCTCGCTGCTGCACAAGCACCGCATCGAGAAAGTACTGGTGGTGAACGACGCCTTCGAATTACGCGGCCTGGTCACCGTCAAGGACATCCAGAAATCCACCGACTTTCCGAACGCGGCCAAGGACGCGCACGAGAGCCTGCTGGTGGCCGCCGCGGTGGGTGTGGGCGGCGACACCGAGGATCGCGTGGCGGCGCTGGTCCACGCGCACGTGGACGTGATCGTCTGCGACACGGCGCACGGCCACACCAGGGGCGTGCTCGACCGCATCCGCTGGATCAAGAAAACCTTCCCGGACGTGCAGGTGATTGGCGGCAACGTCACCACGGCCGAGGGCGCGCTGGCGCTGGTCGAAGCCGGCGCCGACGGCGTCAAGGTCGGGCAGGGGCCCGGTTCGATCTGCACCACGCGTGTCGTCGCGGGCGTCGGCGTGCCGCAGGTCACCGCCGTGGCCAACGTCGCGGCCGCGCTGAAGGACACCGGCGTCCCGCTGATCGCGGACGGCGGTATCCGCTTCTCCGGCGATTTCGCCAAGGCCATCGCGGCCGGCGGCAACAGCGTGATGATCGGCGGCCTGTTCGCGGGCACCGAGGAGGCGCCCGGCGAGGTCGAACTCTACCAGGGCCGCTCCTACAAGTCCTACCGCGGCATGGGTTCGCTTGGCGCCATGCAGCAAGGCTCCAGGGACCGCTACTTCCAGTTCGACGTGGCGGCCGAGAAACTGGTGCCGGAAGGCATCGAGGGCCGCGTGCCCTACAAGGGGCCCTTGTCCGGCGTGGTGCACCAGTTGCTCGGCGGGCTGCGCTCTTCGATGGGTTACATGGGCTGCGAAACGATCGAGAAATTCCGCACCGAATCGAAGTTCGTGCGCATCACCGGGGCGGGCATCCGCGAGAGCCACGCGCACGACGTGCAGATCACCAAGGAAGCACCCAATTACAAGCTGTCCTGACGTGTGACAAAACACCGGAGCGAGGCGACCATGACACGCGACATCCACGAACACCGGATCCTGATCCTCGACTTCGGCTCGCAGTACACCCAGTTGATCGCGCGTCGCATCCGCGAGATCGGTGTGTATTGTGAAATCTGGCCCTGGGATTCGAAGGCCAGCGAGATCAGCCAGTTCGGCCCGCGGGGCATCGTGCTGTCCGGCGGGCCCGAGTCGGTCCACGCCGAGGACGGCCCGCAGGCGCCGCCGGTGGTGTACGAACTGAACGTGCCGGTGCTGGGTATCTGCTACGGCCTGCATACCATGGCGCAACAACGTGGCGGCCGGGTGGAACCCTCCAGTTTCAAGGAATTCGGCTTCGCCCGCGTGACCGTGGGGGACCAGCCGTCGCGCCTGTTGCAGAACATCGAGGACCACGTCGACGAACAGGGCCGGCCGCAACTCGACGTCTGGATGAGCCACGGCGACAAGGTCGTGGAACTGCCGCCGGGCTTCGAGCTCGTGGGCGGCACCGATTCGGCGCCGGTCTGCGTGATCGCCGACGACGGCCGCGGATTCTACGGCGTTCAGTTCCACCCCGAGGTAACCCACACCGCCCAGGGCGCACGCATCCTGGAACGCTTCGTGCACGACATCTGCGGCTGCGAGGAAAACTGGACGGCCGAGAACATCATCCGCGACAGCATCGCGCGAGTGCGCGAGCAGGTGAAGAACGACCACGTGATCCTCGGCCTGTCCGGCGGTGTCGATTCCAGCGTGGTCGCCGCGCTGCTGCACCAGGCCATCGGCGACCAACTGACCTGCATTTTCGTCGATACCGGCATGCTGCGTTACCGCGAGGGCGACCAGGTGATGGCGACCTTCGCCCGCCACATGGGCGTGCACGTCGTCCGCGTGGACGCGAAAGACCGTTTCCTCGGCGCGCTGGCCGGCGTCAGCGACCCGGAAGAGAAGCGCAAGATCATCGGCAACGAGTTCATCCACGTGTTCGAGGAAGAGGCGGCGAAGATCGACGACGCCCGCTGGCTGGCTCAGGGCACGATCTACCCAGACGTGATCGAGTCGGCCGGGGCCAAGACCGGCAAGGCGCACGTGATCAAGTCGCACCACAACGTCGGCGGCCTGCCGGATTACATGAAACTGGAACTGGTGGAGCCCCTGCGCGAGCTGTTCAAGGACGAGGTACGGCGCGTCGGCGTCGAGCTCGGCCTGCCGCGCGAGATGGTGTTCCGCCACCCGTTCCCGGGGCCCGGGCTGGGCGTGCGGGTGCTGGGGGAGGTCAGGGAGGAGTACGTCGACCTGCTGCAGCGCGCCGACCACATTTTCATCGAGGAACTGGTGCGCGAGGGCCACTACGACACCACCAGCCAGGCCTTCGCGGTGTTCCTGCCGGTGAAGTCCGTGGGCGTCACCGGCGACCAGCGCCGCTACGAGTACGTCGTGGCGCTGCGAGCCGTCGAGACCATTGACTTCATGACGGCTCGCTGGGCCCATCTTCCCTACGATTTTCTCGAAAAGGTTTCCCTGCGTATTATCAATGAAATCAGTGGAATATCACGCGTTGTTTACGATATTTCCGGGAAGCCGCCGGCCACCATCGAGTGGGAATGAACCCGGCTGACGGCGCGCCTCCGTTCGACGATTTCGACGCCGCCTGCATGCGCGCGGCGCTGCGGCAGGCGGCCCGGGCCGAGGAAGCCGGCGAGGTGCCGGTCGGCGCGGTGATCGTCGCGGACGGCGAGATCATCGCCCGGGGGCACAACCGGGTGATCAGCGACAACGACCCCAGTGCGCACGCGGAGATCGTGGCGTTGCGTGAAGCCGGCGCCCATGCCGGCAATTACCGCCTGCCGGGCGCCACGCTGTACGTGACCCTGGAACCCTGCGCGATGTGCGTCGGGGCGATGATCCACGCGCGCGTCGAGCGCCTGGTCTACGCGGCCCCGGATCCCAAGACGGGCGCCCTCGGCGGCGCCTTCAGCCTGCCGGACCTGCACGCGCACAACCACGTGATCACGGTGCAGGGCGGCCTGCTGGCCGACGAGGCCGCGGTCATGCTCCGGTCGTTCTTCGCTGAAAAGAGGAAAAAGCCCGCGGGCGGGACGGTTCAGAAGACGTAGTCCACCGACAGGCCCACGTTACGTCCCGGCGCGTCGATGCCCGAGCCGTGTTCCCGGTAGTTCTTGTCACCCAGGTTCTGTAAACGCAGCGTCAGCGACCAGGGGTCCGCCGGCTGCCAGCCGACCAGCAGGTTCAGCGTGCCGTAGCCGGGCGTGCCCTCGGGGTCGATGCGGGGGTCTTCCTCGTCGCGCGGGCTGAGCCGGTCCTGCGGCCCGGCAAAGTCCACGTAAGGCTCCAGGCGCCAGTCCGCGCCGTGGAACCAGACCAGGCCGGCGCGGCCGTTCAGCGGCGGCACGCGGTCGGCCGGGGCGGTCGTCCCGTCGGGGTCGCTCTCCTCGCCGCGGGTGTAGTTCAGCGTCGCGTAGAATTCCAGGGTCTCGGAGGCGAACCAGCGCATGCCGCTCTCGAAGCCGTACAGGGTCGCGGAGTTGAGGTTGTCGCTCTGCACCACCAGGCGGCCTTCGGGCGTCACCTCGCCGGTGAAGCGGCTGCTGATCTTGTCCTGGTAGTCCGCGTACCAGGCGAAGGCTTCCCACTCCCAGTCCGCGCCCGAGTACTTCATGCCGAGGTCGTAGCTCCAGACCGACTCCGGCTCCAGGTTCGGGTTCGGAACGTTGAACCGGTTTCCGGGGCGCGAGCCGAGCGTGCCCAGGTCGAAAATATTCGGTGGCCGGAAGCCCCGGCCGATATTGCTCAACAGCTTCAGGCCGGGCCGAAGTTCGTAGGCCAGGTGGACGTCGCCGGTGAAGTCGGATGGCGTGAGACGAACCGACGCGACCTCGGCGGTCGCCGGCAGCCGGATATCGAAAGCACTGTAGCGCAGGCCGGCATCCAGGCTGAGCCGGGTCCAGCGCCAGCGGTTGGAGGCATAGGCGGCCAGGCTTTCCATGGTCGAGCCGTCCGGGTAGCGGCCGCGCACGTCGACGGATTCGCCGGTTTCCGTGTCGCTGCGCGTGCGGTTGCTGCTGACGGTATCGTCGTAGTACTCGAAGCCCCAGACCAGTTCGCTGTTGCCGCCCCAGGGCGAGATGAACTGGAAGGTCAGCCCGTCCAGGGTGCTGTCGGCGCGCTCGCGGGTGACGCGGGTGGAACCGAAGTCCTGGGTCAGGCGATCGTCGGTGATCACCTGGCGGGCCAGGTGCGCCTCGAAGAACTCGAACCAGCGGGCGTCGCTGTCGAGCCGGTAGCGGGCATGCAGGAATTCGCGGCGATTGGGCTGGAACCAGTATTGCGCCGAGCTGGGTTCGTCCTGCCCGAAGCCGGGTACGAGTTCGTCCACGCGCGGGCTCTTCGGCTGCTCCAGGTATTGGGCGGACAGCATCAGTTCGCCGCCGCTCCCGACCCGTTGCCGCCATTTCAGGTTCGCGGCGCGCACCTCGTAGCCGCTGGGCCGCACGGTCTCGCCGCCGCCGGTCTCGCGGTCGCCGTGGTCCTGCCAGGTCACGCCGCCGGAAATCACGCCGCGCTCGTTCCCGGCGGCCAGTTCGGCGCGTGCGATCACGCTGGAGTCGACGCTGTTGTAAGCGCCGTACAGCCGTCCGGCGGTCTGCCGCTCGGGGCCGTCGAACGACGGCTCCGGGCTGAGCACCTGCAAAACGCCGCCCATCGCGTCGGCGCCGTACAACGAGGGCGCCGCGCCGCGCACGACCTCGGTGCGCTCGGTGTCGTAGACGTCCACCAGGCCGAGGTACTGGTTGGGCGCGTTGCGGAAGAAGGCGTTGTTGAGCCGCATGCCGTCGACCAGGTGCAATACCTGGGAGCCCTTGAGCCCGCGGATAATGGGAATGCCCTGGCCGGGCGTGGTCTGCTGGAAGTACGCCCCCGGCAGCCCCCGCACCATCTCGGCCAGGATGTCCGGCGCCATGCGGTTGATGTCCTCCAGGCCGACCAGCGACACCGCCTCGGCGACGTCGATCAGGGATTCTTCCTTGCGCGTGGCGGTGACCACGACGGTTTCCATCGTGCGTTCGCTTTCTTCCAGGTCTTCCAGCGCCACGCCGTCGTCGGCGAAAGCGGGCAGCGCGAACAGCGCCAGGGGGGCGAGCCAGCGGCCCGCCCCTGTGAAGGTCTCGTGCATTCCGTCAGTCCCCGTCGGGCACGCCCCGTCCCGGTGTCCACGGAACGTCCTGTTCGTCCAGTTGCTCGCGCAATGCGGGCAGCTGCTCGTCCAGTATCGATTGCAGGCGCGCTTCGACGTCCACGAACAGGTCCTCGGCGATCTGCAGCGACTGAACGTGGGTGGGCGTCGGCCCGTAGGTCGAACGGAAGGTGCCCAGCAGCACGGGCTGGATACGGCCGTTGATCGAGATGGGCCCGACGTCGGAGTAGAGGTCACGGCGTTCGTTGCCGCCGATCTGCTGCTTCAGCGCCTCCAGCTCGAGCTCGATGCCGCGGGCCTCGTCGCGCAGGGCGACCGGCGCACCGGAGCGGATCAATGTCGACTTCACCGCGCCGACCTCGGTGAGCGCCGCCGCGATGGCGGACTCGGCGCCGCGAACCTGCCGGCGCAGGTCGTCCAGGCGCAGCTTGAAGGCCACTACCTCGTCGACCGGCGCCCCGGGCAGCCCGTGTTCGACGATGGACACGACATCGAAGGCCTGGCTCTGGCCCAGGTCGGTCAGTTCACCGTTGATCCGCTTGGCCAGGGACACCGTGTACGTGCCGGGTGCGGCCAGCGGGCCGGGGAAGTTGATGTAGTCGGCCTCGGCCTCGGCAGGCGTCCACGGTGACGATTGCGGGTAGCGCAGGTCCCAGGCGACGCGATGCATGCCGGCCGTGACCTGGCCCTCGATACGCCGCACGACCGCGCCGTCGGCGTCGGTGACGGTCAGCACGATGGCTGGCCCTTCCTCGAGTTCTTCCTCGCGCAGGGCGTCCCAGCCGGGGTAGGGCGTATCCTCGCCCGCCTCGGCGAGTTCTTTTTCCTCGGCCTGGCGGCGCGCCTCGGCGGTTTTCAGCTCGTCTTTCAGGTAGTAGGTGAACACCGCGCCGAACGGCGGGTTGGGCGCGACAAAATAGGCATCGCCCTGGGAGGCCTTGCCGTTTTCCTCCCAGTAGCCGAGCGGCATGCTCGGAATGTACCAGGGGGCGTCGCGCACCGGGAACAGCAGGCTGTCCTGCTCCAGGGCCTCGGCATTGACCCCGCGCAGCGGGCTGTAGTCGTCGAGGATCCAGAAGCCGCGGCCGAAGGAGGCGGCGACCAGGTCGTTCTCGCGCTGCTGGATGGCCAGGTCGCGGAAGGAGATGGTCGGCGCGTTGCCGGCCAGGCGGATCCACTCCTCGCCGCCGTCCAAGGTGAAGAACACGCCGAACTCGGTGCCCGCGAACATCAACTCCGGGTTCACGTGGTCCTGCACCAGGCGCCAGACGATGTGCCGCTCGGGCAGGTCCTCGGCGATGTTTACCCAGGTGCCGCCGCGGTTCGTGCTCTTGAAGATGTAGGGCGTGAAGTCACCGGACTTGTGGTCGTCGACGACCACGTACACGGTGTCGGCGTCGTGCAGGTCCGCCTTGATGTCGTTGACGAAGAAATCGTCGGCGACGTCGGGCAGGCGTTCGATCGCGCGCCAGCTCTCACCACCGTTCTCGCTGACGTGGATACGGCCGTCGTCGGTGCCGACGAACAACAGGCCTTCCTCCAGCGGCGACTCGGACAGCGAGGTGATGGTGCCGTACTCGGACATGGCCATCAGGTCCCAGGAATCGTCGATGCTCCAGACGCGTCCCATCATCGGCAGGGTCAGGCGATCGCGGTCGTGCGACAGGTCGCCGCTGACCGGCGTCCAGCTGTCGCCGCGGTCGTCGGAGCGCCACACGCGCTGGCTGGCGAAGTACAGGCGTTTCGGGTCGTGCGGGCTGATCAGGATGGGCGAGTCCCAGTTCCAGCGGTCGGATTCCTCGTTGGCGGCCGGCTGCGGCTTGATGTAGACGATCTCGCCGGTCTTGCGGTCGTAACGCACCAGGTTGCCCTGCTGCCACTCCGAGTAGACGATGTCCGGGTTGGTCGGGTCCACGGCCGGCTGGTGACCGTCGGCGAACACGGTGATGAACCAGTCGCCGTTGCGGATGCCGTTCACGTTCATGGTGCGCGAGGGACCGCCCTGGGTCGAGTTGTCCTGGGTGCCGCCGTAGAGATTGTAGAAGGGCTCGTCGTAGTCGACCGCGACCTTGTAGAACTGCGTGACCGGCAGGTTGGCGATGAAGCGGAAGGTCTCGCCGTCGTCGAAAGACTCGTACAGCCCGCCGTCGGTGCCGTACATCACGTAGTCAGGATCGTCGGGGTCGAAGGCCATCGCGTGGTGGTCGCTGTGTCGGTAGCCGTTCGGAATCGCGTCGAAGGTCTTGCCGCCGTCGTTGGTGATGTGCAGCGTGGCGTCCATCTGGTAGACGCGGTCGCGCAGGTGCGGGCTGGCGAAGATCTCCTGGTAATAGTGCGGCCCGGTGCCGCCGGACAGGTAATCGCTGCGTTTCTCCCAACTGCCGCCGCCGTCGGTGGAGCGCCAGAAGCCGCCGGTGCGCGCGCCGAGTTCGATGGTCGCGTACACGAAATCGGGGTCGACCGGCGAGATGGCCAGGCCGATCTTGCCCTTGTTGCCCTCGGGTAGCCCGTTGGTCAATTCATTCCAGGTCTGGCCGCCGTCGGTGGATTTGAAAATACCGCTCTCGGGCCCGCCGTTCATCAGCGCGGCGACGTTGCGCAGGCGCTGGTGCTTGACGGCGAAAATCACGTCGGGGTTGCGCGGGTCGAGGTGCACCTCGTTCACGCCGGTGTATTCGCCGACGGCCAGAATGCGCTCCCAGCGCTCGCCGCCGTCGGTGCTGCGGTACAGGCCGCGTTCACCGCCGCCCGACCAGAGCGGGCCCTGCGCCGCCACGTAGACGACGTTGGAATCGCGCGGGTCCACCCGGATCATGCCGATGTGTTCCGACTGCTCGAGGCCCATGTTCTTCCAGGTCTTGCCACCGTCGACGCTCTTGTACACGCCGTCGCCGTAACCGACGTGGCGGCCGCTGCCGTTCTCGCCGCTGCCCACCCAGATCACGTTCGAATCGTTGGGGTCGATGGTCACGCAGCCGATGGAGTAGGAGCCCTGGCCGTCGAAAACAGACGTCCAGGTCGTGCCACGATTGACGGTCTTCCAGACCCCGCCGCTGCCTACCGCCACGTACCAGGTGCTGCGATCTTCGGGGTCCACCGCGATGTCGGCGATGCGGCCGGACATCAGGGCCGGCCCGATGCCACGCCATTCCAGCCCATTGAAAGTCTTCTCGTTCATGCCGCCCTGGGCGGCGTTCTGCGCGGCGCACAGGCCGGGAGCGAACAGGGCCAGCAGGACGATGCCCAGTGCCAGTCGCGGGAAGGATCGTGTCATGAGGGTCTCCGATGTATGCGTCGCGGAATGCCCGAATACCTTGGGCTTTCGAAAGCGGTTTCCAAGGCGGAAATTATAGCCCACACGACCGCGGTGCGGCGCACGGTTGCGTGTCCGTGATGTTATCTGTGAACAAAGCGTTTTATACTGCTGGCCGAACAGGCATTTTCAGGTATGGCGATGGCGGAATCACCGCGAGACAACGTGACGGCCCTGAAGGCGCCGGGCGGCGGGCAGGAGCGCAACCCGGGCCTGCCGTTCGACCCCGACCTGTTCGGCCGCATCCGGGTCAACCGCAGCGCCGTCGAGCGACGCGCCGCGACGCTGGGCGCCCGCCGCTCGGTTAAGAAAAAGAACCAGGCGGCCTGGCTGCTGCGCGCGCTGAGCTGCATCGACCTCACCACGCTGGCCGG
>Ga0180436_10003147_pt1 | contig 15289 bp, 9 predicted proteins | sample SS_ome_2_FD_132434 | JGI IMG/M metagenome (GOLD analysis project Ga0180436, IMG submission 132434) | Hypersaline lake sediment archaeal communities from the Salton Sea, California, USA - SS_3_S_2 metaG | ecosystem: Environmental > Aquatic > Non-marine Saline and Alkaline > Hypersaline > Sediment...
GCCACGGGCGATCCTGTAGCCGTCGACCACCCTCGCCGCCTGAGCGACCTCGTCGTCGACCCGCAGCTGCATGAGGGCCTTGAACCCCTCACCCACGGCGACAGCCTGTTCGGCCGCTTCTTCCGAACGCATCACGACCCGCTTGCGAAGGAACGACTTGCCGTCGTATTCGCCGATCGCCAGCCGCAGCTTTTCGACCTGTCGCAGCATCGGCTTCTCGGCCGCATCGCCGGCGACCTCGCCGCGGACAAGCAGGATCGTGCCCGGCTTCGTCCGGCCGGCGAGCGGGGAATTCTCGTCGATCGACTCGGCCTCCCCGTCGAGCACGTCGAGAGCCCGCTCGAGCGACTCGAGATCAGGAGCAAAGACGAGGGTGTCGTCGGCATGAAAGGCACCGTGGGCCTGGCGACCCCCGCGACCCTTCCACTGCTTCTGCGTCCAGGAGTGCAGCGTCCGCCCGCGGTGGGTCGTGGTCTGGTGATCCTTCGCCTTGGCGACCATCTTCTCGAGATACTCCCGCCGCACGTCGGCCCGCACGATCAGGGTCGCATGCTCTTTGCCGGGCCGCTCGCCAAAGGCCGTCACGGAGTGGAAGGCGGTTCGCGGGTCGAAGCCGAGCATCTTCGCGGCCCAGTCGAGCTTCTCCTCGGCTCCCGGCTTGAGATCGAGCGCGGTGCCAATCGCCCGCTTGACGACGCTCGCCTCGACGCAGGCATCCATGTCGACATGGGCCACCCACTTCGAGCTGACGGGCACGTCGTCGGTGTCAAAGGGCGTGGCGGCCGCCGATCCCGCGGCAACCGCCGCCACCGCCAGCATCGCCGCCGCCGGCAGCCTGCGTGCAACAAGGGAAAAACGATCGAGGAAAAAGCGATCGAGCGACGAGTCTGGGCGAAACATGCACACCTCCAAAGGATTCGACGGGGCTTCAGGCACGCCGCGGCAAGGCCGCGGGATCGACCGGGGACCCTCGGGGGATCGCTTCCATCCGGCACCCACGTTACACGCGGCAGCCGCAGAAGGTTACGCACCCCCCCGGGTGAAAAAGCGGAATCACAGCAGGCTCTCGAGCAGCAGCCGCATTTTGCGGAGTTCACCCGCCTGCGGGACGCCCTCGAGGGGCGGCATGTGGGCCGCCAGGGCCCGGTCGTAGCCGACCCGTTGCAGCTGTGAGACGAGCTTGCCGTATTCCACGTTGCCCTGCCCGACCCGAACCTGGAAGGCATCCGGCTTGGTGTCCCGCAGGTGGACGTGGCAGACGTATTTCAGGATCGGCTCCCAGCTGGCGGGCTTCTTGCCGTGTCCAAAGATGAAATGGCTCGGGTCGAGGGTCACGCCGAGGCCGGGCACGTTGCGGCACAGCGAGGCGGTCGTCTCGGCATCCTGGGTCATGCGGTCGGCCGAGGTCTTCACGCCCACCACCTGCCCCAGCCCGGCGGCGATGGCCACCAGCCGCCGCAGCCGCTCGATCTCGCCGTTGAAGGGCGTGCCCAATTCCGACGATTCGACCACGATCGTGACCACGCCGAGGGCCTTCGCCAGCCGACAGCAGGCGGCGAAACGGTCGAAAGCGTCGGGCAGTTCGGGCGAAGCGAAGGAGACCGCCACCGGCCGCAGCCGCTGCAGATCGCTGCACTGGGCGATCGCGGCGTCGGTGTCGGCCGCCACGAGGCCCGGCTTGAGGTGCCCCTGCTCGTGCACGTCGATTTCGACCGAGGTGAACTCGAGTTCGGCCAGACGTTCCATCGCGTCGGAGAGCGAAAGCTCTGGGAAACATTCCGTGCTGACCGCCACGATCACCGTGCGACTCCTTTCGTCCGTGCCTGCTGGTGCCTGCCACCGCCGGGTGCCCGCGGGAGGCCGCGACCGACACCGGGAAGATCACGAGCGTAGCGATCCTGCCGAGAAACTGACAACTCGGCATCGCCGGCTGGCTCCTGGGCCGCGTCGATCGCCTACAATCCCATCACGGTCTTTCGATACCCCCACGCACGATCCCCAGGAGCCTGAGCGATGACCGCGGATGCACCTCCCCCCCTGCCCGCCTCCCCTGCACATGGTGGCCAGCCGACGCGGGTGATCCTCGAACAGGGCGGCGGCTGGTCACGCTGGAGCGGCCGCGTCGCCTGGCTGGTGGCCGGGGTGGCCGTGCTGGTGGCCCTCGGCAGCCTGGGGGCCAACGCCACCTACTTCCAGACCGACACCCGCGTGATCGAGAAGTACCACTCCCTCTCGAAAGTCGCCGGAGAGAAGGTCGCGATCGTGGAAATCAGCGGGGCGATCATGGGCGGAGACGGGTTCGCCCGGCGGCAGCTGGAGAGGGTCGAGGCCGATGAGCAGGTCAAGGCGATCGTGCTGCGGATCAACTCGCCCGGCGGCACGGTGAGCGGGTCGGATGAGCTCCACTACCGAATTTCGAAGCTTGCCGAGGATCGTGAACTGCCCGTGGTGGTCAGCATGGGCGGCATCGCCGCGAGCGGTGGCTATTACGTGGCCATGGCCAACGGCGGCCGCGAGGACGTGATCTTCGCCGAGCCGACCACGCTCACCGGATCGATCGGCGTGATCATCCCGCAGTTCGATCTTTCGGCCCTGCTCGAGCGGCTCGACATCGCCGACGACTCTCTCGCCAGTGGTCCGATGAAGGAGATGCTCAGCCCCACCAAGCGACGTACGCCCGAGATCGAGAAGGAGGAACGGGAGATCCTGCAGGGCCTGGTCGACGCGATGTTCGCGCGGTTCCGCGGGATCGTGGCGGACGGACGCCCCGCGATGGACGAAGCCCAGCTCGAGGCGGTCAGCAGCGGCAGGATCTACACCGCCGACCAGGCCCTCGAGGCGGGACTCGTCGACTCGATCGGCTTCCTCGAAGACGCCATCGACCGGGCTGTCGAGCTGGCTGGCCTCTCGCAGGAATCGACCCGCGTCATCCGCTATTCCAAGCCGCGAGGCCTGCTCGACGAGGTCGTCGGTGGAGACGTCGGGGCCAAGGTCGGCCTGGGTCCCGGGGGGATCTCAATCAGCCTCGACACCCTGGCGGAGTGGACCACGCCGAGGTGCTGGTATCTCTGCAGCTGGTGGCCGATCCTCGTTGGCAGTTAGCCGGCTGTGAAACAAGTCTGCCGCCGCGTCCTCGGCGATCAGCGGGGCTGGCAAACACCCGGGGCGTCAACAAGCCGCCCACCGAGCGAGGCGATCGCCTCGAGGTCGGAGGAGCTCCCGCCGCGACGCTCCGCGGCCGCCGAGGTCAGGCGGCAATAGCAGTCGGCCGCGGCGAGTCGGGTGTGGTCGTCAAGAGCCGCCGCGACCCGATCGGCATGGTGGGCCACCGCGAGCACAGCCAGCCACTGACGGACGGGCACGACGAGTTCGGTGATCAGCAGTTGTCGCTCCGCGAGCCTGCGTCCGTGACGGCGGATCGCCCGATCGATCGCCGCGGCGGCCCGCGCTAGGCCCCGCCTCGCCCGCCTGGCATGCCGACGCAGCGAGGCGTCGAGAATCTCGCCGTCTTCGGCGGCTGCCTGCCAGCCGGAGAGTTTCCAGGCAAGCAGGGCTTGCAGGCCGGACAGTGAGGAACCGCCCCTGGGCAGCACGGCGAGGGGATGGCCCTTCGCCAGCCCCTTGAACACGGCCAATTCCAGCAGGCCGCTTTCTCCTTCGTAGGTGTTCACGGCCAGGCAGTCGTGCAGCGAGTCGCCCAGGGGATGGCCCACCAGAAAGGCCCGGCCGCCGTGGATGCCGAAGGCCGCAATCGCCGAGTCTCTCACCAATCCGCTGGCGGTGATCTTGGCCACCATTGCCTCGAGCTCTCCCGGCTCGCCGCTGTCGATCACCCAGGCGGCCCACGCGGCGATCGCCTCGCAGGCCACCATGCCGGTGGCGATCGTCGCCAGCCGGCCCCGGACAAGTTCCCGGCTGCCGATCGGACGGCCCCAGGTTTCACGGCTGCGGGCCTGCTCGACCGCCGCCAGGAGCATCCGTCGCAGGGTGCCGGCCGCCTGGGCCGCGAGCATCACCCGGCCCCGATTCAATCCGTGCCAGACGATCGCCATCCCGTCGGCCTTGCGGCCGGGCAGCTGCGGCGGCTGAAGAATCTCGCCGGGATCAACCTCAAAGTCGTCGAACACCAGGGCCTTGTTGTGGGCATGCCGCAGCGGATGAAGCGGGTAGCCTTCGAGCCGGAAGTGCGGGGTGTCGCGATGGGGCAGCCGCACGAGGATCACCACCGGCTCCTCACCGCCGGCGACCTCTCGGCGGGCGAGAAGCTTCACCAGCCGCCCGTGGCGGGCTCCGGTGATGAACATCTTGCGACCCGAAAGCAGCAGCCGCCCGTCCCGCTCCACCAGTCGTGTCTGCACGCGGCCGAGGTCGCAGCCGGCATCCGGCTCGGTGGCGGCGAAGATCGAGAGCGGCTCGCCACGGGCCAGCCCGGGCAGGTGGCGGGTCTGCTGCTGCCGGCTGCCGAAGGCGACCGTCGCCGAGACCGCGCCGATCGTCGAATGCACCGAGAGCAGCCCGGCGGCGGTGGGCGACTCGGCGGCGACCAACGAGACAACCCTCGCCAGCTCCAGCAGCCCAGCCCCGCCCCCGCCGTAGTCCCGCGGCACGGCCAGGCCGAAGAAGCCCTCGCGGGCGAGCGTCTCTTCGGCAAGCGTGGAAAACCGACCCTCCGTGTCGTAGAGGGTGCCGCCCTCGGCCATCGCGGCGAGTGAACGCACCGCCGCGGCGGCGGTCGCCTGAGTCGTCGGGGGCAGTCCGGCGGCCACCGCGGCGGCTGCCGCGGCAAAACCGGCATCCCGCCCCGCCCAGAGGGCTCGCGAAGCCGGCGACCGCACCGGCGGTTCCGCAGGGGGTGTCTGCCGCGGCGCGGCGGGGACCACCGCCATCCCGGCAGGCAGCCGGTCGGGCGACCGCTCGGCCGCTCGCAGGGCATGACCGAACCGCTCGGCGATCCGACGGCGACGGAGCTTGAAGCCGGCGGTCACCTCGCCCTCAGCCGGATCGAAGGGCCGGTCGAGCAGCACGATCTGCCGCACCCGCCAGGCAGCCGGGAGGTCGGCCTGCCTCGCCGCGATGCGGCGGGCGATCCAGGCGAGGGTGCGGGGGTGGTTCACCGCGGCCCGCCGGCTGGCCACCGGCAGCCGCATCCGCCGCACGGCGCTGCGCAGTTCGTCGGGGTCGGGCACGACCACCGCCAGCAATCGCGACAGCCCGCCGCCGAGCACGCAGACCTGCACGATCGCCGGATCGGCCTCGAGGGCCGCCTCGACCACTTCGGGAGCCAGCTTCTCGCCATTGGCCAGCACGATCGCATCGACGAGACGGCCGAGGATTCGCAGCTGCCCGTCCGGCTCGATCCTCGCCCGGTCGCCGGTGGCCAGCCAGCCGTCGATGACCACGTCTCGGGGCTGCGGGGCATCCGGCTCGATCACCCCCACAGTCAGACTCGGCCCGGCAACCTGCAGCTGGTCGTCGTGGCCGCACCGCACCCGCACGCCGGGAAGCGGCGGCCCGGCCAGGCCCGCCCGGGCATTGCGGGGATTGGCCAGCGACACCACCGGTCCGGCCTCGGCAAGACCGTAGCCCTGCACCAGCGGCACGCCGGCTGCCGCAAAAGCCTCGGCGGTCCGCGGCCGCAGGGGGGCTCCCCCGCTGATGCAGACCCGCACCCTGCCGCCAAGGGCCGCAGACAATCTTTCGATCCTTCCGGTGGCCACCGCCCGCTGGAGCCGATCGAAAAAAGCGGGCACGCCCAGAATCACGGCCGGCTTCGCCTCGACGGCCGCCTCGAGCACCCGCTGGCGGTCTTCCACCACCGCCAGGCAGCCGCCCCGCACCAGGCAGCTGTAGAGATCACCGACGCGGGACAGGGCATGGCTCGCCGGCAGCCAGGCCAGCCGCACATCGTGGGGCTCGTCGAGAAAGATGCTCGCCGCTGCGGTCGCGTTGGCGGCAAGGCCCCGCTGCGTGTGGAGCACGCCCCGCGGCCGGCCCGTGGTGCCCGAGGAGAGCAGGATCGTCGCGACCGCATCGGGGTCGGTGGCGGCACGACGCTTCGCCAGCCGCTGCTCGAGGTCCGCCGCGGCCGCCAGCCGGCCGGTGCTCAGCAGGTGACAGGCCGCCGCGGCCCGCCAGTCGATGATCCGGGCATCGACCTCTGGCAGTCTGGTGGTGGCGGTGGGGCCGGTCACGAGCACCGCCTCCCCGCCCAGCCAGCCGACGTCGCACCGGCCGGCAGGCGGCTCGGCGTGCACCGCCACGTGGACCACGCCGGCAAGCAGGCAGGCCAGATCGACGACCAGCCAGTCGGCGGTCTGCGGCCCCAGGTGCACCAGCCGCCTGCCGCGGGTCAGCCCCTCCGCCTCGAGGCTCTCGGCAACCGCCAGGGCCGAGGCGATCAGCTCCCGCCAGGTCCAGCCTGCCGCGACCGCCGCCGAGGGAGCCGGGAAGATCCGCGAGGCGGCGGGCACCAGGATTGCCGGCTCGTCGGCCTGTTCGGCGAGGCGTCGGGCAAGCAGCTCCACCAGCGACTCCGCCGCCGCTGTTGGACAGACCTCCCCGGACACCTGCGGTGCGGTCGTCATCTTCGGTCCTCCCGCCGCTCAAGCAGGATCGCGGCCCCCTGACCCAGCCCAATGCACATCGTCGCCAGGCCCAGCCTCGCGGACCGCCGTCGCATCGCATGCACGAGGGTGGTCACGATCCTCACCCCCGAAGCACCCAGCGGATGCCCGATCGCCAGCGAGCCTCCCTGCACGTTGACCCGCCGGGGATCGAGGCCGAGCGTGTCGATCACGTCGATCGCCTGAGCCGCAAATGCCTCGTTGAGTTCGATCAGGTCGATCTCCTCGAGCCGGTGGCCCGTGCGAGCAAGCAGCTTGCGGACCGCCGCAATCGGCCCGGTGCCCATCGCCGCCGGGGGAACACCGACCACCGTGCTTGCCAGGATTGTCGCGAGCGGCTCGATCCCCTCCGCCTCGGCCCGCTCGCTCGACATCACGACCACCGCGGCGGCCCCGTCGCTCAGCGGCGCGGCGGTGGCTGCAGTCACGCTCCCGATGCCCGGCAGAAAGGCGGGCTCGAGGGCGGCCATCGCCTCGGCCGAGGTGTCGCAGCGGATCGAGGCGTCGCGGGTCACCTCCACGAGCCCGCCGGCCTCGTCGTGGCCGAGAACCGAAACGATCTCGTCGTCGAAGAGCCCCGCGTCGGCGGCCGCGGCCGAACGTCGGTGGCTCTCGAGGGCGTAGGCTTCCTGCCGGCGACGGGAGATTCCGCGGGTGGAGGCGAGGAACTCCGCGGTCATCCCCATCGACAGGCTGCCGCGGCTGGAGCCGGCCAAGAGCCGGGGATGGAAGTCGACCTGCGACTCCATCGGCAGGTGGTGCATGTGTTCCACGCCCCCGGCAACCTGCACGTCGGCATCCCCCGCAGCCACCGCCTGGTGGGCTCTGGCGATCGCCTCGAGGCCCGAGCCGCAGAGGCGGTTGACCGTCGAGGCGGCTGTGGTGAAGGGCAGCCCTGCCAGGATCGCGACCGCCCGTGCGACGTTGCCACCGAGTTCGCCGTGCTGCTTGCTGGCACCGAGAATCACGTCCTCCACGATTCCGGGGTCGATCCCCGCCGACTCCACCGCCGCGGCCACCGCCGCGGCGGCAAGCTCGTCACCACGCACCCGGCGAAACACGCCCCTCTCGGCATGGCTGCGGCCGATCGCGGTGCGGCGGGCGGCGACGATCACGGCGGGGGCGGGCATCGGCAACTCTCTGCGACGGAGGAGGCGAGGGATCGCGGGGCGAAGCGTGGGAGTGTGCGGGAGACGATCGACAGGTCAGCCTGCCGGGTAGAACCGGCCGCCGGCGGCGGCCATCGTGCGGAGACGGTCGGGGGCCTGCATGCGGGGTCCGAGATCGGCAAACGGCTCGAGCCGGCGGAGGATCGCGTCGCCGCCGAGGCTGTCGGCCCAGGCCAGCAGCCCGCCGCGAAAGGGCGGGAAGCCGAGCCCGTGGATCACGCCGAGGTCGATATCGCGTGGATCCCGCACGATCCGCTCGTCGAGGGCGAGCGCCGCCTCGAGCACCATCGGCACAACGAGACGGTCGACGATTTCATCGTCGCTCCAGGAACGGGGCTCGACCGCGTAGGGTTCGATCAGCCCGGCAACCTCGGCATCCTGGCCGCGGGGCCGGCCGCTGCCGGCGACGTAGCGGTAGAAGCCCGAGCCGCTCTTGCGGCCCAGCCGCCCCGCCTTGACGAGCGCTGGAATCAGCGGTGAGGCCTCGATCCGTTCCCCGAACGCCTCGTGCATCACCAGCCCCGCATAGAAGGCGGTATCGAGGCCGATCATGTCGTAGAGCTCGATCGGGCCCATCGGCATGCCGAAGCCACGGGCCACGCGATCGATCCGCGTGACGGGGACACCCTCGCGAACCAGCTCCACCGCCTCGTGGAGGTAGGGCATCAAAATGCGATTCACGAGGAAGCCGGGGCTGTCGCGAACCACGATCGGGCATTTGCCCAGCCGCTTGGCATGCGCCACCGCGGTGGCGATCGTGCGGTCGGACGTGTCCGGCCCGCGAACCACCTCCACGAGCATCATTCGTCGCACGGGATTGAAGAAGTGCATCCCGCACAGCCGCGAGGGGTCTTGCAGCGGTTCGGCGAGCCGGGCGATCGGGTTGGTGGAGGTGTTGCTTGCGAGCACCGCCTGGGCCGCCACGACTTCCTCGAGCCTCGCGAGCACCTCCCGCTTCACGTCGAGTTTTTCAAGCACGCTCTCGATCACGATCTCGGCATCGGCGAGCAGTTCCAGCTGCGTGCCCGACCGCAGCCGCCCCGCAAGGGCCAACGCCCGCGACCGGTCGACCCCGCGGGCCGTTCGGTCCCAGGCCGCCTCCTCGAGCACCGCCGGCAGGCTGCGGGCGAGGGCTGCAGGCGAGTTGTCGACCAAGGCCACGTCGAAGCCGCTGCGGAGGTGCCGCGCGGCAATGCCCCCGCCCATGATCCCGCCGCCGACCACTCCGGCAGTGGCCACCTCGAGAGGCTCGCCGGCCCGTCTGTCGCGGGCCGCATCGACACCGGAATCGCGTTTGTTCCATTCACCGAGCCGAAAGACATGCAGCAACTCTCTGGCCTGCGGCGAGGCCGCGAGCCGGGCGAAGGCCCGCGACTCGATCGCGGCGGCGTGTTCGGCATCGACGGCGATCCCCGCCAGGATCGTCTCCACGATCGTCGGAGGGGCCGGATAGTGGCCACCGGTGCGGGCGAGGATCACCGCCGAGGCGACGCCCTCGAGAAACTCCCGCTCCTGCGGATCGAGCGGCACCGCGGCTGCCAACCGACTGCGGCGGGCGGCGAGGTCATCGCGTCGACCGCGGGCCAGCAGCACCGCCGCGGAATCGATGAGTGACTCGGGGGGGACGCAGGCATCGACCAGCCCCATCCTGACCGCGGCATCTGCATCGACCGGCTCCCCCGAGGCGATCAGTTCGATCGCCGGACCCGGACCGATCAGCCGCGGCAGCCGGATTGTGCCGCCCCATGCCGGCAGCAGGCCGAGCTTGACCTCCGGCAGGCCCAGCCGTGTCTCGGGCCGGTCGCTGGCCAGCCGCATGTCGCAGCCGAGGGCGAGTTCGAGCCCGCCGCCGAGGCAGACCCCGTCGATGATTGCCAGGCTCGGCCAGGGCATCGCCGAACATCGCCCAAAGAGACGACGGCCGGCATCGGTGATCGCGGTCGCTTCGGCCGACGCATCGCCGGCCGAGGAAGCTTCGAGCAGTCGCTGGAGCCGGTCGAGGTCGGCCCCGGCGAAAAAGCCTCCCGGCCGGGTGGAATGGAGGACCAGGCCGCTCACCGGCTCGCCGGCCTCGATCTCGTCGAGGGCCGCGGCGAGCTCCTCCAGGACCCCGGCGGTGAGCACGTTGAGCCGGTGGCCCGGCACGTCAAAGCCGATCCAGACGCTGCCGTCGTCGTGGCGGTCGATCGCAAGCGTCTCGTAGGGGGGCATCGTTTCCTTCGGAGCCTTGCCGGAACCGCGAAAACAGGTAGTGTATCGGGCCCGGCCGGGGCCGCGAGCGAGGCCCTCACCCGGGCGGTGTGCCCACACCACCCGGCAGACCGGCGACACGCGGAGCAAGGATGGCCCGATGAAACTCTTTCCTGACATCTCGCCACTCGGCGAGTCTCACACCGCCCCGGCTCGCGGGTTTGCGGCCGCTTCCTGGCGAAGCGTGGCGTTGATCGCAGGTCTGGTGGCCCTGGGGGTGGCCGGCCGATGCTGGCAGCCGGCCTGGAACGTGACGCCAATGGCCGGAATCGCCCTGGTTGCCGGAGCCTGCCTGTCGAATCGGGCGGTGGCCCTGGCGGTGCCGGTCGCGGCTCTCGCCTTGGGCAACCTCGGACTGCCTGGCTACGAGAGCCCGGGAATGGCGGCGGTCGTCTACGCGGCGACCGCCTGGCCGGTGCTGCTTGGGCCGCTGCTTCGCGGAGGACGACTGCTGCCCCTGCTCGGCGGGGCCGTGGCGAGTTCGCTCGTCTTTTTCGTGACGACCAACTTTGCCCACTGGCTGCTGACGTCCGACTATCCCCGCACCGCGGCAGGGCTGGCCGAGTGCTACCTGATGGCGCTGCCTTTTTACCGCTGGATGCCCGTTGGCGACCTCGCCTGGACGGTCGGGCTCTTTGCTTTGGTTCCGCGGCTGCTCACCGGCGGACTCCCCGCAGTGGCCCGGCGTGGGGCTTCCGCTGCTTGACTGGCGGTGGCGGGCTTCGACAATACAAGGCGGCGGTGATTGTGTTGGAATCCGGCGGCCCCTCGGGGCCCGCGACGCACATCCTTCGCGGGAATGGCGGAATTGGCAGACGCGCTAGGTTGAGGGCCTAGTGGTAGAAATACCGTGCAGGTTCAAGTCCTGTTTCCCGCAGTTCATCGTGCCGGTGATCCCCCGGGGCAATCCCACCGGCATGCCGGTTCGACCGAGAGGCTTTGCAACGTGAACGACGAATCCCCCGTCGAGCCGGAGGCTTCCGGCGGTCCTCCGGTCGAGCCGCCGGCCGGTGCACCGCACGAGCCGCCGCCTCCGCGTCGCCGGATCGCGATCGGCAGCCAGCGGGCGGGGCTATCGCCACCCGCGGCCGGGGCCACGACACCGCCCGTCGCGTCACCGCCGCCCGCGTCACCGCCGCCCGCGTCACCGCCGCCCGCGTCACCGCCGCCCGCGTCCCCGCCGGCGGCCCGTCCGCCGCGGCGGAAATCGGCTCCGGCCGGCGGCGGCCCGGCTCCGGCCGGCGGCGGGAAGGTCGAGGTGCCCAACCTGCGGCAGCCGCTCGACGAGGATCTCGAGAGCGAGTTTGAAGAGGCGGTCGGCGGGCTCGAGGTGGAGGCTCTCCTCGCCGGTGCTGCCGCGGAAAAGATCGATGCTCCCCTGGCCCCCGGCACCCGCCTCTCCGGCACGGTGGTGAGCCTCGGCGGCGAGACCGCGTTTGTCGATCTTGGCGGTCGTCGGCAGGGGGCGTTGCCGCTGGCGAGTCTGAGCCCCGAAGAGATGCCGGCAGTGGGCGACGTGATCGACATTTCCGTCGGCAGCCGCAACGAAGAGGACGGCCTCTACGAGGTGGCGGCGGCCAACCACGCGGTGGCGGTGGAGGACTGGTCGCAGCTGGAAGTCGGGATGATCGTCGAAGGCCGCGTGACCGGCACCAACAAGGGCGGACTCGAGGTCGACGTGGGCGGGCTGCGGGGCTTCATGCCCGCAGGCGCCGTGAGCACCTGGCGGGTGGAGAACTTCGAGGAATTCGTGGGGCAGACGCTGGAGTGCCTGGTCACCGAACTGGTGCCCGCGGCCCGGCGGCTGGTGCTCTCGCGGCGGGCGGTGATGGAGCGGCAGGCCGCCGAGGCCCGTGCCAAATTGCTGGAGACGCTCGAGGTCGGCCAGACGATCGAGGGCACCGTGCGAAGCATGCGGGACTTCGGAGCCTTCGTCGACATCGGCAACGGCGTCGACGGCCTGGTGCATGTCAGCCAGCTCTCCTGGGAGCGGGTGGCGAAGCCCGAGGACCTGCTCGAGGTCGGCCAGCGGGTGCGGGTGGTGGTCAAGAAGATCGACCGGCAGACCGGCAAGATCGGCCTCTCGGCCCGCGACCTGGTGGAGAGCCCCTGGCAGCGGGCGGAGGAGAAATATCCCGTGGGGGCCACCAAGCGGGGAACGGTCAGCCGGATCGCCCAGTTCGGGGCCTTCGTGAGGCTCGAGCCGGGCGTCGAGGGGCTGGTGCATGTTTCGGAGTTGGCCCATCGCCATGTCCGCAGCGTGGCCGACGTGGTCGCCGAAGGGGAGGAGGTGGAGTGCCGCGTGCTCTCGGTCGATCCCGAGGCCCAGCGGATCTCGCTTTCGATCAAGGCCCTCGCCACGCCGCCGGCCAAGGAGGCCGCCGGCGATGAGGCCGCAGGCGAAGCGGACACCGACACCGAGCCCGCGGCACCACCGAGGCGATCGAACCGCCCGCTCAAGGGCGGCCTCGGCCGGGGCTCCACCGGCGAGCAGTTCGGACTGAAGTGGTAGGGAGGCCGGTTCCGCCGGGAACCGCTACGGCCGCTCGCCGATGCGATCCTTGCCCATCCACGGCACCAGCGGATCGGGGATGCGGATCGAGCCGTCGGGCTGCTGGTGGTTTTCCAGGATCGCGATCATCGCCCGACCGATGGCGATCGCCGTGCCGTTGAGGGTGTGCACGAGGCTGGTGCCCTTCTGGCCGGGCGTGCGGTAGCGGATGTCGAGGCGACGGGCCTGGTAGTCGGTGCAGTTGGAGGTGCTCGTCACCTCGCCCCACTCGCCTGACTCGCCGCGGCCGGGCATCCAGGCCTCGAGGTCGAACTTCCGCCAGGCAGGTCCGCCCAGGTCGCCCGAGGCGATGTCGAGCACGCGGTAGGGAATCTGCAGGCCATCGAATAGTTCGGTCTCGATCTCGAGCAGCTCCGCATGCACCGCCTCGCTCTCCTCCGGCTTGGTGAAGGCGAACATCTCGACCTTCGTGAACTGGTGGACGCGGTAGAGGCCGCGGGTCGCGCGGCCGTGGGCCCCGGCTTCGGTGCGGAAGCAGTGGCTGATGCCGCCGAGCTTCAGCGGCAACTCGTCCGCGTCGAAGGTGTGCCCCTGCATCGCCCCGCCAAGGGTGATCTCCGCGGTGGCCACCAGCGAGAGGTCGCTTTGGGCGATCGAGTAGATCTGGGTTTCAGGGCCACGAGGCATGAAGCCGGTTCCCTCGAGGATCGCGTCACGGGCAAGGTCGGGGGTGGTGGTGAGGGTGTAGCCGCGGCGGGCGAGGACTTCGACGGCGTACCTCTGCAACGCCAGTTCCAGCAGCACCGCGTCGTTTTTGAGAAACAAAAACCCGTGGCCGGCGACCCGTGAGCCGCCCTCGAAGTCGAACAGGTCGTGACGCTCGCCGAGGGCCAGGTGGTCGAGCGGCTCGAAATCGAAACTCGGCTTGGGCGTGGCCCCGAGCCGAAGTTCGGCCGAGGCCTCCTCGCCGCCCACCGGCACTTCCGGGCAGGTGAGATTCGGAATCGCCCGCAGGATGCCATCGGCCTCCTCGAGCAGGCCGGCCATCTCCGCCTCGAGCCGGCCGACTTCCTCGCGGAGCCGCCGCCCCTCGGCCTTGCGGGACTCCCGTTGGGCCTCGTCGGGAGCCTTGCCGATCGAGCGGCTGACCTCGCCGGCCTGCCGATTCGTCTCGTCAATCTGCCCCTTGAGCCGCCGCCGCCGCTCGTCGAGCTCGGCAAAGCGGGCGACGTCGGCCTCGACCCCCCGCCGGCGGCAATTTTCCGCGACTTCCTCGGCATGTTCGGCAACCCAGCGGCGGTCGAGCACGGCATCTCTCCGGGGTGGACGGGCCGTCGGCAGGCGACGGCGGGGGTATACTCGTGGATGGTGACCCCAAGAGGCGGCGGACGCCGCCACCCGGGAAATCATCGCTGATTTCGTGGCTTCGAGAGTGTGCCAGCCGATGAGCGACTCTACCAGTGCGGCCGCTGCGGCCCCCGCCGAGATTGACGAACCGGCCGTGGCGACGGCCGCCCCCTCCGTAAAGCCTGAGCCCAAGCGTCGGCGGCAGCCGCGACACCATGTCGTGCTCTGGAATGACGACGACCACACCTACGAATATGTGATTTTGATGCTGCGGAAGCTCTTCGGGCATCCCCTGCAGCGGGGCTATCTTCTGGCCCGTGAGGTCGACCGTCGCGGCAAGGCGATCGTGCTCACGACCACGCTTGAGCATGCGGAACTCAAGCGCGATCAGATCCACGCCTTCGGGGCCGACAGGCTGATCCGCAAGTGCAAAGGCTCGATGACCGCCACGATCGAGCCGGAGCGGTAGGCCGGCCTCAGTTTCAGGCTCGTCGCGGCGTGAACAGCGAGACGACCACCAGCGTCAGGAAGCCGAGCGGGATCGTGACCAGGGCCGGCTGGCTGAAGGGCATCGGCGCGAGGCTGCCGGGCAGGCCGTAGATCTTCTCGAAGGCCTGTGCCGAAAGCAGAATCCAGGCCAGCGAGGCGGTCATGCCTACGCTCACCGCGGCGATGATCCCCTGCTTGGTCGTCCGCGGCCAAAAAAGCAGCATCACCAGCGCCGGCAGGTTGGCACTGGCGGCGATGTTGAAAGCCCATCCCACCAGGAAGCCCACGTTGAAGCCCTTGAAGAGAATCCCCAGCGCCATCGCCACCACGCCAAGACCGATCGCGGCGAGCTTGCCGACGCGAACCTTCTCGTGGTCGGTCAATCTGACACCGCACACGTTCTCCACAAGGTCGTGGGCGACCGCCCCGCTGCCGGCCATGATCAGCCCGCTGACCGTGCCGAGCACCGTCGTGAAGGCGATCGCGGAGACCACCGCGAAGAGCGTCTCGCTGAACGACTTGGCCAGCAAAGGGGCGGCCATGTTGGTGTCGGTCGGATCGAGGCCGCCGCTGGTCATCGCACCGAGGCCGAGAAAAAGCGTGAGCACGTAGAAGCCGCCGATCGCGGCGATCCCCACGACCGTGCTCTTGCGGGCTGCGGCGGCATCCTTGACGGTGTAGTAGCGGATCAGGATGTGGGGCAGCGAGGCGGTGCCGCAAAACAGGGCGAGCATCAGGCTTGCGAAGTTCAGCCGCCCGGAGAGCGTCCGTCCGGCGAGATCCTGGAAATAGCCGCCCGGCTGCAGGAGTTCCGCGGCCGGCCGCTCTTCGGGCACAAAGGTCTGGTGGCTGCCCTCGGCGTCGGCGTGGGTCGTTTTTTTCCAGGTGACGACCGTGGA
>Ga0180436_10003152_pt1 | contig 15281 bp, 12 predicted proteins | sample SS_ome_2_FD_132434 | JGI IMG/M metagenome (GOLD analysis project Ga0180436, IMG submission 132434) | Hypersaline lake sediment archaeal communities from the Salton Sea, California, USA - SS_3_S_2 metaG | ecosystem: Environmental > Aquatic > Non-marine Saline and Alkaline > Hypersaline >...
GCCGCCGTCAGCAGCGCCCACGCCAGCCGGTTCACCACCGCGTCCAGCCGCCGATGCTCGAGATGCACGTCCAGCGTCCCCCGCCGCGCCTGCTGCACGAGATCCGACAAATCCCGCGGCAAGGTGCGCAGCACCTTGTCCCAGTCATGGTAGGCTCGCCGAACCCGCCGCAGGATGTTCCTCGGAGAAAGCCGGCGCTGCGTCATCCGCCGGTAGTGGGGTTCCAGCAACTCGGCAAGATTGAAATCGGGGTTCAGAAGCCGGCCGGTGCCTTCCAGCATCACGAGAACCTTGATCAGCAACGAAACCGGCGGCTTCAGAACAATCCGGAAATGCCGGATGATCTCGACAAGGTTTCTCAACGCCCTCGCGAGATCCATGTCCTTCAGCGAACCGCTCAGGTTGTCCTGCACGAAGACCTCGATGCGGCCCCGCAGGTCCTCCCGGTCCAGTTCCTTCGGCGCCATTCCAAGCAGCAGAGCGTAGTCGGTCAGAAGCTCCCCGTCCTGCAGCAGAAACCCCTCGATGAGACCCTCGAAGGCCTGCTGGGTCACCTCGTCCAGATAACCCACCATCCCGCAGTCCAGCAACCCGATCACGTTGTCCTCGAGCACCAGCATGCTCCCGGGATGCGGGTCGGCATGAAAAAAACGGTCCCGGAAAATCATCTCGAGAAAAAGGTTCGCCCCGCGGAGCGCCAGTTCCCTCGTGTCGAAACCCTCCGCATCAAGCCGGCCACGGTCCGCCAGCCGGACCCCTGCGATCCGTTCCATCGTCAAAACCCGCCTCGCCGAGAGTTCAGGAAACGGTCGGGGAATGTGCACCGTCGGATCGTCCTCGAAGTTCTTCCCGAACTGCAGAAGATTCTGCTCTTCCCGGCTGAAATCCAGTTCCCGCAGCAGGCGGCGCCGGAACTCCGTCATGACGCGGACGGGCTGATAGAGGCGAAGCTCGCGGCTGTGACGCTCGGCCAACCCCGCCAACGCCATCAATATGTCGAGGTCGTTGGAAACATCGCTCTCGATCCCGGCATGCTGGATCTTCACCACCACCTTCGTTCCATCCGACAGGGTCGCCGCATGCACCTGCGCAATCGAGGCCGACGCCAGCGGCGCCTCATCGAAGCTCCCGAACAACTCGTCCACCGGTTGCCCCAGTTCGCTCAGAATCGTGTCGCGCACCACCTCCGGCGGATCGGCCGGAGTGCGCGCCTGCAGGTTCGAAAGTTCGCCCGCCATCTCCGCCCCCACAAGGTCCGCCCGCGTGCTCAGCATCTGCCCGAGCTTCATGAAAGCCGTCCCCAGTTCCTCCAGCGCCATCCGGATGCGCTCCGCGCGCGGCCGCCCCGCCAGCCTTTCCCCGTCCGCACTGGTCAGCAGGCGCTGCAAAAAACCCGGATCGCTCTCGCGCAACCACTCCGCCAATCCGTATTTCGCAAAGATCCGCACGATATGCTCGAAGCGCATCGCGTTGCGCTTGAACTGCGGAAGGGACGACAGATGCATGGCGGCCTGACAGCGGATCCGTGACGCCCCGCAGCTTAACCCGAATCTCCATCCGGCAACAGGACCAATCGCCGTCCTCCCCGGCAACACCCCCCAACCAATGCTGGCCTCCCGCAGGCCCTCCTGTCAGGATCTCTCAGCCACCTCCTCCGCATGGATGCCGATCCCCGTTTCACCGACTTCGTGATCCTGCAGGCCCAGAATGCCGGCCTTTTTCTCGGGCAACTCCCCCACCCGGCGACCGGGGAGCCATCCGTGAACCTTTCCGCCGCCCGCAGCGTCCTCGACGCCCTCGAAATGCTCGAGGCCAAGACCGCCGGCAACCTCACCTCCGACGAAAAACAACTCCTCCAATCGGCCCTCCGCAACCTCCGCGATCTCTATCAGAAGATCTCCACCGCGCAGGAAAATGACTGACAGCTTCAACATCGGCTCCGTCACCGTGGCGCCCGGCCGCCTCTTCTTCATCCTCGGCCCCTGCGCCCTCGAAGGGGAGGAGTTCGCATGGCGAATGGCCCGCTCAATCAAGGCAATCTGCTCCGGCCTCGGAATCCCGTTCGTGTTCAAGGCCTCCTTCGACAAGGCGAACCGCACCTCGATCACCTCCTTCCGCGGGCCCGGCCTCGCCGAGGGCTGCCGCATTCTCGGCGAAATCGCCCGCGACCTCGATGTGCCCGTCACCACCGATGTCCACACCGACGCCCAAGCCGAAGCCGCCGCCGATCACGTCGACCTCCTCCAGGTGCCCGCCTTCCTGTGCCGCCAAACCGACCTCCTCGAAGCCTGCGCCCGAACCGGCCGCCCCGTCAACGTCAAGAAGGGCCAGTTCCTCGCCCCGTGGGATGCCGTCCACATCGCCGAAAAACTCCGCTCCTTCGGCTGCGAGCGATTCCTCATCACCGAGCGCGGCTCCTGCTTCGGATACAACAATCTCGTCGCCGACATGCGCTCCCCTTACATCATGCGACGGGAGGGCATTCCGGTCGTGTTCGACGCCACCCATTCCGTCCAACACCCCGGCGGAGCAGGCCGCACCACCGGCGGGGATCGCGAACTGGCCCCCGTCATGGCAAGGGCCGCCGTCGCGGCCGGCGTCGATGGCGTGTTCATGGAAACCCACGAAAACCCCGACGCAGCCCTGTCCGACGGACCCAATCAAATCCCCCTTGCCACCCTCCAACACGTCCTTGCCGGATTGCTAAAAGTCCACCATGCGCTAACATCCTGAACCGATCCTCCCGCTTCCCGGGCCGCCATCCCGCCCGGCCCTTTCTCCAACCCGCTGCCTCCTCGATGCATCGCGCCGCTCTCGCCGTCCTGCTTGTCGCTCCGGCCCTCGGACGCGCCGCCCCCGATGATGAACGCGACGATCAACCCGCCCGATCCTCCACCCGCCTCTCCCCGTCCCTCGACCTCCTGCCTTCGGGCAGCATCCTTCAGGACGTTCGCATCCCCCGCTACGATGAGAAGAAGCGCCGCGCCGCCCTCCTCAAGGCCGACACCCTCAGAGTCATCAGCGAACACCGCGTCTCCGGAACCCAAATCAAGCTGCAGGTCTTCAACCGCAGCGGGCAACCCTCGCTCTGGGTCAACATGCAGGCCGCCGACTACTTCCGCGACGAGGGCCGGATCGAGGCCCGGGACGCCCTCACCGTTCGGGGCGATGGATTCGCCGCCCGCGGCCCCGGCGCCGTCTTTCATCTGAACTCCCGCAAGGCGTTTCTTCACGGACCCGCCTTCACCTCCTTCGTCCGCGACAAGGCCCGCCGGAAAAACCGCCCCGCAACCACCACCAAAGCCACCGCCATGCGCCCGCTCGTCCGATCCCTTGCCGCCGCCCCGATGCTGAGCCTCGCCGCCTCCGCCGCCCCCCCCGGCCCCCAACCGCTCACCACCACCGATCTGGAGAAGCTCGACGCCCTCTCCCGACCCCGAGCCGCCGCCGTTCTCGCCGACACCGCCCCCACCCGCGAGATCCTCACCCGCAGCGAACAATTGAGCCGTGCCGCCCGCGCCGGACTCCGCACCTTCGCCCGCCGCCTCGACAACCCGCCCTACCTCGTCGTCAGCACCTCCGGTCCCCCCCGCGAAAAACCCTCCGTTCCGCCACGACCGGCCGACGGCATCGAGATCTCCTGCGAAGGAGGCATGTTCTTCGACGCCGACAAAGGCCACATCGTCTACCTCGACAGTATCGTCGTCATCGAACCCCGCTTCAAACTCACCGCCGCCAGCGAACTCAAAGTCTTCCTCGAAAAACGCGAAAACGCCGACGAGAAAGGCCTCGAAGGCCCCGAATCCTTCGGCGACGTCAAGACCATCGTCGCCACCGGCGGCGTCACGGTCGTCCGGCACGATCCCAACGACCAACGCCCCCCCATCATCGCCTCCGCCGATACCGCCACCTACGACGCCAAATCCGGCGACTTCGTCCTGCGGGGAGGATTCCCCACCATCCGCCAGGGCCAAAGCTCCCTCCAAGCCGAACAACCCGGCCTCTACCTCCGCTTCTATGCCAATGGAAACTTCTTCGCCGAAAAAGGCCGATGGAAAACCATCGGCGACATCGCACGCCTCCGCGACCAAAAGGACAACCCCTGACCCCTCCGTGCAAGCCCGCCTCGTCCACTCCCCGCCCCCGCTCGCCCCGCCCCCGGCCCGCGCCTGCCCCGTCCTCGACGTCCGTGACCTGCGCAAAGTCTACGGCGGCCGCCCCGTCGTCGAAAACGTCCACCTCTGCGTCGGCCCCGGCGAAATCGTCGGCCTCCTCGGCCCCAATGGCGCCGGCAAAACCACCACCTTCTACATGATCGCCGGACTCGTCCCCCCCAACGCCGGCGAGGTCCGCATGAACGGCCAATCCGTCACGCGCCTTCCCATGCACAAACGCGCCCGCCGCGGCCTCGGATACCTCCCCCAGGAAGAATCCGTCTTCCGCAAACTCACCGTCGAACAGAACCTCATCGCGGTCCTCGAAACCCGGCGCTCCCTCTCCCGCCGCGAACGGCGCGCCCGTTGCCATGCCCTGCTGGAACGCTTCGGCATCACACACGTCCGGAAATCTCCCGCCATCACCCTCTCCGGCGGGGAAAAACGCCGCCTCTCCATCGCCCGCTCCCTCTGCACCGAGCCCACCCTCCTGATGCTCGACGAACCCTTCAGCGGTGTCGACCCCCTCGCCGTCCTCGACATCCAGCAAATCATCACACAGCTCCGGGAAGAAGACGACATCTCCCTCCTCATCACCGATCACAACGTCCGCGAAACCCTCGAAATCGTCGATCGCGCCTACCTCCTCCTCGAAGGCCGCGTCGTCCTCGAAGGCCCCGCCGAAGAAATCGAAAAGCACCCCATCGCCCGCCTCCACTACCTCGGCGAAAACTTCCGGCGCTGAACATCCGACCCCGAAAACGCTGCTCTCGAAACGAACGCCCTTCCCGGACGCGACCCCCCAACAAGCAAAAAGACAGGCTTGGCGAACCCGTCTTTCCTGCTCTATGATCGGAGGTCTGCGGGGATGCCCTCCCCGCCAATGGCGAACCCTGTATTTACGATGCAAAGCACGAACGTCGATCCAAATATCACCGTCACCGTCCGTCACGAACAAGTCACCGATTCGTTGCGCGACTACGCCCGAAAGAAGATCCAGGGCATCCACCTCGACTACCCCCGCATCATCGAAGCCAAAGCCATCCTGGACGTCCAGAAGAACCGTCACGTCGCCGAGATCATTCTCTTCTGCGCCAACCACATCACCATCGACGCCTCCACCGAAACCGAGGACATGTACAAAAGCATCGACGGCACGGTCGACAAGATCGCCCGCCGTATGCGGAAATTCAAAACCCGCCTCCTCAAGAAGCACCGCCCCAAACCCGAGGACACCATCAAGCGCCTCGACGAGAACATCTACGCCCCCGACTTCCTCGACACCCACATCATCATCGAGGAGGAAGAAGGCCCCGAACCCGAGCCTGTTACCATCCACCGCGAGGCCTTCCGCCTCCGGACCCTCTACAAGGAAGAAGCCATCATGGAACTGGAACTCACCGACCGGCCCTTCGTCCTCTTCAGGAACGCCCGCCGCGGCGTCCTCCAGATCGTCTACAAACGCGGCGAGGGCAGCGAATACTCGCTCCTCGAACTGGACCCCGGCAAAATCTGATCCCTTTGTGGTAGCCATGGCCGTCCCTTCTTGGTATCGCTGACGCGAACCATGGGGAATGAGGGCAGGGAGAACGCGCGCGGTAACACCAGACGCGTGGCCGGAATCGCCGCCGTCGGCGCGACCAGCCTCTGCATGCTCGGACTCTCGATCCCCCTCGCCGCCATTCTCGCCCGCTACTCGATCTGGATGGCCGGCGCCCTGCCCCTCGCCATCCTCATCGGGGCCGGCATCATGACCGCCCGCATCTGGTTCCAGCCCGACACCCCCCTCAGCCCCACCGAAACCGAAGCGCTCCGGGAACGGGTCAGGGAACTCGAGGAACGCCTCGCCAACCTCGAAATGATCGACTCCGTCGAGGCCCATTTCGCCAACAAACACCACCCCACACACCCGTCGGACACCTCAGACCACCCCAAGTCCACCACCACCGCCGGTTAGACGCCAAAACCCCCGCGCCCGCCAACCGCCAACCGCCAACCGCCAACCGCCAACCGCACCCCGCCCGCCCCTCCCCGGAAATTGGCTGTTTCGTCATTCGACATTTCCTTCTAGTCTCTCTCCATGGCGTCACGTGTGGTCAAGGTCTCTTCCATTTCGGTGGGCGAGTTTTTCGAGCGGCACCGGGAGGCTCTCGGGCTCCAACTGGTCGGGCCAAGGCGGGGATTCGACCGGCTCATCCGGGAGCCTGCCCAGAACCGTCCGGGCCTCGCCCTCTCCGGCTTCTTCACATACTTCGCCAAGAAGCGCATCCAGGTCATCGGCAACTCCGAGCTGTCCTACCTGAAAAAGCTCGGCTCCGAACTCCGCGTCCAGCGTTTCCAGCAACTCTGTGACCAGGAGATCCCCTGCCTCGTGGTGGCACGCAACCACACCCTCGCTTCCAACCTCCTCGAGGTGACCGAAAAGGACCGCATCGCCGTCTTCCGGACTCCCCTCGTCACCATGAAGTTCCTCAACCTCAGCTCCATCCTCCTCGACCAGGAGTTCGCCGAGTCCACCTCCATCCATGGCTGCATGATCGACTACCGCGGAATCGGAATCCTCGTCATCGGCGCCAGCGGCTCCGGAAAAAGCGAAACCGCCATCGGTCTCCTCGAACGCGGCGCCGCCCTCGTCGCCGACGACCTCGTCCGCTTCAGAAAAACCGGCGACGAACTGATCGCCTCCGCCCCGGAATTCGCCCGCGGCTACATCGAAATGCGCGGCATCGGCATCATCAACGCCGCCAACCTCTACGGCCTCTCCGCCATCAGCCCCGAAAAACGCCTCGACCTCGTCGTCACCCTGCGCCCGGCCTCCGACCTCAATTCCGTCGACCGCCTCGGAGTCCGCCGCAAAAGCTTCCGCATCCTCGGCATTTCCACCCCGCATATCGAGATTCCCGTCGCGGCCGGCCGCGATACCGCCCGAATGGTCGCGGTGGCCGCCCTCGACATGCAGCTCCGCCGCCTCGGATACGACATGGCCGACGAATTCAACCAGCGCCTCCTCGCCAAGATGACCGCCAACAAGGCCGACGCCCCCTCCCGGCCCTGACCCCGCCATGGGCCGGCCCATCCCGAAGGGATTTTTCCTTTTCCATCACCATTTCCCCCGCCTAAAATCCGGCGACGCAATGTCCTCCATGCCAAGGCGAGAATTAACCATTGCCAATAAACTCGGGATCCACGCCAGACCCGCGGCGCAATTCGTGAAAACCGCCAGCCGCTTCAGCGCCGCCATCCGGGTCGAAAAGGACGGGGAGGAAGTCGATGGGAAAAGCATCATGGGCCTCATGATGCTCGCCGCAGGTCACGGCTCCGTCCTCAGCATCGTTGCGGAAGGCACAGACGCCGAAGACGCCCTCGCCGCCCTCGAGGATCTCGTCGGCAGAAACTTCGAGGAAGAATAGCGGCCTCGCCCCGAAACCCGCCCCCTTGCCCCGCCCCCCCGGCACCGCCGTCCCGGCATATTTCTTGCGATCGCGGCGCGGGGCATTGACCCCGGCTGCCAAGACCTCCAGAATGGGCTCTGCATGCGGCGCCAGACGGAGGAGCGAGTATACCAGGGAATCCCCGTTTCCCGAGGCATCGCCTTCGGCCCGGCGCACGTCATGGCAAGGGGGTTTTCCTCCCCCGAGGTGCACCCCATCCCGGCCTCCCAGGTCCCCCGCGAGCAGGAACGCTTCAAGCGCGCCCTCGAACGCACCAAGCGCCAACTCGAAGCGCTCCGCACCCAGATCGAGGGAATCTCCGGCGAAGATGAAGGACGCATCTTCGAGGCCCACCTCATGTTTCTCGAAGACCACACCGTCCTCGACCGCGTCTACGAAGCCATCGACAGCCGCCGCCAGAACGCCGAATACTCGTTCTATGCCGTCATGCAGACGTTCCTCGAAGCCATGCGCCGCGTCCCCGACCCTTACCTCCGGGAGCGCACCGCTGATATCGAAGATGTCTGCCAGCGCGTGATGCGCAACTTCGCCCCGGAAGAGGAAACCGGACTCCCCCACAAGCCCGACCACCAGCACGTCCTCGTCGCCTACGACCTCAGCCCGTCCGATACCGCCAGCATCGACCGCCAGAACGTCCTCGGATTCGCCACCGAGGTCGGCAGCAGCAATTCCCATACCGCCATCCTCGCCCGTTCCCTCGGACTCCCCGGCGTGGTGGGCCTCAAAAACGCCGTCTTCAACCTCGTCGCCCTCGAACCCTGCATCCTCGACGGGTTCAACGGCAGGCTCATCGCCAACCCGACCCCCGAAACCACCGCCTATTACCACGACCTCAAACGCGAAAAGGATCGCCTCGTCACCGCCCTCGACCAACTCCGCGAGGCCGAAACCGTCACCCGTGACGGCCGCCGCATCATCCTCTCCGCCAACATCGAGTTCGAACACGAAATGGGCTTCGTGGAGCGATCCGGCGCCGAAGGTATCGGCCTCTTCCGCACCGAGTTCTTCCTCCTCGAACGCGAAGAATGCCCCGACGAAGACGAACAGGCCGCCCTCTATTCCCGCATCGCGCAGCGCGTCGCCCCCCACGGCGTGATCTTCCGCACCCTCGACGCCGGGGGCGACAAGGTGCCCGGCGAGCCGCTCTCCGAGCCGGAACCCAATCCCTTCCTCGGCTGGCGCGGAATCCGCTACTCGCTCTCCCGCCCCGAACTCTTCAAGGAACAACTCCGCGCCATCCTCCGCGCCTCCCAAGCCGGCCGCGTCGGAGTCATGTTCCCCCTCGTCTCGGGCCTCGTCGAAGTGCGCCGCGCCAAGCGCCTCATCGCCCAGTGCCGCGACGAACTCGCCCGGCGCGGCATCCCGGTCGAGTCCCACGTCGAGGTCGGCGTCATGGTCGAAGTCCCCTCCGCCGCCATGGTCGCCGCCGACATCGCAGCCGAAGTCGACTTCCTCTCGATCGGAACCAACGACCTCATCCAATACACCGTCGCCGTCGACCGCGTGAACCCCCGCGTCGCCGAACTCTACCGGCCCACCCACCCCGGGGTCGTCCGCCTCATCAAAACCGTCATCGACGGCGCCACCAAACACAAAATCTGGACCGGAGTGTGCGGAGAAATGGCCGGTGACATCCTTTACGTCCCCCTGCTGGTCGGCCTCGGCGTCGACGAACTCTCCGTCGGAGCGCCGCTCGTCCCGCTCGTCAAGCGCGCCGTGCGCTCCCTCGATTTCTCGGAATGCGCCGCTCTCGCCAAGCGCGCCCTCGGCATGGCCCAGTCCGGCGAGATCCTCGCCCTCTGCCGCCAAACCGCCGAAGCCGCCTATCCCGAACTCCTCGAACAGGTCCAGTTCCCCGCCGTGCGGTAGCCCCCTTTCCGGCCTTCCCGCGCCCTTGCGCCCCCGCCGCGAGAGAGGCACATTCCCGCCATGAACCGCAGCCTGCAAACACCGGTCCCCGCCATCGCGGCCCGCCTCCGGCGCCTGCTTCCCGTGAAGCGCGTCAAGGACCAACGAAACCCCGCCCTTTCCCCTGACACTCTCATGCATGTCGGGGCGCGCAAAACCGCCGAAACGAGCCTCCATGTCGTCGATTACAACCCCGGAGAGATCCGCGAACTCACCACCACCTCCATCGAGGAATGCCGCGAATTCGAATCCCGCGACACTCCCACATGGATCCGCGTCACCGGCCTCCATGAGGTCGACAGAATCTCCACCCTGCTCGAACAATATGGCATCCACCCCCTCGTCCAGGCCGATATCCTCAATACAAGGCAACTCCCAAAGGCGGACTCCTTCGACGAATACCTCTTCGTGGTCCTCAAGCTCATCGCTCCCCACCCCGACAACGACCGCTTTCTGGTCGAGAACTTCTCCCTCGTCCTCGTCGACCACCTCGTCATCACCTTCCAGGAGTCCCCGACCCCCGTCTTCGATCCCGTCCTGACCCGCCTCCGGGCCGGCACAAACCGCCTCCGCCAGTCCGGGTGTGACTACCTCGCATGGGCCATCCTCGACGCCGTCGTCGATCACTACCTGCTGGTGCTGGACCGCTTCGAGAACGAAGTCGAGGAATTCGACGAGTTGGTCCTCGAACACGCCGACACCGTCGAGCCGGCCGCCATCCACACCCTCAAGAAACAGATCTACCACCTCCATCGTCTCATCCGGCCGGCCCGCGACGTGGCCGCCAAGCTCGCCCGAAGCGAATACGGACTCATCAAACGAAAAACCCAGATCTACTTCCTCGACCTTTACGACCACGTCCTTCACGCCGCCCACATCACCGAACTCCTCCGCGAATCCGTCACCACCGTCCGGGACTTTCACCTGTCCGCCGTGAACAACCGCATGAACGAGACCATGAAAGTGCTCACCTGCTTCGCCACCATCTTCCTCCCCCTCACCTTCATCGCCGGCATCTACGGAATGAACTTCCGGCACATGCCCGAGCTGGACCTGCCATGGGCCTACCCCGCCCTCTGGGCCCTCTTCCTCCTCCTCGCCCTCGCGGGAATGGCCTTCTTCCGCCGCAAACGATGGCTCTGACGCCATCCTCTACCGCACCTTCTCCCGCTTGCCGCCCTTGTGGATGATGGTGAACTGACCGTCGGTTCGCTTCGCGATTTCATCAAGGGAGGCGTGCGCCTTCGGCTGCATCATGGCAATGCAGCGCCGCCTTCGCCTCCGGCGTCGTGTAGTTGCTGACTATGCTCATCCCAACGTTTCACCCACATCCCCTTGGGTTCAAGCATTTCCCCCCCTCAACACGCCTCACGCCGGACGCGAGACGGCCCGCGCCCCCGCGCGGCGCCACCCTACCGAATCTCCATTCCGGTTTCCGCGTAGACCCATTTCACGACTCTCCCCTCCTTGATGAGCGCCTTCGCCTGCACGGGTTTGATTCCGAAGATCGTCTCCATCTTGTAAGCCGCCAGACCCGTCTGATAGGTTTCCCCGTCGATCTGTTCCTCCTCCCCGGCCTGCCACCCCTGCACTTGGCTGACATCGAACTCCTCGACGTCGCCCGCCTCGACGCTCGCCTTCATCAGTTCCACGATTTGGCCGTCCGTCAATGCCCCCGTGGATGCCGGCAACGGTTCCGGCGCCGGTGTTGGCGCCGGCTCGGGTTCCGGTTCCGGTATGCCCTCGACCGGATCGGTCATCGCCGCGGATGGCTCGTCATCGGGCGCCGCCTCAGGTGCCGTCACCGTCTCCTCCGGTTCGGGCCCCGGAGCGATCGTCCCGCCATCCGGTTCGGCGACTGTCCCCGTGGGCGGCGGCGCCGGTTGCCCGCCGGCCGGCTCGTTCCGGAAGATGCGCTCCGCCCGCGACCGGATCACGCGCTTCGCGAAATCCGTCCCGGTCACCGGAACCACCCCTTCGAGCGGACCGCCGGTCGGCGAGATCCGGAGTTTTCCCCCTTCCAAACCCAACACCCGCACCCGGTCCCCGCTCAACAGCTTCGTCCGATTCGATTGATCCCCGGCCGCCACCACGGCTGGTTTCGTGAGAATCACCTCCTCCGGAATCTCGTCATCCCCAACCGTCTCAAGCTCCAGCGAGACCTCCAACTGGCGGTAGGTCGAGCCGAACCACTCCGTCAGCGTCCGCGGCGGCCGATTCTCCCCGTCCGGGTCCGGACCCTCCACCAGAAGCGGCGACAACGGATCATACAACATCCGGCCCAGCGCAAAACAACCCACGATCAGGATCATCCATCCGACATACTTCATTGGCCTTGCAAGTATTCTATCCACCAATACCCCCCCCAGACCAGCGTTTTGTCATCTCCGGGCGCCGCCGATCCCCCGGGACGGCCTGTCATCTCGAGGCCGAGGGCTCCGGCGTCTATTGGGCGTTGACCCCGTGCGCGGCGCAAACGACGCTCCCGCATGCCTGAAAAGCGGCTTTTCCTTCTCGACGGGATGGCGTTGGCGTATCGTGCCCATTTCGCCTTCATCAACAACCCGATCCGGAATTCGCGGGGCGTCAACACCTCCGCCCTCTTCGGTTTCACCAACACCCTGCTCACGATCCTCGAAAAGGAGAACCCGACCCATCTCGCGGTGGCCTTCGACACCGCCGCCCCCACTCCGCGTCACGAGGCATGGCCCGAATACAAGGCCCAGCGCGACGAGATGCCCGAAGATCTCGCCTCCGCCCTGCCCGAGGTGAAACGCCTCTGCGCCGCCTTCAACATCCCGGTCCTCGAAATGGACGGCTTCGAGGCCGACGACCTCATCGGCACCCTCGCCAAGCGCGCCGAGACCGAGCCCGGCTTCAAAACCTTCATGGTCACACCCGACAAGGACTTCGGCCAACTCATCTCCGAGACCACCATCATGTGGAAACCCGGCCGCAAAGGGGCCGAGCACGACCTCATCGACCTCGACCACCTCCGCGAACTCTGGGGAGTCGACCAACCGCACCAGGTCATCGACATGCTCGGCCTCATGGGCGACGCCTCGGACAACATCCCCGGCGTCCCCGGCATCGGCCGGAAAACCGCCCAAAAACTCGTCGCCCGGTTCGGATCCCTCGAAAACCTCCTCGCCAACACCGCGGAGGTGAAAGGAAAACTCCGCGAGAAGATCGAGCAGCACGCCGGGCAGGCCCGCCTCTCGAAACAACTCGCCACCATCATCCTCGACGTCCCCCTCGACACCGCCCTCTCCGACCTCGAACGCCGCGACCTCGACGAGAAGGCCGTCAAGTCCCTCTGCACCGAGTTCGAGTTCAACACCCTCGGCAAGCGCCTCTTCGGCGACGACTTCGTGGCCGGACGCGGCCACAGCATCGAAGCCACCCCCGCCGAGGCGCCGGAATCCTCCGCCGAACCCTCGCCCGCCGCCCGCCTCAAGACGCTCTCCGAGGTCCCCCACGACTACCGCCTCGCCGACACCCCCGCCGAGCGCAGGAAGCTCGCCGCCCTCCTCGAAAACGAGAAGCGCTTTTGCTTCGACATCGAGACCACCTCGCTCGACCGCTTCAGCGCCCGCCTCCTCGGGATCGCCTTCGCATGGAAACCGGGCGAGGCCTGGTACGCCACGATTCCGGACCAGGACGCCCTCGACCACTTCCGCCCCGCCCTGACCGGCCCCGCCGAAAAGATCGGCCACAACCTCAAATACGATCTCGCGGTCCTCCTGCATCACGGCCTCGAAGTCGCCGGCCCCTTCTTCGACACCCTCCTCGCCCATGCCCTCGTCGAGCCCGATCAACGCCACACCATGGACTACCTCGCCGAGTCCCTCCTCGGATACACGCCCGTGAAGCTGGGCGATCTCGTCGAGGCTTCCGCCCCCGCCGCAGACGGCGGCGACGACCTCTTCGCCCACGCCGCCGCAAGGACGAAATCCAAGACGCTCGACGTCGAGAGCATCCCGCTCGTGCGCCTCGCCGAATACGCCGCGGAAGACGCCGACATCACCCTGCAACTGGCCGGCCGGCTCGGGCCGGCCCTCGAGTCCCACGGCCAGCGGCGCGTCTTCTACGAGATCGAGTCCCCCCTCCTCCCGGTCCTCGTCGCCGTCGAACACGAGGGCATCACCCTCGATCCCGACATCCTCGCACAGTCCGGCCGCCAACTCCAGACACGCCTCGACGAACTCAGCGCCTCAATCAAGAAACAGGCCGGCGCCGACTTCAACCTGAACTCCCCAAGGCAGCTCGGCGAGGTCCTCTTCAACAAGATGAAACTCGTCGATAAACCGAAGAAAACCCGCACCGGACAGTTCCGCACCGACGAGCAAACGCTCGCGGCGCTCGCCCCTCACCACCCCATCGTCGCCGACATCCTCACCTACCGCGAGGCCGCCAAGCTCAAGTCGACCTACATCGACGCCCTCCCCGGCCACGTCGCCCCCCACGACCAGCGCATCCACACCCACTTTCATCAACTGGTGGCCGCCACCGGCCGCCTCGCCTCGACCGACCCCAACCTCCAGAACATCCCCGTCCGCAGCGAGGCCGGACGCGAGATCCGCAAAGCCTTCGTCCCCCGCCCCGGACCCTTCACCCTCCTCGCCGCCGACTACTCGCAGATCGAACTCCGCATCATGGCCGCCATGTCCGGCGACCCCGGCATGATCGAGGCCTTCGAAAACGACCTCGACATCCATTCCGCCACCGCCGCCCGCGTCTACGGCGTCCCGCTCGCCAACGTCCTCCCCGAAATGCGCGGCACCGCCAAGATGGTCAACTTCGGCATCATCTACGGCATCTCCGCCTTCGGGCTCAGCCAGCGCCTCGGCATCCCCCGCGCCGAAGCCGCCGAAATCATCGAAACCTACTTCGCCCAATACCCGCAGGTCAAGGCGTTCATGGACCGCACCATCGAGGAAGCCCGCCAAGACGGATTCGTCGAAACCCTCACCGGCCGCCGCCGCTACCTCCCAGACATCGCCTCCTCGAACCAGAACGTCCGCGGCAACGCCGAGCGCGCCGCCATCAACACCCCCATCCAGGGCAGCGCCGCCGACATGATCAAACTCGCCATGACCCGCGTCCACAACCTCCTCCGCCAACAAAACCGCCGTTCCGCCATGCTCCTCCAGGTCCACGACGAACTCGTCTTCGACCTCCACCGCGACGAGGAACACGACCTCGTCCCCCGGATCGTCGAAGCCATGCAAAACGCCCTCTCCCTCCCCAACCACGTCCCCGTCAAAGTCGACACCGGCACCGGCCCCAACTGGCTCGCCGCGCACTGACCCGCCCCGCCCGAAGGGCGGGAATGACGAATGACGAAATACCCAATGACGAACGGCGGACGCCGCGCCGCCCAGAACGGTCTCGTGCCGGTGGAGGCCATGGCCGGTGCGCTTCAATTCGCCCTTCGCCCTTCCTTCGGGCATTTCGTCATTCGTCATTCTCTTCTCCCTTCCCGCCCCGTCCGCCATCGGGTAAAACCGGCTCTGCATGGCTTCGCCCCGTCGCCGCCGGCTTCTGCGCCTCGCGCTGGGCGCTGTGGTCGTCCTTCTTCTGTACCTCGCATACCAAGCCGTTTCGATCCACCGCTTCGGTTTCAGCGACGACGGGCGCCGCGCCGGCTGCGCGATCGTCCTCGGCGCCGCGGCATGGCGCAACCGGCCCTCGCCCGTCTTCAAGGAACGCCTCAACCATGCCATCCACCTCCATGAGCAGGGCCGCGTCCGGGCCCTGATCCTGA
>Ga0180436_10003153_pt1 | contig 15276 bp, 10 predicted proteins | sample SS_ome_2_FD_132434 | JGI IMG/M metagenome (GOLD analysis project Ga0180436, IMG submission 132434) | Hypersaline lake sediment archaeal communities from the Salton Sea, California, USA - SS_3_S_2 metaG | ecosystem: Environmental > Aquatic > Non-marine Saline and Alkaline > Hypersaline >...
CGCGTGGCTCGTCAGGCCGCCGAGGACCGTGATCCACGAGTCGCGGTTGGTGAAGAACTTCGTGTCGAAGCGCGAGGTCTCGAAGAAGAACGGGCGGTCGTCGGTCGGCGCCGCCACGTCGTAGGGGTAGGCCGCGAGCCAGGCGTCCTTGTCGGTGCTGCGCGCGAAGTCGTCGAAGGGACGGGCGACCAGGTTCTCGGGCGACGCACCCGGCAGCACGTAGGCGCTGTCGCGCTCGGGGTGGAAGAGCCAGGTGAGGCCGAGCTGCTCGCTCGTGCGCTCGAGCGTCGCCAACTGCTCCGCGTCGAACGGGGTGCGCGAGTAGATGACGACCGAGAAGCCGTTGCTCTCGACGAGCACCACGTGCTTCGCGGGATCCTCGATGCCGGCGTCCTCGAGCGCGCGCCACGCGAGCACGAACAGGCGCAGCGTGTTGCGCGGCCACCCGGCCGAGTCCGGCAGGAACCAGCGCGTCAGCGTGACGAAGCCGCCGTCGTTCGTGTGGTCGAGGTAGGTCCCGAAGGCTTCGCGCGTGTAGAGGAAGTTCTCCGACAGGCTGAACGCGCCGGCCTGGGTCGTCGACGCCGTGTCGACGCCGGACAGCTGCACCACGTCGTAGGTCGCGTCGTCGCGCTCGAGCCAGTGCCGGCCCTCCGCCACGTGCACCTCGATCTCGCCGTCGCCGTTGCCGTAGTTCTCCCAGTCGTACAGGCCGCCCTGGAAGTCGAGCGCCGCCGCGCGCACGCCGCGCACCACGCCCGGGTTGATCTCGACGCCGACGATGCGCTTCGCGTCGAAGCGCTTGGCCGTGAGCAGGTCCATGCCGCCGCCCGCGCCGATGCACAGCACGTCGTGGTCGCTCGCGAGGCGGTGCACGAGGCTCGCCGGCAGCCACTCGACGATCTCGGGCGGCGCCGCGCCGTCGGTGCGGTCCCACTCGAGCACGTTCGTCATCGCCCAGGTGTCGATCGTGATGCCGACCTGGCGCGGCTCGGGGCCGGTGTAGTTGCTCGACAGGCCCCACAGACCCCACGCACCGTAGGCCTCGGGCCAGTCGAACACGTCGACGCGGCTGAGCGAGGTCCACTCGCGGAAGTCGACGAAGTCGTCGATGTCGCGCACCGGCTTCGCGATGCCGAAGCCTTCGAACTCGACCAGCTCGGACTCCTCGACCGGCTCGAGCTTGGCCTCGACGAACCCGCCCTTCACGTCCATCGCGCGGTAGACGCCGTCGCCGACGGGCTCCACGTCGCCGTAGATGAGCTCGCGTCGCGCGCCGCCGGGCGCCGACTCCTTGAACTCGACGCGACGCACGTCGGGCTGTTCGTCGAGCCAGTCGACGACGCGGGCGAGCGGCTTGCTCTCGGGCGGGTAGAGCGTGAACTGCTCCGCGCGCTCCTCGTGGAACAGACCCAGCGCGACGAAGCCGGCGCCGAGCACCGCCGTCACCACCACGCCCGCCATCGAGGTGCCGAGCGCGAACAACAGCGCGCCGAGCGCGACGAGCCCGCCGCTCGCGATCGCGACCTCCGCCGCCGACAGGTGCAGGGCGTCGAACAGCAGCACCGCGAGTCCGCACCCGGCGCCCGACCCGAGCAGGTTCGCGGCGTACACGCGGCCCGCTTCGGCGCGGTGCACGGTCAGCGTCGCGCTCACCGCCTTGCCCAGGAAGAAGAAGGGCACGACCAGCGCGATCATCATCATCAACAGACCGCCCTGGTTGCGGTTCTGGATGAGGTGCATCGCGTCGACGCGCGTGTGCAGCACGATCCACAGACTGGCGACGATGAGCACCGCCGCCCACGCCGCCGGGCGCCACAGCTTCTTCGCGCCGCCCTCGTCGAGCCACTCGGGCCGCCGCGCGAGCCACACCCCGCTCATCGCGAAGCCGAGCAGCGCGATCGAGATCACGAGGAAGCCGAAGTGGTACCAGAGCACCACGGAGAAGACCTTCGTCAGCGCCACCTGCAGCATCAGCAGGCCGCACGACGTGGCGAACAGGGCGGCCAGGCGTGAGCGGGGCGCCGCGGAGCGCGCGTCGGACATCGGGATCGGCTGTGGATCGGGGGGAGACGCCGGTCGGGCGGGGCCCGGACCGGAGGCGGTCGTCGGGTCGGCGGAGCGGGTCGACCCCATCGACCCGTTCGCCGGAGCGGCCCCGTGCGCGCGGCGCGGCCCGTGGCGCGGCGGGACCCCCGTATGGTATCCCGCTGCGGCCGCGCGGCCGGGCGCGAGACCCTCTCCCATCGGCCGATCGCCCCGCCGTCCCGCGCCCTTCCTCCGCCCCGGCCACCCGCTTCCCCGCGCCGCGATGACCCGCGCCACCACGATGCAGATCCTGACCAAGCGCACCTTCGGCGGCGCTGCCGTGCTCCTCGCGGCGTTCGTCGGGGCCTGCGCGCTGTTCGGCCCGCCGAAGCCGCCCGTCTACGAGCCCTTCGAGACGCCGTCGGGGGTCTTCGTCCAGGACCTGACCGTGCCCGACGAGCGCGCGGAGATCGTCGAGGGCCAGCTGGTGACCGTGCACGCGATCGTCACGGCCGTGTGGACGGAGGACGGGGCAGAGGAAGGGTCGGAGGACGGCGCCGAGCAGCGCAGGGAGGTCGACAACACCGAGGACCGCGGTCAGCCGCTCGAGTTCGTCTTCGGCGAGCCGGTCCCCGGGCTCCCGCCCGCGTTCGCCGAGGGCCTCGTCGGGCTGCGCGACCGCGGCCGGCGGGTCCTGCGCCTGGCTCCCGAACTGGCCTTCGGCGAGGAGGGCGTCCCGGGCGTCGTGCCGCCGAACGCGACCCTCGAGGTCGTCGTCGAGGTGCTCGGGGTGAAGGACCCCGAGCCCGGCGCCTGATCCGGTGGCCGCCGGCCGGGGCGGACGACGGCGCGCCCGCGCCCGCCGCGAGAGCGACGAGGACGAACGCGAGGACGCCGACGACGAGGGTCCGGAGGTCGAGTCGATCGACCTGCACGGCCTGCGCAGCGACGAGGCCCTGCACAAGGTCGAGCTCGCCGTGCACCGCGCGCGCGTGCGCGGCGCCACGGCGCTGCACGTGATCACCGGTCGCGGCTGGGGCAATCGCGATCGCGAGCCGGTGCTGCGCACGAAGATCGAGGAGTGGACGCGCGGCCGCGATGCCAAGGCGCGCGGCGTGCGCAGCTTCGAGCGCGTGGATCGCGACGGCGCGCTGCTGCTGCGGCTCGAGCCGCGCCGCTGAGCCGGCGGAGCTGACCGGTACGGTGCCAGACCCCCTGGTCGTCATCGATGCGTGTCGCATCGCGCGATACGCATCGATGACGACCAGGGGGTCTGGCACCGTACCGGTCAGCGCTACCATCCCCGCGATGGACCTCACCTCGCTCCTCGGACCGCGACCCGCGCTCTTCGACGGCGCGCTCGGCACGCAGCTCCTCCTGTCGGGCTTCGACGCCGAGCGGGACCTGCTCGGCACCGGCGGGCCGCAGGCGCTCGCCCTCACGCGCAACGAACAGGTGCGCGCCGTGCACGAGAGCTATCTCGACGCGGGCGCGCGGCTGATCGCCACGAACACCTTCTGCGCGACGCCGGACGACCTCGCGCGCCAGGGCATCGGCGCGCGCTTCGAGACCTGCGTCGACGCCGCCGTCGCCGCGGCGCGCGAAGCGGTCGACGCGTGGCGGGACGAGGTGCCGGACGCGCGCGTGCTCGGGTCGATCGGGCCGGGACTCGCGCCGCGCGAGACCGAGGTCGACGCGCGCGCGAAGGACGCGACCGCACTCGCCGAGCGGCTGCTCGAACGCGGCGTGGACGCGCTCCTGCTCGAGACCCAGATCCGGCTCGATCACCTCGGCGCCGTCGTCGAACGCGTGGCGCCGCTCGCGCGTGCGCACGGCGCGCCGCTCGTCGCTTCGGTGGCGTTCGGGCCCGACGGGACGCTCGCGTGCGGCGCGGACGCGAGCGCGGTGGCGCGCTGGGCGAGCGGAGCGCCGATCGACCTGCTCGCGACCAACTGCGGACGCGGCCCCGAGACGACGGCCGCCGACCTCGAGCGTCTGCGCGCGCACTGGGACGGTCCGCTCGCTGCCCTGCCGACCGCCGGCCTGCCCGAGCGCGACGACGACCTCGCCAGCTACCCGATCGACGCGCGCGCGTTCGCCGACGCGGTGGCGCCGTGGATCGAGCGCTTCGACCTGGTCGGCGTCGGCGGCTGCTGCGGGACCTCGCCGCGCCACCTGGCGGAGCTCGCGAGCGCGCTCGGCATCGAGCGGCCGTGGATCGAGCCGGAGGACGACGCGGACGAACACGAGGACGACGACGAGAGCCAGGGCGGCGAGGCGTGAGCGACGCCGCGGACGAACGAACGGAGCGCGAGCGGAACGCCGACGGGTCGCCGGACGCGGCGCCCGCCGCCCACGCGCCGGCGGACGACGCGCGCTCGATCGCGCACCTCGAAGCCCTCGGTTGGGTCGGCATGGCGCTGTTGCTCGCGGCCTACGCCGCCGTCAGCTTCGACCTGGTCGCGCGCGACGCACCGCTGTACGTGGGCGTGAACGTGCTCGGCGCCGCGCTCGTGGCCGTGATCTGCGCGGTCAAGCGCGCCTGGCCCGCCTTCGCCCTCGAGATCGCCTGGATCGCACTCTCGGTCCCGGCCCTGTGGAGCGCGGGAGCGTGACGGTGGAACACGACTACGACCACGACCACGACGCGGCGACGGACGCCGGCGCGAACGCGAATGCGGCCCGGAGCGCCAGTGCGCACCCGCCGGTTCCCCGCTGGGTCGACGCGCTGGGCTGGCTCGGCACCTCGACGGTGCTGCTCGCGCACTTCCTCGCGAACGCGAACCGCGTCCCCGACGACGGCTTCGTCTACCACGGCCTGAACCTGCTCGGTTCGGTGCTGCTCGGCTACCTGTGCGTGCGCCGACGCGTGTGGCAGAGCGTGTGGCTCAACGCCGTGTGGGGCGCGGTCGCCGTGATCGCGCTCGCGCGCGTGCTCGTCCGCCTCGCCGCCTGAGCGCGGCGCGAGCTCAGGCGTGCAGCGCGTCGAGCGCGCGCAGCGCGACCCACTCGTCGAGCGCACCGCGCTCGAGACCGCCGCTGAGCGCCGACACGACTTCGCCGCCGACGGCCACCGCGAGGCTCGGAACCGCCGAGACACCCAGCGCGTCGAGCGCCTCGGGGTCGAGGTCGGCGTCGACGCGGTAGACGAGCGCCGCGCCCTTGAGCTCGGCCGCGAGCGACTCGAGCGCCGCGTCGCGCCGCCGGTCGGCGGGAACGCGCGCGCTCGCGACCTGCACGAGGACCGGCAGGTCGCTGGCCTCGACGATGCGCGCGAGGCGCGTCGCGCGCACGGCGGCGACGGCGCCGGTCATGAGCCGACTCCCGCAGTGGCCGCACCGCGCGCTCTCGCCGAGGCGCGACGCGGGCAGGCGGTTGGGCGAGCTGCACAGGTTGCAGGGCACGCGCACGAGGGCGCCGTCGACGGGATCGACGCGCGCCGGGGAGTCGGGCCGGGCGGAATCGCGCTGGACGGGGGGAAGGGGATCCACGGCGAGGTCGATGCTAGCGCGGTTCGTCGGAGCGGGTGGGTCGGTGGCGAGCGGTCGGAGGCGCTCGAGGCGCAAGTCGATCGGCCGGCGCGGATTGCGAGATCCTGGCGCGTCGGTGGAACGCGCGGCAAGGGTAGCGGGCCAGGACTGGGCCGGTGCGTGAAGAGCGGACCTCGAACCCGTGAAGGACTCGCCGAGGGGGGGCATGCTGCGGGCGCTCCCCGCGACGCTCGTCGTCGACCGTGGCCGTCGACCGTGGCCGTCGACGGACCGGCCGTCCGAACCGGCGCCCGAACCCGCCGTCGCCCCGCCCATGAACGCGCGCCCCACTCCCCCGCCGACGCCCTACCGGATCGAGACCGCGCGCCTCGTGCTGCGTCCGTGGGACCTGCGCGACGCCGCCGGCCTGCATCGCGCCGTGACGCGCAGCCGCGACCACCTCCTGCCGTGGCTGCCGTGGGCGCTGTTCCCGCCGGCCGACGCGCGCGAGGCGCTCGCGACGGTGCGGCGCTTCCGCGGCCAGTTCGACCTCGACGCCGACCACGTGTTCGGGATCTTCGCGGACGACGACGCGACCGTGATCGGCGGCAGCGGACTGCACCCGCGCATCGGTCCGGGCGCGCGCGAGATCGGCTACTGGGTTGACGCCGAGCACGCGCGCCGCGGCTACGCGCGCGAGGCGACGGCCGCACTCGTGAAGGTCGGCTTCGAGGTGCTGCGCCAACGCAAGATCGAGATCCGCGTGCAGCCAGAGAACACGGCGAGCCTCGCGATCCCCGAGCAGCTCGGCTTCACGGACACCGGCCTGTTGCGCAGCGTGTGCCCGGGCATGGACCCGACCGCCTTCCACGACGCTCGCGTGTTCTCGCTGATGGCGGACGAGTACGCCACGAGCCCGTCGGCCGCGGCGCAGGTGCGCGCGTACGACGGGCTCGGAGAACCGATCGCGCTCACTCCGCCGAGCGCGGAGTGAATCGATCGCGACCGTTGCGACTCGCGGCGCGCGTCAGGGAGCGAGCTCGAGCCGCACGGGGCAGCTGATCCAGGTCACGAGCTGCGGATCGAGCGGATCGAGCACCGCGACGGCGTGGTGCAGGACGATCTCCTCGAAGCCGACGAACTGACCCGGCAGGGCGCGGAAGACGCCGGTCGCCTTGCCCTGCGCGTTCAGCGTGCTGAACGCGTTGAACAAGGGCTGGGTGTTCGGCGAGAACACGGTCTGCTGCGTGTACGCGTCGAAGACGAGCGGGAGCGTGAGCGGTCCGATCGGCAGGCCCGGCTCGGTGCCCGACGCGCTGCCCACGATCCAGTACTGCTTGCCGGCGTTCGCCGGACCCGCGTCCACGTTCAGGCGACGGATGCCGCCCGCGGAGACGGAGACCTCGGGCGCGTCGATCGTGAAGCTCGGCTGCGCGAGCGCGATCGTGCGCTCCTCCATGAGGAACGGCGCGCTCTTGCCGGTCGCTTCCCACAGGTCGTACGCGATCTGACCGCGGGCGTCGGTCGTGTTCATGTCGCGCAGGAACTCGACGAACTCCTTCGAGGTCGTCTGGTAGTAGAGGCGCACGCGCGCGCTCACCGCGCCGGACGGGATCGTGTACACGGTGTCGTCCCAGTACTGCCCGTCGGCGTAGGTCGCGCCGACCGGGTGGGCCTGCACCGCTTCGAAGCCGGCGTTGGTGAAGCCGCGCGGCGGGATGCGATTGTCCTTCTCGATGACGTTGGAGAGCATGTAGTGCTGTCCTTCGCCCTGCGGCGCGCCGCTCGCGGCCGCGGCGGCGGCATCGAGCCCGAGCTCGATCTCGTAGACCTTGGTCGACACCTCGTCGAGCGTCGCGTTCGCGAGGTCGTAGGCCCCGCGCTCGTCGATCACGTTGCAGTTCGCATCCAGGTACTGGACGTTCAGCCACATGCGGCGCCCCTCGACGAAGCCCGTCGGGAGCTTGTGCCCGCTGTCGTTCCAGACGCGCACCGCGAGGTCGCCGCTGCCGTCCACGCTCACGTCCATCTCGGCCGCGTCGCGCAGCATCCGGCCGTTGCGCTCCTTGGCGTCGGCCACGTCCGCGGCGGTGAGGCCGGAGTTCGCCGAGCTGGGGTACAGGCGCTTGCTCGGGTCCGCCTCGGCGTCGAGCATCAACACCGCGTCGAGGACCCAGGTGTTCGCGCCGTTGAGGTGGTGCTTCGGCATGTCGGGCCGGTTCACGGCGCCGAAGCCGGGCGCGCACGCCTCGCCGGCGGTGTCCGGTATGTGGCAGTCCTGACAGCTCGCCACCGCGGCCTTGTCGCCGCCGAACTTCCCGCCGAGGTTGATCGGGGCCTGGGCGAACGCGCTCTGCTCCCACTCGGAGAAGGTGCGCTGCTGCGGGAACTGGTCGTACTTGCCGTCCGTGCTCTTCTGACCGAGCGCGTTGAGCACGTAGGTGTCGCTCGGGCTCGGCGTCGCGCCGCCGACGCGCGTGTAGAGCGCGTTGCTGTTGTCGTGGCAGGTCCCGCACAGCATCGACTCGCGGTGGTACGGCGACTGCGCGACCGGGTGCCAGTTGAAGAACGGCCCCAGGTCGTAGGGACCGCGGCGCACGTCGTCCGGGTCGACGACATAGTAGCCGTTGTGCACGTCGGTCGGCAGGTCGCCGCTGCTCGACAGCGCCGCGAGGATCGCGGTGTCCGCGGCCGGGTTGGCGGGGTCGGCGACCGGGTCCACCATCCGGTGACAGAAGTGGCAGGTGACGCCGTCGAAGTGCTCGTCGGTGAGCAGGCTGCCGTCCGTCCCTCCGGGCGCGGTGACCGCACCCTCGAGGAAGCCGCCCGGCGTGTGGCAGCGCAGGCAGCTCGCGCCGACGCCGGGCACCTCCTGCTCTGACACGGTCAGGCAGGCCCAGAACATCGGGTCGCGCGCGGCCTGGGCCATGAGGCTGCCCTTCCACAGCCCGAACGGCTCGATCTCCTCGTCGTAGCCGCCGTGGCAGAACGAGCAGGTCACGCCGGGCGCGATCGTGAAGTTCAGCGAGTTCGGCTGCGTGCCGGGCCCCGCGAAGTCGTCGATCGTGGTCGCGTAGCCGACGGGCATCGGCGCGGGCGCGGAGAACGAGGTGACGGTCGCGACCGCCGCGAAGAGCGCGGCGAGAACGGCGATGGGACGACTCATGGCGGACGAACTGGGGGTGTCGCGGGAGGACGGGGCGCGAAAGCGTACCCGGCGCTACCCGCCCAGGAGGCTCGGGGAACCACCCGGCCCGCGGCCCGCCCGAGGGAGGTCCGCGGCGCCCGGCCTGCCGGGACCCCGCGCGGTCGGGCACAATCGCTCGGCGGTCGCGCCGCGTATCGGGACGCAGCGGACTGGTCCACGGCTCCGACGCGAACGGGAACTCGTTCGCGCTCGCGTTCCAACGGGCGCAGCCGCAGGAAGTTGCACGCGATGCCCAACGACAGCGCAGGGCCGCGCGACCTGGGCGCCGAGGGATCGGACGCCGCGGGGGCGCGCGGGGACGGATCGACCGACGCGGTCGAGGTCCTCAGCGTGTACCTGGAGTTGCTGCGCTCGGGGGACGAGGCCGCAGCCCAGGCCCACGCCTCGAGCCACGGCGAGCGGCGCGAGGACCTGCGCGCGGTGCGCGCCGCCTGGCACCGCCTCTCCCCCCTCCTCGGGCACCTCGACGAGGCCGGCCTCGCCGAGCGCCTGGCGACGCGCTTCGGCTCCGAGGTCGACCCGGGCATCTCGCTGTCGGGCGTGCGCGGCAGCGGCGCCGACGACGAGTCGCACGACTCCCTCGCGGGGCCGCCGACCAGCGGACCGGCGGGCGAGTACCGCGAGCGCTTCGGCCGCGGCGGCCTCGCCGAACGCCGCTACAAGGAACCGCGCGAGATCGCGCGCGGCGGCATGGGTTCGATCCGCCGCGTGTGGGACAACGACCTGCGTCGCGAGCTGGTGATGAAGGCCATGCTCCTGCCGCGCGACCGCACCGACGGGCTCGACACGCGGCCGCCCGACTCGCGCCTGCTCAGTCGCTTCCTCGAGGAAGCGCAGGTCACGAGCCAGCTCGACCACCCCGGCATCCTCCCGGTCCACGACATCGGCGTCGACGCCGACGGTCGGCTCTTCTTCACGATGCCGCTCGTGAAGGGCGTCGACCTGGGGCGCGTCATCGAGCTCGCGCGCGCGCCCGACGACCCGTCGGCCGACGCGTCGGAGCGCTGGGACCGAACGCGCGTCCTCTCCGCGATCGCGCGTGCCATGGAGGCGGTCGCGTTCGCGCACAGTCGCGGCGTCGTGCACCGCGACATCAAGCCCGAGAACATCATGGTCGGTCGCTTCGGTGAGACCTACGTGATGGACTGGGGCCTCGCGCGGATCCTCGAGGAGGAGCGACGGAAGAAGCCGGCGCCCAGCGACACGCTCGGCGCGATCGACGAGCTGCGCTCGCGCGGCGCGAGCGCGCCGTCACCGTCCGAGCCCACCATCCAGACCGATCGAACGCTCGAGCGCGACGCCGATCGCGGGCACGCGACGCTCGACGGCGACGTCATCGGCACGCCCGGCTACATGGCGCCGGAGCAGGCGCGGGGACAGCACGAACGGGTCGGTCCGCTCGCCGACGTGTACTCGTTCGGCGCGATCCTCTACCAGCTGTTGACGGGGCACCGTCCGTTCGACGACCCGATCTCGCGCAAGAGCGGCGACGGCCTGCTCGACCGCGTCCTCCAGGGCCGCCCGACGCCGATCGGCAAGCTCGATCCGACCGTGCCCGAGGAGCTCGTCGCCATCTGCAACAAGGCGATGCGCACGGATCCGTCGAAGCGCTACGGGTCGATGCTCGAGCTGCTCGAGGACGTGCGCGCGTCCATCGAGAACCGGGTCGTGCGCGCGTACGACACGAGCGCGCGCGCGATGGTCGTGAAGTGGGTCCGCCGCAACTACCTCGCGGCGTCGATCCTCTTCGTGTCGCTCGTGCTGGGCGGCACCGGCACCGGACTCTTCATCTGGCAGTTGAAGGACAGCCTGGCGGCGAAGGAGGACGCGCTCGGCGAAGCGCGCCGGCAGAGCGAAGAGGCCGAGCGCAGCGCCCAGGTCGCGCGCGAGGCGAAGGCCGTCGCCGACGAACAGGCGCGCGCCGCCGAGGTCGCGCGAACCGAGGCGGAGGACGCACAGGCCGAGTTGGAGCGCAGCTTCGTGGAGCTCGAGCGCGAGCGCGAGGCGGCCGAGAGCGGACGCCGCGACGCGCTGCTGCAGGGCTACGCGGCGAACCTGTCCGCCGTCCAGGCCAGCATCGCGGACGACGACCTGACCGAGGCGCGTCGCCGACTCGACCGCTGCCCGCCCGAGCTGCGCGACTGGGAGTTCGAGCACCTCGCGCAGCGCATCGACATGAGCCTGCGCGCGTACCGGGAGGAGGGAGTCCACACGGGCGGCGTGCTCGATCTCGCCAGCGCGCGCGACGGACAGCTCGTCTCGATCGCGCGCGACGGCGTCCACACCTGGGACGCGGACACCGGGTCGCGCCTCGAGACCTGGAACGCGATCCGCGATCCGCGCTTCGTGCACTTCGTCGACGGCGGGGACTGGATCCTCGTGGTCGACGGGAGCGGCGACGTCTTCCGAGTCGTGCCCGGCAGCGCCGATGCGCAGCTGCTCGCGGCGGCGGACGTGATCGAGCGCGGCACCGAGTTCGCCGCCGACCTGTCGCCCGATGGCCGCACGCTCGCACTCGCCACCTGGGCCGACGGCGAGCTGCGCCTCGACCTGCTCGACCTCGCGACCGGCGCGATCGACGGCGCGACCTTCGCGCCCGAGTTCGCGCGCGCGACGGCGATCGCCTGGCACCCGACCGAACGCGCCATCGCGATCGGACTGGTCAGCGAGGACGGACGCAGCGTGTTCGAGCTGATCGACCCCGACCGCCCGAACCTCGCGCGCGCGACCTTCGTCACCGGCGCGGTCACCGACCTGGCCTTCGACGAGCGCGGCGAGAACCTCGCGGTGACGACGGACGCGGGCGAGCTGCTCGTGTGGAACCGCACCGACGACACGATCCCGTTCCTGCAGTCCTCGAGCGAGCGCGCGCTCGTCAGCACCTGCTTCGACCCGGACGGCGAGCTGGTGTACGCGGGCACCGCGAACGGCACCATCGAGGTCTGGGAGGTCGACGCCGACCGTCGCCGTCTCGAACTGCGCGGGCACGAGGGCCCGGTCTCGGTCCTCGACTTCGACGCGCGCCGCGGACAGATCGTGAGCGGCTCGGCCGACGGCTCGCTGCGGTCCTGGCCCCCGGCCTCGGGCGACGTGGTCCAGGAGCTCGCGCTCCGCGACGATCGCGCGATGCAGTCGCTCTTCTTCCTCGACGAAGGCCGACGCATCGCGGTGGCGAGCGCGGACGGCGGCGAGGTGTGGGACGCGGCGGGCCTGCGCCAGACCGCGCGCTTCGAGGTGCCGCGCGGCGGCGCGCTCGCCACGCTCGACGCCCTGCCCTGGAACAACGACCTGATCGGCACGATCCGCGTCGACGACGGCGACGCCGCGCGCTGGTCCCTGCACGCGTGGTCGAGCGCGACCGGCGGCCGACCGCGGCCGCGTCTGACGGGCTCGAACGGACGACCCTACGCCAGCGCCGTCTCGAGCCTGCGCGACCTCGCGGTGGCGTTCGACCGCGACAGCGGGACGCGCGGCGCGACGAGCGTGTTCGTGTACGCGCTCGGCGAGTCGACGGAACCGGGCGCGACGAGTGCGCTCGGTCCGCCGCAGGAGCTCGAGGACCTCCAGCGTCCGGTGCTCTCGCTCGCCTACGACGCGAGCGGACGGCGCCTGGCCGTCGGGCACGACGACGGCTCCGTGTCGATCTGGTCCGCGCGCTCGCTGCGGCGACTCGCCGTCCTCGTGCCGCCGAGCGTCGCGCTGGATCGCGCGCGCAGTCGAGTCGTGCGCGACTTCGCGAACGCGACCTCGACACTGCTGACCGCGGCGGCACCCGAGCGTGTCGAGGTCGCCGTCGGCGCGCGCCGTCCGCGCGGCGTGACGCAGCTCGCGTTCGACCCGAGCGGGCGGTTCGTGGTGACCGGCGGCCGCGACGGCGTCGTGCGCCTGTGGGACGTCGAGGACGCGACGCTGCTGCGTTCGCACGTCGGCCACGAGAGCGCCGTGACGGCGCTCGCCTTCCACCCCGACTCGGGGCGCTACGTCTCCGGCTCGTCGGACGGCACGCTGCGCGTGTGGAGCACGGAGCTCGACGAGAGCCTCCTCGTGCTGCGCGGACACGAGGGCGCGATCGTGGACGCGGGTTTCGACCCGCGCGGCCGACGGCTCGCGTCGATCGACCGCGAGGGCACCGTGCGCCTGCACGAGACCGAGCCGCAGATCGAGCGCTACTCGACCCAGCGCGACGTGGCCGCGGCGCAGGAGTCCGCGCGCCCGGCGATCGACCAGTTGCTCGACAACCTCGCCCGCAACGGCGTGAGCCTCAGCGAACTGTTCGGTGCGTCGTTCCCCTCGCTCGGTGCGGTGAAGCTCCTCGGCTCGCGCCCCGCGACGCTCCACGACCGCGCGTGGGAGGTGGTGCAGCGCGCCGGTCGCGCCGCGGGCGAGTACGCGATCGCGCTCGACTACGCGCGCGTCGCCGCGCTGCTCCTGCCCGAGAGCGCCATCTACCAGCGCACGCTCGGCATCGCTCAGTACCGAGCCGGCCTCGTGGACGAGGCGCTCGAGACGCTCGACGGCGAGGCGCGCGACCGGCTCGAGCCGCACCGCCCCGAAGAGATCGCGGTCATCGGCCTGTGCTGGATGCGGCGCGGGGAGACCGAGCTCGCGACCGCGCTGCTCGAGGAGGTCGCGGACATGTGCGAGGAAGGCCCGTGGAAGAGCGACGCGGTCGCGGCGGCCTTCCTCGCTGAACTGGAAGCGGCCCTGGCCCAGTAGGCGTCGGCCGCAGGTCGTGGTCGGTGACCGGTACGGTGCCAGACCCCCCGGTCATCATCGGCCCCGCGCGCGCTGCGCGCGGGGCCGATGATGACCGGGGGGTCTGGCACCGTACCGGTCACCGGCGCATCAGCCGAGCTTGCCGAGGGCCTCGTGGATCGGCCCCCAGTCGCGCTCGTCGCCGGTGGACTCCTGGACGCCGCAGTAGGCGACCTTGCCCGACTTGTCGACGACGACCGTCGCGCGGTGGCTGATGAACGGCACCGCGGGGTGCTCGAGGCCGAACTTCTTCGTGACCTCGAGCATCGGGTCCGCGAGCAGGTCGTGCTTGATGCCCTTGCTCGCTTTCCAGGCCTTGTGCGACCAGGTGGAGTCGCGGCTGATGCCGACGACGACCGTGTCGCCGCCCGGCAGCGGTTCGGCCGAGATCTTGCAGTTCTCGCCCTCGCAGGTCGGGCTCCAGTCCAGCGGGTACCACAACAGGACGACGTTCTTGCCCTGGTGGTCCGAGAGCTTCCACTCCTGCTCGTCCTGGGTCTTCAGCGTGAAGTCGGGGGCGGTGTCGCCGACGGAGATGGCCATGGTGCGCTCCTCGTTCGTTCGGGGGTCGGGTGGTGCGTGAATGCCGCAGGGGGTCCGCGCGAGCGGCCCCGGTACCGGTGGTGCGGCGCGGCGGCCTATCATGGCCGAGCCATGCGCGCGTTTCCGCCCTCCGCCCCACTTCTCGTCGCGACCGCGGTCGCGGCCTGCGCGGGAGCCGCGCCCCAGGCGGCGGCGCAGGACCTGGAGCTCGTGCCGCAGACCACGCGCTGGCGGGTGTCGCTCGAACACGGCGACCCGGACGGCACGGACGAGCTCGGGCTCCTCGGCCTGCACTACGACGTGTTCGACCTCCTCGGTCGGTACCCGAACGCCTACCTCGGGCTCGGCGCGTACGCCGGCGTGTGGGGCGACCGGGGCGGCTTCCTCGCCGCCGGCGTCGAGGGCGGCTACCGCTGGGAGCTGGACGGCGGGCGCGCGCTCGAGGCGGCGCTCTTCTTCGGCGGTGGCGGCTCGGAATTCGGCGACGACGGCACGGGCCTCTTCCTGCGCCCCAGCGTCGCGTACGAGTCGCCGCTCACCCGCGCGTGGAACTGGCGCGTCGAGCTCGCGCACACCGTCGTACCGGGCGGCGACCTCGGCGGGCCGCAGCTCGCGCTCGGCTTCAGCGGGACGCGCAACTTCCTGACGACCGACTGGACCGTCTACGACCTGGATCGCCTCGACGCGGACGAACTGCGCATCCTCCCCGCGCGGCTCGAGCCGTCGGTCATCTACTTCGACCCCAGCTCCGGCACGGAGCGCCGCGGTCGCGCCCCGCGTCGCTTCGGCATGCTCGCCGTGCGCACGCACCAGGCACTGGGGCGCAACGTGTACCTGCCGATCGAGTTCGCCGCGGCGGCCGGTGGCAACGCGGGCGGCTACCGCCAGGTCATGTTCGGTATCGGCGAGTGGGGACCGCGCTTCACGCCGCACGTGTGGGGCGTGAAGGAGTTCCTCGTCGGCGCCGGCGGCGGCGCGGGCTACGACACGGGCGGCGGTGCGCTGGCGCAGTTCAACACGGGCCTCGAGATCCCGTTCCGACGCGACTGGAGCGCGAGCCTGCGCGCCGGTTACCTGTTCGCGATCGACGGTGACTTCGACGGGGTCACGCTGCAGGCGTCGGCCAGCTGGTCGCCGACCTTCTACGGAACGCCGCGCGACTTCGACACCGACCGCTTCTACGACGTCGGGCTGTCCGAGGAGGACGCCGTCCTCGACGAGTACGTGGTGTCGGTGCGCTACAAGTCGATCTCGCGCGGCGGGACCGTCTTC
>Ga0180436_10003155_pt1 | contig 15270 bp, 10 predicted proteins | sample SS_ome_2_FD_132434 | JGI IMG/M metagenome (GOLD analysis project Ga0180436, IMG submission 132434) | Hypersaline lake sediment archaeal communities from the Salton Sea, California, USA - SS_3_S_2 metaG | ecosystem: Environmental > Aquatic > Non-marine Saline and Alkaline > Hypersaline >...
ACCTCTTCTACATCGACATCGAGGGGCACGTGGAGGACGCCCACGTGGCCGGCGCGCTGACCGGCCTCATGCGCAAGGCCGCGTTCGTGAAGTTCCTCGGCTCGTACCCGGCCGCTCCGGCGCTGGTCGAGCTCGACTGAGAAGGGGACCGCCATGCCCGACGCGCCAACCCGCCCCCCGGCCGACGACGCCGACACGCTGCGCCTCGACGACGCGCTCAAGCTCGCCGGCGTCGCCGCCACCGGCGGCGAGGCGAAGGTCCTCATCCAGGGCGGTGCCGTCCGCGTCAACGGCGAGGTCGAGACGCGCCGCAAGCGCAGGCTCATCGAGGGCGACGTCGTCGAGGTGGGCGACGACAGCTTCGAGATCGCGCTCGGCGACGACGCGGGGGACGACGACGAAGGAGGCGACGACGAGGCGGACGACGACGCCCCGCAACTCGACGACGCCGAGTTGGCCCGCTGGGCGTCGTGGGTCGAGGACCGCGTCGCCGACGACGACGTCGAGGCCGTGCTCATCCGTCTGGGTGAACTGGCGCCGGACGCGCTGGAGGCGGTCTTCGCCAGGCTCCCGGCCGACGTCGAGGAGCACGTCCTGAACGCGCTGGACGAGGTCCTGGAGCGCGCCGGCGATGACGGCGCGGACGACGTCGATCGCCCCATGCAGGCCTGAAGCCGGCGCCGCCGCGGCCGGCCGCCGCCCGCCCCGGACGAGGCCCCCGCGGGGCGGCCGAGGCGCTCAGGTCGCGCCCGAGCGGCGCCACGCCACGACCGCGCGCTCGGGCGCGGCATCGAGCGCGACGGCCTCGCCCGGCGGCAGCGTCTCGCGCGACCGGTAGCGTCCCTCCCACGGGCGGCGCCAGCGGGAGGCCGTGCCCTCGCCCACGGCCACCGTCCACGCCTCCGGCACGCCGGCCCGCGCGCAGCGGTGTGCGCGCCAGCGCAGCGGGGCCTCGTGCTCGCCCACGAACACGGCCAATGCCAGCGCCGCCGCCGGGAGGCCGCCGGCGCCCGCCCGCCACGCGGGACCGGCTTGCCACACGGGCCGCACCAGCCCGACCTCGGGCCGCAACAGGTCGCGTTCGCCGAGCGCCACCGCCTCGCGGACCGTGACCCGATGGTCGGGCAGCCCGCGCTCGAGCGTCGCCGCCAGCTCGGTGACGACGGCCACCACCGCCGCCCGCGGCGGCGGCGACGCCAACACGACACCGGCGACGAGCTCGAGGCCGGCGCCGTTCCTGAGGCGACCGCTGGCGAAGAGGTCGCGCAACTCGTCGACGGTGACCGGGGAGCGGAGCATGCGCCAGGCTAGCGCCCGGTTCGCGGTGCCCCGCGGGCGGCTGCTCCGGCGCCGCGCCGCGTTGGGCACCCGCCCGGCTCGTCATCGGCCGCGGCCGAGGCCCCGCGGCGGCCGCGCGGCGGCGGGTGGTACACTCCGCCGGACGCCGCGGCGGGGGCGCCCCCCGGGGCCCGCGCGTGGCGGCCCACACGCCCGCGGAGGCCGCCCTTGCGGCTTCGCCGGACGCACGAGACCGGGGTCCCTGGAGAGCGATGCCACGACGCGACGACATCCACAAGATCCTCATCCTCGGCTCCGGGCCGATCGTCATCGGTCAGGCCGCCGAGTTCGACTACTCCGGGACCCAGGCGTGCAAGGCGTTGCGGGGGGCGGGCTTCGAGGTCGTCCTCATCAACGCCAACCCCGCCACGATCATGACCGACCCGGAGGTCGCCGACCGCACCTACGTCGAGCCGCTGACCCCGGACTTCGTCGAGAAGGTGATCGTGGCCGAGCGACCCGACGCCCTGCTGCCCACGCTGGGCGGCCAGACGGCCCTCAACCTGGCCAAGGAGCTGCACGAGACCGGCGTGCTCGAGCGCCACGGGGTGCGCCTGATCGGCGCCAACTACGACGCCATCCACAAGGGCGAGGACCGCCAGGCGTTCCAGCAGGCGATGGCGAAGATCGGCCTCAAGACCCCGGCCGGCAAGATGGTCGCCTCGCTCGACGAGGCCCTCGAGTTCGTCGGCTCGATCGGCTACCCCGCGATCGTCCGCCCGAGCTTCACGCTCGGCGGGACGGGCGGGGGGATCGCCTACGACGAGCGCCAGTTCCGCGACATCGTGCGCCAGGGCCTGCACGACTCGCCGGTGCACACGGTCCAGGTCGAGCAGTCGGTGCTCGGCTGGAAGGAGTACGAACTCGAGGTGATGCGCGACGTCAACGACACCGTCGTCATCATCTGCTCGATCGAGAACCTCGACCCGATGGGGGTCCACACCGGCGACAGCATCACGGTGGCGCCGGCCCAGACGCTCTCCGACAAGGAGTACCAGCTGCTGCGGGACCACTCGATCGCGATCATCCGCGAGATCGGCGTGGAGACCGGCGGCTCCAACATCCAGTTCGCCGTCAACCCGGTCGACGGCGACGTCGTCGTCATCGAGATGAACCCGCGGGTGTCGCGCAGCTCCGCGCTGGCCTCGAAGGCGACGGGCTTCCCCATCGCCAAGATCGCGGCCCTGCTGGCCGTCGGCTACCACCTCGACGAGCTGCCGAACGACATCACCAAGGAGACGAAGGCCGCCTTCGAACCCACGATCGACTACGTGGTGACGAAGATCCCGCGCTTCGCGTTCGAGAAGTTCCCCGGCACCGCGGACGCCCTCGGCACCCAGATGCGTTCGGTCGGCGAGGCCATGGCGATCGGTCGCACCTTCAAGGAGTCGCTCCAGAAGGCGCTGCGCTCGCTCGAGCTCGACGTCCGGCAGGCCTTCGACGGGCTCGACGAGGCGGGCCTCGACGCCGCCCTGTACGCCAACCCGAAGCGCCTCGGCGCGGTGCTGGAGCTGCTGCGGCGCGGTCGCAGCACGGCCCTCCTGCACGAGCGGACGGGCATCGACCCGTGGTTCCTGGCGCAGTTGCGCGAGATCATCGACGCCGAACGCGAGGTGACGGCCCTCGGCGACCCGGGCGCGTGGAGTTGGGAGACCTGGCGCGAGGCCAAGCGGCTGGGGTTCTCGGACGGGGACCTGGCGCGGCTGACGGGGACGGAGCCCGCCCGCGTGCGCGCCTGGCGCATCGCCAAGGGCCAGATGCCGGTCTACAAGACGGTCGACACCTGCGCCGCCGAGTTCGAGGCCTACACCCCGTACCACTACTCGACCTACGAGTGGGAGGACGAGGTCCGCGCCTCGGATCGTCCCAAGGTCGTCATCCTCGGTTCGGGCCCCAACCGCATCGGGCAGGGCGTGGAGTTCGACTACGCCACCGTCCACGCGGTGTGGGCGCTGCGCGATGCCGGCTACGAGACGATCATGGTCAACTCCAATCCCGAGACCGTCTCCACCGACTACGACACCGCCGACCGGCTGTACTTCGAGCCGCTGACCTTCGAGGACGTGCTCAACATCGTCGATCACGAACGCCCGGAGGGCGTCATCGTGCAGTTGGGTGGCCAGACGCCGCTGAAACTGGCGAACGCACTCCACGGCGCCGGCGTTCCCCTGTGGGGGACACCCGCGCACGCGATCGACGCCGCCGAGGACCGCGACGCCTTCCACGCCCTGTGCGGGCGCCTCGGCATCCCGCAGCCGGCCGGCGGCGTGGCCCGCGACGCGTCCGCCGCGCGGCGCCTGGCGCACGAGATCGGCTACCCGGTGATGGTGCGGCCGTCGTACGTGCTCGGCGGTCGCGCCATGGTCGTGGTCCGCTCCGACGCCGAGCTCGACAGCTACCTGCGCGAGGTCCACGCCGAGCTCCCCGACAACCCCAGCATCCTGGTGGACGCCTTCGTCGCCGGCGCGGTCGAGGTCGACGTCGACGCCCTGTGCGACGGCCGGCGCACCGTGATCGCCGGGATCATGGAGCACGTGGAGGCGGCCGGCATCCACTCGGGCGACTCGGCCTGCATCACGCCGCCGGTCACGCTCGACGACGCGGCGATCGAGCGGATCACGGCGTACACCCGGCGGCTGGCCGAGGCGATCGGCGTGCGCGGCCTGATCAACGTCCAGTACGTCATCAAGGACGGCGAGGTGCTGGTGATCGAGGCGAACCCGCGCGCCAGCCGCACGGTCCCCTACCTCTCCAAGGCGATCGGCCACCCGCTGGCGAAGTACGCGGCCCTCATCGCCGCGGGTCGCACGCTGGAGGAGATCGGCCTGCTGGAGACGCCGCGCCCGGCCTTCTACAGCGTGAAGGAGGCCGTCCTGCCGTTCCTCAAGTTCGGCGGCGTGCGGCCGCTTCTCGGCCCGGAGATGCGCTCGACCGGCGAGAGCATGGGGATCTCGCCCGACCCGTACCTCGCCTACTACAAGGCGCAGCTCGGCGCCAACGTGCGGCTGCCCCACGGGGGCCGCGCGCGGCTGATCGGCGACGGTCTCGCGGCGCTCGCGCAACGGCTCGCCGCGCTCGGCTTCGAGGTGGTCACGGGGGCGCCCGCCGACCTCGAGGACATCGCCGGCGACGCGCTGCTCATCGACGTCGAGCACACGACCGCCCTGCGGCGGGCGCTGGAGGAGGGCGTCGCCTACGTGACCACGCCCGAGGCCGCGGCGTGGACGGTCACGGCGCTCGAGCGCGCGGCCGGCGGGGAGCTCCGCGTGTGGGCCCTACAGGACCTCCACGGCTCCGGCGGCGCACCGGCGGCCGGGGCCTGATCGCGGGGCCGACGGCGATCCGCCGCGTCAGCGGCGGCGCGATCGCTTGACCGCGACCAGCGACAGGTCGACCTCGTCCGCCTCCGGCTCGTCGCTCCCGAGGCCGGGACCGGCGAACGGCCGCGCGTCCGACGGCGCCGCCGGCTCGAGCAGCGGCGTCTGCCGCGCCTCGCGCCCGGGCGAGCTCCGGCCCACCGGCGCGGCGTCGCCCGCCGCCGAGGGGGCCTCCGGCGCGGCGGCCGCGTTGGGCGCATCGGCGTCCGCCGCGGGCGAGGCGGCCTCCGCGGCGTCCGCGGGGCCCGCGTTCGCGACGTCGGCGGCCTCGATGGGATCCACGTCGTCGGGCAGGCCGCGGACGCGATCACGCTGGCGCTCGGGCAAGCGGGTGCGCAGGGAGGCGGCGTAGGCGCCGATCTGATCGAGGGCGTCGTGCACGCGGTAACGCAGGCAGAACTCGCCGGAATCGACACGGCTGACCAGGTGCCAGGGCGCGTCGCACAGGCGCTCGACCACCCGCAGCGCCTGCTCGCGGGAGACGTCCGGGGAGCCGACGACGTCCTCCAGCATGAAGACCGCGGGCGCCTTCATGAGCGCCAGCCGCTCCAGCACGGCCGAGAAGGCCCCACGTTCCTGCACCCGCTTGGCGACGGTGCGCTCGAAGCGGTCGAGACCGTACTCGAACAGGCCGTCGCGCTCGAAGTGGGGCCCCAGGTCGAAGGGGCCGATGGGCATGCCGGCGGCCAGTTCGATGACCCGCTGGAGGCCCGCCCACGACCACAGGGTCGCCTTGGCGAGGTCGGCCGGGGCCACCAGGCGGTGGAGATCGCGGTGGTCGCCGACGACCGCCAGGTGGGTGGCGCCCGACTCGCGCCGGCGGGCGAGCAGCGCCGCCCAGTCGAGGCGCTGGCCGTCGGGCAGCACGTGCACCAGGATGCGCTCGAAGCGCCGGCCGTAGTCGGCGTGCAGCATGAGCTGACCGTGCGCCAGACCCTCGACCCGGTAGCCCAGCGTGGTGAAGGCCTCGCGCGCGCGCTTGGTCTTGGCGGGATCGCCGGGGGGCAGGGTCGCCGAGTTCAGGCCGGCATCGGCCGCGAAGAGCCCGGCCCGCGGGGCGGGGCTGACGCGCGGGGCGGACGGTTCACCGCGCTCGACCGGGCGCGGCTCGCCGAGGCGATCGAGACGCAGCGGATCGCCCGCGGGTTCGGCTTCGGGGGCGGGCTCCTTCGGTTCCTCGCGGCGACGCGCCCAGGGCAGGCGCAGCCGGCGCACCAGCGGTTGGTCCCAGGAGAACGACTCGGACTCCTCGCCGCCCCCGCGCTCGCGGCGCCGACGGGCCGCCCGCTCGTCGCGCTGACGCCGGGCCGCCGCCTGGACGTCGTCTTCGGCATGGGTCGCCAGGCGCTCACGGGTGCGCCGCCGCGCCTCGTCGAGCTGCTCGGCCTCCAGCAGGTCCCCGATGTCGGCGCCCGCCGCCGCGGTCGCCGAGCTGACGACCTGCGCCAACTCGTCGGCTTCGACCAGCGCCATGATCTCGGCCTCGCGGGCGGCCTGGGCCTCCAGGGCCGCCTCGACCTCGGCCCTCGCCCGCGCGCTCTCCTCGTGCTCGGCCCGCGCGGCGTCCTCCGGTTCGGCCCGGGAGGGCTCCACCCGCCCGTGGGCGGGGGCATCGCCGCGCCCGGTCCGGGCGTCCTCGCGAGCCCGTGCCCGTTCGTCGCCGCGCTCCGCCGCCGGCCGCCGCGACACGCCGCCGGCCGCCGGCGCCGCGGGGTCGGGGGCGCTCGCCGGCGCCGCCTCCGGCAGCCGCGGCTGCCAGCGGCCCTCGCGCAGCACCAGGCGCGGGTCGCGTTCGAGCGCCTGACGCAGCGGGAAGCCGCTCGGGAGCTCCTCGTGCATCTCGCGGATCTCGGCCTCCGACATCGGCAGGCCGGCCTCGACGAGCTCGTCCAGCAGTCGTCCGACGACCTCCGGGCGGGTGTAGTCGGGCCGCCGCGGACGAGCCACGGCGGTGATCGCGAACCTGCCGTCCTCCTGCGGGCGGATCTGCAGCTCGTCGTTGACGGTCAGCTCGTGCGCCTCGAAGAACGGTCCGAGGCCGAGGACCCGTCGGCCATCCACCCGCAACGTGAACTCGGCGTCCTTCTGCGGGTCGAAGGCGAGCACGTCGCCGCGTTCCGGAAAGACGCCGAGCAGGTTGAGCGGGAGAGTCAGGGACCCGGTCCGCAGGCAGATCCGGGTGAGGGGGTAGCGATACGCTTCGGCCATCAACACCCTCGATTCGATGCGGTCGGTTCGAAACGGGCCGCCTCGATCCCGCTGGGTTCAGGTACCACATACGGTACCGAGGCGTCGCCGTACGTCAACATTTGTCGGAGCGTATCACACCTCGGCGGCCCGTGTGTGCATGGACGACGTCAGGCACGCGCCTCCCGACCCCGCCGCCGCCGACCGCGGCGGCTACCGGCATCGCCCATCGCACGAGATCCACGTCAGGGACGGAGTTCGTGCCCGGTCGGCGCGAACCTGAGGCGGCGCCGCGGCGTCCCGCCGCTGGGGCGCGGGCGGGGCGTGACCTGGTGGTCGCCGGGCAGGGCCTCGAACGCGGCACGAAGGTCGTGATCCCGCGGGCTGACGCCGGCACCGGCCGCGCGGGGGGCGGGCCGGCTCGCGGCGACCGGCGGGATCGCCGGGGCCTTCGCCGCCGGACCGGCCTTGCCCGCCGTGGCGGCCGCGGCGCGGCGGCGCGCGTCGCGCCTGGCCGCCGCGCGAGACTCGGTCGCGGGCGCCGACGGCCGGCCGGTCCGGCGCGACCGCAGCGGCAGGGCCCGCGCGGTGGGGGGGGCGTCGGCGTCCGTCGCCGCCTGCTGCGGCGTCTTCAGCGTCTCCGGCTGCGGCGCGCTCAGGCCCGCCACGACCTCGGCGTCCGGGGCCACGTCGGGCATCTCGTGGGCGCCCGGGAGCAGGTCGATCTGGCGGTTGACGGGGTTGGCGTAGAGGATGCGCACGTCGACGCGGTCGCCCATCCGGTAGCGCGTGCGCGTGTGCTTGCCCATGAGCATGAGGCTGTCCTCGAGGAAGACGTAGTAGTCGTCGTCGAGCTGCGACACGTGCATGAGGCCCTCGATGCCGTTGGGCAGGGCGACGAAGACGCCGAAGTTGGTGACCCCGGTGATCGTGCCGCTGAAGCGCTCGCCCACGTGCTCGCGCGCCCACACCGCGTGGAAGTACTTGGTGAGGTCGCGCTCGGCCTCCTCGGCCGTGCGCTCGCGCTCGCTGACGTGCTCGGCGAGCGCGGGGAACTCGTCGACCCAGCGCCCCTGCACCGCCTTCGTGAGCCGCTTCCGCAGGCGCGCGCGAAGCACCCGATGGACGACGAGGTCGGGGTAGCGGCGGATGGGGCTGGTGAAGTGCAGGTAGTGCTCGAACGCGAGGCCGAAGTGGCCCAGGTTGTCGGCCGCGTAGCGCGCCTGCTTGAGCGAGCGCAGCAGCAGCACGCTCACCATCTGCTGCTCCGGCTTGCCGGCCGCCTGCTTGAGCACCCGCTGCAGGTCGGCGGGCGAGGGGTCGTCCAGGTCGACCTCGTAGCCGAGCCGCTGCAGCGCCTTCTGCAGCGTCCGCACCTTCTCCTCGCTCGGGTCCTCGTGCACGCGGTACAGCGTCGGCACGCCGGCGTCGTGCAGTTCCTTGGCGACCAGCCGGTTGGCCAGCAGCATCATCTCCTCCACCAGCCGGCGCGCGGCGTTGCTGCGGACGGGCGTCAGGTGCAGGGCGCCGCGGTCGTCGACGTCGACCTTGGCCTCGGTGAAGTCGAAGTCCAGCGCGCCCGCCCCCATGCGCTGCGCCCGCAGCACCTCGGCCAGGTCGAGCAGCACCTTGATGTCGCGCTCCAGCTTGCGCTTGCCCTCGGGCAGGCGGCCGCCCTCCGCGAACGCCTGCACCTGGTCGTAGGTGAGGCGGGCGTCGCTGCGGATGACCGTCTCCGCGAAGCGCACGTCGTGGACCCGGCCCTCGCGGTCGATCTCGACGAAGCAGGAGAGCGCCAGCCGGTCCTCGCCCTCGATGAGCGAGCAGAGGCCGTTGGAAAGCGCCTCGGGCAGCATCGGCAGCACCCGGCCGGGCAGGTAGACGGAGGTCGCGCGCGCCTGGGCGGCGGCGTCGAGGGCCGAATCCTCGGTGACGTAGTGGCTGACGTCGGCGATGTGGACGCCGACGCGGTAGCGCTGCGACTTGCCGCGGCCCCCGGCGCGTTCCAGCGACAGCGCGTCGTCGAAGTCCTTGGCGTCGACGCCGTCGATCGTGAAGGCCGGGACCTGGCGGACGTCGCGCCGGCCCTTGAGGGCCGGCTCGGGCACGCGGTCCCCGAGCGCCTCGGCCTCCGCCAGGGCGGCGGGGTCGAAGGCGTCTTCGAGCCCGTACTTGACGATCACCGCACGCGTCTCGACGGCGGGGTCGTCGGCCACGCCGAGCACCTCGTCGACCTCGGCGAAGGGCTCCTTCTCGCCGGAGGCCTCGGGCCACACCATGCGGCCGACGATGCGCGTGCCGGCCTCGAGCGCGCCGACGGAGTCCGGCGTGAGCAGCACGCGTTCGCGCAGCCTCACGGAGTCGGGGCGCAGGATGGCGTAGCCGCGGGCGTACTCCAGTGTGCCGACCACGCGGTCGTGACCGCGTTTCAGCACCCGCACGACCTCGCCGGCCGGCTTGCCGTTGTCGAGCGTGCCGGGGTCTGGGCGCGCCATGACGCGGTCCCCGTCCCAGGCGCCGGCCAACTTGTCGGACGGCACGAACAGGTCCTTGATCGCGCGGTCGTCGGCGATGACGAACCCGTAGCCGCCCGAGGTGACCTGCAGCCGGCCCGCCAGCAGGTTCATGTGCTTCGGCAGTCCGTACGTCCGCCGCCGCGTGCGGATGAGTTCGCCCGCGTCCACCAGCTCGCCGAGGACGCCACGCAGGGCAGGCCGGTCGTCGACCTCCAGGTCCAGCTTCTGCTGCACGTCGTGCACGTGCCAGGGGCGCTCGGGGTGGTGTCGGAAGAACTCCAGCACGTGCTCGCGGTCGATCGTCGCCATCACCGGCGAGCATAGCGCGCCCGACGAGCGCGCCGTGTCCGATGGTCTCGCCGCCTTGACCGCGCGCGCGCCGCGCGGGACGATGGCCGGCATGGGGACCGCGGGCTCGACGACCTCGAGCGATCCCTGGCGGCGGGCCGGCGCGATCGGCCGGCAACTGGCGGCCTGGGCGCTCTTCAGCCTGGCGGCGGGAGCGGCGCTGCTGGCGATCGCCGGCGCGACCGCCGAGGCGCCGGCCGCCACGCTGCGCGCGCTGGCGATCCAGTTCTTCGTCTGGGGCGCCATCGACGGCGGGATCGCCGCGTTCGGGGAACGCGACCGGCGGCGGCGCCTGGGCCGTGGCGAGGCCGCCGACGCCGGCGCGACCGCGGCCTTCGGCCGGCGCCTGCGGCGCCTCCTGCGCCTCAACGCGGGGCTCGACGTCGGCTACCTCGCCGTCGGGTTCGTCCTGCTCCTCGCCTGGCGCACGCCCGAGGGCGTCGGACACGGCCTGGGGGTGCTGATCCAGGGGGGCTTCCTGCTGGTGTTCGACGCCTGGCACGGCTGGGGCGCCTGGGACCGCCCGCCGCGCGCCCGCGACGCCCTCGGCGACTGAGCGCCGGCTCGCGCGCGAGGCGCCGTCAGAGGCTGCGGTCGATCTCGCGCTGCGCCAAGCCGGCGAGCGCGTCGCGCGCGGGCGACGGCGGGAACGCGTCGAGCGCGGCGATGGCGTCCTCCGCCTGGGCGTGGATGATCGCCGCGGCCTGCCGGTCGATGCCGTGCGCCCGCACCAGTTCGACGATGCGCTCGACGTCGCCGTCCTCGCGGGCGTGGCGGCGCAGGATCGCGCGCGGCTCCTCCACCCCGGCCGCGAGCAGCGCCAGCACGGGCAGCGTGGCCTTGCCCTCGCGCAGGTCGCCGCCGACCGGCTTGCCCAGGCGCTCGGGGTCGCCGAGCAGGTCGAGCAGGTCGTCCTGCATCTGGAACGCGCGCCCGTAGGCGAGGCCGTAGCGGCGAAGCGCGGCGCGCTGCGCGGCGGGGGCGTCGGCGATGAGCGCCGGGGCCTCGAGCGCGGTCGCCAGCAGCGCGGCCGTCTTGCCCTCGATGACGCGCAGGTACACGTCCATCTCGTAGGACTCGAGCGTGGCCGCCTGGAACTGCAGCACCTCGCCCTCGCAGATGAGCGCCGCCGTCTGCGACATGAGCCGGGTGAAGTCGGTGCTGCCGCTGGCCGCCAGCAGGCCCAGCACGCGCGCGAGCATGAAGTCGCCGGACATGACGGAGACGACGTTGCCGTAGCGTCGGAAGGCGGCGACGGCCCCGCGGCGCGTCTCGGCGTCGTCGATGAGGTCGTCGTGCAGCAGCGAGGCCGCGTGCAGCAGCTCCACCGACAGGGCCACCGCCATGCCGGCATCGGGGTCGGCGTCGACGAGGTCCGCGGCCAGGAACGCGAGCGTGGGGCGCAGGCGCTTGCCGCCGGCGCGCACGAGGTCGTCGCCGATCGCCTCGATGAAGGCGACGTCGGAGCGCAGTTCGGCGCGGAGGCGCGATTCGAAGGTGGCGAGGCGTTCGGCGACGAGGGGCAGCACGGCGCCGAATGCTACCCCGTCACCTCGCCGACCGTCGCGGGCGCGGACTGCACGTAGTAGGTCAGGCGCTGCAGGCCGGCGGAGAGGTCGACGGCCTCGACGCGCACGCTATCGGGTGCGGTGACGACGACGGGGGCGAAGTTGAGGATGCCGCGCACGCCGGCCGCCACCAGCGCGTCGACCGCGCCCTGGGCGGCGGCCGCCGGGACCGTGAGGAAGACGAGGTCGATGGCGCGCTCGGCCGCCACCTCGGCGAGCGAGGCCAGCGGCTCGACCTGCACGGCTCCGAAGCGGCGGCCGATCACCGCCGGGTCGACGTCGAACGCGGCGACGAGGCGGAACTCCTGCCGGTCGAAGCTGGGGTAGTCCGCGAGCGCCTGGCCCAGCCGGCCCATGCCGACGATCGCCACGTGCCAGGGGCGCGTGAGGCCGAGGATGCGACGCAGCTCACGGCGCAGCGTCGAGACCGTGTAGCCGGCGCCGCGCGTGCCGAAGCGCCCGAAGTAGGCGAGGTCCTTGCGCACCTGGAAGGCGGAGACGTGGGCCACCGCGCCGAGGTCGTCGGACGAGGCGGAGCGCACGCCCTCCTGCTCCATCTCGGTGAGGACGCGCAGGTAGGTGACGAGTCGGCCGACGGTGGCCGCCGGGATCGACGACATCAGCGCGGGAAGCTCTCGATGCCCTCGGCGGACAGCTGGCTGCGCACCTCGGAGATGCGGTCCTCGTCGAAGGGGCCGACCAGGAGCTTGATGAGGCCGTCCTCCCGGATCTCGAACGCCACCAGGCCGAGCGCGGCGAGCCGCTCGCGCAGCGGCGCGGCGGAGCCGGCGTCGGCGAAGGCGCCGACCTGCAGCGAGCGGCCCGTCACCGAGGTGGCGATCGGCGGCGCGGCCGCCGGCGCGGGCGCGGGCTCCGGCGCGGGCGCGGCCGCCGGCGCGGGCTCCGGCGCGGGCGCGGCGGCCGGCGCGGGCGCGGTGGGCGCCGGGGCCGGCGGGGGCGCGGCGGCGGGGGCGTCGCCGGGGGCCGGCGTCGACGCGCCGGGCGTCGCGGCATCGGGCCGGAAGCGGTAGACGATCGGCTCGACACCGAAGCCGCCCTGAGCGATGCGAGCGGAGACGCTCTCGGCCTCGGCCTCGCTGTCGTACGGGCCGACGAGGACGATCGTCAGCTGGCCCTGCGTGCCGGTGAAGACGGGGTAGCCGGCGTCGCGGACGCTCTGCGCCAGGCGCTCCGCGTTGTCGGGGTTGCCGAAGGCGCCCACGGAGACGCGGTACGGCGCCTCCTCGTCGGCCGAAGCCGGCGGCAGTGGGCCCGCGGGGGCCGCGGCCGCGGGGGCCGGTTGGCTCGGCGGCGTCACGGCGGCGCTGGGGGCCGCGGGCGCGGGCGTGGCCGCGGGCGGCGAGGCGGGCGCGGGGGATGGGGCCGTCGGCTGGGAGGCGGCCGGGCCGGGGGCCGCCGGCTCAGCGGCGGCGGGCTCGGCGGGGGCCGGCGTGGCGGGCTCCGTCGCGACGGCCGTGCCGTCGGGCGCCAGCACCGACACGGAGCCCGGCGAGGCGGGCGGCGTGTCGGCGGTGCCGGGCTCGTCCGGGACGACGGCGGGATCGGCCACCGGCGGGACGACGCCGGGCGCCGTGGGCGCCAGGCCGGGCGCCGCGGGCGCCGGGGCCGGCGCGCTGGCCGACGGGGTCGGCGCGGGCGCCGCGGGGGTGGACGGGAAGAACGTGCCCCCGGTGATCAGCGTGGCGATGATGCCGCCGATGACGGCCACCAGCGCGAGGCCGATCGCGAGATCGGGCCAGTTCCGACGCAGCCAGTCCATGGTCCCCAATCTACCCCGCGCAGAGGTCGGCTAGGTCACGGCGCGCCGCAGGCGGGCTGGTAACCCAGCTGGCAGGACTGCGTCCAATTGGCGCGGGCGTCCTCGTCCCGCTGCTGCGCGTAGAGCGCCCAACCCAGGTGGTAGAGGCTCTCGGCGTCACGCGCGTTCTGTTCCACCAGGAAACGGTACACGCCCTCGGCGTCGCGGTAACGCTCCGTCGCGAGGTAGGCCGCACCCAGGTTCACACGCGCCTCGGTGGCGTTCGGGTCGAGCTGCACGGCGCGCTCGTAGAACAGCGTGGCGCCCGCGAAGTCGCCGAGCTGGTACTGGGCGAGACCGGCCCACAGCTGCGCCATCGCGCTGCCCGGCCGCATCTGGACGACCATCGAGAACTCCTCGGCGGCGCCGGCGTAGTTCCCCTGCAGGTAGAGGGCGCGGCCGATGATGAAGCGCGCCTGCGCCTGGGCCTCGGGCGAGGAGGCGCGCTTGAGCGCCTCGCGGCCGGTCGCCAGCGCGTCGCCGGATTGGCCGAGCTGGTCGTACGCGCTCGCCAGGGCCAGGTGCACGTCGCCCTGGTCCGGCGCCAGCTGGATGGCCTCGCGCAGGGGCTCGACCGCGGCCCGCGGCTGCCCGGCGCTGACATGGGCCACGCCCAGGGCGAAGCGCGCCTCCCACGAGCTCGGGTCGACCTCGGCGGCGCGACGGTACGACTCGATGGCGTCGGCCTCGCGCCCGAGCCCGCGCTGGATCTCGCCGAGCGAGATCAACGAGGCGGCCTGGCCGGCGCGGTCGCCGGCGTCGCGGGCCTTGCGCTCGGCGCGTTCCAGCGCCCGCAGGGCGCGGTCGACCTGGCCCTGCTCGAGGTAGACCTCGGCGATGAGGACGCTGAAGCGGTAGTCGCTGGTGCGCGACTCGATGTCGGTCAGCTCGACCAGCGCCTCCAGCCCGCGGTCGGCGGCCAACAGGGCCGAACCGCGCTGGTAGGCGAGGTCGGTGTTCTCAGGGTCCAGGGCGATCGCCTCGGCGAAGGCATCGGCCGCCGGCCCGGGCTCGCCGGCCAGCACGAGCTGGGAGCCGAGACCGGTCCAGGCGTTCAACCGGTCCTCGGGCGTGGCCTCGGGCTCGGCCTCGTCCAGCGCGCGTCGGAAGGCGTCCGCGGCGTCGGCCGGGCGCCGCAGCCTGGCCAGCGTCACGGCGCGGTTGAAGTGCCCGTCGAAGCGCTCCTCGAAGAGGCGCGTGACCTCGCTGAAGGAGAACAACGCGGCGGCGTAGTCGCCGCGCCCGTACTCGACCAGGCCGAGACCGAAGTGCGCATCGCCGACGAGGTAGTCGATGGCGATGGCCTCCAGGTAGGCCTCCTTGGCGGCCGCCAGGTCGTCGGCGTCGTACAGGGCGTCACCCAACGCGGTCCAGGCCTCGGCGTCGTTCGGCCGCTCCGCCACGGCACCACGGAGGTCGGCGATGGACTGCGCCGCCGCCACGGTCACCGTCGCGCACACGAGCGCCGCCAACACGAGCGCGAGCCAACGTCGTGCGCCCCGCTTACCTTCGGTCCTCTGCATGCCTGCCTCCAGATCGCTGCGCATGCGCGCCGTTGCCGTGCTGGACGGAATCAACATCGTTCATGGTAGCCGCCCGGCAAGCGCCGATCGTGTGAATTGCCGCACGGGCCGCGTCCGGTACGACCTCGAACCGTGACGCGGCCACGTGCGTTCTTCGCCCATCCTACGCGAGCGGGGGGACGTCGCGTGGTGCGCGATGCCCCACGCCGTCCGCGACGCTCCCGCCGGCGTCGCGCAGCGCCAACTGCCCGCACGCCCCGCCGGTGTCGCGACCGCGCGAGAAGCGGACCGAGGTGGACACGCCGGCGCGCGTCAGCACCTCCGCGAAGGCGCGCACCGCGTCCCTGGGCGTGGCCGCGAAGCCCGAGCCGGGCCACGGGTTGAAGGGGATGAGGTTGACGTGGACCCGCAGGCCCGCGAGCAGGCGGACCAGCGCCCGCGCCTGATCGAGGCGGTCGTTGACGCCCTCGAGCATGGTGTACTCGACGGTCACCCGGCGGCCGCCCTGGGCCTGCCAATCGTGCAGCGACGCAACGATGTCGTCCAGTGGGTGGGCGTGGGCGGTGGGGATGATCCGCCGCCGGGTCTCCTCGT
>Ga0180436_10003160_pt1 | contig 15239 bp, 8 predicted proteins | sample SS_ome_2_FD_132434 | JGI IMG/M metagenome (GOLD analysis project Ga0180436, IMG submission 132434) | Hypersaline lake sediment archaeal communities from the Salton Sea, California, USA - SS_3_S_2 metaG | ecosystem: Environmental > Aquatic > Non-marine Saline and Alkaline > Hypersaline > Sediment...
CGCCTCGCGGATCAACGGCTCGGCCTCCTCGAAGTTCGTCCGCTCACGGAGCAGCCGGAAGAGATCGGTCAGCGAGGCGAGGGTCTCCTCGTGATCGTTCCCCAGCACCCGCCGCCGGCCGGCCAGGGCCTCGCGCAGCAGCGGCTCGGCCGCCTCGAGCTCCCCGGCCCGCTGCAGGTAGAACCCCCGGTCGCTCATCGCGGTGAGCGTCAGCGGATCGTCGCCACCCAGCACCCGGCGGCGGATCTCGAGGGCCCGGCCCGCCGCGTCGGCCGCCCCGTTGAAATCGCCCTCGTCGGCCAGTCGGTCGGCTTCGGCCATGGCCTCGTCGGCCGCGGTCCGTTCGGCGTGATCGGCGGCGGTCCCCGACGCATTTTCGGCTGCCGGGCCCGGAACGGCACAGGCCAGCAGGAGCAGAATGCAGAAGAAGCGTTTCACGCCAGGGGGGACGGGAGTGTTGATGCGCATGGAAGACTCCTCTGATCAGCGGGTCACCTGTTGCATCATTATGCCACCGGGCGTCCGGAAGCGTCCACAGCGTTCCGCGCTGGCTGGTTTCCATTTCATTACAAAAAGGTGCAGCAGGTTCTCGACAGCGAGCGCGGCCCCTGAGGCCGCCCCCGCCCGCTCGCCTTCCCTCCGGAGGCTCACCCGCAGCCCATTCAGGGCCCTCATGTTTTCCGCCCCACTCCGCGATACGTAATGTATGTGGAAGGGATTCCGAATGAAGAAGGCGCCGCTCGGCATACTGATCGTCATCCTCGCGATCGTCCCCTGCCTCACCGGCTGCGGCGAGAAGTGGGACCGCTTCTGGGGCGGCTACTACCTGGAGGGGGACTGGACGGTCACCGAGTTCGATCCCTCGGGGCAGGTGCTGGACACCCACCTCATCGCCATCGAGCAGACCGCCAGCAGCCTCGAGTTCTTCCGCGACGGCCGCCGGCTGGGCTACGGCCGGATCTTCGACGACTACATCGCCAGCGACGACCTTCACGGCTACGGCATCGACAAGATCTACATCGACAGCGACGACCACATGACCTCGGAGGTGGTGGACCATGATACGGTCGGCTACCTGGTATTCGAGCGGGTCCCCGACTGACCCACCGCCCCCACTCCAACAAATTCCCTTGAAGTAAAACCAGCCGGGACGTATATTCCAACCAGCAAACCGAATTCCCCCGCCGGCCCCAGGATCGCCGGGGGTTTCCTCCGACAAATGCTTCACCCGCCACTGCTGGAGTAAACATGTGCTATCGAACCGTGTTGTTCATCATCTTGACGACGTCAGCCGCAGCGATGACCGCCCCGGCCACGGCACACGGTCAGTCACGGCTCTTCGACGCCCGGGTCGACCACTATCAGCCGCTCTACCCGGGGGACGGCGTGCTGGCCGACTTCAACGGCGACGGGCACCTCGATGTGGCCGTCACGCATCGAGACGGAGGCGATTTCATCGCCGTGATGCTCGGCGACGGTGACGGCAACTTCGCGCCGGCGATGATGATGCCGGTGGACAGCTTCTCCATTGCCGCCCTGGCGGCGGCCGATCTGGACGGTGACGGCAATTGCGACCTGGTCCTGTCGAGCTACTACGACAACTCCGTATCGGTGTACCTGGGCCACGGGGACGGCACCTTCGATCCCGCCGTGGTCTACCCGGCGGGGACCGGCCCGCGAAAGGTCACCGTGTGCGATGGCGACGGTGACGGCATCCCCGACCTGCTGATGGTCAGCCGGAACGAGGATCTCGTCTACGCCCTGCGCGGCAACGGCGACGGCACCTTCCAGCCGCTGGTGACCTACTCGACGGGCTACGATCCGGTTCGAGCCGAGACGAAGGATCTGGACGGCGACGGCATCCCGGACATGGTGGTGGCTCATGACGATTCGATCCTGGTCCGGCTGGGTATCGGTGGCGGGGCCTTCGCTCCGCCGGCCGAGTATGCGCCCGTCAGCGGGCTGCGAACGCTGGTCATCGAGGACTTCAACGGCGACCAGGTCCCGGACATGGCCGCGAGTTACTACTCGAGTTTCCGGATCTACCAGGGCAACGGAGACGGCACGTTCTTCCTGCTCGGAACGCAGGAGACGGGCGGCTCCCTGACGGTCGCCGACTTCGACCGGGACGGCCGGCCCGACCTTGCACTGCAATACTCGACGAGCTCCCACGAAGGGCCAACGATCACCATGCTCACCAATGACGGCCTGGGCGGGTTCGAAAACCGGGGCGCCCTCGACCCGCAGGGCTTGAGCGACGAGGTGCTCGCCGGCGACGTCGACGGCGACGGCCGCCCGGACCTGGTCGTGCTCAACGAGGGTGAGTACGGGATTTCGATTCTCAAGGGGAGGGGGGACGGCACGCTGTGCGGTTCCGGCTCTGAGTTCACCGTCACCTACGGCAATCACATCGACCTGGGCGACTTCGACGGCGACGGCATTCCCGATACCGCGGCGACCGTGTACCAGTCGGAGGACCGGGTCATCATCCGGCTGGGCGACGGCAGCGGCGGGTACCTCGATCCCACCGATTACCCCCTCGACAATGTCAATCCCGAGTTCATCACCTCCGCCGACTTCGACGGGGACGGGGACCTCGACCTGGTCACCGCGAACGACTACGGCTGCTCCGTTTCCGTGCTGGCCGGGAACGGTGACGGGACCTTCGGGACGCCGACGAATTACACCACCAGCTGCTACCTCCGGGCCGTCACCGTGGCCGAGGTGAACAGCGACGGCTACCTCGACCTGGTGGCGGTGAGCGACGGCAAGAACAGTATCTCGGTGCTGCCGGGCAACGGCGACGGCACCTTCGGGGAAGCGATGATCTTCTACGTTACCGGTGACGCCCCGGAAACCGTGCTCAGCCGCGACTTCGACGGCGACGGCCACACCGACCTGGCGGTGGCCAACACCGGCGAAAGCTCGATCTCGATCTTTCACGGGTCGGGGGACGGCACCTTCTGGGTCTGGACCGATTACACGGTGGGCGCCGGCCCGGCGGGAATCGCCATCGGCGACCTGGACGGTGACGGTCACGAAGACCTGGCCGTGGCCTGCCGTGGCGGCGGCGTGGTGGCGCTCCTCGCCGGCAACGGCGACGGCACCTTCGATGCCGCGGTGGGCCTGCCGGCGGGGGGGATGCCCTCGGGCATCGTCGCCGTTGACCTGGACGGTGATGGAAACACGGACATCGCCGTGACCGACGAAGCCAACGACCACGTCCTGGCCCTCTACGGCAACGGGGACGGCGCCTTCGGAACGCCCGAAACGTACGGCACCAGGGAGGGCCCCTACGTCCTGTTCTGTGAAGACCTGAACGGGGACGGTCACCCCGACCTGACCACCGTCAACCGCCACAGCTACCAGGACCGGAACAAATCCATCTCGACCCTGGTCCGGCGACCGCTGACGAGTACCGTGGACGTGGAGTTCACCTGCCAGCCGGCCTCGGGCACCCTCCCCTTCTCCGCCTTCCTCGCGGCGAACGTGACCAATGCCTTCCCCGGCCAGTTCCGCCGCATCCAGTCACGGATCGACGTCACCCCGGCCCACGGCCGGCGCTACACCAACTGGCGGCAGGGGTGGGCCAACATGCCGCCCGGGGAAACCATGATCATCGGCTGGTGGCAGGCCATCCCCGAGCTGGATTCGCTGTCCGGCGACACACGGTTCGCGCTCCGTTCCCTGGACGTGACGCCGCCGCCCTGGAACCAGCCGCCCTACCCGCCGGCCGGGAGCTTCGATTCTGACAGCTGCACCATCACGGGGGTGACGCCATGAACGCCCGAACGATCGCCATCGCGCTGCTCATCGCCCTCGGTACGGTTTCCATCCCGGCGACGGCCGTCCCCGATTCGCTCTTCGACGCACCGGAAGAGTACTGGCTCACCGGCACCCCCCTGGGCCTGGTGGCCGAGGACTTCAACGGCGACGGCATCCGCGACGTGGCCGTGGCCCGTGTGGACTCAGACAGGGTCACGGTGATGCTCGGCGCCGGGGACGGCACCCTGCACAGCCGCACCGACTACCTTACAGAAGAGGGCCCGCGGGACCTGGTGGCCGGCGACATCAACGAGGACGGCAACCTCGACCTGGTGGCGGGGAACAGCAAGGCCGCCCGCTTCACCACCCTGCTGGGCAACGGGGACGGCACCTTCCAGCCGCCGGTGGTCCACCTGGGCGGCTTCGAGCCCCACGGCATCGTCCTCGCCGACCTGGACAACGACGGCCACCGCGACGTGGCCACGGGCAACAGCGGCGATGACAACAACATCTCGGTGATGCTGGGCCGCGGCGACGGAACCTTCGACTACCCGGTGCACTACCCCACCGGCGCGAACGGCGTGGACATCGACGCCGCCGACCTCGACGGCGACGGGAACCTCGACCTGGTGGTGGCCATCTTCTCCCACAGCCCCCTGGCCGGGTTCGTCGTCCTCACCGGCCACGGTGACGGCACGTTCGAACCCGCCGTGCCCTACCACGACAACAGCACCAAAGACCTGGCAACCGGGGACGTGAACGGGGACGGGCACCCTGACGTGCTGATCATTCCCACGTACGGCAGCCGCCTCGCCGTGTATCTCAACAATGGCGACGGCACCTTCCAGCCGCCGGTGGAACCGGCCCTCGAGTATTATCCAAGCTTTATCCACACCTGCCACCTGGACGGCGACGGCCTCCTCGACCTGGCCTTGAACACCGGCTACAACTCGCCCGCGTTCGCGCTGCTCCGCGGAAATGGTGACGGCACCTTCACCGAATGTGCCACGCCACCGTCTGGGGGGGGGATCGTTCGGTTGCTGGTGGCCGGGATGAACGGCGACGGGGTCCCCGACATCGTCTTCACCCGGGGATCTGCGAACCATGCGGGTGTGCTGCTGGGCCGCGGCGACGGGACCTTCACCGTCCCGCCCACGATACCCGCCGCCGACGAAACGCTGGCGCTGGCCGCCGCCGACTTCAACGGGGACGGTGTTCCCGACCTGGCCGCGGGCGGCGCCGCCGGTTTCCTCACGGTGAGCTACGGGTATGGTGACGGCACCTTCCACGACCCGCTGAGCTACTTCTGCGGCAACTACCCGGTGGACGTGGCCTGCGCCGACCTCGACGGGGACGGCGACCCGGACCTCGCCGGGCTGAACCACATGATCGAAACCGTCTCCATCTTCATCAACAACGGCAACGGCACCTTCCAGCAGCGCAAGCAGTACGACACCGGCGACCAGCCGCTGGCCATGGTCATCGGCGACACCACCGGCGACGGCATCCTCGACGTGATGACGGTCAACGACGGTGACGGAGACATTTCGACACTGGCGGGCAACGGCGACGGCTCGTTCCTGGCCCCGCTGCTGCAGGGGGTCAGCTATAATCCCAGGGCGATGGCCGGCGGCGACTTCGACGGCGACGGGTTCTTCGACCTGGCCGTGACCCAGACGACAAACTACTTAATCCCGGACCGTGTTTCGGTGTTCCTCGCCAATGGCGATGGCACCTTTGCCGATCCGGCCGTCTATGAACTGACCGGTGAGGAGGTCGTGCGTATCGTGACCCACGATTTCGACGGCGACGGCCACCTCGACCTGGCCGCGTCGATGTACGAAAGCGGCTCCGTCGAACTGCTGCTCGGCAACGGCGACGGTTCCTTCCAGGCGCCGGTGAGCCACTACGCGGGCGTCCGGCCGTATGACCTCGCCGTGGGCGACGTGGACGGCGACGGCCTGGACGACCTGGTGGCCGGCAATTTCGGCCCGGACACCCTGGGCGTGCTGGCCGGAAACGGTGACGGCACCTTCGAGACGGCGCTCCAGTTCGGCGCCTGGTGCAATCCTTACTCCCCGGTGCTGGCCGACTTCGACGGCGACGGCGACCTCGACGTGGCGGCCGGCAACTACAGCGATGACGCCGTGACCATCCTCTTCAACCGCACCGTGCGCAGGACCGTTTCCGCCGACCTGGCCTGCGCCCCGTCAAGCGGAACCCTGCCCTTCCCGGCGCGGCTCTTCGTCTCCCTGGCCAACGAGTACGCCGAACAGGCCCGCCGCTTCGCCCTGCGCATCGACGTGGACCTGGCCGACGGGCCGTCCTACGCCAACTGGCGGCGCGGTGCGGTGACCCTGCCCGGTGGGGAGTACCTCTTCACCGACTGGCAGCAGAACATCCCCGCGTACACCTCGCTGCTGGGGGACAACACCTTCACCCTCAGCGCCGAGGACATCACCCCGCCGCCCTGGAACCAGCCGCCCTACCCGCCCGAGGGGGACACGGACAGCGACAGTTGCACCATCACCGGGGTGGCGCCATGAACCACAATCGTCGAACATCCCCCTTTCCGATCGCGTAAAATAAATACTCCCGGCGGTTGAAATCGCCGCCGGGGGATCTTATGTATGGGTGTCGACGACAACCGCCCCCCCCTGGGGGATTGACCGGAAGAGAGGCAAACGATGAGCAACACGATAAAAACCACCCTGCTGCTGGGGCTGCTCACCGCCCTGATCATCACCGTGGGCGGCATGGTGGGCGGCCGGGGGGGCATGATCATCGCCCTGGTGCTGGCCGCCGGGATGAACTTCTTCAGCTACTGGTTCTCGGACAGGATCGTGCTGAAAATGACCCGGGCGCAGCCGCTGTCCGAGGCCGATGCCCCGCGGGTGCATGCCATCACGCGCAATCTCTGTTCCCGGGCCGGCATCCCGGTGCCGAAGATCTACCTGCTGCCCAACGAGGCGCCCAACGCCTTTGCCACCGGCCGCAACCCGGAGCACGCGGCCATGGCCGTCACCGCCGGGCTGGTGAACCTGATGGACGAGGCCGAGCTGGAAGGGGTGATCGCCCACGAGCTGTCGCACATCAAGCACCGTGACATCCTCATCGGCTCGGTGGCCGCCACCATCGGCGGCGCGGTGATGGTGCTGGCCAGCATCGCCCGCTGGGGCGCGATCTTCGGCGGCTACGGCAACTCGCGGGACAACGGCGGCGGCGTGATCCCGCTGCTGCTGTCGGCGATCCTCGCCCCCATCGCGGCCCTGCTCATCCAGTCGGCCATCTCCCGTTCGCGGGAGTTCGCCGCCGACGCCGGCGCGGCGTCGATGACCGGAAACCCCGACGGCCTGGCCCGGGCACTGCTCAAGCTGGACAGCGCCTCGAAGCGCATCCCCCTGCCGGTGAACCAGAACGCCTCGCACATGTTCATCGTCAAACCGCTGAGCGGCCGCGGGCTGGCCAACCTCTTCTCCACGCACCCGCCCATCGCCGACCGGGTGTCGCGCCTGCGCGGCACCGTCTGACAGTCCCCTGACAGCCCCCTGCCCTGCCGGCCCGACGGGTCGGCAGGCGTGCCCGCCACTCTTGCCAATTCGCCGTAAAGTCTGTACGATGTCGCCTTTAGAAGGCACATCCATGCAATTTCTTCAGCAATTGAAAAACCGAATGGGCTCCTCCGACCGACTGCTGGCCAGGGGGACGAGCATCGCCTTTGCCGGCGTGGTGATCAACATGGCCATGGGCCTGCTGATCACCGTGTTCAAGGCGCGGGTGCTGACCCAGGAGGAGCTGGGCATGCTGGTGGCGGCCACCAGCATCGCGGTGACCGCCTTCTTCCTCTCCAACGGTTTCTCCATCACCATGGTCCGCTTCGGTTCGCTGTTCCATGGGCAGGACGAGAAGGGGAAGATCAAGAGCGTGACCCTGGCCATCTACCGCCTGGCCATACCGATCATCATCTTCCTGCTCATCCTGCTCAACGTCAGCGCCCCGTTCATCGTCTCCCTGCTGAAGAAGTCCTCCGATTTCGTGCCGCTGCTGCGCATTCTCTCCTTCGGCGCCTTCTTCCACTGCCTGCTGCTGCTCAACGTGGGCCTGCTGAAGAGCAAGTACCTGATCAAGTACGAGTACATCGCGCTGATCAGCCAGATGGGGCTCATCGGCCTCATCGCCCTCGTCTTCATCTGGGCCGAAAACCTGGTGCTGGTTTTCGCCATCGCCTACCCCGTGGCCGCGCTGACCATGTTCATCTACACCTGCGTCATCGTGCGGCGCGAGTTCGGCTACGTTTTCGACCGCAGCGTGCCGGCCGTACCTCACGGCGAGCGCCCCTACCGCTTCGCCATGTTCAGCTCGATCACCACCTCGTTGAGCAAGTTCCGCGAGGAAATCAACACCATCCTCATCTGGTTCTTCATGGTCGAGGCCGACGTGGCCCTCTACAACGTGGCCTTCAAGGTGGCCTTCCTGCCGCTGGTGCTCACGCCGGCGGTGAACGCCATCTTCACCCCCATGGTGGGCAACATGTTCGGCAAGGGGGACATCAAGGGGATCCGGCGGCTGCACATCAAGGTCAGCGGCCTGGTGGCCGGTTTCTCGCTGGCCCTGCTGCTGATCTACGTCGTGGGCGCCAAGTACATCCTGCTCATTTTCGGTGAAGAATACGTCCCCGCCCGCTATGCCCTGCTGCTCATGGCCCTGGCCAACGTGGCCGCCGCACTGGCCGGCCCGATGGGCTTTGCCATCTCGATGATGGGCCGCCCGCAGATCAACACCTTCAACTCCCTTGTTTTGTTGATATTGATGGTGGGGCTGTGCTATTACCTGATACCGGTATACGGCGTCAACGGCGCGGCGGTGGCCTACGCCATCAGCAACAGCATGATCTGTCTGCTCTGCCTCGTGGAAACGACCTGGCTCTACCGGGTCGAAATCCGCCGGCAGGCCGCCGCCTGACCGGCCGCACCGGCCGCCGCAGCAACTCAAAGGGGGAGGCCCATGCCCAGACCGAAAAAGAAAACGGCGGCACAGGGAAAGGCCGGACGGCCGCGGACGATCCGGCGGGTGGCGCACATCTCCCGCGAGTACAAGGGGCTGGCCGGCGCCGGCGGGATCAAGGACGTCACCGCGGGCCTGGCCCGGGCGTCGGCGGCCGCGGGAATCCGCACCGAGGTCTTCCTGCCCTGCTACCCGCGAATCCTCGAGAACGACGGCCTGGAGCTGAAGGAGACGACCGCATTCGACGTGCCCATGGCCTACCCCGACCAGCCGGACCGGGTGGAACGGGTGACCGTGCTCTCCTGGTCCCCCTCCCGCCGGCTGACCCTGCACTTCATCCGCTCCCGCCGCTACGAGTATCTCGACGAGATGGACGGCAGCATCCCCCGCCGCGGCATCTACCAGTACACCGCCGGCGAGGCCTCGGCCCTGGGGCGGCCGCGATTGAAGGGCGAAGGCTACTACGACTACTTCCCGATGAACGTGCTGCTGGTCAAGGGCGCCCTGATGGCCATGGACGCCCTGGGCCTGGCCCCGGAGATCATCCACTGCCACGACGGCCACGCGGCCCTGCTGCCGCTGATCGCCCAGGCCGCCCCGGGGTTCGCCCCGCGGCTGGGCTACACGCCGACCCTGATCACCGTGCACAACGCCGGCCTGGGCTACCACCAGGAGATCAGCGACCTGGAGTTCGCCGCCGCCATCTGCGGCGTGGGCCCGGAGGTGATCGGCGGCTGCCTGCTCAACGGCTCCTTCGACCCGCTGCTCGCCGGGGCGCTCTACGGCACAGCGATCAACGCGGTGAGCGAGAATTACGCCCGCGAGCTGCAGGAGACCGGTCAGGACGCACTCACCGGCTGGCTGGGCCACACTCTGGCCGGCCGGGGAATCACCCTGCACGGGGTGACCAACGGGGTGGATCCCGACGATTACGATCCCCGGGAGAACGAACGGCTGGGCACAACGGCGCCATACGCCCCCCAGGAGGGCGAATTCGAGGGGAAGGAGACCTGCAAGCAGGGCCTGCTGGAAACCCTGGCCCGGGGCGAGGCCCCGGAGGGCATCACCCTCTACGGCCGGGCCGACTATGCCCCGGACACGCCGCTGCTCAGCTTCGTCGGCCGCCTGGACGCCCAGAAGGGCTACGACACCCTGGTGGTGGCCCTGCGCGAGCTGTTCGCGCAGGACAAAAAGGTGCAGCTGCTGGGCCTCGGCGACGGCAGCGACGAGATCGAGCGCGAGTTCATCCGCCTCGCCGGCGACTTCCCCGGGCGGGTCTGCCTCGCCCTGGGCTATAACGGACGACTGGCCAACCGGGTCTACGCCGCCGGCGACTTCTGCCTCGTGCCCTCGCGCTACGAGCCCTGCGGGCTCACCGACTACTTCGCCCAGCTGATGGGCAGCGTTCCCATCGTCCACCGCGTGGGGGGCCTGGTAAAGACCATCGACGGCCGCACCGGCTACTCCTACCTCGGCGGGGCCCCCGAGCTGCGGGCCGCTATCGAGCGGGCCCTCAGGGCCTACCGCACCGCGCGCACCACCGCCCTGCGCAAGATCCAGGTCCAGGCGGCGAAGCACGTGCTGGCCCGCTGCACCTGGGACGAGGTGCTGGTGAAGAAGTACCTTCCCCTTTACCAGCAGGCGATCCGCAGTACCCGGCCCACCCTGCCATAATGACACAGGGGACGTACGTGAAATTATAACTTTTGGTGATCCAAAAGTTATCGTAATCAAAAAGTTATAATTTCACGTACGTCCCCTGCCATGAGATTGACACTGCTCCGACTGGACTGCAACCGCATCACCGATGATGTAAAATAGAGTGTTCATCGCAATAAGATCAGAAACGCCATCAGCGTAGGAGCTGTTTCATGAAGCCGTCAGTGTTTATCCCGCTCATCCTTATTCTCGCCGCCACCCTGCCGGCAGCGGCACAGGACCTGCCCGAAATGGTCCCGGTAAAACCGGACCGTGCTGAGGAGAAGGCGCCGACACCGAGCCAGACCGCGATGTCCGATCCGCTGTTCGTGGAGTCGATCGAGGTGCGGGTGATCGAGATCGAGGTCTTCGTCACCGACCGGGACGGCAACCCGGTGACCGGGCTGACCCGGGATGATTTCGAACTGATCCACGACGGCCAGGAGACGGCGATCAGCAACTTCTACGCCGTGGAAGGCGGCGAGGTGAAGCTGGGCATCGAAGCACCGGACGAAGAGGCCGTAGCCGCCCCGCCGCCGCTGCCGAAGAAACAGCCGCTGAACCTGGTGATCTACATCGACAACTTCAATATCCACCAGTTCAACCGCAAGAAGGTGCTCAAGGCGCTGAAAACCTTCCTGCGCGGTGACCTGGCGCCGGATGACCGGGTGATGATGGTGACCTACGACCGCTCGCTGATCATCAACAATACCTTCACCACCGACCACGCGCGGATCATCTCCACGATCAACGAGATCGACGAAAAAGGCGGAGACCGGGTGTTTTACGAGCAGGACCGGCGGGACCTGCTCAACGAGATCGCCGAGTCGGCGAACGCGGCCCAGATGATCCCGCGGGTGGAGAACTTCGCCGAGTCGGTCTACAACGAACTGCGCTTTTCCCTCGACGCGCTGAACGAGCTGGTGGGGTTCCTCGCCGGTATCGAGGGCCGCAAGGCGCTGATCTACGTCAGCGATGGCCTGCCGATGACCGCCGCCGAGGAGCTTTTCTACGCCATCGAAGAAAAATCAGAGCAGAGCGGCGCGATGCTGCGCTCGATGAGCTTCAAGGCCGACCGCCGCTTCGAAGAGGTGATCATGGCCGCCAACGCCAACCAGATCACCCTTTACACCATCGATGCCGCCGGGCACCGGGATATCTCCGGCGCGGACGCCCAGGACCGCGCCCGCAATTTCTCCGGGCACATCGACACGGTGACCGCGCTGAACATGCAGTCCTCGTTGAAGCTCATCTCCGGCGAGACCGGCGGGCAGGCGGTGACCAACACCAACAACATCCTCGGCGGCCTGCAGCGCATGGCCCAGGACTTCACGAGCTACTACTCCATCGGCTTCAAGCCGGGCCACGCCGGCGACGGCCAGTTCCACCGCACCCGGGTCAAGGTCAAGCGGGACGGGCTCACTGTTCGCCAGCGCCGGGGCTACCGCGACCAGCCGGCCTCGAAAAAGATGGAGGAGGGGACCGTCTCCTCGCTGGTCCTCGGCTACCAGGACAACCCGTTGGGCTTCGACATGCGCACCGGCGCGCACCAGCCCTACGAGGACGGCACCTACATCGTGCCCATCGAGGTGCGCATCCCCATCGGCAAGCTGACCCTGCTCAACCGTGCCGGCGCCCACCAGGGCCGGGTGCTGATCACCGTGGCCGCGCGCAAGGACAACGGCGACATCTCCCCGGTGCAGGAGCACGTGCTGCCCATCTCCATCCCCGAGGCCGACTGGGAAACGGCGCAGAAGCAGGTCTACACCTACGAGATGAGCCTGGTGATGGCCCCCGGTTTCCAGCGTATGGCGGTAGGCGTCAAGGACGAGCTGGCCGCGGAGATCTCCTACGTCGCCCGTACGATCAGGGTGGGAAAGGACGGGGAGTAGCAACCGGGGAGAACTCGGGGACGTACTTGAATTCCTTACTTTTTTACGGGCAGCGTCTCGTCAGAACCAGTAACAAGTCATAAATTCAAGTACGTTCCCCAAAATCACCTAAAACCGGCCCGCGGCCACCGCGGCGCCGTGGGTCCAGCCGTCCGGGAACACATCGAGCGAGAACCACTCGCTCAGCGCCGACCCATCCCAGGTGAAGACGCTCACCGGTGAGCCGAGGTCCGGGTCGGGACCGCCGCCGGCCACCAGGTCATCACGGCCGTCGCCGTCGAGGTCAGCCCCGGACCACACCGTGGCCCCGTACGCAGCCTCCGGGTAGGCCCAGACAAAAAAGCTCAGGCCGGGGATGGGGCTGGCGGCCCCGCCATCGACGTCCCAGCCCCGGATGTGGCTGCCGAATACGGGCGAGGGCCCGGGTGCAGTGACGATCTCGTCCATCCCGTCACCGTCCACGTCCCCGCAGGCGACCCGCACGCCGTAGCGGGGCGTGCCGTAGGCAAAGTAGCTGACCCCGGCCATCGGGTCGGCGGTAGCGCCGTCAACGTCCCAGCCACGCACGTGGGCCCCGTACACCGCTCCCGGCCCTGCACCGGTGACGATCTCACCGAAGCCATCCCCATCGAGGTCGCCGGCGGCCACATTCACCCCCCACTTCGGTGTGGCGTAAGCGAAAAAGCTCACCCCGGCCAGCGGGCTCACCCCGTCGCCATCGTACTGCCAGGCCCTGACATGCGGCCCGAACACCGCCCCGGGACCGGCGCCGGTGACGATCTCGTCCATCCCGTCGCCGTCCAGGTCGCCGCCGGCCACGTTGACTCCGAAACGGCTCGTGCCGTAGGCGAGGAAGCTCAGGCCGACCAGCGGCGTGCCGTCCGGTGCGAAGCCGCGCACGTGCGGGCCATAAACCGCACCCGGACCGGGGCCGGTGAGCAGGGTGTCGATGCCGTCACCATCGAGATCGGCGGTGCTGACATTGACGCCGAAACCGGTGGCTCCGTAAGCGAGGAAGCTCTCGTCCGGCACGGCGCCGGCATACAGCGGAAAGACCCGCACTTCAGGGGGATTGAACGGGGCGGGCCCGGCACCGGCCACGAGGCGCATGCCGCTGCCGTGGTGGCAGCCCATGTCCACCACCCCGGTGTCGGTCACTCCGTCGGTGCGGGTCGTGCCTCGGAGCGGAGCGGTAGACGGGTCACCGGCATCGACGCAGGGACTCTGTTCGGCCTGACCGGCGGCGATCTGGCTGAGGTAGTACGCCCCTCCGGGCCCTTCGACGAAGAGCGGATCGGCATCGATGTTCCCCTCGCCGGTGAAGCCCCCCGCCACCGCGCTCCAGGTCACGTCCGCGGACGATTCCACGTTGAGCTTGATCTCCTCGGGGGAATCATCCCAGAAGATCGACCCGGTTACGGCGACCGAAGCGCTGATGTCGACAAAAATCCCGCCACCGCTCAGCCCGGCGCTGTTCCCGGTGATGGTGGTGCCCTCGATCGCCATGGTATCGCCGTAATTGCAATACACCCCGCCACCCATCAGGTCCGCCTGGTTGCCGGCGATGAGGCCGTTGGCGATCGACATGTCACCGTCGAAACAGAAGATGCCGCCGCCGTCTTTCAGGGCATGGTTGCCGGTGACCTGGTTGTTGGAGAACACCGCGTCGAGACACATGGCCCCGCCGCCGTAGTCGGCCTTGTTGGAGGTGATGCGGTTGCCGGAGACCTCGCCCGAGGAGACGCGGAGCCCGCCGCCGCCATTCCCGCCGTTGTTGTTCTCGATGACATTGTTTCGGATCACCGGTTCGCCCTCGTGGCTGAAAATCCCGCCGCCGGCATTGTCCGCCGAGTTGCCGGCAATGGTGTTGCCCTGGACGAGGGCGTCATCACGGTAGAGATAGACACCGCCGCCGGCACCGCTGCCCGCCGGGTTCGCGCAATGGTTCCCCGTAATCGTGTTGCCGATGATCTGCGGCGTGCTGTTGTAGCCTGGCTGGTCGTCGCAGTTGATGCCGCCGCCCTTTTCGCCGCTGTTCCCGGTGACCAGGTTGCCGCGGATCACGGCATCGCTGTTCCCGGTGCTGATCCCGCCGCCGAAGGGCGCTTCGTTGCCGATGATCTCATTGTCCTCGATCAGCGGTTCGCCGGCGCCGACGAAGATGCCCCCGCCCCGATAGGCGAAGGATCCGGTGACGATGTTCCCCCGGATCGTGGGTGATACCCCGGAACAGAAGATCGCGCCGCCATAGGCATCGTAGGTCCCGCCCGGCGCATGGCCGTTGCGGATGGTCAGGCCTTCGATCACCGAGTCGCGGCCTTCGCCGTCGTTGAGCTCGAACCCTCGGTGGGGGTCGGCCTCGCTGCCCTGGCAGTCGATGATGCAGGCGTCGGGGCCGGTGGCCGAACGAACGGTGATCGCCTTTCCCCCGAGACTCAGGTCGCGGTTGCCCTCCCCGGTGTAGACCCCGTCGGAGACGAGCACCGTGTCGCCGTGCGCCGCCGCATCGATGCCGGCCTGGATCGTGGGCTGGTCGGCCGGGACACGGATGACAGCGGTGCGGGCCGCTGCGGGGAGGAGAAGAAGGAGGAGCGTAAGAGCGCAGATCGTGGACCGGTGCATCCTTCCGCCTCCGCCGGGAGTATGAATACCGTTACCATGTTTGCGGGAACGAACGGCCGGTGGCCGTCATTTCCGGAAGGCTAACCACTTTCCCCGGTTGGCGTCAAGAAAGGGACGGGAAGGGGACGTACTTGCGATTATGCGTTTTACGGTGAGGACCTGCCAGCTTAAAACGCATAATCGCAAGTACGTCCCCATAAAAACGTCAATCAGTTACTTGCCAAATCGCATCGTAAATGCATAAACGCAAGTACGTCC
>Ga0180436_10003164_pt1 | contig 15228 bp, 14 predicted proteins | sample SS_ome_2_FD_132434 | JGI IMG/M metagenome (GOLD analysis project Ga0180436, IMG submission 132434) | Hypersaline lake sediment archaeal communities from the Salton Sea, California, USA - SS_3_S_2 metaG | ecosystem: Environmental > Aquatic > Non-marine Saline and Alkaline > Hypersaline >...
CGATGGCCAGAACCCTCCGGCGGCCTATTGCAGTTCGCATTTCTCCTCCTTGCCTGGCAATTCTACAGCATGAGGAGGAAGGCCGTGCCGCTAGCGCGAGGGGGCGCCCAACTGCGTGAGGAGGAAGGTCAATTCTCCGGCGGTGTCTGCGATGACCTTGCTCACCGGGCGTCCGCGGCCGGCCGCGTGGCCGCCCTTCGGGTCGTGCCGCAGGATCACGGGCAATCCCGAGGCGCTAGCGGCCTGCAGGCGCGCCGTCATCTTCCGGGCTTGCAAGGGCGGGACTCGCGTATCCAGACCGCCGGTCGTCAGCATCACCGCTGGATAGTGGACGCCATCCCGGACTTGCTGATAGGGGGAGTAAGCGCGCAGGAACTCGAACTGCGCGGGGTCCGAAGCGTCGCCGTACTCGAGCAGAGCCGGCATGTTGTTGTTGCCCGTGAACGTATGGAAGCGGACCATGTCAAGATCCGGGAAGGCGCAAAGCACGGCGCGAAACAGATCCGGACGCTGCGTCAGCGCGGCCGCCACCAGCAATCCGCCGTTGCTTCCGCCGTAGGCCGCGAGCCGGTCAGGCCTCGTGTAGCCTTCCGCGATGAGCCACCCGGCGGCGGCGAGGAAATCGTCGAAGACGTTCTGCTTGTTCTCCAGCATGCCGCCGCGATGCCAAGCCTCGCCGAATTCGCTCCCGCCTCTCAGGTTGGCCGCCGCAAAGACGCCCCCCTGTTCGAGCCACACGGCGGCCCGCGGGCTGAACCGCGGCGTCAGGGGAGAATTGAAACCGCCATAACCGTGAAGCAGCGCCGGGTGGCTGCCGTCGAGTTCGATTCCCTCCCGGTGAACTAAGAACATGGGAACGCGAGTCCCGTCCTTCGACTCATACCAGACCTGCCGGACTGTGTATTCCTCACTCGGGAAATCGACGGCCTGGCCCTGCCAGAACTCGCGCTCTCCGGTCTCCAAGTCGTACAGATACTCAGTCTCCGGTCTCGTGAACGAACTCAAGGAGAGGAATGCCTTTCCTTTGCTGGCGCCCCGGACCTGCGCGGTGTGGAACTCCGGCACGGCGATCTCGCCGGCATCTGCCCCGTCGAGTTCGAAGACGCGAATCCGTGACGAGGCGTCGTGGAGATACCCGGCGTAGATACGCTCCTCGATCAGCGTGAAGCGCTGCAGAACGCCGGGACCCTCCGGGACGATTTCCAGCCAGTGCTCCGGCTCCGGCCGCAGGGGATCGATCGACACGATGCGGTAGCCCGGCGCTTCGTAGTCCGTCCGGACCAGCAGGCGGCCCTCGTGATACCTGGCCTCGAAGTGCGCATCCAACCCGCCCACCACCGGCCATGTCCGGCCGCTTCGCGTGTCCCGGAAGTGGATTTCGTTGCTCGCCCAGCCGTGCTGCACGCTGAAGATCAAGTAGCGGTCGTCCGCGGCCTGGCTGAGGCGCAGGAAGCTGGCCGGTCCAATGCCGCCGCCGAAGACCAGGACGTCCTCGTCAGGAGGCGCTCCGATCTTGTGGAAGTACACGCGGGGCCCATCTTGCCGGGACCGGAGCACATAGTAGAATCCTCTCCCGTCCTTCGCGAAAGAACTTTGATCATAGAGGCCCGCCGGATAACGCTCCGCCAAGTCCCTTCCGCTTCCGAGGTCGCGTGTACGGAGCTCCACCTCATCCCGCCCGCCGTCCCGGAGACTGTAGACCATCCACTTGCCGTCCTCCGATAGCGAGTGTATGTCCGCCCGGATTGTGTGATCGGGGCTCAACCCGTGCGGATCGAGGACCACCTCACCGGCCTCCTCCGTGTCGATGCGCACTGGTTCCTTCCCGTCCGAAACCCGCCGCCGGCGAATCACGGGCAACTCCTCCCCCTTGCGCCTCGCCACGGAATACTCGAAGCCGCCCGCGCGCTGAGGGGCGCCGGTCACTTCAACGTCCACGATCCCCTCCAGACGCCGCCGGATCTCGTCTCTCAGCGGGGACTCTCCAATGATCGACTCAGCGTAGGCGTTCTGGCTCGCAACCCACGCCCGGGTGTCCTCGCTGGTTTGATCCTCCAGCCAACGGTACGAATCCTGGAACTCGACGCCGTGCAGAGATTCGACGACGTCAATCCGCTTTGTCTCCGGCGGCGGCGGATATCCGGGAGAGCAAGCCCAGAACGCCCCTAGCAGCAAAACGAGCGCCAGGCGGGATGCCGCCGGGAATGGTCTTCTTGCCGGGTGGAGGTCACGCATAGCCGGACTCGACGGCGCCGTACAGCGGCCGTCTGAATATCTTACTGCGACGCGATTCGAGGCGTGGCTGGGGCAAACTCGCGCCTGTCGCGAAATGAGGCACGAGCTCGAAGCGTGCCGCCTTCCGGATTCCTGTACAATACGCCTAGAAACTGGAAGTATTATCACCGAACTGGGAGAGGGAGGAACCATTGTCAAAGTCAAAGCTTACGAGACGGGATTTCTCGAGATTCGTAGTTGGCTCTTCGCTGACTGCCGGTGTGGCCACGGGCGCGGCGGAGATGCCGGCGCGGCCTCTGGGCAAGATCGGGTTTCGGGCGAGCATCATCGGACTGGGCGCGCAGCGCGTGGCGGACCGGCCGATGGAGCAGTCCGCCGTGAATGAACTGATCGCGGAGGCCATTGACGGCGGTCTCAACTACATTGACACCGCCTGCGGCTATGGCCGCTCGGAAGAGCACCTCGGGCACGCGCTCCAGGGCAATAGGGACAAGGTCTTCCTGGTGAGCAAGACCCGTTCCGCCGCGCGAGCGGACGCGATGAAGGATGTCGAGGAGAGCTTGCGCCTGCTGCGGACCGACCGCATCGATTGCTATCACATCCACAACTTCGGCCGCACCGAGAGGTTCCCGGACATCGAGGAGACGCTCTCGGAGGACGGCGCCCTCGGAGCGCTCATCGAAGCCAAGAAGCAGGGGAAGATCCGGCACATCGGCTGCACGTCGCATATGCGGCCGGAGCGTGTTCTCCCCGCGTTCGCCACCGGCGAAATCGAAGTGTTCATGTGCCAGCTTAACTTCGTGGAGCAGCACATCTACAACTTTGAGGACAAAGTGCTTCCCGAGGCGCGCCGCCGCGGCATCGCGGTGATCGGGATGAAGGTCCTCGGCGGCCCGGCGCCGGGAAACGTGACCGCCAGGCTGGCGTCCGCGGAGGACTACGAAGCGACGCTGCGGTACGTCTGGGGCGTTCCGGGAGTGGCCGTGGCCATCATTGGGATGCGCAGCCGGGAGGAACTGAACCAGGCCCTCTCCGCCGCCCGTCAATACCGGCCCTTCTCAAACGGTGAGCTGGCGAAGGTCTCGGAGCGTGGCCGGGAGATGGCCCGCGACTGGGGCACGCTGAGGGGACCGTTGGCGTAAGGACGGAACGGCGCGCTGCCGGGGCGCGCCATCCTCTCAACTCTGGCTCCTGGTTTCCACTTCTAGAACGGAACGTCGTCGTCCGTGATTCCCTGATCGAAGGGGGACGATCCCTGTTCGGTGGACTGTTGCGGCCGCGACTGCTGCTGCGCGTTTCGGGGCATCGAGACCGGCTGCTGGCTCTGGCCGCCTCCCTCGCCGGCGTCGCCCCGCGTGCCGAGCAGCACGACGTCGTCGGCCACGACTTCCGTGATGTACTTCTTGTTGCCGTCCTTGTCGTCGTAGGAACGGGTTTGGAGGCGGCCTTCGACGTAGATCTGTTTGCCTTTTGTCAGATAGTTGGCCAGGTTTTCCTGCCGCCAGAGGATCACATTGTGCCAGTCGGTTTCCTCGCGCCATTCACCGCTCTGCTGGTCCTTCCAGCGGCGCGCGGTGGCGATGGTAAACAGTGTGCGGGCCACGCCCGACGGCGTGAAACGGGTTTCGGCGTCTTTGCCGAGGTTCCCGATGAGAATGACTTTGTTGACGCTGCGTGCCATACTTCCATGCACTGTAGCACATCCGGTTTCAGAACCCGAGCGGCGTCCGGCGCAACCGGTCTGCGCCCGGGCCCCGGCGGCCCGGCGGTCTCGGAATACGCGGTCCTGTTGTACACTGCACTCTAGGGGCGGCGCTCCAGTTTAGGCGGACATGAAGGCCCGGCGGATCCTCGCAGCACGAACGAGCATGCTCACCTTTCTAGCCATCGCGGCGCTTCTGTGCTCGGCTCCCGCCTTGAACGGTCAGACCCTGCTTCCCGGAAACGGTCCGCAGGGCCGCGTTCGCTTGCACACCACCGATCTCGCCGTCTTCGAGGCGGGGGAGGAGCGGGACGACCTGCCCTGCGCGGTCAGCCCGAACCAGCCGGTGTTGGGCTTCGACCTCCGCTTCCATGCCGGTTACGACATCGCCATCCCTCTCCGTGATCTCGCTGGCGGACCGGGCTCCCTTTCGGTCCTGTTCCGGGTCACGCCGGCTTCCGGCGAAGGCGAGCCGGTGCATTTCGTCCAGCACATCCGCGTGCCGGAAATCCGCGAGGGCGCCAGGGGCAACGCTTACCTCAGCGGCAGCTTCGAGTTGGGCGAGGGCAGCTACGGCGTGGACTGGTTGATGCGGGACCACTCCGGCCGGGTTTGCTCCCATTTCTGGGACATGGAGGCGAAGTTGTCGGGCAAGGACCGCAGCATCGATCTCAACATCGGGCCATCCATGGTCCGCCCGTCTACAGAAGAGCAGTTCGAGGACGAGCCGCCCCTAATCCGGGCGTCCCAGGAGGATCGTCTCAGCGTCAAGGTTCTCGTCAACTTCGCTCCGCAGAGCCAGCACTCGGCAACCTTGCAGCCAGCCGATACGTCTGCACTAGTGTCGATACTGAGAACGATCTCGCGTGAGCCACGAATCGGGAAGTTTTCCGTAGTCGCGTTCAACCTTCACGAACAACGGGTCTTGCACAGCCAGAGGGATACGGGCAGAATCGACTTCCCGGCGCTCGGGCGGTCGTTGGAAACGCTGGAATTGGGCGCCATCGATCTAGGGCGCCTGAGCGACAAACACGGGGAAACCAAGTTCCTGGCGAAGTTGATCCGCGAGGAACTCGGCCAGGGGCCGGCCCCCGACGCTCTCATATTCGCCGGTCCGAAAGCGATACTGAAGCGCAAGGTGCCGGAAGAGGAACTTGAAGAACTCGGGAGGCTTTCCTACCCGATCTACTACATGAACTACAACCTCTACCCCTACGAGACGCCGTGGCGGGATACGATAGGAGCAGCGGTGAAGTCTCTGGATGGCCGCGAGTACACCATCACGCAGCCGGGAGACTTATGGCGGGCCGTGAGAGAGATGGTGTCGGAGATTGCGGTCGATCGGGATAGCCGGCGCCTGGTGGCCGCCCCGTCGGAGTAGTTATGCGATATCTACTGCCAATGCTAGCGATGTTGTTCCTGGCCGCGGCGGCTGTTCCCGGGCAGGCGCAGGTCGGTGATTACTCGAAGAGCCTGGCGCCGTTTGTGCCGTCTCCGCAGCCGATCGTGGAGAAGATGCTGGAGGCCGCTCAAGTCAGACCCAATGAGGTCGTCTACGACTTGGGGTCGGGCGACGGCCGGGTCCTGATTACGGCGTCCAAGAAGTTCCGGGCGAAATCCGTCGGCGTGGAGCTTTCCCAGAAACTCGTCGACTCGGCCAACGACCGCATCCGCCGGGAAGGCCTCGAGAAAACCTGCCGTGTAATCCAGGGCGACATCCGGGAAGTGGACTTGAGTGAGGCCGACGTTGTCGTTCTCTACCTGTTGACCAGCTCCAACGAGTTGCTCCGCCCGAACTTGGAGCGCAGCCTCAAGCCGGGCGCCCGGGTCGTTTCCCACGACTTCGAATTCCGGCAATGGAACCCCTCCAAGGTTGTGCAGTCCGAGGTTCACGGCCGGGTGCATAGCATCTTCGTGTACGAATTCCCCGTTTCGAAGTAGCGTAAAGGTTCTCATCGGAATATGCAGCAATTCGACGTTGTAGGTGTCGGCTTGAACGCCACCGACACTTTGCTTCTACTCTCCAAGTTTCCGGCGTACGGTGGAAAAGTTCCCTTCGATGAGGAGGTCCTGAGTCCCGGGGGACAGGTGGCGAGCGCCATGGTCGCCTGCGCCCGGCTCGGTCTTCGGACGAAGTACATCGGCACGGTCGGCGACGACGAGCGGGGCCGCGTTCAGATGGAGAGCCTCCAGGGATCGGGCGTGAATCTGGACCACGTGCAGATCAGAAGCGGGTGTCCGAACCAGTCGGCCTACATCCTGGTCGACAAGTCCACCGGTGAGCGCACGGTGCTCTGGAGCCGGCCGGATTGCCTGCGCATCGACCCCGAAGAGATCGCTCCCGGGCAGATCACCTCGGCGCGCCTGCTGCACATAGACGGCCACGACACTCCGGCCATCGAACACGCGGCCCGGATCGCCCGCCAGGCCGGAATCCCGGTTTCCGTGGACGTCGACACGATCTATCCGGGTTTTGAGAACGTCTTGCCCCTTGTGGACTACCTCGTGGGCAGTGCGGAGTTCCCCACCAACTGGACCCGCGAGCCCGACCGCTTCCGCGCGCTGGAGCGGATTCAGGACGAGCACGGGATGAAGATCGCCGCCATGACCCTCGGCGCCGACGGAGCCCTGGCCCTGGCCGGCGGACGCTTCGTCTACTCGCCCGGATACGTCGTCGATTGCCTCGACACCACCGGGGCCGGCGACGTCTTCCACGGGGCCTTCTGCTATGCTGTGCTCCAGGAGATGCCGTTAGGCGAAGCGCTGGACTTCTCCAACGCCATGGCCGCTCTCAACTGCACCGCCCTGGGCGCCCGCGGCAACCTCGCAACGCTCGACCAGGCGCGGGACTTGATGTCGCGGGGCGAACGGCGGAGTCACGGCGGCTATGCCTCCCAGGCGGAAACCGCATAGCGCATGATCCCTCTTCGAGATTCGCAACCCAGTTCGGCCCGCCCCATCGTCACGATGGGGATCATCACGGTGAACGTGCTCGTCTTCCTGTACGAGGTCTCGCTCGACCCGTTCTCGGCCAACCATTTCATCTCGACCTACGGCGTGATCCCCTCGCAGGCGGAACCCTACGCTCTGGTTTCGTCCATGTTTCTGCACGGCGGCTGGATGCATCTGATCGGCAACATGTGGTTCCTTTGGATCTTCGGGGACAACGTGGAGGATGTTCTCGGGCATGGCAAGTACCTCATGTTCTACCTGCTGTGCGGCGTCCTCGCCAGCGGGTTGCACATCGTGTTGAGTCTGGACTCCCGGGTTCCCATGGTCGGCGCCAGCGGCGCCATCGCGGGCGTTATGGGCGCCTACATGGCGAAGTTCCCGCACGCCCGGATACAGACGCTGATCTTCATCGTCGTCTTCATCACTGTGATGGACCTGCCGGCGGCGCTGATCCTTGTCTACTGGTTTGTCATCCAGTTGTTCAGTGGAGTCGGCTCCCTGGCCCAGTCCACGGCCACGACCGGTGGGACGGCCTGGTTCGCCCACGTCGGCGGATTCGTAGCCGGCTATCTCCTGGTCCGGATTCTCAAGACGAGAAGGCAGTACCGTCTCCGGCGGGACCTGCGCTGGTGAGGAGGATGCTATGAGGGACCCGAATACCGATTCCAGTGAAGTTCCGGCGGTTGACGTGCTCGCCATCGCGGCCCACCCGGACGACATCGAGCAGACGTGTGGCGGCACGCTGATTCGAATGGCCGGGCAGGGCTACACCACCGGCGCCCTCGACCTGACAGCCGGCGACATAGGCAGCCGCGGCACGCCCGGGATCCGCCTCGACGAAGCCGGCGCCGCGGGAAAGGTGATGCGTCTCAAGTTCCGCGGCAATATGCGTTTCCCCGACGCCAGGCTGGAGAACAATATCGCCGCCCGGATGAGCCTTGCCGCGGAGATCCGGCGGCTCAAGCCCCGCACCGTGATCTTGCCTTACTGGGAAGCGCGCCACCCGGACCACTACCGCGCCTCCGAACTGGGCTTCGAGGCCTCTTTTCTAGCAGGTCTCAAGAAGTTGGACGCCTCCACTCCGCCGCACCGCCCCTACAAGGTCCTCTATTCGTCCTCCTATGCCGACGTGCGGCCCTCATTCATCGTTGATATCAGCGCCCAATTCGAGCGCCGGATGGAAGCGCTGTTCTGCTACGAGTCCCAGTACGGAGCAAGTGATACGGCGTCCGGTCTGTTCCCGGGCCGGGAGGAAATCCGGGATCGCCTGGCGGCCGTGGCGCGCTTCTATGGACAGCAGATCGGCGTCAAGTACGGGGAGCCCTTCGTCGTCAAGGAGGTTCTGCGCGTCGACGATGTCGTGGCCATGGGAGTGCGGAGTTTCTAGCCGGCCGGGGTCTGGAAAAACAAAACCGGTGGACACTCGGAGGAAGATGCCCACCGGCCCGCACACAATGCTCTTAAAGAGAATGCATGCACGGCTCTAGATCGAGCTAGAGCAGTCTATGTAGCTACAACTTACCACGAAAATCGCGTCTCATTACAGAAGCATGACAAGAAAAGTCAACTCGGTCGTCTTCCGGCTCCAGTACTGCTACCGCAGGCTTAGCACCGCGTAGTAGATCATGAGGCAGATCGTGGTCAGGCTGGCGGTCCACAGGCCAACCGTAATCCATTGTCTGGGAATGACTTCTTTCGGCAGCCGGCGGTAGCGCATGAAGAGCGCGCCGAGAGCCAGGATCGGCAACAGCAGGGCCTGGGAGACCCCGCCGATCTTTACCATTGTCACCGGTGACTGGAAGATCAAGAACAGCGCCGCCCCGCCTCCGGCCAACAGCACAACAAAGATCTTGCGCCAGAAGACTCGGGTCTTGTAGTCGGTCGCCTCGAAGCCTCCCATGAGCCGGACCATGTCGGCCGCGACTCTCGATTCGGCGGCCACCGCGGCGAAGATCGTTCCGTAGAGCACGACCAGCGCGCCCGGGTAGAAGAAATAGGCGGACCAGGGGCCGAGCGTTTCCGTGTACATGTTCGAGAGCCGGGGGATCATTTCGGTGGCGTTCGGGACCAAGCCGCGGCTGTGCAGGATGCCGGCGCCGAGGAAATAGAAGGCGATGGTGGCGATGGTGTAGATCGCCATCGATGCCGCGATGTCCCAGTGCATTACGTTGATCCAGCCGAAGGCCCGCGAGCGCCAGGCTGGCGAATCCTCCCGCCTTCCGGTGAACCTGGCATAACCCTTCTCAACGCACCAATACGGGTACATCATCAATTCGGACGCGCCGACTCCGGTGATGCCGAAGACGGCCACCCCGCTGGCCAATCCCCCTTCAGGCAACTTGAACTTGAATCCGTCGGCCACTTGCGCCCAGGTGAAATCGTCCGGCCGCTGGGTAAGAACGACGGCTGCCATGAAGGTCAGCAGAGTGAAAAGTCCCACCTTGATGGTCGCCAGATGCTCGATCCGCTCGTAGCCGCCGCCGAGCAGCAGGGCCAGCGTCAGCCCCAGCAGCGCCAGTACCCAGACCCAGACGGGGACCGCCGGGATCACCATATGGAGGGACTGAGCGACGCCTCCGAACATGGCGCCAATTTGGAATCGCGTCACGAGCACCATCACCGCCCAGGCCCAGCACATCCAGTTCACCTTGAGCCGCGGGCCGGGGAAGTGGTTCAGGCCGGCGAGGCCGGTTTCCCCAGTAGCGATGCTGTGACGTCCAATCTCAGCCTGAATCGCCGGTTTGAGGAAGCAGGAAAGCAGGATCACCCAGAGGGCGACATAGCCGACCTCCGCGCCGAGGGTTGTCGTCGCGATCAACTCGCCGGAGCCGACAATCGAAGCCGCCAGAATCATCCCGGGGCCTATCTTGCGGAGTATCTGCGCCATGCCGTGCGGCGGTTCGGCGACGTCCGCCGGGTCATAGGCGTATGGGTCCTTCAACGTCTGCTGATTCTGCTCCTCGGCGGGCATCCCGCCACTCTATCATCTTTCCGGAGTGATGCCGATCACAGGCCCCGCCCGGGGCGGCCTAATTCGGTGTCAGGCCTGACACCAATTCTTTAATTGGGAAAAGGGTGACCTGACACCAATTACGACGCCAATTTGTTGCGCCGGACTTGTCAGCGGAGATAGAAGAGGCTGAGGCGGGGGAAGTCCGACTGCTCCAGCAAATGGCGGTCCAGGTACTGCTTCTCGAGCATGGCGAGCTGCGCGGTCGTCATCTTGCCGCGATACGGCTTCAATTGCGCCTCCAGTTCCCGCCTCGCCTCAAACAGCTCCTCCTCGGTCTGCCGGATCCGTGCGATGCTCGCCGCCTTCTCCTCGATCGCGGTCAAGCGCTGCTCCAGCTCCTCGAGGTCTCCATAGTGTTCATCCAGACCGCCGATGATTCCCTCCAGCGATGCCGTGATCGTGTCGTAGATCCCCTCGCCGCGGCTCCGGATGGCCTCCAACCCCTCGGCAAGATGCTTCCGGAGTTCCTCGATGGTGAAAGGCGGCGCCGCCTCCCGCGCTTCGGGCTTCTTCTCGACTCCGGCGATCGCCTCGGCCTCGTCAATCACCGCCTGCGTGCAATACGCCACCGAGTTGATCATCCGCCTCCGGCCCGTCGTCTTCCGGTTGCGCCACTTCTCGAATGCGGCGTCGATGCCGCGAAGAACCGCTTCCAGAGGAATACCGGCGTTCTTCCACCCCTCGATCAACGCCCAGTCGAGCGGCGATAGCAGAAACAGCCCCGTCCCTCTCGCCCTCCGGAAATGCTCTTCAACCTCGGTGAAATAGTTGAAGTAGTTCAGTTCCCAACGTTCGCCGGTGTCATTCACAGCTTCTTCTGCCGGTCCCAGATTAGCTTCAGGCCTTTCAACGTAAGATCGTCGTCGGCCTCCGTCAAATGGCGCGACCCGCGCACGATCAACTCAGCTTGCCCGCCGGTCGCGATCGTCTTCGTCTCCGGGCCCAGCTCAGCCTTCATCCGCTCGATCACGCCGTCGATCATGCCGATCGCCCCGTAATAGAACCCGGACTGCATGCTGGCCACAGTATTCGTGCCGATCAGCTTCGACGGCTCGCGAAACTCCACCATCGGCAGCCGCGCTGTCTTTGCGAACAAGGCGGAGACCGAGATGCCAATGCCCGCGCAGATCACCCCGCCCAAGTACTCCGCATTGGCCGAGACGGCGTCGAAGGTGATCGCGGTTCCCAGATCCACCACGATGCATGGCCCGCCGAAGCGCTTGAACGCCGCTACGCTGTTGACAATGCGATCAGCGCCCACCTCTCGCGGAATGTCGTACGCGATGCCGAGTCCCGTATCCGTCTCGTGCGTGACGAAGAGCGCCTCCTTGTGGAAGTAGTCGCGCGCCATCGCCGTCAGCGTCGGATCAAGCGGCGGCACCACACTCGAGATGATGACGCCGTCGATCGAAGAGAAGTCCAACTCGGCCAGTGAGAAGAGATTCCGAAGCAGGATTCCCCACTCGTCCTCGGTCTGCTCATGAACGGTCTTCAATCGCCAGCGATGCGCCAGGACTCCGTCCCGGAACACGCCGATCGTGATGTTGGTGTTGCCGACATCCAGAGCCAGGGGCATAAGTCCAGTTTAGAGGAGGCGCTGGGGAGCCGGAAGCCTACAATCCCTGCGACGCGGCCAACGTAACCGTCTTGCCGGAGTCCCGGTCCTCAATAATCAGCTCTCCGTTCACCAGCCGGATGTCGTCGACCTTGAGGAATCCTTCCGGGACCTCCGTGTAGAACATCAGAAACCGCGCCGTGATCGTCGACTTCGCCGGCAGCCAGCGATAGGTCGGCGCGCCCCACATCGTGCCGGTCGAGATCGCTTGCCGCCGGGGCACGTCATACGGCTGCGTCGAGAACTCGAGGCCGCGAGCCAGCTTGAGATTGGCGCTGTATGCGTCCCACGTCTGCAGCCACGGGAACTCCTGGTGGCGGAAGACGTAGCCGAGCAGCAGGCGCTTCTCGCGGTGGAGGGCGGTGACGAACTGGTGCTCACGGTTGGGGTCCATCAGGCTGGTCGTGTGATCCGATGAGCCGGGTTCCCGCGGCACGATTCGCACGTCTTCAAGCCCGCCGCCGGAGAACGCCGGCGCCATGGGCCAAGCGAAATCCTCTCCTGGCTTCAACCGGTGGCGGCGGCCCGTTCCCTTCGGCCGGGGGCGCACCTGCGAGCGGCCGGCGGAGAGATCCACCACGGTCACTTCGGGCGCCAGGAACGGAGAACCGATAGTCGCGTGCTCGGCCCATTCGATCGGCCGGTCGAAGCCCAGCAAGTTCTCCAGTTCACTGTCGACATAGACCACGTTCTCGCCGTCAACTACCGTGTAACTGCGCGTGAAGATCTCCTGCACGACCGGTAGCTTCGCGCGGAGGGTCACTTCCCGCTGGCCGTTCGCCGCGCCGGAGCTTACGATATCCATCTCCAGGTTGTGGACTTCCCCGTGTCCCGGCAGCCCCGCCGCGGCCTCCTCCTTGGAGACCGGCCCGAAGCCGTCCACGCAGATGAAGTGCCCGCCGACTCTCTTCCGCTCCTCGCCAAGCTCGCGCGACATGCGAGCCGGATTCCAGATTGGATTGTTCTCACCGGGATCGTTCTGGAGGACGATCCGTGTCACGCCGCCGCCCGTCTTGTTTACGATCACCGAGATCTTGTCGTTGGCCAACTCGATAGCCGCGTAGCCCTCAAAGGTGGTGTCTTGCTGGGCCAGCAGAGAGCCCGCCAGGAGCAGGAACGGAATTATGCGCTTCACGAGCGAATCATATGCCCGCCGTTCACCCGGAATCAAGTCGGGCGCCGGCCGGTCCAAACTCTAGTGCGCATGGCCGGGCTGATGCTCGGTCCCGGTTCTCGTTGCCGGCTGCTCCTCGTCACCCAGAGGCTCCAGGACCACGATCGCCGCCGCGCCAACCTCCGCGATGTCGATCTCGCCGTTCTCGAAGATCTCCAGCTCCTCCGGTTCCCGGCCAGGCGCATGCAGCGTTGCCTGGCGGGTGTGCAACAGCGGGCGGATCGTGACGTTCTCCACCGGATAGTCGGAGTAGTTCACCAAGTGCAGGATCGTTGTCCTGGAACCGGGCGGCGACACCAGCTCCGACCGCATGCTGGCTACGTTGAACAGGCGTATCCCGAGGTTCTCGCGCCCGATCGTCATATTGACGCCGTGCCAGATGTCGTCAAGCTTCTCGACGTCCTCATCGTCCACCGTCACCTGGTCCGGCCGCTGCTCCGGGAACGTCCAGCCGGGCGGCGCCGAAAGCAGCATGCCGCCGTCGCGGGCGAATTGCCGCAGCGCCGCGGTTTGGGCCGCCGACAACGCTGGGGGATCGACGTTCACGGCGATGCGCGCGCCCCTCATCGAGACGCCGTCGAGATTCCGGGGCGCCACCGTCCGGAGCGGTATGTGCCTGGCGGTGATCATGTCGAGGATTCCGTTCGACAGCAGGCCGCCGGCTCCGGCTCCAACGACAATCGCCAACTGGCCGCAAGGAGGCGCCAGCGTCCACTCCCGGTGCTCTTCCCAGAACCGGAGTTGCCCGCCAATCTCCTTCCACGCCGCAAGCGCCTTCGCTTCCCGTTCGAAAAGGCGTTCTTCCAGGTCCGCGTCGAGCGCAACAATCCACCGGGCCCCTACCATCCCCGCGTCCCCGATGGCCTGGGAATACCGCGTTGGCGGGATAACCTGGCCTTCGGGCGGCCGGCTGCCAATCCAGAGGGCCGCCCCGCTCACGGCGCGAATGAAACGGGCGAACCCGGTGTTGGTGTCAATCCAGGGCGCCCCGGTCGGCGCCGCCTTGGCCGACCCGTCATCCATGGTGTGAATTCCCGCCCACACGCCCTGATAGGTCCCGATCACCGGCGCCTTGCTCCCGAGGTCCAAATAGCCGCGGGGCGGGAGTTCGACAACTTTGAGCCCAGCCTCCTCGGCGGCCGTGCGCAGCGGGCCGGCGCCCGCCTCCCCGAAGTTGCCCTCGAATACAACCCCCGCGAACCCTAGATCCCCCGCTTTGACGACTTCCCGCGCCGCCCCGGAGCCCGGCCGGATAACGCCGAGAGCGGCAACGTTCCGCTTGGCGGCGCTGCCCACTAGCTCCTTTGACCACGAGTCCCGCTCCAGGAGAAGGCAGTTGACTGGCGTGTCCGCCAAGAGAGCCAGCAACTCAGGGTCAGCCGAATTCCAGCGCGCGGGAACCCAGTCCGCCATGGCGGCAATCAGCAGGAACGCAAGCAGCATACATACAATCTACGCAATGTTCGCGCCGGCCGGCTACGCGCTACGATAGTCCGTTGTGGGCACCGAAAGCGCTTCACGAATCGCAATCGCCGGAGCCGGTAGACTCGGGCAGGCCATGGGACGGCTGCTGACCGAAGCTGGATTTCCAGTCGTTGCCGTCGCCAGCCGCACCCCGAAACGAGCCCAACGCGGCGCCGAGTTCGCCGGTCCCGGAGTGCAACCAGCGGACTTCGCGGATCTCCCCGGCCTCGCCCGGCGGATTCTGATCACCGTGGCCGACGATGCGATCCCGCAAGTCGCCGGGACGCTCGCGGCCGCCGGCATGGAATCCGGAGTCGTTCTGCATACCTGCGGTGCGCTGGGTCCGGAGGCCCTCTCCCCGCTTGAACGGCAAGGCGTAGCCTGCGGCGCGCTCCATCCCTTGCAGACGATTCCGTCTCCCGAACGCGGCGTCACAGCGCTCCGCTCCATCGCGTGGGGAATCACCGTGACAGGGGAAGCCGCGCGCTGGGCCGAAGAGATCGTAGCCGCCCTCGACGGCCGCCCGTTGAGGGTGTCCGCTGAGAATCGCGCTCTCTACCACGCGGCGGGCGTCACCGCCTGCAACTACGTCATCGGCCTGATGGACGCGGCCGCCGCTCTGATGGGTTCCACGGGGGCCGGCCCCGCCGAAGCTCTCGAAGCGTTGCGCCCAATCGTCGAGTCGAGTCTTCGCAACAGCTTCGAACTGGGACCGGCCGCAGCGCTTACCGGGCCAATCTCGCGAGGGGATTGCGACACGGTCTCGCGCCATCTCGAGGCCCTCCGCGGCCAGCCGGAGACCATCCGTGAACTCTACCGCGCCGCCGGCCTGCACACGGCGGCCCTCGCCCGCCGGAGCGGCCTGAACGAGGCAAAGGCCCGGCAACTGGAGCAGTTGCTGCGCGACAATAGGGATAACCATGCCTGAACTGACGCGGCGTCTCCGCGTTCCCGACATCAAGGAGAAGAAGCAGCGGGGCGAGAAGATCGCCATGCTGACGGCCTACGACGCCACGATGGCGCGGCTTCTCGAGCGCGCCGGGATTGAAATCATGCTCGTCGGCGATTCCCTC
>Ga0180436_10003165_pt1 | contig 15221 bp, 17 predicted proteins | sample SS_ome_2_FD_132434 | JGI IMG/M metagenome (GOLD analysis project Ga0180436, IMG submission 132434) | Hypersaline lake sediment archaeal communities from the Salton Sea, California, USA - SS_3_S_2 metaG | ecosystem: Environmental > Aquatic > Non-marine Saline and Alkaline > Hypersaline >...
TAACGACTCGGCCGGCAACGCCATAGACTTCCTCGTCGAAGTCCAGGGCATGTCGTTTTCCCAGGCCATGCATCTGCTTGCCGCTTACCACAGGTGACGCGGTTGGTCTCCTTTGTCACGTAACCGACTGCGTCGTAATGACAGCCCGATCTTATGACCACTATGGAAAAAAACATCGGCGTCAATGCGAATCCTCCCGCGGCCGTCGTAAATTTCGCGTGCCAATATGACCGAAACGGGGGGGAAACATGGTCGAGGGGTATTCTGCCCGACCCATTCGGTCGTATCTGCCGGCAAGGTATACGACGAAGACGGGCGTGCCACGTCGTAATCTATGATGAAGACGGGAACATTCGTACGGGAAAAGCGCGGAAATCAGGGGCAATTCATACAGGAAGAACTTGGGAACGGCCTACGGTGTAAAAATGATCGGTAACACCCAGGCCGAGTGGGTAGACGGATTCGATGAGCCAAGTATCAACAGTAGCCGGATCGCAGATGGTTGCATTGGATTCGACAAGTGATGAAGTAAAGTCGTGGGTGAGGTTGGGAAGTGGGGTGCGCGTGGCTTTGGCTCGTTGGCCAAATAGGAAAATGGAAGCGGCCAGGAATAGCGATACGGAACGGCGTAATCTCATGTTCAGAACGCTATCACGTCGCGCAGTCATACTCAAGCAGACTGGCGCGGTTCATGCCCACGCCGATCGTATCTGGCGGCGAGGTCTACGACGCCAGTGGGAACACTTGTACAGGAGAAGCGCGAAAACCAGGGGCAATTGAGTCAGCTTTGATTTGGAAACCGCCAACGCTGTCAATTTGGCCGGTAACAGGAAGATGCATTGGACTCAAGAGGTTGGTATGGGTAATGCGCCCTCCAATACCGTGCCGGTTCTAGAACCAGAGGCGTGTCGTGTCTTCGGGTAGATCCCTCACTCCAAGCTGATCGCTAAGTCTCCGAATCCCATGGTGTGAATATGGCTCCAGCTTGGCATGCCGAAAGCTACCGTATCGAGCCTTGGATCCGATGTATGTGACATCTACTCGGTCAGTCCTTCGTCTGTTCTCATTATCCAATCGTCAATCCGAGCAACTCAAGCGGTGTCCGACGGCTCCGACCAATATTGAACCGCTCTCCGGAACCGCTCTCGAGATGTGTGGAGATCAACAAGCTCAAGCCCGTCGATTTCAATCTGTCGAGACAGCTTCTTTTCAAAAACGCCTGTTCCATTAACCCTCAACTGCGATGCCAATTCGAGAAGCCCTGCGTACTCCGCAATGGAATCGTCCTCCACAACCATAGAGAGTCGTCGGCTGACCAACGATCTGGCCGCCCCAAAGTTGAGCGATGCGCAGACCATCAGGATCTGGCGCCTGATAAAGAAGAACTTGGGATCGAAATATTCGGCAAGTACCTCTTTCAGAAACGGCAGTTCTCGCCTGATCAGTAGACAGTGGAGGCCAACAATCCTGATTCGCCAGTCCACTCCTTTCAAGAGATCTTGTATACCATTAGAACCGATTCGGGCAACCAGAGCTGAGAGCGGAGCGACGAGCTCCTGCCGAGAAAGCTCCAAGTAATTCTCACGGTGTAACCAAAGGTACAACTCTGTCCCTCGGATGATTATTCCATCGCTACTCGACACGGCGGACATTGTACAGAACTCCTCTTAGTAACACTTCCATTTCGGTCGGCTTAAAATGCGGGTCTGGATGAGGTCGGATGATGCGGTTGGCGACATCCAACTCGTCGACCTCCAGCAGGACATCGCCGTAGCGTCGTGCCACTTCCTTGCTGCGGCTCCACGATGTTACATCGGCGACGACATTTGGATCGGCGTGAACATGCCGCCAATATGCATCCATTCCATAGTCACTGCCTCTCGGCTTAACTGTACCTTGCAAGGCCAGCTTCCCTCTCTTCGTATGGCTAGGTACTCCACGATACAGCTTGCCATATTCTGCGACATCACCGACATCACCCAGATGCCGTAGCTTCCTAAGCCCGCCAGGAATGACCGGCGCGAGCATGAAGATGTCCGACCAATGGACATTGCCTTCTTTTGCATCGCGGAAAAACAGTGCCCAGTCGGCTGGTTCGTTGATCATGCGAAGGCCGATTTCTCCCCATATACCGCCCGGGTTGCTGAATTCGCCTCGATCTTGCTGATACCCGCAGACTCCTTGAGAACTGAGATTGTGGTCGATGTAATCTTGGATAATCTGGTTCTGTGCGAACTCTTCCAGACTAGAGATATCCGCCGGATCCATAACCGAACCAGAAGTCGGGCGATTCCAAAAATCGGACGCCTTCAATGCAAGGGCGTCATACAGTACCTGCCCGCCACCGAACTCGGGTTTGAGGATCGCATGCACGCCAGCATCATCGAGATCGTATTCCAGATCACCAATATGGATGCGACGAACATTTTGGTTGAACGGCCCCCACCGGTTGCGCTGAACATGCCAGTAAACCTCGCCGTCCTTGCCGATGGAGACATAATCCAACCCGAGGGGGGATTGGACTACGCAAAGTGCGCGGGTATGCGTTTCTGGAGCTATAAGGACGACCAGGTCGAGATGAGAGCCGTTGTCTGTGCGGCCGAGTGGGTAGACGGATTCGATGAGCCACAGGTTTGCCGGGACCGATTCGTCTGTGGTTGGATGGAACTCTATGAGAGATGAAGTTAAGTCGTTGGTGAGGTTGGGAAGCGGAGTGCGCGTGGCGTTGGCGGGCTGACCGAATAGGCCGAAAGCGGCTAGGAACAGTGATGCGAAACGGCGTGACCTCATGTTTAGAAACCTATCACGACGTGCAGGCAGACTCAAGAAGACTGGCACCCTTCATGCTATCGGGAGCGAGAGGCTAGCGCAGATTAATGGAGACGAAGTAAAGAAGGGGCCTCGACGGTCTCGTAAGATCAAGCACGTACACCCGACTATGCACGCCTTGCTCGCTGTACGCGTAGAGGAGGTCGTTCGTGTACACTGGTATGAACCTCTCCGGTATCGTCCGGTCAGTACCCATCATGATTGTTGACTTCCAGATAGAGACTGGCACCGGACCGGTGAGCCATTCCCGGGACTGATCCTCTGCCCTAATGGCTTTTGCCTCATCGGCAGTTATGGGAACAACCGCGCGATAGATCCCGTATTTCTCTGACAGATCGAAATCCAGATCCTGTTTCGATTCCGCAGAAAGCGAATCAATGCCCGAAAGCTGCGCAAACAAAGCGTCGGTCTCACTCCGCGAGAAGTGGGTGCATGCACCGAGGAAACAGAAGCTAAACAACACACATCCAGCTGCTGCAGGGATTCTCAGTGAGACCATGAGAAGTCCTCCTCGCCCAGCGTACTGATCATCTTGTATTCCTTGCCGAAACCTGCTTCCTGCAAGCTCTTCCACACTCTGTCAGAGAAGTGCACCTTCTTGACCACGAGACGCCCGTTCTTGATCACCGGCAGACCGTTATCGATCTTTGGAATCGGGAGTTCTATCCCCTGGTGTGCCTCGGTCCAATCGTATCTGTCGTACCATGTCCACGCGATTTTGCCAGAGAAGCCGAGCCTGCCTCCTGAGAGCATCTTCGCAACAAAATCGCCGTGCCCAACAACAGCACTCTTGTTGTGGGCAGCGAAGTAGGGCGTTTCGGTGTACATGGAGGGTACTGTTACCCTGTGCCACTCTGTGACAGGAACTTTGACTTCAGTCGTCGCTCCCCGCAACCGCTGCGCGGCCCACTCATGAATATGCTTGTTCCCCAGCACAATCTGATCTCGTTCGTGCTCCCCTCGGAATCTCTCTCTGTTGTATTCCTTGCCCCTTTGGATCGCTTTGGACTGATTCAGCCAGGCCGGATCGATGGTGACCGTATCCTGCGCCTCGGTTAGGCCCTCGCGCTTCTCAACGTCAAGGAAGTACTGGAGGTTGATTGCTGCCTGCGCGTAGCGATCCAGTTCTTCCAGTTGCAGTGACGCTCGCTTGAGAGACGCGAACATCTGACGCATCAACGCCATAGTCTGCGGGTCGATCGGTATCTCAAGAATCGTCTCTCGCAGGCTCTTCAGTACTTCGATGTCCTCATATCCTGAATACTGGGATTTGAGTTCTTCCCATTTCAATGGATCCAACCCGAGAGGGGATTGGACTATGCAAATTGCGCGGGTATGCGTCTCTGGGGCTACAAGGACCACGAGGTCGAGATGCGAACCGTCGTCTGCCAGGCCGAGTGAGTAGACGGATTCGATTAGCCAGGTGTCGGAAGGGGCCGGTTCGGCCACGGCGACGAGAGGTCCGGAGAGTGCGGTGGGCGTCGTGTCGATGGGTGTTCGGATGGCGTACGCCGAAAGCGTCGCCAGGGCTGCGAAAGCGGCTATCCACCAGAGGCGGATCAACGTCCGGCTGAAAAGAGAAGCTATCCACCGTCCGACGTTCATGAGGCAAGGATAAGCGGGTCGACTCCGTCGGCTAGGCTCTTCACGATCTCTATGGCTCGGTCGTGGTTCATGTCACTGCGTCAGACATGTGACGTAAACTCTTCATCATAGGCACTCTGAAATTGAACGATAAGATCCAGCATTGCTCCTGATGTCACTCCTTCATGATCGAGTGATCGTGGGAGGTTGAAGTCGGATGGGGTGTCTTTCGTAATTGTTCCCTGCGCGATGCCTATCTGGATTTCGGTCAGGCGTTCCCGGCACTTGGACCACAGGTCTTCATCCCATCCACATTGGCGTTCGTTATCCGGCAAGGCTGACTTGAGTTCCAAGATAATCCGACTAAGTAGTTGTACCACTTTATCATTGGCCATAGGGAACCCCCTTTGAAAAGACAAATTCTGCCGGATTGATCACGCTCTGCCCAATGCCAGGAGGCTGTGCTCCCTTGATAGCTCCTTCCATCACAAAAGGATTGCCTTTGGGAACAACTGTTTGGCGGAGCGTGGCTGGATTCAACTTTGGATCCAGATGCAGGCCTTTAACAGCATCTCCAGGATGGGCAAACTGCTGTTTCGTGAGAAAGCTGCCACGACTCCCTGCTCGCCCCGTGTATCGAAGGAATATTTCACCAGATGCTGCACGCCTGACAGCAATCTCTCCCTTGAAGGAACGAACGAAGCTCCGCGCTTGTTCGGGAGACATGCCTCGTTTGACAAGTAATCGAACCGCACTCTTCCGAGGTAATTTGGCAGCGGAGAGATTCTTGCCGGTTCCAGCAGGCTTTGTACCTCGTCCTGTCCACCCTCGCCCCGTTGCTTTCGATGCTCCACTGGCAAGAGCCGCTGCGGCCGTTGCGCTACCCGCGCCGCGACTCAGACGGTAGTCAAGCTCCTCTAGGGTAATGTCGCCTTCAACATAGTATCCAAGACTCTCACCGAGATTCTGCGCGAGGGGCGCAATACCAACTGTTCCCACAGTGACGGCGAGTTGCCCGTAGCCCTTGCCGACAGCCGCGAGGCCGCTCTCGCCTTCGAGTCTCCTCGCACGCGTGCCGCTCGCCAGTATGCTGCTGAACTCAACGTCCTCCAATGCAATATCGGTTTCAGACACGACATTGTGGACACCAATTGCAATGCCGACACCTACATCAGCAACGGCTTCGAAGGGCTCCGTAACGACATCCCACACGCCTTGACCGAATCCGGTCCAAGAGAACAACCCGAGGGGGGATTGGACTATGCAAAGTGCGCGGGTATGCGTCTCAGGAGCTACAAGGACGGCCAGGTCGAGATGCGAGCCGTCATCTGTGCGGCCGAGTGGGTGGATGGATTCGATGAGCCAAGTGCCGGCAGCAGGCAGATCGTAGACGGTTGCATGGGATTCAGTAAGGTCGGGAAGTGATGTGCGCGTGGCGTTGGCGCGCTGGACGAATAAGCAAAGGGAGGAAGCCAGGAATAGCGATGCCACGCGCCTCAGTTTCATGGTCGGAAGATATCAGGAGAAGCGTTTGTCAGCAAGGAAAGAGCGCGGGGGCTAGCGTCGTACCGAAGTCGCAGCGTTGCGGGTTCGAGGAACTGCGACCGGTCTTATATCACGCCACAACTTGGCCATGGGGCTGTCGGATGAATCCAATTGCCTGTCCGTGTCGGCCATCCGTTGGGCTTCGGTCATCCCCCCCCTCCGGGCCTGCAACTTCTCTTGAATGTCGTTCTTCATTTGAACGCAGTCAAAGTGTTTGGGTGTCTTCATCTACACAACCTCTCGCGGCGTTCGGACTTCGATCGGCAGATAGCCTTCTCGAAGATTCACCGCATTGAATCCTCTGATCTTGTCAAAATGCACGATATGTTTGAAGTTCCAACTCACAATCATGTCTGCACGAGCTACCGTCGCCAGCGCGACGTGATGAGCATCGTCCCGGCGTTTGGGGCCGACCACTCCGGCGGCCAGATACGCATCGCGCAGTTGGGCCGCCTCATCCGAGAAAGCGACCGGCTCCAGAGCCTCTCTGGGCAGATCCGTCAACACGGTCTGAACATCCTGGGGTGCCAGGTCGACCTCAGCGGCAAGAAGCGTTGAGACCAGCAATCGGATTTCTCCGTTTCGGGCCATACGCATCAGCGCACGGCTCTCTTCCTGGAATTCCTCATCACGACAGCCCCCCACAACCGAGGTGTCAACATATATGCGAAGCCGATGCACGTTCTTCATTTAACAGATTCCGCTCCTCAATGTAAGCTTCTTCTTCAGCTCTCGTCCTTCTCCCTGGGATGGCACTTGGCGTGGGTTTTACGCAGGTCGGTGATGTCGAGGCGGGCGTAGCGGTTGAGGGTCTCGAAGGACTTGTGTCCGAGCAATTGCTTCACGTGGTATAGGTTGGCATTGCTCTTGATCATCTCGGAGGTGCAACTTCTCCGCAATGTGTGCGGGGTGATGCGGATCTCCAGGCCGAGTTGCCGGCCGTAGTGCCGGATGCGATCACGCAAGGTATGCTGGGAGAGCCGGGCGCCGTGCTGGTTGACAAACACCGCATCACACTCACCCCCCTGCAGTGCGAAAGGCCGAACGCCGCGAATGTACGAGGTCAGCCACTTGAGGGCAGTCTTCCCGATCGGAACGTAGCGTTCCTTCCTGCCCTTGCCAACCACGCGGGCCACGCCGCGCTCCAGGTCCACGTCCGTCAATGCCAGACCTTCCAGTTCACCGATACGCATGCCGGACGAATAGAGCAACTCAATGGCGGCGCGGTCGCGGACACCGATTGGTCCGCTTGTGTCGATTCCGCGCACGAGCTGCTTGACTTGGGCGTGCGTCAGCACGCTCGTCGGAAGCAGATCCGGGACTTTGACATACTGCAGGTGTCTTGCCAGAGGACGCCGCAGCAGACCGTAATCGTCAAGCATCTCCAGGAAGCGGCGCACGCCTTTTACCACCGAGTTGATGCTGCGGGGCTTCATGGGCAGGCCGGCCCCGGTAAGCCGGGCGCTCAGGTGCGCCTGGAAGGCGTAAACATGATCGGGCGTGAGGGCCTCGGGTGTACGAATGCGCGCCTCGTTTTCAAGATACTCGAGAAATATCCGTAACGCCGTCTTGATTCTGGCGATTGTATGGGGGCTGGACCTGAGACCGCGATACCGCTCGTACAAGTCTTCAATCAGTTCTGCGATCGTCTTGTCTTTATCCATGATGCGCCCTGGCCCTCATGCGCCGTACTCGGCCTCACTGGCCTGGTTTTGTTTTCGCGTGGGCGGCTTTCAGATCCGTGATGTTGGTGCGCAGGTAGTGGCTCAGCGAGCGAAGCCCGGAGTGCCCCAGCATCTGGGCGACCACAACCGGGTGCGCGCCGCCGCGCAGCATGTGCGTAGCACATGTTCTGCGAATCGTGTGGATATCGATCGACTTCTCTTTGCCGAAGGCGGACTTGCCGTGGAGACTGATGACCCCGGAGATGCCTTGGGCACTAAGGGGTCGGCGGAAGCGATCGAGCCAAAGCGCATCCGGTGCGGGACTGAACCTGGGGCTGAACTTGGGCCGTGCCTCTCTGAGATAGAGACGGACGTACTTGATGGCGAGTTTTCCCAATGGAAGCAGGCGCTGTTTGCGTCCCTTGCCGGTAACCTTGACCGATGCATCCTCGAGGTGGACATCGAAGACGGTCAGTCCAACAGACTCCCCTCGCCGCATGCCGGTCGAATAGAGCACTTCAAGGATGGCGCGATCGCGCAGGCCTCGGGGATGCGTGGGGTCCGGCTGTGCGAGCAGATGCCGGATCTCCTTCTCGGTGAGAACAGTGCCCATGACGAGGGGCGCCTTCGTGATCTTGAGGCGCCGAGCCGGGTTCTCGAACAGATGTCCGCGCTCCTCAAGAAACCGGAAGAACAGCGAGGCGGCGCGCAGTGCGCTCTCGATAGAGGAGTCGCCATAGCCGTGGTCTATGAGAGCGAAACGGTAGGCTTCGAGCGTCTCAAGATCCACTTCTGCCGGAGACTTGATGTCGCGGGATTCCAGGTAAACCAGGAGTTTGCGCATATCGTCTTCGCGCTTCTTGATGCTCTGCGGGCTGAATCGCCTTGCTTTGAGATCTTCCAGAAATTCTTTGACCGGCCCGCACAGGGCCTCATTCGTCGAACGGCCGCGGCTGAAGGGAATGGCCGCGTCCGGCGGATCTCGTCTGAACATCACTGATCCTTTCTCTATATACCGCTACGACCTCGCCCACAAACACGACGATATCTCTCTTTCCCACCCGAAGGGCACAGGTGCGGCGTTATCTTCCTTCTTGGCAGGCAGTTGCGTTGATTCCTGTACCGGAAAGGAAGTGGAAAGCAGGTGAAAAGGTACTGGAAAGGTGGTGAAACGGCTTTTCCTGTGCTGCTGTCCGGCAGTCTCATTCCAGTTCCTCCGGATCCGTAAGACCAAGCATGAAGCGTTCTCCGTTCCTGCCCTGGCCTTCGTATACCAAGCGGTAGCGGCACAGCTTGCCGTTAGCCGGGCCGGTCGTGTACCTTCCCCCCGTAGTTGAGGGGGGGGACACTAGGAGATCGAGTTCCGACCGCGAAGCGGGAGGAACGAAGTTGGGGTTGCAGCGCCACGCTGGTGGCTTTCCCTGCTTGCAGGGTTAGGGTTTTCTCTATGTCGGCTCGACGGCCCGGATGCCTTGCCGTTCGAGTCGGGATGATTCGTTGCACAGGCGGGTACGCTTGGGGCCCGGTTTCTCGTGCAGGAGCTGACGCTCGATTTCGATATGCCGGGTGCGCAGCTCTGTAAACGGTGGGCTGTGGTAGTGCTGCTCTGCCCAGGCGGTGGCGTCGTCATTCCACAGGGCGAAGATCTCCGCCGATATCCAGTCGAGGTATTCGGGTTCGGCCAGGTTGCTGCCGTGCCAGATGTCGTATGCCTTTAGCTGCTCACCCCACAACGCGGGGATGAGGTAGAGGTTCATCAGCATGGTCATGCTGAGGCGTTGCCGGGCGGCGGCGAGGTCGCCGTTACGGTAGAGGGCAAGCGTCCAGCACAGGCTTTGCTCGGGGTCGCCGATGTCGTCGGGAAAGGTCGTCTGGAACCAGTCGAGGGATTGCAGACAGCCGGGCACGTCGTCGGCTAAAAGGTAGAGCGGCGCAAGCATGTAGCGCTTGCCGTAGCCGTCGCTGATGAAGCCGGTTGCGGTTTGCTCCTGGGCAAGGGCGTGTTCGTAGCGGCGGATGCGCTCGCGGATCTTCTTCGGGGCTGTGGGGTATTTCTCCATCGGTTGTATCGAGGAATGCGACCCTACGGACTGAAGATGCTAGTTGTCGCCACCCGGATCGTCGCAAGATCTGCCCGCATCGAGTCGATGTGCGACGCTTTGGATCTTCTCTTCGATGGTCTGGTCACGGTCAACCCGGGTGGTGAGTTTGAGTGTCGTCATAATGCGAGCTGCACCCATGCCGTGCACCAGTTCATGACAGGCGGCAATGGCGGAGACCACTTCATCGACCTCACCTTCGACATTCGTTCCCAGGGCGTGGACATGGGTTCTCAGGCCTCGTTCCTTCAACAGATCGACGCATGCCGCAACATACGGCGAGAGGGATACATCACCGCCCACAACTACAAGATTCAGATCTGCGATTGCTTTCATAGTGCATCTGTGGCCCAGGTTACCAACGGAACTCCCTGCCTGCTGCCAAGACCGACGCCAAGACCCGAAGGTGCCCAACGCCTGATAGGATCACAACGAGGAACAGCAAAACAAAGAGATTGATCGGAAGCAAGAAGGCTTCAGTCTTCGCGGTCTGAGTCGGCGACGCGTTCGGCTGTGCGACCGAAGCGGCTGGTTGAGGAGCGACAGCCTGAACGTTTGTCGTTGCTGGGAGAGCAGCCGCAGCGGGCGCGGCTGTCGCGGATGGTGTAACCAGTTGTTCAACGATCAGAACACCAACTGCGAACACGACAGTAACGGCGACGATCGCCATTGCTCCAGTCCCCAACATGCCGCAGACTTCGTCCACCTTCTTGCAGGCCTTTGAGAAGGAGAGACGCACCCGGAGGCAGCACGAGGATTTACCGAAATTCTGGCTACGAAGATCTTGTTCTTCTTTGGTCTCGACCTCCGTCCACTTGCCACCAAGCCGAAGCACGCCGATGGCACCGAAGAGTGCGAGAACAACGTTGATGAGTGACAGAGCAAGAGTCATGACTGTTTCCGCCCTTTCGTGAAGATCGGCTCAAAAACCGCGCCGACGATGTAGGCCACGAGCCCGGCACCGGCGGAGATGGCTGGCGTCGCATAGAGAAGATCATAGTTCCGGGTAACGTTGACGCCCTGGCCGATCTGGATGGTGAGCGGCACAGTGAACGCTCCGACAGCAATGAAGCCGAGCACTGCGGCCGCGATCGTCGCGACTCCTGAGATTCTGCCCTTTAGCAGACCGAGCAAGACCGGAGGGAGAAGACAGAGCGGCAAGGAGTAGGACATGTAGTTCATGGCGAGTACGTTCGATTTCGCCACATAGACAACATAGGAGAAGCCGGCGGCACAGAGAACCGGAAGGCACAACAGGAACATGCGCACCGTGGTAAGGCGGCGACGCTCATTGACACTCTCAACCTTGTAATCGGATGAGGCATGCACGATGTCGGCAAAGACACTGTGCGTAACGACCATCAGGAAGGTGTCAACACTGGACAGGATCGCAGCAACTAAAGCAACGAAGACGAAGGAAAGCACCCACACACCGACGCCGGAGTTCTGAAGAAGAAGTTGTAGAAAGAGGTCGCCCGGCTTCGGCACGTACGGGGTTCCGGCGAGTGCCTTGACGTAAATGCCACAGGCAACGGCAACAGCCGTGAACGGGATCAGCATCACGAGCGACAGCCAGATAGGCTTTCCGGTTGACTTGGCCTTCCCCGCGGCTGCGCACCGTACCCACATGTCCATTGCGACCAAGAACCAAAACGCCCAGGAGAACAAGCTGAAGACAACGAAAGACCAACTCTTCGGCAGGAGCATAAGCTCTTTGAACGAGGTCTGCGGGAGAACGGGGAGCGCCTTGGGCAAGACGATGAAGCCAAGGGCAATGATGCCAGGAATGAAGAGTGCAACCTGGATCATGTCGGAGCGGCGAACCGCTTCAAAACCGTTGGCGGCCAGGTAGACGGCCAGGATCAAAGACATCAGGCACGGGACAACGACCTTCAACCAGTCGGGCACAACCGCGTGTGCGCCACCGTTGGCACGGAGAACGGCAAAGATCACTTCGGAGCCAACGACCAGCTCCATGCTGAGAGTGAGCAGGAAGGACACGATGGTAATCACGGCGGCGGCCCGCCTGACGGTGACCGCAAAGCGCGAGCTCTTGTTACCAAGGAACTCGTTGAGCGTAACGAGATTCCCGAACTCGGGATAGAGTCGCCGCGCGAACAGCGCGAAGACGGCCAAGCCGACGACCCAGAAGATTGACGACCAGATGAATGCTCCCCAGCCAAGATAGAAGCCAAGCATGGTGTAGAGGAAGAAGCCGTTGGCAACGGCCGTATTGGAAGCGACCATCGTGCCCCAAAACCCACGGTGTTCGAGTTTGCCGTCGATCAGGAAGAACTGACGCAGGGTCTTGACCTTGTTCCATCCTCGGGTGCTCCAGACAACGTAAACCGCGCAAGAAAGCGCGATCAGGATAAGGATAATGTACATTCTATTCTCTCCTGGTTAGGGCTAGACGTCGAGGCCGTCATAATACCCCTCTCGATACACTGAGACAGCCTGTGGCCGAGAGCCGTTCTCGGAGTAGACACCGATACCAAGAGATCGAATATCCAACCCCGTTTTATCGCGAGACACCGAATGCCCCCGGGCGGTCATTGCTCGCTCGATTTCTACCAGAGAAAGATCCAGCAGGCGCAGACCTTCCAAAGTAGGCGATGCAGGCGGAAAGAGTTCGATGTACTCAAGGGCATTGTTCTCGTCGTAATGCAGGTGAAGACCAAGCGCATCATATGCGTCGACTTCTTCGTCACACGCGTCGAATGCTTGTTCCGCACGGGTAAACGTGTCATGCGCATCCATGAACCCTTGGCGAACAACAGGACGCAACATCCCGAAGTGGAGAGAACCGAGGCCGGTATAGGGTTGGATGGTTGTCAGATCCATGTGTTAGTCCAACGTGTCGATCATCTGAAGAATGGCATCGTCATACTTGTTGCCGAAGAGATTCTGGATATCGTCAATGTCCATGATAATGGCATCATCAAAGAGCCCCTGTTCGATCAACCGTTGCTGTTGAGCACGGAATCGCATCGCCTTCCTTGAACGGCCAAAGCTTGCCGTTCGAGCATGGTCGGCGGTCTCCATCCAGATTGCTGGCCCACGATTGTAGGGCAGCGAACTCACAGACGCGGCGGGCATATGATGAACTTGACCGCCAATTGTCGCTCGACGAACATTGAAGAACCGTCCACCCGCCGGAACATCATCAGCCAGGCGAAGAAGATCACCTGTGGTATCAAGTGCATTTCCGGTGCGCTTGGCTAGCTTCGTTGCCGTTGCATACTGTCCAGCGGCAGGGATGCATGCACCCAAGCCCAGAACGAAATCACCCCACTTGCCTCGTAAACCGTAGAGCACCGTATTTGGGACATCCGCAATAATGCCGTACGCGGGAGTCATGCCCGCTACGTCTAATCCGGTCTGAATCTGGTCAAGACGCCGCGTGCGCTTGTTGCTGAACATCCCGCGATCCTCTTGCAGAACAGCATAGCCGTAGTCGCGCACGTAGTGCTGCAAGTAGTCCTCCACTATGCCGCTCTGCACGTCACCTTGCATTGAGGAGATGTCGCTAGGATCCATCACCGAGCCGGACACGGGGCGATCCCAGAACCGACTTGCGTACTTCTTTAGCGACTTGAGAGAGGCGGAACCGCCACCGAAGTTCTCATTGAAACTCACCTTTCCATCGGCAACCGTACCGATGAGGAACTGGTTCACGTCTGGATTGTAGAGATAGCTATCCTTCTCGACATTCCAGTAGACATTGCCGTCGCTGACAGAGACATAATCCAACCCGAGCGGGGATTGGACTACGCAAATTGCGCGGGTATGCGTTTCCGGGGCTACAAGGACGACCAGGTCGAGATGCGAGCCATCGTGTGATTGGCCGAGTGGCTGGACGGTTTCGATGATGTAGTCTGGTTCGGGTGCGTAAGCTTGTGAGGCGAAGGATTTGGAGAGATCAGGAAGTGGAGTATAGACGGCCTCGGCCTGTGGCGCGAGGCAGGCAAGCATGACTGCAAAAACAGATAAAAATCGTCTCATCCTCCGGGTTCCTTTACTGCCGAAGAACGCAGCAGGTAAACGGGTCAACTCCGTCGGCAAGGCTCTTTACGATCTCTATGGCTCGGTCGGCATCCATTACCTGAACTTCCCCAGCCATCCGAATTGTTCGACTTTGACGAGGATCCTCGCACAGATTATGGCGGCTCCGACGATGTAGCCTCCGCCGAGAAGCACGAAACAGACTCTACGGAGTTCTGGTAATGACTTGTCCTTCAGTCCCTTCCAAATGCCCAATGGAGCAAATGCAAGGGCCGAACAGATGACCATTCCAAAAAGGACTCCCCAGTATGGGAAGAAGATCACAGCCGCCGCTGCGAAGAAGAAAACGACGCCTGCTATGGTAAACGGCTTCTTGTCTTCTTCTCGCATGATTACTCCTGAAGCTTCTTCTTGATATCCCGATACAGAAGAAAACGACGCATGGCATCTTCACTGTTCCAGAGGGCTTGCTGCGCTTCCATCAGCTCCACTTTCGCGTCATGAAGTTCCATTGTCATATAGTAGCCTGCCCACGGAATCGCCATGTAGGGGGCTGCAGCGGACCCCATGAATGTGAGACCTGCTGTGCCTGCGCTGGCTCCGAATTCCATGCCTGCCCGATCAACATTCTCTCCTTCGGCAACAGCATCTGCGAGAGTGTATGCAGAAAGCAGGATATCAAGATAAACAAGTGCTTTGGTAGCCTTGTTGGCCTTCTGTGCAAAGCGGCCTGCGCCCTTGAACTTCGCCCATTGCACGGACTGACCTGCACGCGTTGTGGTGCCTACGTGCTGCTTGAAGGCCGTACGGAAGGTTCCCCAGTTGAAGGCAGCCATCTCTGCGCCACCAATCTTCATTGTGCGAGACAGGGAATGTGAAAACGCCGCACCGGTGTCGAGCAATGCTCCTACCTGTTGCATGGTCAGTGATGCATACTGAATCTGCTTAACCATGTCTGCCGGGACCTCGCCTCTTGGAAAACGAGCCCGCGCCTGTGCCATCAACATATCTTCGTAGGCTTTTGTCATGCGTGCCAGAAGCAATGCGCGTTGCGGATCTCTGTACTTGATATGCTGCCCAGGCTGAATCAGATCGAGATTCTGTCCAGGCATATTGCACTCGATGTTCTCAAGGAACTTCGTCGATGAAGGCGCGTCTCCTGCACCGCGCGCGCGCAGCTTCTTGTAGATCACCCATAGATTCTCGTCCTGCTCGACTTCCCACACGCCCGGTTCCACAACATCCAACCCGAGGGGGGATTGGACTATGCAAAGTGCGCGGGTATGCGTCTCCGGGGCTACAAAGACGACCAGGCCGACATGCGAACCGCCTTCCGTGAGGCCGAGAGGGTGGACAGATTCGAGGAGCCAGGTGTTATTTCCCCTTCTTGTACCGTAGTGCCGCCTGATCGGCAACTGAATATAGTCCGACAGTTTGGCGGCATGAATTCGGGAAGGATTGGTTGTGTTGGAGTGCCGTAGTGCCGTGCTCTGAA
>Ga0180436_10003167_pt1 | contig 15217 bp, 12 predicted proteins | sample SS_ome_2_FD_132434 | JGI IMG/M metagenome (GOLD analysis project Ga0180436, IMG submission 132434) | Hypersaline lake sediment archaeal communities from the Salton Sea, California, USA - SS_3_S_2 metaG | ecosystem: Environmental > Aquatic > Non-marine Saline and Alkaline > Hypersaline >...
ATTCTCGGCGTCGCTGGAGAGCACGGCGATCAATCCGCGAGCCCGTTCCACCCCCGCTTCGAGAAGGACTCGATCGGAGCTGGCGTCGTCGAGCAGGTAGAGGTACCCCGCGGTATCGAGAGACTCCCGCAGCTCCGGGTTTGATTCGACAACAACAAAGGGAACCCCTGCGTCCGCGAGGTCCGTCGCGATATGTCGTCCCATCCGACCGTACCCGCAGAGAATAACGTGATTCCGAATTCGACGTATGCTTCTGTTCATCTTTCCTCTCCGCGCCAGATATCGCTCAAGGGCAAATTGAATCGCGCGACCGGCGACAAACGCGAGGGAGGCGATTCCTCCGACGATGATCACCACGGTAATCGCTCGACCTGCCGGCGTCAGCGGGCGAACCTCCGCGAATCCGGTGGTTGTGATGGAGATGATCGTCATATACAGGGCGTCTCCGAAGGACCACCCTTCGACAACAACGTATCCGACGGTCCCAAGCGTGATGATGAGGATCAGAAACCCCAGAGCCGGCGTGAGGTGTTGTACGTTCCGGTCTCTCAAAGACCGACTGATTCGTTGCGTCGACGGTGTCCGATCTGCCATAGCACGTACGACGAGGATCGCCCGTTCGATCGTCCGAGGTCAAGCCGGAAGGTTTACCAGTACCAGTGCGGCGCCGGCGAGTACCACGGCGATTCGCTCCGATCGGGGCAGGCGCGTGCCAAAGAACAGACGGGCTCCCAGAACCGCCACCATCATGCTGCCGGCACTGTACGCCGGAAACACCGCCGCCGCCGGAAGGCTTCGCAGAGAGGCGATCAGAAAAAACGAGGAGAACAGGTTCGGCACGCCCACGACGACCCCCGCCAGGAGTTCCGCTCGAGACGGGCGAACACGACGCGCGACGATCGTCATCACGGTAAACGCCAGCGCCGCCGCAAAAAGGATCGCCAGAAAGACAGCTCTGCTCCCGTCGGGGACGGAGCGTTCAAAGAGTTTGTTGGCAAACTCCGCGAACCCCATGGAGAGAAGCAGCAGCGCGAGAAGCGGCCGTGGTCGGGCCACCGCCACGGCCATTGGGTGGGGCCGCGCCGCTACCCGCCGGGGCGCCACGGTGATACCCACCGCCGCAAGCGCCAGGACGATGCCCAGGTATTGCACCGACTGTGGAAACTCCCGCCACAGCGCCATCGACAGGATCGTGGGAACCAGAACGCCAAGTTTCCCGAACATCGCCGCCGTTCCCGGGCCGCGATCCCGCACCGCCCGCTGGTAGAGGATAAAACTTGCGAAGAATAGAAAGCCCGCCGGAATCGCGATCACAAACGTGGTCGGGTCCGGTAGAACCACCGAGTCCGTACCGACCAGGGTGAGCGCCACCACCACGGCGGTGGCGTAGTTTCCCGCGGTTACGACCAGCCGATTGAGTCCGCGCGACTCGGTAACGCGAAAAATAAGCGCCAGGGATCCGCTGCAGAGAATAGCAATTACAAGGTGAAGCACGCCGTATCCTACCGCGGAACGCTCTAATCGGTCGTCCCCCGATTTTTCTTGTCGCATGGTTAAATCGCGGCTACAATGGTCAGGATTAAAAAAGCTCCCGGGTAGGATCATGACTCAACGCGGTCGGATACGATTAATCTCCGTCTTCTCGCTTATTGCATTCACCCTGGGATTGGGGTTTACCGCGTATTCTCTCCGGCGGGCGGCGACGTTGCAGTCGTTGCAAGTCCGGATCGAGGTCCTCCTCCAAAGCGTGTACCGACTCACCACGGCGACGAACCATCTGCTCTACACCGCCACCAGTTTTGAGAACGCCTACGAGGATTGGCAGCTCGCGGTCGAGCGGGCAAACGGAGACATGGCCGCAGTCGTAACCCACCCGGGGATGGAAATTCTCGGAGAGGATCTCCGCGTGCCGGTTCAGCAGGCGGACCGCCTCTTCCTGTCGACCCTTGAGGGATATGATCTGGCGCGGGACCTGCTCGACGTGGTCCTCGTTCGATCGCTTCCGGATCTTCGCTGGTCCGATCTCGCCACCACGGCGCAGTTGGTGCGATCACTCCAGACCGCCCCGGATATCTCCGCGGTCGAAGCGAGTTCCTACGCGCTGGTATTGCAGGCGGAAGGGCAGATCTCCCAGTCAGGTGCACGCCTGCGACTCTTTGTCGGTAACGAGCTCGAAGGGCTGGGGGAGATCGTAGAGCAGAGTACGAGCGATACGATTCGGTCGACCCTCGTTGGCGGATCGATCGCCGTCGTTCTCCTCTTTACGTTGATGATTCTGGCCCTTCTGTCGAGTATCCGGTACCTGGCGACGGCGAACGATACGCTGGAAGAGAACGTTCGGGAACGAACACGAGCGATCCAGGGGCTTCTCGACTTCTCGGGCCAGGGATTTCTCTCGTTCGGACCCGATTTTCTTGTGCGACCGGAGGTATCCCGGGAGTGCGATGCCATATTTCGTCGATCCGTCGTAGGTGCCCGGGTGGACGAGCTATTGTACCGGGACGATCAGGAACGCGCCGATTTTACCGACGCGCTCAGTCTGGTGTTTGAGGAGGCCTCCAGTCCGGAGGTCGTCTTCGATCTGCTCGACCGGCGTATCGAGATCGATGGCCGAACGATCGAGGTTGATTTTCGGAGAATCGACGCCGGTTCGGTTATGTGTTCGCTCCGCGATATCACCGGGCAGTTACGATTGGAGTCCCGAATCGCCGCTCAACGCACGCGGCAGGAGATGGTCCTTCGGGTCGTGTCAAATCGGAGTTCGTTTTTTGCCCTGCTCGACGAGTGGGAACGGATCATCACCGTGCTGGGGCGGTATGTCGTCGACGGGGTCTACCGCGCCTCCGAGGATGAGAGCCGGTCAATCCTTCGGGATATTCACACGTTCAAGGCGAACGCGGCGTTTCTGCAGTTTACGAAGACGAGTGACGCCGCCCATCGCCTGGAGAGCGTCCTTACCGATTTTGATGTTCTCGGCGAGGCGGATCCGATTCCGAGGGCGATCGCCGAACTCAGCAATGCGTTTCGGGATGAGCGTGAATTTGTCTTCGATGCGCTCGGTACGGAGTGGATGTCTCGTCGCGATACCGTGACGGTGGACCGCGGAACGATCGACGGGATGCTCGAGCATGTTCGTCGGGAGCGGCCGGCGGATCGTACGCTCGTGGCGGAACTCGAGGGAATTCGAAAACGGCCCGTAGCGGAGTTGCTCTCGGCCTGGTCCGATACGGTAGAACACCTGGCGGGCGCCCGGGGAAAGCGGATTCGTGTTGCGATCGAAAAGGCGGAGGGCGCTCTCTCGCCGGAATCCTGGGACGCCGTGTCCCACGCGGCATTGCACCTGGTTCGAAATATGGTCGATCACGGGATCGAATTTCCTCGCGAACGCGAGCGATCGGGAAAGGATCCGATCGGTACGATCACGCTTTCGGCGGAACCGGTGGACGGATCGGAGCTTGCCATACGGATCGCCGATGACGGTGCGGGAATCAGAATCGATCGGGTAGAGGAACAGGCGCGAAAAGCGGGACTGCTGAACGGTGACGAAACGCCCAGACCGGAAGACCTGGTGCGGCTCATTTTTCAACCGGGGTTCTCCACCGCCGAGGTGGTAACCACCGTATCCGGTCGCGGTGTCGGCGCCGCGGCGGCACTGGAGCTGGTTAAAAGCGTCAACGGTCGTCTGAGCGTTCAGACGCGGCCCCGCCGCGGAACGACCTTTACCATAACGGTACCCGACAACACCGGAGGTTTGACACCATGAAAGCGGAGTACGCCAATATCTTTGTTCGCAGTGCGGTCCACGTGTTTCAGAAAGAACTCGGTATTTCCCTGACCCGCAACAGCCTCCACAAGAAAAATGCCCCGATTCCGAGTCTCCCCGTGGCGATCGTGCTGGGTATTACCGGATTTCTGCGGGGGCAGGTGGTCTACTCGATCGACACCGATTTTGCCCTGGATATCGCGCACGTGATGGTGCCCAACAAGTTACCGAGCGAGCTGAAGATGCTCATGAACAGCGCCGTCGGGGAGATCGCCAACATGGTCACCGGCCAGGCCAGTATCGCCCTCGCCGGAAGCGACAATATCATCAACCTGACGCCGCCGGCGGTTTTTTCCGGGCGGGATATGATGGTTGATTTTTTAACGATACCGACGGTTTGTCTCCAGATGCTTTCGCAGATGGGCGTACTGGAGATCAATATCGCGTTCAACGAGACGGGAGGTTCCTCGTGACAACGGGACTGATTGTAGACGACGCGGCAATTATGCGGATACGGCTTCGGGAAATTCTCGAGCCCGAGTACGATATCGTCGCGGAAGCGGGGGACGGGGAAGAAGCGCTCGAGAAGTACGCCGAGTTTACCCCGGACTTTGTAACCCTCGATATCACGATGCCTCGCACCAACGGTCTCGATGCCCTGCCGAGATTGCTCGAGCGTGATCCCAGCGCCCGGGTTATCATCGTCAGTGCGGTCGGTCAGAAACGGATCGTCATCAATGCGTTGAAGATGGGCGCGGTTGACTTTATCATCAAACCGTTCGAACGGGATCGCGTGCTTGTCGCGGTGGAACGGGTGGTCCAGGGCCGCATGGGCGACACCGTTCGAGAGTTCGCCTGATACGGAGGAAACACATGGCCTATCTCACCAACGCGGACCGGCTCAAGTGGGAGCCCCATCCCTCGGGAGCGCCGGGAATCTCCATGAAGAAGTTTCGTGGCAGCGCCGACGGTGCCGCCGAGAGCATCGCCCTCGTCCGGATCGCCGCGGGCGCGATCGTGGCGCCCCACGTCCACGAGGTATCCGACGACAACCTGTATATCCTCACCGGTCGAGCCACCATGCGCGTCGCCGGGGAGACCTTTCCGATCGCGCCGGGAGACCAGATCACCGTTCCCATGAACACGGAACACGAGATCTTTGACGTCACCGAGGAGTTGATGGTCTACGACGTCTTTGCGCCTCCCGCGTGGTAGAGAATCCGTGCTGTCTTCTCACCTCGGATCTGCACGGCGATCCGGGGAAATGGAGCGCCCTTTTTTCTGAACTGCGCCGGGATCCGCCGGGAATCGTACTGCTCGCGGGAGATCTGCTGCCGGCACCGGGCCGCGATCTCAACGCCCTCGGCATGGCGGCACCGGACTTTATCAACGGGTACCTGGTACCCGCGTTTGCCGCGCTTCGCCGTGATCTGGGAGAGCGCTATCCCCGGGTGCTTCTCATCCCGGGTAACGATGACCCGCGTTTTGATGAGGCCACGCTCATCGCCGCGGCGGGCTCCTCTCACCTCTGGACCTACCTGCACGATCATCGCGTTTCGATCGGCGATTACACCTTTTACGGGTACGCCTGTATTCCACCGAGCCCCTTTCTCAACAAGGACTGGGAGCGCTACGACGTGTCACGCTACGTGGACCCGGGGTGCGTCTCGCCGGAGGAGGGGCGACTCACGGTACCGCGCTCCGCTCGGGACCGCCGATACGGCACGATCGCGGGAGACCTTCAGCGACTCAGCGGTACCGACGATCTCTCCCGAGCGGTGTTTCTCTTTCACGCGCCACCGTACGATACGATTCTCGATACCGCGGACCTGGCGGGAAAGACCGTGGACCACGTACCGCTGGACCCCCACATCGGGAGCGTCGCGATCCGCCGGTTTATCGAGGCACGATCGCCCTGGTGCACCCTGCACGGCCATGTTCACGAGAGTTTTCGTCTGACCGGGCGCTATTCCCAGCGAATCGGAGAGACCTGGTGCATCTCCGCCGCCGCCGAGGGGACGGAGCTTGCGATCGTACGCTTCGATCTTGCCGATCCCGGTGGCGCCGGGAGAATCAGCGTCGATACCCGTTTGCCCCGGGATCGAGCGGCTCCGCGGGATCGGTGATCGCGTCGATCTTGATCGCAAAAGAGTTTCCCTCGGCGATATCGCGATCGGTGATGTAGTGCACATCCAGGAGGCCGCCGGTTCGGTATCCGGTGCGCAGGTAGTTGATCTCCCCCAGGGAGGCGCTCCACCCCTCCATCCAGAGCTGCAGCTCCCGCAGCCGATCTTCCTCCGCGTCGTGATGGACGATCAGGTCCAGATCGCTGGAGGGCCCGGCGGTACCGTTCTTGGTACTGCCCAGGATGTAGAGACCTTTGACGCCGAACCGTTCGCGATCGAGGGATGCGGCGATGCGCTCCGCCATCTCGTAGCGCCAGCGCCAGTGTTCGTCGGAGTGTACCGCCGTCACCACCTCCACCGTCGGCGCGGACACCGTCGTTTCGGCCTGCTCCCGGGGCGCGGCAAAAAACGCGACCGCCTGATCGATCTCGGCGTTCTGCAGGATTCGGAGCACCGCTCCCTCCCGTACTGCCGGAACGTCGATCACGCGGAGCACCTCCGCCAGGTCCGCAAACTCCGGCAGAAGTTCCTCCAGCGCGTTGGGCATGCGCGCCGGCAGTTTGTAGTTGAACACCGCGTCGTCATCGTCGGGGTAGACCGGGATGTACCGGATCGACGACTCCACCAGGTCCTGGAAGAAGTGCGTCCCAAAAGAGAGATCCGGCATATACTCGCCGCCGGCGACCGCTACCTCCACCAGCGCCGCGGAGTTGCTGATATCGGCGTAGGTCACGCTCACGCCCTGACGGATATCTCCTCGACTTCCCCATCGACCCGGGCCGATCAGGATAAAGCTGCGCTTCGGGAGGATCCGGTTGAGGCGTCCCACCGCGGTCGCCACGCGACGCATCCTCTCCGCCGACTCGAGGGCGCCGTACCGTCGCGGGTCCACCGAGACGATGTAGCGGATATCGGGGACGGAGCCGTTGGAGATGTGCCGCCGCGCCGAGAAAAGTGTTTCCGTCTCGGGAATGTTCTGCGGAATCGGGTCCGGGGCGGTCTCCTCGCTTCTGCTCTGGGGGCGGCACTGCAGGAGCCAGATCGACTCCCCGTCGTAGGCAAACTCCACATCCACCGGAGACTCCAGCTCCTCCTCGAGGACCGAAACCATATCCCGGATCGCCCCGATAAACTCCTCGCTCTCCAGGAGCCCCTCAAAAGTGAACACCCCGTTCTCCCGGCGGAGATCCAGGGCGAGCCGTGATTTGCGCGTAAGATTGCCGTCGGCGTAGACCGAGACGGTCCGCTCCACCGCGGGTAGCGCGTCGCCAAACTCCGGAAGAAACGCGGCGGTATCGATCGTCTCGAAGCGCCGCTCCTCCAGGTTGATCACGTCCATCCGGCGCGGCGAGTACTTAACGATCTCGTCGGGGGTGCTGTTGACGCGCAGCCCCGGTCGACCCGGCGCTACCAGGACCGGGTAGTCGTCGCCCAGGCGGTCCACCGCGCGCGTTCCGAGCCCCGGTACGAGGCGCAGGAGCCCATCGGTGCGTTCGATCCGGGGGGACCAGCGGAACTCGTTGCTGCTGAAGACGATCCCCGCGCAGGTGGGGAGGTAGTAGGGGCCCACGTGGGTGCCCACCACCTGTTGGATGATGACGCCCATCTCCTCCCGTACGTCCAGCAGGTCCCGCTCGCTGCGGTACTGCATCGGGTCCGGGCCAAAGAGTGAGGAGTAGACCTCCGCCACCGCGTCGAGGAGCGCCGCCAGCCGTTCCTGCTTGCTTCCGCGGTTTACCAGAAAGAGGCTCTTGTACTTGCCGGAGAAGACCGAACCGAACCGGTCCTCCAGCCGGCTCGAGGAGCGGACGATGATCGGCTCCGTCCCCAGGTCGTCCAGCGCCATGGAGAGGCCGTGCACGATCTCCGGCGGAAACCGGGAGCTCTTGAAGAGGCGCACGATGTGGGGGTATTCGGCGCGGATCTCCTCCAGGGGCTTGTACTTCTGCTCGAACATCTCCTCCATGTCGTTGTAGTTCATAAACAGGTGGAGGCTGTCCGAGGGGATGTACCAGGTCTTGGGGGTTTTGATCGTACCGAGTCGAGGGTAATCGGTCGCGCGCACCTCCAGAATCCGCGAGGCCAGCAGGAGCCCCGCCGCCTTGCCGCCGATCACGCCGTAGCTACGGGGCGGGATGATCATCCGTTCGATCAGACTGTAAAAATCGCGGACGCCGAGAAAGCGCTTGGCCGGGCGAATGTAGTCCAGCTGGCTCGTGATCATCCGGCGGATCAGGAGGATCTGTACGCCCCGGCGAGTTGCCTCCGAGACCTCCAGCCCCTCCGGCGGGTTGAGATCAACAAAGCGTCGTACCGCCTCGGCCACGTCCGCCAGGGAATGGTCCAGGTTGACCAGCGTCCGAAAGATAAAGCTCGCCTTGTCCTCCTGGATCCAGGTTTGCAGGAGCGTGTAGATCTGCCGTTCCGGCAGGGTGCGCTCGGCGGCGATAAAAACCCGCCGGCTGTGTTCGAGGATGTCCGGGGTGATCCCGAGGTACTGCGGGACGTTCTGATCGGTCTCCGCCGCGGACTGGTCGAGGAAGGTGCCGCCCTGATCCGCCAGGATCCGTCCGCAATCGGTGACTCCTTTCCAGCAGAGAAAGGTGAGCATCTTTCGCGCCATCCGGGCGTAGAGCTTCTGATCGGTGCGCAGAAGAAACTCCACGATCGTATGCCAGCGGTAACGTCCCCGCGGGGACGGAGCATCGCCGCTGTCGAAACTGTCGATCTCCTGGACCAGGTCGCGCATCTCCCGATGCTCCACGGCGCCGGCGATCCGCTGGGCGATCGTATGGAGCAGCTTCTCCTCCTCCGGAAGAAACTGCCGCGGCACCGTCTGCGCTCCCGCAGTGTAGGCCACCCGGATCGTTCCGATCTCCTCGCCGCGACTCAGGATCGACTCGGAGAGCATGATCGGGGAGGGCTCAAACCCCGCCGTCTGCGCCTCCTGTCGCCGTACCATGACGTGAGCGGAACAGATCGCCGGGAACTCCCAGGCCGGGGGGATCGTCTCCACCACCGCCTGCAGGATCTCGCCAAAGGGCCGATCGTAGTCCGCCAGCAGCTCCTCCACCGTGTAGAGGCAGGTGAGCTCCTTGGCGCGCTCCTTGAGTTCGGCGATCAGCCGATCCGGGTCGCTACCCGGTCGGAGCTCTCTATCAGGCATCGTTAGACCCACCCGCGATCCTGAGAGGCCCGGGCTACCCGGTCCACGGCGATCGCCATGGCGGCGTCGCGCAGGGATAGTTTCTTGCGCTCCGCCAGGTCCGCCACGGCAAGAAACGCCTCGGTCATCTTGACGCGGAGGCGGCCGATCACCTCCTCCTTGGTCCAGAAGTAGTTCATGTTGCTCTGCACCTGCTCGAAGTAGCTCGTGGTGACACCGCCGGCGTTGCCCAGGATATCCGGGATGATCGTGATGCCCCGCCCCTGGAGCGAGTCCGCCGCCTCCGGCGTGGTGGGGCCGTTGGCGCCCTCGGCGATGAGGCGGACCGCCGCGGGGACGGAGGATGCGTTGTCCGCGGTGATCTGGTTCTCCAGGGCCGCCGGTATGAGGATCTCCGCCTCCTGCGCGAGCCAGGCGTCGCCGGGGAGAACCTCGTAGCCCGCGTCGGCGGCCTTATCCTTGTCGATGTCACCGTAGCGGTCGGTGATCGACCGCAGTTGGGCCAGGTCGACGCCGGATTCGCGGCGATAGGTATAGGAGGTCTGGTCCTTCTGGTTCCAGCAGGCTACGGCGACGACGGTACCGCCGAGTTCGGTATAGAGCTCGATCGCCGCCTGACCCACCGAGCCAAAACCCTGCACGGCGGCGCGGGTGTCCTCCACGCGGAGATCCAGCAGTTTGAGCGCCTCCAGCACGGTGAAGATGAGTCCGTAGCCGGTGGCCTCGGTGCGGCCCAGGGAGCCCCCCATGCCCACGGGTTTGCCGGTGAACGCGCCGGGGTAGCGGGCCCCGGTGATCGTCTCGTACTCGTCCAGCATCCAGAGCATGTGCTGCGGTGAGGTCATCACGTCCGGCGCGGGCACATCCCGGAGGGGCCCGATGTCCCGTACCACCTGGCGCACCCAGCCGCGGCTGATCTGCTCCTGTTCGCGCTTGCTCAGATTGTGGGGATCGCAGACCACCCCGCCTTTGCCACCCCCCAGGGGAATATCGGCGACGGCGCACTTCCAGGTCATCCACATCGCCAGGGCACGCACACCGTCCAGCGTCTCCAGAGGATGAAACCGCAGACCTCCCTTGGCGGGTCCCCGGGCATCGTTGTGCTGAACCCGGTACCCGCGAAACACCTGCACGTTTCCGTCGTCCATCCGGACCGGTATCGAGAATGAATACTCCCGCATGGGGTCGCGCAGAAACGCCCGCGTCCCCGCGTCGAGATCCATCATGTCCGCTATTCGATCAAACTGCTCCTGCGCAACGGTAAACGCGTTGTATCCTCGTGATCCCATGTGTGAGCCTCCCTGGTGGTGATACTCCCATGGTAGACCCGGGCGGATACGCGGTCAATTCACCATCTGGTGCACGGAGCTTACTCGGTGGGCCTCTCCGAGACCTCCAGCGGGTGCCCCGCCTCGGTCCAGGCGCGTTTGCCGCCGGGGTAGTGGTACGCGTCGTGGTACCCCAGGGCCTGGAGCTTGGCGGCGGCGATCCGGCTGGCGCGGCATTTTTCGTCGTGGCAGTAGGTGACGATCGTATCACTTTTGGAGAAGCGTCCCGAGGCGCGTCCGCCGATCGTGGCAAAGTGCATGTGTATCGCCCCGGGGATGTGTCCCTGGTCGTACTCCCTGGGCATCAGTACTTCCACCACCGATCCCGAACCTGCGTCGAGAAGCGCCTTCACCCCCGCCGTATCGATCGTAGGCGGGTTTTCCATCTCGTGCTTCACGGGTTTGACTCTACCACGGATCGACCGTCGACAGCCAGTCGCGGATCGCCGGTGCCAGGTGGGGACGGAGGTCCTCCCAGGGTATCGACGCTTCGTAGGGGCCTTCCACGTAGGCGCCCACGGCATACGGCGCAAAGTAGAAACGGATACCCCCCGGTGTCACTGTAAATGTGTAGAGAGACTCCGGATCGAACCCCGTGATCGTCCCCGCTTCGATATCCGATGCACCCTGAACGCGCAGCGACTCGACGACGAGGTCGGAGAGCCGTTTCTCCCATCGGTGGCCCTGCACAAACAGATCCTCCAACCGCACCGGCCGGAACAGGCCCTCCCGCCGCAGAAAGAGCATCGACGAGAAATCGATCATCCCGTGGGCCCCGCCGAGATAGCTGTAGGTCGAATAAAGCAGGCTCAGCACCCCCTCATCCGCCCAGACCGGCGTATACCAGGTGGCGATATCCATGCGAAAGGGCGACCCGAGAAAGCCCCGCTCGTCCCGGGCGATCCCGATCCACTCGTCAAAGCGCCGCCGGGCACTCTCTTCCGTTATCTCGGCCACGATCTCGTACAGGGGATCCTCGGTAAACAGGGGATATCGGACCTCCAGGCGGCCGTCGTTGGGACCATGCCAGAGGTACCGGCACTCCATCGCGAGGATTTGAAGGTCGGTCTCCCCGTCGCCGAGCTCCGTCCCCGTCACCAGCGTCATCTCGTCGGCGATCCGGAACAGCCGCGATCGCTGAACCTCCGTCCCCGACGCGGTACCCCCTCCTGATTCCTCCACCGTAATCGTGCCGTCGCCGTCGGAGGACCCCGTCCAGGTCCGGATGCTCCCATTGTGGTGCGATGTCCACAAGCCCTGGACGCTCCGGTCCTCCGGATCAACCCGGAGAACGCCGAATCCGGGGGTTCCGTCGATACCGCCGGTAAAAAACAGTTCCATAGCCGGGAGTTGCGTCACGGGAACGAGGAGCACCAGAAGAGCAGATACGGTCGGGATCAATCGCGTCATACCCCATCGTAGCACGATTACGTTGCTATATTCCCGGGTCGAGAATACACTGGAGACAGATAGTCCAAATTGTGTGAACGCGGGAGGATCGGGTGGTCGAACGCCGCGCAAATACCCCGGGCATCGATATCGAGTGCGCACCCTTTGCGGTGTATCTGGTGGATGTCGCATCCGGTACCGTGGTCTACGGAAATCCACGCTACTATTCTCTGATCGGATACTCTCCGGAAGAGGTGCGCGCGCTCGGCAACGATTTCTACAAACAGATCTATCATCCCGATGACGCCCGGCGTTGGCGTGAGTCGGACCGCCGACTTGTGGCGGACCGGGACGACGCGGTGTTTGACGGCGAGTACCGCATCGTCACCAAGGTTGGTGACACCCGATGGGTCTTTGTCCGCGAGATGGTGCACCGTCGCGATCCCGACGGGACCGCCCGGGAGCTTGTGGGCTTCGCAATCGATATCTCCGACAGGAAGCAGTCGGAAGATCGCTACGCCGCGGCAACCCGCGCCGGCAGGGTCGGTGTCTGGGACTGGGACCTGGCGGATGATTCGATCTACGTCGATCCCGAGCTCAAGGCGATCCTCGGGTACGCCGACGAGGAGATCGCAAACACCCTGGCCGACTGGGGCAGCCTCGTCCACCCGGAGGACCGGGAAGCCGTCGCCGAAGCGGGACGCGCCTACCTGGCGGGAGAGTCTCCGGTCTACGAGATCGAGCACAGGATGATCCACAGGGACGGGAGTGTCCGCTGGTTTCTCGCTCGGGGTGAGGCGCTCCGTGGCCCTGGTGGCACACCGGTGCGAATCGTAGGAACCGATACGGATATCACCGAGCTCGTCGAGACGAGACGGTCCCTCCAGGAGAGCGAGGAGCGGTACCGCGCGATCGTTGACATGATCTACGACGGCGTAGCGATCATGGACGGCGCCACCGAAGAGATCATCTATAGCTCGCCGCGATACGACCGGATATGGGAGCGTCCTCACCGGGAGTCCCTCGGCCGCAGAACGCCGGCGATCCTGGAGAACATCCACCCGGACGATCGTGAGCAGATGATGACAACGATTCGATCCGCCCTCGCTGCAGGCGAGCCGGATGCGACCTATTCGTTCCGGCGGCGCCGCGCCGACGGCACCTGGCGGTGGATCGAGAACGTGAGTCGCTTTGTCTATACCGACGCCGGTACGCTGGACCGCGCCTACATCGTCGCCCGGGATATCACGGAGCGCGTTGAGACCGAGCGGAAGCTTCGCGAGGCATTGGATGAGCGGTCGCGGCTCATGCGCGAGATGAACCATCGGATCAAGAACAACCTCCTCTCGCTCACGGCGATGCTCAACCTCATGGCGGACCGCATGAAGTCGTCGGAGGCGCGGGAAGCTCTGCTGGAAACTCGCAGTCGCGTCGACGCGATGTTCGATATCCATGATATGCTGCAGCATGCGGACTCCGGCGGTACCGTCTCGCTGGCGGACCAGGTGACGCGGGTGGTGGATCGTTTCCGGCGCATGCACCCCGATGCGGAGTTTGTCCTGGACACCGCCCCTGTGGCGGTATGGCTCGATCGGGTGACGCCGGTGTGCCTCGTCCTCAACGAGGTTCTCACCAACGCAGTTAAGCATGCTCGCCGCCCGGACCAAACCCTGACCGTGTCCATATCGTTGTCCGGTACCGCCGAGACCGCGGAGCTGAGGATCGAGGACAACGGACCCGGCATGGCGCCCGAGCTGCTCCACGATTCCGGCGACTCCTTCGGCATGCTGCTCATCCGTTCGATGGCTGCGCAGATCGACGGAACCGTAGCCTTTGAGAACGGCGACGACGGGACGGCGCTGCGGGCAACGCTCCGTTGGGACCATCGATAGCGCTTGCCTTACTTCGGAATAATTCTTAACATATAAAAAATCGAATGTATAAGGAGCTATCCATGGAACAGAACAACACGCCGCAGATGCCGCTGCTGGGGGATCGGTTTCCCTCGCTCAGCGTCACGACCACCCACGGACCGATGAACATCCCGGAGGACCTGGAGGGGTCCTGGTTTGTCCTCTTCAGTCACCCCGCGGACTTCACCCCGGTGTGCACCACCGAGTTTGTCTCCTTCCAGGAGCGCAAGCCCCAGTTTGACGAGCTCAACACCAGGCTGATCGGCCTCTCGGTGGACCAGGTCTTCTCGCATATCAAGTGGGTACAGTGGATCAAGGAGAATCTGAACGTTCAGATCGAATTTCCCATCGTCGCCGCCAACGACAGCGTTGCCGCCGCGATCGGGCTCCTCCATCCCGGCAAGGGTACCAACACGGTGCGGGCGGTCTTTATCGTCGATCCCACGGGCGCGATCCGCACAATCCTCTACTACCCGCAGGAGATCGGCCGCAACATGGACGAGGTGGTACGGGCGGTCAAAGCGCTGCAGGTATCCGACGCCCAGGGCGCCGTCCCCGCCGACTGGCCCAAGAACTCGCTGATCGGCGACCGCATCATCGTCCCGCCGGCGACGGACGTCACCACCGCGGACAGGCGACTCTCGGAGTACCAGGGCTACGACTGGTGGTTTGTGCACAAGGAGTACAAAAAGTAGGGTGTCACCAAGATTGTGTACGGGACGCCGGGGACCCGGGAGGGGGGCGCCGGTGGCATACCACCGCGCATCGCCCCGCTCCGTTGTGTCCTCCGCGCGGGGTCAGCCCTGGATGTGCGGGGCGCCGCACCGTCAGGGCTGCGGAAAGCTCACCACGCAGCGCGTCCCGCCGTCGTACTCCATCCGGAACTCGCCGCGCAGCTGATCGGTGATGTTTCGGATAAAGGTGAGCCCAAAGCCGCCTTCGCGCCCGTCTTCGGCGGGCCCGGCGCGGGCGGGCTTTTCTCCTGAGGGCTCTCCGCCTGCCGGACCCGGTCCGTCGTCCCGGACGATCAGCTCGATCCGGTCGTCCCGGCGGCGGAGCTCCACCCGGAGTGAGCCCTCTTCGCGATCGGTGTAGGCGTACTTGAGCGCGTTGGTCACCAGCTCGTTGGTGATGATCCCCAGGAGCGATACCGTCTTTGCGTCGAGGGAGACCTGGTCGGTCTCGGTCGTAACCCGCACAAATCCGCGATTGGGGTAGGTGGCGGTGATCTCGCCCACCAGCGAGGGCAGGTAAGCGCCCACCGCGATCGAGTCGTCCGTCCCGTGCGCCAGAAGGCGGTCGTAGAGTACGTGGATGCTGGTCACCCGGTTTGCCGCGTCCGTCAGAGCCTCCACCGCCTCCGGTTCCGACAGCGAGGAGGCTTGCAGGGTGAGCATGCTCCGGATCACCGCCAGGTTGTTGCGCACCCGGTGGTGGAGCTCGCGGAGGAGGCTCTCTTTCTCATGGAGGAGCGATGTGATCCGGCGGCGCGACCGGATCTGCTCGGTGAGATCGTGAATAAACACCACCGC
>Ga0180436_10003171_pt1 | contig 15206 bp, 16 predicted proteins | sample SS_ome_2_FD_132434 | JGI IMG/M metagenome (GOLD analysis project Ga0180436, IMG submission 132434) | Hypersaline lake sediment archaeal communities from the Salton Sea, California, USA - SS_3_S_2 metaG | ecosystem: Environmental > Aquatic > Non-marine Saline and Alkaline > Hypersaline >...
GCACGATAGTCCGCCCCCATAGGATCCTGACCGCCAAAAGCGGCCCACGCACTCGGACGGAATATCCGTTCTTCGGCTACGTTGTGCATACATACTGGAATGCGCAACATTGAAGCCAGCGTAATCAGATCACTGCCGATATGCCCATAGCTCAGAGCTCCATGATTCGCTCCCCAATTGTACATCACGGAATAGACATCGCGGAACGGTCCGCTGCCCGTAAGAACCGGCACGAACCAGTGCGTCGGCCACGTCGGATCGGTCCGCTCGTTGAGCACCTGATACACGTCAGCCGGCAGATCAACAGTGTATCCCTCGGCAATCTGCAGCACCGGGCCAAGTCCCTTCACGAGATTCAAGCGCGACATCGTCATTGGCATTCCCCCGCGTGTCAGGAAGCCCGAGGAGTACCCTCCACCGCGGAAGTAGCCTGTGCTCGCCGGATACCACTCGGTGGCAGCCAGGCACCTGTCGACTTCGTCGGGCGTGATGTCCCAGAACGGCTTCATGGCCGGCACCTCATCGACCAGCATCTCCCCGGTCGCATCCAGTGCAGCCGCTCCAGAATTGATCAGATGAATGAACCCACCCGCTGCCTGACCGGTCACTGTATAACCCGAAACACGCTTCACAGCCTCCGGGCTCCAGTACGTCCGTACATCAGCGAAGACCTGCGCACGATTCGACAGAAGATGTCCGAACAGCATACAGATACCGTTCAGGCAATCATTTTCGGTCGCCACCACAAACGGCTCACGAATACCGTTCCAGTCAAACGAGGAGTTCAGAATCGCCTCCAAGAAATCGCCATTCGGGAAATGATCCGTCCACTGACGCTGACCTTGAAACCCAGCCGCTATGGCATTATGCCCCATAGCCTCCTCACCAAAGCCCAAATCGGCTAGGCGTGGATTGCCGATCATCAGGTCGCGGGCAATCATCGCCATCTTGACGACGAACACCCAGTCCTCGGCCTTTTGCATAGCCGTGCGCTGCTTCTCAGGCGCGTTGTGATCACAGCCCTCGCGGCAATTGGCCTCTAACCAGCTAAGCGCCCGCTCAAGTTCATCTGGATCGAAGATGTGCTCGTCGACGCGCCGAATGAATTCGCTCATGTCGATGGATTCTACACGCATACCCAAGTAGGACTCAAACAATGACTGATCGACGATCGAGCCCGCGATGCCCATGGAGACCCCACCCATCGAAAGATACGACTTCCCGCGCATCGTGGCAGCCGCCAGACCGGCCTTCGCAAAGCTCAACAACTTCTCCTGCACGTCGTCAGGAATCGAGCGATCATCCGCATCCTGCACGTCGTGGCCATATATGCTAAAGGCAGGCAGTCCTTTCTGGTTGTGCGCTGCCAGCACAGCCGCCAGATAGACTGCACCGGGCTTCTCAGTACCGTTGAAGCCCCAGACAGCCTTGGGCATGGATGGATCCATGTCCATAGTCTCCGAGCCATAGCACCAGCACGGAGTCACCGTTATGGATACTCCCACACCCTCGCGCGCGAACTTCTCTGCAGCCATGGCCGCCTCAGCGACGCCACCGATAGTGGTGTCAGCGATCACACATTCCACTGCCGAGCCGTCAGGATGGCGCAGATTGGCGCTCAACAGCTCCGCAACCGCTCTGGCCTGCCCCATCGTCTGGTCTTCAAGCGACTCACGTGTGCCGTGCATGCGCCCATCAATCGTCGGCCGAATACCGATCTTGGGCATAGCGCCGACCAAGCGACCAATACTTCGTTCTGCCATCGTCATTTCTCCTTGGATAAGTTGGAACCACCCACGGTGGATGAGGAACAATCACAAAGCAGACTGGTTGGCACGACTCATAGGAGTACGCAAACCACCAGATTGATAACGGTACCACACAGCCGTTTTTATTGTACGATGTTTCAAGTGATTGTCAAACAGTTTTTCAGTGCGAATTGGCATTGTTGGTGTTTGAAAGGACTTGACCGGAATTGACACTTGATCTAAAATGTCACGAATGTGAATAGGTGTAGGGCGTAGCCAGCCTTTCGACTGGCGACACAACTCAAGGAGACTAATCCATGTCAGCGAAGCTCCCTGATATCTTGACCGCTAACGACATCGACCGTACCTTCGTCAAGGAGGTAGAGCCCGATTGGGAATCCCTCGCCACGTGCATCCAGTGCGGCACGTGCAGTGCGTCGTGCCCAGCGAATGAGGCGATGGACTTCTCCCCTCGGCAAGTTTGGGAGATGTTGCGTCTGGGACTAAAGGATGAAGTGATCAACAGCCGCACGTTTTGGCTGTGCACGCAATGCTACGCCTGTCAAGTACGTTGTCCCCGAGGGATAGATATCGCCGAGACCATGCGCCATCTGAGGGAATGGGTTGTGTCTCGAGATGGCAGCGTTCCACCTGCCCTGCGTCAAATGCAGGCTGCGGTGGGCAGCACTCACAACATCCTCGATGAGGATAACAACAACCGCATGATCTGGTCCGACAACCTGGACCCATTTCCTGAACGTCTACGCCACATTGGAGCCCCCGATGCAGAAGTCCTGTTTTTCACCGGTTGTGTATCCGCCTTCTATCCTCAGGCGTACAGTATTCCCCAGGCATTCGTCCAGATACTCGAGAAAGCTGGGATTACTTACACGACGATGGGGGGCGAAGAATGGTGCTGTGGCTATCCACTGTACGGTGCGGGTATGCGGGAGGACGTGGCCGAGTTAGCCCGGCACAATATTGAACACGTTCGTGCTATCACCCCCAACTTCGTGGTTGCAACATGTCCCTCGTGTTATCACACATGGCACCACATCTACCCAGAATTCGTTGATATGGACAACTTGGGCTTCGATGTGCTGCACGCCACTCAGTTTCTGGCACAGCTGATCGAACAGGGTAGAATTACCTTTAAGGATGAGATCCCGTGGACCATCACCTACCATGATCCGTGCGATTTGGGTAGAAAGGGGCAGGTATTTGACGCTCCGCGCACAATCATCAGCAGCATTCCCGGCGTGACATTCTGTGAGATGTCAAAATGTGGCGAAGACGCTATGTGTTGTGGCGGCGGCGGCGACGTCGCTATGTCAGATGCTGACGTAACGGAGAGCATCGCCGAACAAAGAATTGCTCAGGCACACTCAACCGGGGCGCAGGCTGTTGTCTCCGCCTGCCAGCAGTGTAAGCGCACGCTTCAGCAGGCTGCCCGAAAAACCAGGACACGTATGCGCGTGCTTGACATTACAGAACTCGTCCTGCAGGCAATGGGCGATTGAGCAGAAGGCCGCGGGATCGACCTACGAGAATCGTGAAAGATACTGGACGCCACTATGAGACTGAGCACAATCGCAAACATTGCTGGAGCCAGGTTCGTCGCAGCAGGCCACATAGACCCCAATATCAGAGCTGTGTGTGCCGCCGACCTGATGAGCGACGTGCTGGCGTTTGCAGAGCCTGGCTGTCTGCTATTGACTGGACTATGCAACCCGCAGGTCATCCGCACGGCAGAGATGGCCGACATAAACGCGGTTATGTTTGTGCACGGTAAGGCCCCCACGGCGGACACCATAGCATTGGCAGAGTCCAAATCAATACCTCTCCTGAGCACATCGCTCAGTATGTTCGAGGTATGTGGTCGGCTTTACCAGTCTCAGTTGGCAGATGAACAAAATCGGAGCTGACGCGTAGCACGTATGCCTGAGACAACGATCGTTCAGCGACTGGTCTATGAGATCAGAGTTGCGGAGGTTATGACACGCAAGCTCATTTCGGTCACACCAGATACCCGAATGGCCGAGCTGGGCCAGATACTCCAGGAGAACCGCATCTCCGGTACACCGGTCGTCGACGATGGTCACTTGGTTGGCATAATCAGCGTGGAGAACCTGATTAAATCACTCGCTGCCGGTGAGATGGATGCACCGGTCCGTGATAGAATGACGCGCAGCCCCGTCGCGCTGCGCCCAGATCAGCCGATTGTACAGGCGTTCAACTACTTCGACCAGTACCGCTATGGGCGTTTTCCGGTGCTGGATGAACAGGATAATCTCGTAGGGATCATCACCCGGACCGACATCATCCAGGGACTGCTCAAGAAACTCGAAAGCGAGTACCACGAAGAGGAGCTGCGACACTACCGTGCGAGCCACGTGTTCGAGGACATCGTCTCGGACCGCACAAGCATCAACCTGCGTTACGACGTCAAGCCGCTGGATTTCACGGAAGCCGGAGAGGCAAGCAGCAATCTGAAGCTCGTCCTGAACCGTCTTGGGGTCGCACCGCCGATTGCCCGCAGAGCAGCTATAGCTGCTTACGAGGCCGAGATGAACATCATCATCCATTCGAGTGAAGGGGGTGAGATAATTGCGGAGATACTCCCCAGGGAGTTGATCATTCGAGCTGTCGACTCAGGGCCGGGCATTCCCGATGTTGAGAAAGCAATGACACAGGGATATTCCACAGCCCCAGAATGGATTCGTGAGTTGGGATTTGGTGCAGGAATGGGCCTGGCGAACATCAGACGCTGCGCCGACGACATGCAGCTTGAATCGTCGCCCAGGTTGGGTACCAATCTGAGCGTGAGGATATCCCTCGATAGAAAGGAAAGACAGTGACTCTCGACGAGATAGCCCAGAAGCTGAGTCTGGTTAACCGTACCAGCATTGGTATACAGGGTCGTGAAGTAACGGGTGGGTATACAGGCGACCTGTTGAGTTGTGTTATGGCTGGTGCGCAGGAGAACAGTATCTGGATCACGATCCAGGCACACCCGAACATTGTCGCAGTGGCGAGTCTTCTGGGTCTTAGCGGTGTTGTTGTCGCGGAAGGAATCGATATACCCCAGGAGACAATCGCCAAAGCAGAGGAGCATTCGGTGCCTTTGCTGTCAGCGCAGGAGACCAGTTTCACAGTCTCAGGCAGGTTGTTCCAGATGGGCGTCAGTGGTACGGGTAGAACGAACCAATAGCACGGCAGGTGTCGCTTCTTTACTATGCGTGAACTGAGTCTCCATATTCTGGATGTGATGATGAACTCGGTCGAAGCCGGCGCAACTCACATCGAATTGCGTATCGAAGAAAGGTCCAGTGATGATACGCTCGCGATCACCCTTCAGGATAACGGTAGAGGAATGAGTCAGGAACAGCTTAGCCGGATAAGTGATCCATTCTTCACGACTCGGACGACGCGCCATATTGGGCTTGGGATTCCGCTCTTCCAGGCAGCAGCAGAACGTTGTGGTGGCCAGTTGGTGATCACCTCCCAACCAGGCAAAGGCACACAACTCAGGGCTACTTTTCAACACAGCCACATCGATCGCGCTCCACTTGGCGACATCACTTCCACCGTACTCTCAATTATTCTGACCGACTCATGTGATCTGAGTTACACGCACACTGTGGATGGTGCAGAGTTCGCTTTCAGCACGTTGGAGATACACGCGGAACTGGGCGACGTTCCATTCTCACATCCCAGTGTACGGGCGTGGTTACGGCAGTTCATCCAGGATGGTGAGGCCAGCCTGCAGTGAGTGGCCTGGCAGGCAGCGGGATGATGTGATATGAGTAAGCTGAATTGTGAATAGCTTGTTAGCTGATTTGCACATCCACACGTGCCTATCGCCGTGCAGCGAGTTGGAGATGCTGCCGGAGCTTATTATAGCGAAAGCGCAAGAACTGGGGGTTGACGTCATCGGGATAACCGATCATAACTCAGCGGAGAATGTACAGGCCGTGGTCAACGCATCCAAGCATACCACAGTTCATGTTCTGCCCGGAATTGAAGTACAGACCAGGGAGGAAGTTCACGTTATCACACTCTTTGACACAGTTGAACAGGCGCTGTCCTGGCAGGAGATCGTCTATGCACACCTGCCGTCGCTGAAAAACAATGCTCGGCTTTTCGGCCAGCAAATCGTGTTGGATGGAAACGGAGATCCAGTTGGTTATCTCGATCGACTTCTGATCACTGCGACTTCATTGTCAGTTGAGGATGTGCTGGGAATAGTCAAGGATTTTGGAGGCATTGGCATCCCGGCTCACGTCGATCGCCAATCCTTCAGCCTGATCGCCAACCTGGGATTCATACCCGAGGAAATGGATATATTGGCAGTAGAAATATCAGCCCACATGGGCCCATACGAGGCGTGGAAGCGCTTTCGCCAGCTTGAATCTTACACGCTTGTTTCAAACAGTGATGCACACCGTCTGGACGATCTTGCGCCACGAATGTCACTAGCAGTTCAGGATCCAACCGTTGCGGAACTGCAGCTGGCATGCGCTGGAGTCGACGGACGCTCGGTTCAGCTCGAGGGTATTTGCACAAACCCCTCGTTTCTCACTACTTCATTATTCGCTGGATACTCGTGATGATGACCCATTGCTAGTGGAGGATGCTTATGGATCAAACCAAGATTGGAGTCTATATCTGTGACTGCGGCGTAAACATCAGCGCAACCGTAAACGTTGCACAGGTGGTACAGTACGCCCAGCAGCTGCCCTACGTCGTCACGGCCAAGGAGAACAAGTATATGTGCTCCGAACCAGGACAAAATATGATCAAGGACGACATCCGTCAGCTTGGCCTGAATCGTGTGGTCGTCGCATCCTGTACACCCCGGATGCACGAAAGCACATTCCAGGCGGCTGTTGCCGAGGCGGGCCTGAACCCCTACTACTTCGCCATGGCCAATATCCGCGAGCATTGCTCCTGGATCACGCCAGATCCCGGGCAAGCTACTGCAAAAGCTAAACGATTGGTCCGCAGCGCGATTATGCGGGTGGCCTACCAGGAGCCATTGGATGCAACACAGGTTCCGGTCACCCCAAGAGCCATGGTCGTCGGGGCTGGGATCGCGGGCATCCAGGCGGCCCTGACCATAGCCGATGCAGGGTACAAGGTCTACCTGGTAGAACGCGAGCCGGCGATCGGCGGACATATGGCCGAATTAGACAAGACCTTTCCTACCCTCGACTGTAGCACTTGAATTCTCGGACCTAAAATGATGGATGCCGGTCGGCATCCCAACATTGAGCTCCTGACCTATAGCGAGGTCGAAGAGGTTTCTGGCTATGTCGGCAACTTCACGGTCAAGGTCCGCAAGAAGGCACGCTACGTCGACCCCGACAAATGCACAGGGTGCAGTCTGTGCTGGAACGTATGCCTGACGCGCCGAACGCCACATGACAAGACCATTATGATTGGAGACATTGTCGTCGGGGAGAGGGGGACTTACGAGCGATGAACACGAACCGGGTCGACGAGATCATTCAGTGCTACGACGCCGAACAAGCAAACAGCTTGGCGATTCTTCAAGACATCCAGCGCGAATACCATTATCTGCCACGCGAAGCGCTCGAACTCACGGCAGAACGGCTGAATATCTCCCTGGGTGAAATCTATCGCATGGCCACGTTTTTCACGTCCTTCAGCTTGGAACCCAAAGGCCGTTTCGTGTGTCGAGTGTGCCTGGGAACAGCCTGCCATGTGCTGGGTGGTCCGCGCATTCTGGACTCACTTGAGAGAAAACTGGGCATCAAGGCCGGTCAGTCGACTGCAGATGGGCTTTTCTCGTTGGAGGCCGTTCGCTGTCTCGGAGCATGCGCATTGGGGCCTGTGGTTGTTGTAAATGAGGTACCGCACGCATATATGACGCCAGAAAAGGCGAACCGGCTGATCGATCGTTTGGCCGACGAGGCCACTCAGGAATCAACTGAGGTTGTGGCAGTGGCAGATGCGTAACGAGCAGCGTTGGGAGAGCCAACGCAACTGAGGAGCGGGTCTATGGCAAAATTCAAGAGTGTCGAAGAACTCAACCAGTGGCGGGAGCATCTCCAGAAAGCCGCACAGTCACGCTCGGAGAGCAGCACAACCATCACCATCGGTATGGGAACATGTGGGATATCTGCTGGAGCGCGGGCGGTGAGAGATGCCCTGGTAAATGAGCTGGATGCGCGCCACATGGATGTGGAGATTGTGGAAGTTGGCTGTATCGGATTATGCGCACAAGAACCCTTGCTGGATATTCAACAAGGTGCTGAACCACGGGTCACGTATGCCAATGTTACCCCCAAGATGGTGCCCCGGATCATAGAGGATCATCTGATGAAGGGCCGAATTGTTGACAAATGGGTGTTCGGGCGCGTCCAATCGGGAGGCCAGCATGACAACTAACAGTCCTGCAACCGTGCTTGTGAGCTGCCTGCACGATCACGAACCGGGCTTGCTCTCCGCGTTCAAACGGCAATTGGACACGCAGGGGTTGAGCAGCCAGGTGGAAGTGATAGATGCCGGCTGTCGTGGAATGTGCAGTCTGGGGCCGATTGTACTGATTCAGCCGGAACAGATATTCTACACCAACGTGCACACTGAAGATGTGGCGGACCTGGTCGGCAAGACGCTGGTGAATCAAGAGATCATCGAGCGCCTGACTTACAAGCGGCCAGAATCCCACGAGGCGGTCTGCTTCTACGAAGAAACGCCATTCTACCACAGGCAAGCCCGCACTGTGATGCGCAAATGCGGTATGATCGATCCCCAGTCGATTGACAGCTACATTGCGAACGGAGGATACAGAGCTCTCGGCGACGTTTTGACTTTTATGAGCCCTGAAGAGGTTATCGACGCAGTCAAGAAATCCGGACTTCGGGGACGCGGAGGCGCTGGGTTTTCCACGGGTCGTAAATGGGAGCATACTCGTCACGCGCCAGGCTCTCCGAAGTACGTCATCGCCAATGGAGATGAGGGTGACCCCGGGGCATTCATGAATCGCAGCCTCATGGAGGGGGATCCACACTCTATCATCGAGGGCATGATCATCGGCGCCTATGCTATCGGGGCCAACCAGGGTTACATCTACGTTCGTGACGAGTATCCACTTGCCGTGCACAATCTGAACCTGGCCATCAACCAGGCTCTCGACTATGGGCTTCTGGGAAGTAATATCCTCGGCAGTGGATTTGACGTCAAGATCGACATTGTACGCGGCGCGGGAGCTTTCGTGTGTGGCGAATCCAGTGCCCTGATGCAGTCGGTCGAGGGTAAAGTGGGCGAGCCCCGGCCCAAGCACTTCCATGCGACCGAGCGCGGCCTGTGGGACTTACCGACAGCCCTCAACAACGTCGAGACGTGGGCGGATATCCCGCTCATCATCAACCGGGGGGCAGATTGGTTCGCTTCGATCGGGACTGCGGGCAGCACTGGAACCAAGACGTTCTGCCTGGCCGGCGCCGTTCAGAATAGTGGTCTCATCGAAGTGCCGCTGGGCATCACGCTGAGGGAAATCATATTCGACATCGGCGGTGGAGTTCCAGGCAACCACGAGTTCAAGGCCGTGCAGACGGGCGGCCCGTCCGGTGGCTGCATCCCCGCGAGTCTGCTCGATCTCTCAGTCGACTACGACAGCCTCGCTGAAGTCGGATCGATGATGGGGTCCGGGGGCATGATCGTGATGGACGATCACACGTGCATGGTGGACCTGGCCCGTTACTTTCTTGATTTCCTCAGAGAGGAATCGTGCGGAAAGTGCACACCGTGTCGCGAAGGCATCCGCTGTATGCTGGGTATCCTGACTCGTATCACCGACGGACAGGCCGATATGGACGATCTGGAAAAACTTGAGACGCTCGCTGTCACCGTACAGACAGCCTCGCTGTGCGGACTTGGGAAGTCAGCACCCAACCCGGTACTGAGCACCCTCAGGTACTTCCGCGACGAGTACATCGCACACATACGGGATCACAAGTGCCCAGCGGGTGTGTGTAAGGCTCTGATTACCTATACCATAGATGCTGATGCCTGCACTGGCTGCGACGTATGCCGGAAACGGTGTCCGCAGAACGCGATCAGTGGTGAGAGGAAAGAGCCCCATACCATTGATCCTGAGCTGTGTGTCAAGTGTGGCATTTGCTACGACGTCTGCAAATTCGATGCAGTCATCGTCACCTAGAGGGAGCGTGAATTATGCCAACTCTGATCATTGATAGACAAGAGGTCCACGCCGAAGAGGGACAAACTGTACTCGAAGCGGCGCAAGCAGCAGGGTTCGATATCCCAACACTGTGCTACCACCCTCTGCTTGAACCACAGGGAGCCTGCCGAATGTGTACGGTGGAGGTCATTCGAGGAGGGCGCTCTCGCCTCGAGACTTCGTGCACCTATCCTGCGTGGGACGGTATCGAAATCAAGACGAATTCTCCTGCCGTTCGAGAAACCCGTAAGGCGATAATGGGTCTCCTGCTGTCGCGATGTCCCAGCGCACAGACCATTCAGGACCTCGCTCTCGAGTATGGTGTCACAGAGCCACCCTTCCCAACGGAGGCGCCCGAAGAGACGTGTATATTGTGCGGATTATGTGTCCGCACGTGCCATGAACTGGTCAGAGCAGAAGCGATCAACTTCTCAGAACGTGGCGTCGACCGTCGGATCGGGCCGCCGTTTCTGGAGACGACGGACCAGTGCATCGGCTGTGGTGCGTGCACGATTATGTGCCCAACGGGTGCCATCTCCAACATACTCGAAAAACAGGGCGTCTACCTGGATAAACCCCTTGGACCGACATCGGCCATTTACGTTCCGTCACTGCAGGCGGTGCCCAGAGTTCCGGTCATCGACACCGATGCATGTATTCGATTCCGTCAGAACGACCGGTCCGATGGCGCAATCGCCGATGCCTGCGGAGTATGCCAGCTGATGTGCGAGGCTGACGCCATCGATTTCAACCAACAGGATGAGGTGATTGACCTCGATGTGGGCGCGATCATCGTCGCCACAGGGTTCTCGATGTGGGATCCTGCCCTGCAGAGTCAGTACTCATATGGAAAGTCCCCCAATATTATCACCGGGCTGGAGTTTGAGCGCCTATCCAATGCCGGCGGGATCAGCGGTGGGCAGATAGTCCTGGACAATGGTGAGAAGCCAAAACGTGTGGCAATCATCCATTGTGTAGGCAGTCGCGATCACAACGCTCATCCGTATTGCTCACGCATCTGCTGCATGTATTCCCTGAAACAGGCACACCTCGTTCGAGACAAAACTGATGCCGAGGTATTCGAGTTCTATATGGATATGCGAGCCTTTGGCAAGGCGTACGAGGAGTTCTACGAACGCGTTCAACATGAAGGTGTCTACATGGTGCGCGGCAAGGGCGCGGATGTGGAGGTACTGTCCGATGGTCACTTGCGCGTCAAAGGCGAGAACGCCAATCTGGGCATCGTGATGTCAATTGATGTCGACATGGTCATCCTCGCTACCGCCATTGAAGCCCAGCCGGATGCTAACCGCGTTGCCAGCCTGTTCGGCCTCAGCAGAAGTGCAGATGGCTTCTTCGCAGAGGCGCACCCCAAGCTGCGCCCGGTTGAGACCAATACCGACGGCGTCTTTCTCGCTGGAGTGGCACAAGGGCCCAAGGATGTCCCGGACACTGTCGCTCACGCAGGAGCCGCTGCCGGCATGACCCTGGCGCTTCTGGACAAGGGAGAGGTCACAATCTCACCGACCGTGTCCTACATCCTGACACGCTACTGTACGGGCTGTGGCAAATGTGTGTTCGTATGCCCCTACACAGCAATCAGTTTGGGCGACGATAGCAAAGCTGACATCAATGCTGTCCTCTGCAAAGGCTGCGGCACATGTGCAGCGACCTGCCCATCTGATGCAATCCGGTCACTCCACTTTGCAGACGAACAGCTGGTTGAACAAATCGAGGGGGTGCTCTATGAATGAGTCGAACACAGCAGCCCAGCCGGCCTTCGAGCCGAAGATTGTGGCGTTTATGTGCAACTGGTGCTCATATGCGGCTGCTGACAGCGCTGGCGTGGCAAGGTTCAAATCGCCGCCCAATGTGCTGCCGGTCCGTGTCATGTGCTCGGGACGAGTCTCACCAGAGCTCATCCTCAAGGCATTTATGTCTGGTGCAGACGGGGTGATGGTTCTTGGCTGCCACATAGGCGACTGTCACTACGACAGCGGCAATCACCGTACCGCCAAACGCATCCCGCTGCTGCGCAACTTATTGATCTATATGGGCATCGAACCGGATCGACTTAGGCTCGACTGGGTCTCGGCATCAGAGAGCCCCAAGTTCGCCCAGGTTACTCGGGACTTCGTCGACGACATCCGGAAGCTCGGGCCGCTAGACGCCCCATTCCGAGTTCCCCGGTCTCCGGTCGAAGGTGCTGCAAGGGAGGAGGTGCTGCATGATTGAGGAACTTCGGACTAAGGCTCGTGAACTCCTCACAGACGGGACCGTCGACTGCGTCATAGGGTACGAGATCGCTCCCAGGGGCGATGTCCGCCCAGTATTCATCTATGATCCAGCGGAAGTCGACCGACTCGTGTTCAATTCCCGTTGCGATCACAATCTCGTGACGTACCTGAATCGGCGCAACAAGCCACCCAAGCGTGGAGCCCCAGTGCCTACCACGGGTATTGTCGTCAAACCGTGCGACGCCAAGTCCATCCAGGTGCTGTTGAACGAGCATCAGGTGGATCGTGACAAGGTCACCATCATCGGCGTTGCGTGCGCCGGAATGGTTGACGCGACTGGTGCTCCCGAGACGCGCTGTACACATTGCCTGCAGCGAACCCCGCTGCTGTATGATGTCCTCCTTGGGGATCCTCCAGAGTCTGTGGACGCTGCAGATAGTTTCGATGACATTGAAGAATTCGACGCCCTGCCACCCGAAGAACGCCGCGCCTTCTGGCTTCGAGAGCTCAATCGATGTATCCGCTGTTATGCATGCCGCCAGGCTTGTCCTGGATGTTTCTGTGATGTCTGTGAATCAGAACGGGATGACTCACTCTGGATTGGCATAGCGGATGATATCCCTGAGAAAGCATTCTTCCACATTACGCGGGCATTTCATCTCGCCGGCCGCTGTGTTGAGTGCAACGCGTGCGAATTAGTCTGCCCAATGGGCATTCCGCTCAGCCTGCTCAACCGCAAAATCGTCGAGGAGATCGAGCATTCAATGGGAGGATTCAGAGCCGGCATCAGCGACGAACCCACACCGCTCGTCACGAAGCTGACTGGTGAGGAGGAGATCAATGAAGTTCATAAGTAAACCGAACCTCGAACATTGGCTCGGCATTCTCGCTCAGGAGCGAACACTTGTGGCGCCAGTCAAGGCGACCGTCGGCGAGAGACCTGGATCGGCCGCCGCGCTGCCCGCAGGAAAGCAGTCCTGCTATGCCATAGTCGACGGTATTGATGAGATCAGTTGGGGTTTTCAGCGGACAGCTATGTCGGCCAGGGAGTTCGTGTTTCCAAAATCCGAGTGTCTCTTCACTATCGAGACCGATGAACAGGGGCGGAAGACCGTTCGGGAATCGATAGACCCCGAAGAACGGATCATCTTCGGTATTCGTCCCTGCGACGCACGCGCTATCGGGGTGCTCGATGCAGTTATGCTCCAGGAACCGGCTGATGAAACCTACCGGCAGCGCCGCGAGCGTACGTGGCTGATTGGCCTCGCCTGCAACCAGATGTGGGACGACTGCTTCTGTACCAGCGTCGGTGGTTCGCCCAATAGCCGTGAGGATGTGGACATTCTACTCACAGAGGTGGAGGACGGCTATGCCGTTGATGTCATCACAGACAAGGGACAGGAACTGCTTGTCCAGGCTGTACTCGACGAGAAACCCGATCTGGTACTCCCTGAGCCTGTGCTGAACGAGGCGTTCGATGTGCCACCCACCGATGTGTGGATCGACTCATTCAATGACGTGTATTGGGAGCGGGTCGGGGATCGCTGTCTGAGCTGTCGCGCCTGCGTGTACGTCTGCCCGACGTGTCGTTGTTTTGACGTCCGGGAGGAGACGGTTGCACGGCCAGACGGCACGCGAGTCACACGCTCCATTCGCAGCTGGGACAGTTGTCAGGGGGCGAACTATCGCATGGTCGCCGGCGGCGCCAATCCCCGCTCCAAACCGGGACAGCGCACCCGCAACCGGTTCTTCTGCAAGTTTCACTACGTACCCGTTACCTATGACGTCGACGTGGCGTGCGTAGGCTGTGGACGCTGTATCACCGCCTGCCCGGTGCATATTGACATCAGCGAAGTGCTCCAGGATATGGCCCAGAAGGAGGTGGTGTGACCATGACTAGCCCGCTACGCCCATATCTGGGCACCCTGATCGGCAGCAAGGATATCGCGACTAACATTCGGCTTTTTCAGATCAAGCTCGACGACCCCGACGAATGGGCCACATTGTCCACCTGGCAACCCGGCAACTTCATGTTCCTCTCAACCTTGGGTCATGGGGAAGCGCCTTTTGGAGTCGCCAACATTCCGGGGTTTGGGCCGTATCTTGACATCGCCATACACGACGTGGGGCACGTCAGCCACCACATCCACATGCTCCCCCTTGGATCTCAGGTGGGCGTGCGCGGTCCGCTCGGCAACCACTTCCCACTGCAGGAGATCACTGGGCAGGACATCGTTGTGATCGGCGGTGGGATTGGAGGAGCACCCCTGCGCCCCGTCATCCAATATCTTATGTCACACCGCGAGGACTACGGCCATCTCACGATCTTTTGGGCGGCAAGAAGTCCAGACCTTCTCGTCTTCACGGATGAGTACGAGGAGTGGGAGGCGATGCCAGACACAGAGATGCACGTGACGATCGATCGACCGGTCGAGGGATGGGACGGGAATGTAGGACTCATCACTCAGATCATCGAAGACGTCACGCCCTCTGCCGAGAATGCGGTCGCAATTACGTGCGGCCCGCCGATCATGATACATTTTGTCGGCTTGACGCTCGCCAAATTGGGCTTCTCGACAGATCAGATGCTCGCCACACTGGAGGCGCGCATGCACTGCGGCATCGGCAAGTGCGGCCGCTGTAACCTCGGTGACAAGTTAGTCTGCAGGGATGGCCCCGTGTTCTGGCAGTCGGAGATAAAGGAGTTCCTGGAAGGGATACTGTAGAGTACCCTCGACAAGCAGGTGCCTTCACGTCGTGCGCGGCTCGATCACCCACGCGGTGAGCAGGAGACCGCCCAGAATTGACAGGGCGGCAGCTGCGGCGAACATCGCTCGGAAGTCGAATCCGGCAGCCAGCCAGCCGCCGAGTACCGGGGCCAGACCTGTCGCCGGTGCCAGGAGGGTGTGCGTCAACCCTACGTAGGTGGGGCGTTTCTCCGGCTCGCCGAATTCCAGAGTGATGTTCATGCCGCCCACCATCTCGGCGGCCGTCGCTATGCCAATCAGTGCA
>Ga0180436_10003174_pt1 | contig 15203 bp, 19 predicted proteins | sample SS_ome_2_FD_132434 | JGI IMG/M metagenome (GOLD analysis project Ga0180436, IMG submission 132434) | Hypersaline lake sediment archaeal communities from the Salton Sea, California, USA - SS_3_S_2 metaG | ecosystem: Environmental > Aquatic > Non-marine Saline and Alkaline > Hypersaline >...
CCACAGCTCCCACTACGACGGGAGCAACGAAACCTACATCACGTTCCGATGCCCCGAATGCGGCGTCGAAACGGACCTCCCGACCCACAAAGTGCCCGGCAAAGTCCGGAGCACGATCCCCAACAAATCCCGAAGGAACTGACTGATGCCCGTTATCAACACAGACGCTCTCATCAAGAACAGAGTCGAAGCCATCCGTGCCTACCACGACAACTTCGGTATCAAGCGCGCCGAGCTCGACGTGTCCGGCGGCATCGACTCTGCCCTCATGCTCGTGATCCTGAGCGAGGCGCTCGGACCCGACAATGTGACGGCGGTGTACTCGAGCATCCACAGCAGCGAAGCCAGCCTCCGTCGAGCTCGTCTCGTCGCCGAGGTCGCAGGCGTCAAGCTGGTCGAGCTCGATCTCAGTGACATCTACGACAACATCGCTCTCGAGGCCATGCGTGCTGTCGGCGAGGCCGGCTACGACACGGACGAGATCGTCACCCGCATGGGAGACGAAGATGCTGTCGCAGGTTCGCTGAGGTCGTGCCTCCGTGCTCCCATCGGCCGGTACCTCAACCGCATGACCGGTGGAGGCATTCGACACGGCACCGGTAACGAGGACGAGGACCGTTGGCTGCGGTTCTACCAGAAGGGTGGGGACGGCGAGGTCGATACCAACCCGCTGGCGATGCTCAGCAAGGGTGAGGTCTACCAGCTCGCCAACGCGATGAACGTCCCCCGCGAGATCATCGACGCTCTCCCGACCCCGGACCTGTGGGGCACCGGAGAGAAGCACAACGACGAAGAAGAGCTCACCCGTTTGTCCGGCGGCGTCGAGTGGAGCTACAGCCGCATCAACCCCGAGACGAACGAGTACATCCGCGTCGGCACCATCGAACGCATGAGCCGGTTCGTAGACTCGTACAATGCACATTTCTACGACAGCCTGCGATACCTCAACGGGTTCTTCGAAACCTACGGGTTCAACCCCGGCCGGGAGTTCACCAGCATCGAGCTGAGCCACGCGGCGAAGTTCGGTCTCACCGAAGCCCACCTCCGCAGCGCGCTCAAGTGGGAACGAATCACCCGACACAAGCTGAACGAAAATTGCCCGACCTTGGGCGAGCGCCACTACCTGGTCCAGGAAGGAATCCTGACCGACGAGCTTCCGAAGTTGTAGTATTCTTCCTCATGGTCATGGCGGCCGAGGGCGGGAAGTACCACCGCTTCGTGTTCCGCTTCGACAGCGAGTTCAAGTCCTACGACGTGCGCAAGGTCGAGGACGTGACAGCCACGGGCCTGAACTTCGTGACGCTCGATTCCGGCGTCTGCGTTTGTCTCAATGAAGACGAGGAGTTGGAGCTCTTCTCGTGTAAAAAGGGCTCCAAGTCCGTGAAAACGATACAGGACCCCGTCTTGGGCGGCGACATGCGCCTCGTGAAGAACTACGGGGAGCTCATGTTCTTCCGTGAAAACAAGCTCTACAAGATGAAGATGAAATGACCAGGATGACGAACATCGACGAAATCTCTCGTTTCACCCAGAGCCTCCAGCGTCTTGCCGAGGACCACGGCATGAAGATCGAGCGCAGGTTCGTCGGCGCCGTGAGCGTAGGGGACTACCTCGTCTACGAGAAGTCCGAGTGGCAGAACGACACGTCCGTCAAGCGAACCTACTGTCGTCGCGTCTGTGCGACCGGAGGTGAGCAGGGATCCGGCCCTCGTCCGAGCCAACATTGGATCGCAGTGGAAGGAGACGACCGCATCCTCGCTTTCGGAGAGCAGGACTACGTCTCCGTCCTTGCGATGGAAGAAGGCTGAGTCATGGCGCGACGCATCGCAGTCTACGGCGGCAGCTTCAACCCCTTCGCGAACCATCACGGTGGCATCATCCGGTGGATCGTCGAGAAAGCCGGCTACCCCACGGTGGTCGTTGTCCCTGCCGCCTCTCATGCCCTCAAGCCAGAACTACCCGAATTCGGCCATCGCTACAACATGGCGATGCTCGGGGTGAATCACCTTCAGCGCAGTCAAGCTTCAGACCTCCTTCAAGGTGCTGAAGTATGGGTGAGTCAAGTCGAGCTCAACCTGCTCGCCAGGAACCCAGGTCCGGTTCGCACCTACGAGGTGCTGGTGGAGCTCCGCAAACAGTTTGGCGAAGACGCCGAGATCAACTTCGCCATTGGGCCCGACATCCCGGACGAGCTCGACAAGTGGCACAACGTGGACAAGATCGAGGAAGAGTTTGGCTTCCTTCACGTCCCCATTCAGGCGATGCGAGCCACCAAGCTCCGTGAGATGATCGGCCAAGGGCTGATCTCCTGGTATCGCCACGTCTCTCTTCCCGTGCGCCGGTACATCGAGCAGCACGGCCTCTACAAGGAAGCAGCATGACCAAGAAGTACGAGTACGACTACCCGCTGCCCGCCGTCACCGTGGACATGGCGATTTTCACGATCCGTCGTGGTCGCCTCCAGGTGCTACTCATCCAGCGCCGCGACGATCCCTACAAGGGTGCGTGGGCTATCCCTGGTGGCTTCGTCAACGTCGGCGTCGGTCACAAGGCCCGGGGTAAGCAGGGAGAGGATCTCGAGCAAGCCGCTGAGCGAGAACTCCAAGAGGAGACGGGCCTCGAACGTGAACGCGACCAGGTGTTCCTCGAGCAGCTCTACACGTTCGGAGCTCCTGGACGTGACCCCCGTGGTCGCGTCATCACCGTGGCCTATTACGCGCTGATCTCCCCCGAGGCGTACCACCGTGTCGAGGCCGGAGACGATGCGGCTGAGGCCGCTTGGTACGACGTAGAAGATCTACCGGACATGGCGTTCGACCACGATCAGATCATGGCGACCGCCATCGAACGTGTTCGTGGAAAGATCGACTACGACCCACGCCTGACTCGAGCCCTGCTCCCCTCAGAGTTCACTGCTCGGCAGTTCCGCCGGGTCCACGAGGTCTGCAAGGGCACCACCTACGACTCGTCCAACTTCAACAAACGGTTCAAGCGTATGGTGGAGGACGGTCGCATCCTCGAGACCGACGAAACCCAGGAGCCCGAGGGCGCTGGTCGTCCGGCTCGCCTCTACAAGTTCCCTGACTGAGAGACACGATGTCCATTCGCAAGATCGACGTACACACCGGTGCCGACGGCATCACCACCATCGGCCCCGATCCGGACAACATTCCTCCGGTCGCACCTGCCTCCATCGAGCGCTACCAAGGCGCTCTTCTTGGGTGTGCTCTCGGAGATGCGGTAGGGGCATGGGCCGAGCGCCGACCGGCAGCCGAGGCCAAGGATTTCGCCCGCTACTTCATCCGCGAGTTCGATTTCTCGAAGGTCGGAACCCACCACCGAGGGATGCGATTCGGGCAGTACACCGACGACACCCAGCTTAGCCGCGAGCTCATGCTCTCCCTCGTCGATGAGCACGACTTCGTGCCCGAGGACTTCGCGGATCGAGTGGCTCGGATCTTCGCCCAGGACAACATCGTCGGGTACGGAGGCGCGACCCAACAGGCCGCCATTCGTCTGATCGACGGTGTCGCCTGGGATGAAGCCGGAACCCCTCCGCCCAGAGCCGGCAACGGTGCGGCCATGCGAGCGGGACCGATCGGCCTGTTCTTCTACTACGACGTGGAAAAATGTCTCGAGGCCGCGCAGAATCAGGCCATCATCACCCACAAGGCTCCGATGTCCGTGGCTGCCGCTGTGGCGGTTGCGATGGCGACGGCGATGGCGACCACCGCGAGCAAGGAGACGACCGGCCCCCACGAGCGTGGCTGGTGGTCGTGGCTCGCAGCGCATGTACACCGTGTCGATGTGGAGTTCGCGCAAGACATCCGCGATCTCGTCAAGATCTGTTTCGACGGTCGCAAGCTGGCGGAGTGGAAGGCAGGGGACGATGAGGAGTTCGCAGCGGCCCGTGAGTACGTCCTGGAGGGCGATGACGACTCCTGGGAGGGCGTGAGCCCCTACGCCCGCAGCTCGACGCTGTGGAGCCTCTACTGCGTCATGGCGAGCCCCTTCGACGTGTGGAAGGCCATCGAGCTCGCTGTAGCTGTGGGGGGCGATTCCGACACCATCGCGGCCATGGCCGGAACGATCGTCGGCGCCCACATCGGGATCAACAGGTTCCCGAAGACGGTCATCGAGGAGGTGGCACCCCTCATCCACGACGTGAAAGCCGAACGCTACACCTGGGACCGGCTGAAAGAGCTGGCTGGCACACTCCACGGCATCGTGGCAGCACAACACGCTGAACGTGTGGAGGTGTGGGAGGCGCGCAAATAGCGCTGCAAAAAGCTGAGCTCGGGGCACTCATTCGTGGGTGAAACGGGGTAGAAGAGAAGGAAGGCATGACGCCTTCGGTGGGGCTCCAGTCCGGACCTCACCAACCCAAACCGTGTCAGTCCTGGCACGGCCTCACCCAAATCCCCTGTCACGGGGAGTCAGGAAAATCAGATGCAACGTAGCAAAGAAGCTACGGCGGGACCTCGTACCCGTCGTACCAAAACCTCACGCGCCAAGACGACCGCCGCTCCGAAAAATGGAAAGGCCATCGTCCCCGACAACGCCGAAAAGCTGTTCGCGGCGTTGATGCAGCCGGTGTGCAGCAGCTCTCGCCAACCTCGGAACGACGAGGCCGGCAAGTTCGTGTTGCACCACTACATGATGCCGTGGCCCGGATACACGGACATCATGCAGTCCCGGGAGATTCTCGAGCAGTTCGAGAAGCTCTTGGGGCCCGATGTGGAGTGGCACTACTTCAACGGCTCCGACAGCTCGGCCGCACAGATGTCCCAAGCGTGCGACCCGACCAAGGCTGTCTGTGAAAACGTCACCAACACGATGGATGCCTGCGTGCTGCGGGCGGCAGACGAAGCTGGGGACCTTCAGTGCAACCCGGAGGGAAAGTGGGTCGTGGACCCGTCCACGGGGCTCACTTCTCCGATGGAGGCCGTCGAACGGTACTTCGGGTTCTCGCGTGATGACTTCACGAACCCGGACAAGATCGATGACCTCGGCAAGTTCGCCAAGTGCCACAGTGTGGTCCGGGTCTTCGGTGGCTACGACGACGAGGTGTGCGTCGTGGACATCGTGGATGCCGGCTGCGGGGTTGCTGCCAAAGACGACACATGGGGAAACACGCTGCTCTCGCTCAACCGTGGGTTCAAGGCCCTGCTCCTCATCGCCATCGGCAAGTGGGGCTGGGGGGCAGGTGGCTGTTATCAAAACGCCAACATGTCGCTGCTGGCGTCTGTGGTCCCGGGCACCGACGAGCTCATGTTCACCCTTGTTGAAAAGGAGTGGATGTCGAACGAAGACCGGGTGCCTACGTTCCGGTACCTGACCATCAAGGGGAAGCTCCCCAAGATCAAGGTGCCCAAGTGGTGGTCGGACTTGATGATGCCGGGAGAGGGGCACACCCCCTCCACCATCATCCGTCACTTCACGTACCAGGGAGCCTTGACTCGCGGGTCCGGCGATCGGTCCATCGGCGCCGTGCTCGACCGTCTACTCCCCAACCCTGTGTTGCCGGTGTGGAGTGAGTACGTCCACATGATGCCCGGAACGCACCGGGGTGCTCCAAGCCATGTGGGCAACCGCCGGACGGGGCGTCTCGTTCGTGGGACCTTCAACAAGCTTCGCGACTCCTGGCAACGCAAGACGCTGGGGCTCAAGGTGAAGAAAGGCGGCACCGACCTCGTCGAGGTTCGCCACTACGACTACTTCGACATCGACCTGGGGGACCACGACTTCGGGGGTCGGACGGGGATCAAAGCGGCCGGCGCCGTTCGGGCAGAAGTGTGGGTGGTGCAACCCAAGGAAAACCAAACCGAGTCGGACGCCCTGCGTAACCTGGTGAACCCGGACTGTTGCGTCCTGTTCCACCTCGACGGACAGACCCACGCCGAGGAACGCTCGACGTTGGTACGTTCCCCTGCTGTGGGTCGTGGCGCTGACCTTGCCCATGTGGGGCGTCGGTGTGTCATCGGCGTGGACTGCTCCAAGTTGAGCCGTGAGGCGAAGTTCGACCTGTTCGGATCATCTCGCGAGCACATGAAGAATGGCGACCTGCACAAGCGCCTGAAGCAGCTCCTCATTCAACGCTTGCGGCACAACGGAGACCTTCGGCGTGTCGATGGCGAAATCGCCATGGAGCGCAGCAAGAAGCTCAAGCGGCCCGACGACAAGGAGTTCGCCTCAGCTTTGCAGCAATACCTCGACAAGGCGGACTTCAAGTTCCAGACCATCAAGCAGACGCTCAAGCGTCGTGTGAAAGTCATCGAGAACCAGGAGCGCTCGACTACGGGGCGCCCCAAGCCGCCACCGCCCATCCCTCCTGAAGTGCCCCCGACTATCTTGCGTTGGAAGATCCAGCGCAACACGGTCAAGATGTACCCGGGACAGTCCTACTCCTGGGTCCTCGAGACCTCGGCACCCACGACCTGGTGGGACCCCACGAACATGGGGCAGTCCTCGTTGAAAATCCTCGCTGGGGGCAGCGTCAAGTTCAACGGCGCTGACAGCTTCAAGGGAGGTCGTTTGCGTTGCCACTTCGAGTGCCCCACTACTGCCAAGATCGGGGACACGGGGTTCATCCAGGCACAGATCGACTACCCGCCTGAGTATGGCCTGAGCGCTCTCACGGCCCACCTGCGTGTGGAGGTGGTCGAGAAGCAGAAGCCCAAGCCGTCGGGGGGACCCCCGAAGGGTGGGGGCGGCGGAGGGACCGGCAAGAAGGTCGTGCAGGTCGAAGTGTGGAAGGACGAGCTGCAAAAAGTGGACGTGCCGCTGTTCGCCCCTGTGCCCCTTACCTTCTCGAAGAACAAGGACCTGTGGGATGAACTTCAATGGGGAAGCCGTGCTGCTGAGCCCTCTTTCAGCCTCGTGATCGAGAGCGGTGAGGCGTTCGTCTACTACAACGAAGAGTTCAAGGATTTCCTGGACGTTCGTGAAAAGACCGTCAAGAAACACCCCGGCACCGAGGACAAGTTCCTCAAGGAGTACGAGATGAAGCTGGCACTCGAGGCCATCTTCATGCTCAACGAGGCCACCTACGAGGCGTACGACATGGAAAAGGAGGAGCGGGAGCGGGTTCACAAAATGAACCGGGCCACGGCTCGCAACCTCGCCATGGATGTGGGTCGCGAGCTTGACCTCGAAACCCAACTGAACGCCGAAAAGAGCGCTGAGTAGACAAAGAACCAAGGGGGCCTCGAGCCCCCTTGGTTCTTTTCAGTACGGCTAGTATGGTGAGGCCATGCCCACGCCGTTGAACGCTGTCGGGTTCGGGCCCTTACTTTCCGAACGTGAGAAGCGGATGACCTCGCTTCTCCAGCGTCTCTCGGAGTGGAACACCCACATGCTGCGGGACCACCCCATTAACGTACTGAAGGGCATCATCGCTGACGCGGATGCCCTTCTTGACGAGCTCGAGCTACCTCGAGTGCCGGACCAACCTACGGAGCCAGCCAGCGCTTCATCTGAGGGAACGTCCGAACCTCGCAAAATCCCGCAGCCCGCAGACCGTTGATGCCCATGTACGAGTTGGCGTCGAGCATCCGCCAGATGTCTGGGCCCTCTCCCTCGTAGGGCATCGGTCCAAACTCGCGCTCGGAGAACAGGATCTCTGGAGAGAGCTCCAGGTACTTGCTGGCGGCGTAGGCCCAGGCGGTGGCCTCACAGTCCCCCATCTGCATCGTGGCTCGCCAGACGGGATCCTCGCGCCCCTCAGCATCCATGAAAGGGTGCGTATCGCAGTACTCCTGGACAGCAGCCTCGAGCTTGGGGCCGGGCAGCGTGCCCGGAACCGTGAGCTCACGGAAGAGGGACGGGATGCAGGCGAGGTGCCCGGCTTCGTGAAGCACGTCTCCCACATGAGCCCGTTCGGGGTTCACGATGATCTTGCCGCGATCTAGCCACACACCGGGGACGAAGGCATCCGGGTGTTCCTGATCTACGAACTCGACCTCGAGACCCCTCGCGGCCAGCCACTCCACGACACGGTCGTTGATCTTCATGACGGTTGCACGGAAGTGATGCCGGTTTTACAGCAAACCTCGCGCCTTCGCGCGCTCACGCCAGGCCATCCGTTGTTCTTCGGTGGCCCGCAGCATCATGAGGTAGGCAGCTCGACACGCCTGCGCGTCGGCCAGGGCTCCGTGACGATCCCTGCGGTCGAGTTCGACACCAAGGAACTCACAGATGGCGTCGAGGTTCAGACGGTTGAGCCCACACGGCACGAGGTGCTCGTAGGCGAGGGTGGTCGTGTCGATGACGTGGCGACGAACCTTCCGGTACGCCTTCTCCACACCGACACGATCGAGAGCGGCGATGATGAAGTTCCGGTCGAAGTTCGGGTTCTGGCCGATGAAGATCTTGTGCTCGAGGGCTTCGGTGACCTGGTCTTTGATCTCATCGAACGTGGGAGCACCAGCCCAGTCGGCCTCGTTGTAGCCGTTGACTTCGAGCGCTTTCGGGTGGGCAGTTTCGATGTTCACGGGCTTGACCTTCGTGTCGAGGAGAATGGACCCGTCGATCGCCACGATGGCGATTTCGAGGATCTCATGCTTCTCCGGCTCGAGGCCCGTGGTTTCGGTGTCCACGAACACGACGGGATTTTCACGGAGCGGGGGTTTCGGCGTTTCGGTGTCGGTAGCCATGCACTCGTTCTACCCACGATAAACTTCACGAACGGTTTGCTCGGTAGGGTATAAGGACTGAACGACCGCTCATTCAGAGAGGGCAGGAAAAACAGATGACGAACAAGGTGTTCTGTGGGGGCCTCGCGTGGGCCACTGACGAGGTTGGCCTGAAAATGGCCATGACGGACTTCGGTCCCGTTCGAGAGACGAAGGTTGTGATGGACCGGGAAACCGGAAAATCCAAGGGCTTCGGGTTCGTGACGTTCGAAGAACCGGAGGCAGCTCAAGCAGCCGTTCAAGCCGGCACGATCAATCTCGATGGTCGTACCGTCAACATCCAAGAAGCTAACGACAAGGGTGGTGGTCGCCGGGGCGGCCCTCGCAGCCGACGATGAGCTTCAAGGGCTACAACATGGTGGCCTCCAGTCTTTTACCCAAAAAGAAACCCCGTTGGCTGTCCAACGGGGTTTCAGGGTTTGAGTTGCACGTTACCTCGTAGCAAGGAACTCCAGCAAGCTCATATCGCCCTTGGCCGAATTGCACTCGACACATGCGGGCTCGAGATTGTCACGCCCCATGGTAGATCCCCCACGACAGCGGGGGATGACGTGATCCTGCGTCTTGTTCTCGCGAGTCAGCTCGCAGTTGCAGTAGACGCAGAGAAGCTTGCCGACGTTCCATCTGTAGAAGTGGTACTCACTCTCGAACACCTTGGGCAGGCGATCTTCGACGACGTCCGAAGGTGAGATTTTCTGGAAATGAGAAATGCGCCTGAACTTCTCGATCTTTCCTCCCCCGGGCCGTTGGACCAGACCGTGCCTACGCTTCCACTTTTCGAGGTAGTAGGCTGGGGTCCGTTCCACCGGTGCCCGGTGGAGGCCGGTAGTGAGAGTGTCGTAGGTAGTCTTGAGGGCTTCCTGCATTGGTCTTCTTCTTTCGGCGATGCGCGGCAACAGGCCACGCAACAATCGTACACGCCATCCAGAGAACGCGCCGCCTCTGGATGGTGAACCGTCGAACATCGGACTATCGCCCCCGAACTCGCAGAGCTGCCCGCGCCTCTTGGACGCAGCAAGCACAGTGGGACCCGTCATCTATCAGAGGGCCCTGATAGAAAAGCTACCGCTTGTCCAGTTCCTCGAGGAGCATGGCCAACACGAAGGCGTGGCCCATTTTCCTCTTGGGGTCGTTGAGGACTTCCTTGAGCGTCATCTCGAGTGCGACATGGTCGTACCCGTCGAAGTCCCACAGGTAGAGCTCGTCCAACTCCTTGTGCAGCTCGTAGAGTTTCTCGAAGGCTTTCGTGCGAACCACGGCCCGCGTGTACAAGGGCACATAGATCCTCTTCCGCGCTTCGACGTAGGTCAGCCTTTCACCGTCCCACCACGAGTACTCCGGGATCGCTCCCTTCCCCATGGGGTACCTGACGGCCCTTCGACACCCCCACCCTTCCCGAGCCCACTCGAAGTAGTCCGAGGTGGGGTTCCCGTCGTCGCCCACATGGCGCTTGTACACTTTGGCGTACTGCCAGGCGTTCTCGACGTTCCGAGCCTCGCCAGCTCCCTCGTAGAGCTTCACGGGGCCGAGGAAGAAGGGGCTAAGTCCTCGCGACCAGGCGTCGGCCCCAGTAGCCCTGCTGGTGGTGTTGATCACCCGGCAGGTGCTTCGGTCGTAGCCCCGGTCTCTTGGTCCGATAACCCGTATCACGGCATGTGTTTTACGCTTCGTTCAGTCGCTGTTCTCCTTGTTGAGGTTAGCCGACACCACAGCGGGCTCGGCAGGTTTCGATGGTCTTGGTTGCGATCCTCTGGGCTCGAGCGGCCCCGGAACTGAGGGTTTCGATGATGTCTGCGTCGCTCACTTGACCTCTACGATCTCGAGCTTCCGTGAAGCGTGTTTCGATCTTCTCGGCTAGCAGTTTCTTGGCGTGTCCGTACCCGAACTTCTGAGTGCCTCGTCGGCCGCTCTTGAAGAACCCTGAGAGCTCATCGAGTTCATCGCTGTTGGAACACATGAGCTCCAGTAGGGCGTACAAAGGGCCATCGGTCGGAAGAGGGTCTCCGAAAGGAGTCGAGTCGGTTTTGATCTGAGCGATCTTGGCGCGGAGCTCTTCCCCGTGATCGAAAGGTGAGATCGTGTTGCCGTAGCTCTTGGACATTTTCTGACCGTCTACGCCTGGCACCTTGGGGACTTCAGACACCACCTCTTGGGGGAGCTCGAAGGTAGACCCAAACTCTTCGTTGAACCGGGTAGCCATGTACCGAGCCATCTCAACATGCTGAACTTGATCTCTGCCAACAGGTACGAGCTCGGTCCGATAGAGCAGAATGTCTGCTGCCATGAGCACCGGGTAAATGAACAACCCGACCGTAGGCGTGATCCCTTTGGAGACCTTGTCCTTGTACGAGTGCGCTCGTTGGAGAGACCCCATGCCTGTCGCCATCGTTAACAAAAGCGTCAACTCGGCGACTTCCGGCACATGAGACTGCTGGAAGAGCATCGTCTGCTCGGGGTCTACCCCTAACGCCAGCAAGTCAGCCACAAGCTGTTCGGTGTTGCTTCGGACCTCGTAGTTGTCGTGCACGGTGGTGAGCGCGTGGTAGTCCGCCAGGAACACCGTGAGCTCAACGGAAGCATCGCCCTGGTACCGCAGACAAGGCTCGACGGCCCCGAAGTAGTTGCCGAGATGGAGTTCACCCGAGGGCTGTATACCGGTCAGTACGCGGCTCATGTTGTCACTACCTTTCGTTGTTGGGGTTGGAGGCCAGAGTCGGGATCGAACCGACGATGAGGGCTTTTGCAGAGCCCTGCCTTACCACTTGGCTACCGAGCCAGAGAGCTCCCTTGAGGAATCAAACCTCGCACGCAAAAACGGTCACCAGACGGAGCAGATTGTGTTGGCACGCCGCCAGGGAGTTGAACCCTGCCCGCCGGATTTGGAGTCCAGCAGTGCACCCGTGACGCGACGCAGATGAGGAATGTGTTGGAGGCTCGAGTCGGATTCGAACCGACGACCTCCTGGATGCAACCGAGCGCCTTAAAGCCACTTGGCCATCGAGCCTTGAAAGCGATCTCCCACCCCGGAGTCGAACCGGACTCCCCGCAGGGAGCGAGTCCATGGGTACCCGTCTACGATGGGAGATCTGGCAGGGCATGAGGGATTCGAACCCCCGACACACGGATTTGGAGTCCGTTGCTCTGGCCGGACTGAGCTAATGCCCCAAACGAAGAAGAGCCGCCTGGTCACTGACCGGGCGGCTCTTCACAGCGCAAGACAGTACTGTGCCTACCCGATCACCTCCCGAATGGGGCACCAGTTACACCAGAGGTTCTTGTTGTTGAGGTTGCGTTCCATCTTGCTTTGCTCTCCTTCGGCTTCCGCCAACCCGTACCGCGCCGCGCAGGCTGCGGCTCTTATCGGGCTCATGGATTCGTGAGAGATGAGCTGGTCCTCTCAGATCCAGTTTGGCACAGACCTCTGTGCCTGGCGAGTGTTTTTGTTGGGATTCGTTTCTTCGGACATGTCCCTTCGAACTTCGGGCTCTTACATTAGTGTAATAAGGTTGTGGAGCACCGGGGATTCGAACCCTCGGCCTTCGCGTTGCGAACGCGACGCTCTCCCGACTGAGCTACCGCCCCATGCGTTTCTCTTTCCTGCGGTCTTCCTTCTTCCAGCGTCGTAAATCTCGTTTCAGTTCGCGTCGGTATCGGGCTTCTTCACGTGCGTCCATGTTTTTGCAGACGCCCTCACACCACCAGTCTCTCCAGCAGACCTCACACCAGTTCCCCGGGGAGTCGTACTCGGCCTCTCGAAGACCGCACTTCTCGCAAGGGTCGTCCATGGCTCACAGCTCCAGTCCCTCCACCGCGATTTCCTCGTCGAGGGTGAGAGTCTCGCCGACACGTCGGGAGCCCGTCCAGAAAGCACAGCCCCCTCGACTGCCCGCTCGCCGTTCGGCACGGCGACCGAGTTTCTTCCACGAGCGCCGAGCTCGAGCGACGTGCGTCGAGTTGCACCCAGCCATCGGGTTCCGGCTCTCGTAAGTCGGCCCGTTGTCCTGGTAGCGCTTCCCTTCGCGCCTATGGTTGATCCTCTGGCTCATTGAGCTGTTCCTCGAGTTGTTGCCGAATGTAGTTCTTGGCTTCCTGTCGTGCGCGTCGTTTGATGCCGCGCTTCAACTTCCGTTTCAGTTGGGTGTTGCGACCGAACTGGATGTAGCCCTCAGTCTCGCTGTAGCAGCAAGAGCAGTAGTGGGCTGGGTGGTTGCCCTCCCAGCGGCCTTCGTCTTTTCCTCGGTAGGTGAGTCCGTAGCTGCGCATGAATGTCGATGCACAGCACGGATCTCTCCTGGGTAGGTTTTTTGCTTCATGGTCTCGTCTCTTTCTTGGTGGAGCATCAGGGATTCGAACCCTGCTGTTATCCTCAGTGCAAGTGAGGTGGCCACCCCAAGCAGCCCCATGCCCCCAAGTGCCGACGATGCCCACTCGGCCGGCTCGAGCTACCTCCTACGAAGGTTCGGAACCTTTCGTAGTAGGGCGAAATGTGGAGCGGAAGACCGGGTTCGAACCGGCGACATTCTGCTTGGAAGGCAGATGCTCTACCAACTGAGCTACTTCCGCATGTTGTTTCAGACCTTCAACGTAGTTTCTCCTTGGTTTGGTTTCTTTGGAGCGCGTGGGGGGAGTCGAACCCCTCTCTTCTTCCTAGGCAGGGAAGCGTGCAGCCGGAACACTTCACACGCAGGGTGGCGTACCCGAGTGCCAAGCCTGGTTTGCTGTTTTCACAGAGTTGCCGTCTGTTGCTCTACCGTTGAGCTACTCCCCCGCAGTTGGTGGAGGAGGGTGGAGTCGAACCACCTCGTTTGCTTGTAGGGCTATGTCGTGTGGGTACGCGATGGCGGAGGGTGGGGGGGTCGAACCCCCAAGACCTTTCACAGTTCGTCCGAGTTCGAATCGGGTGCCGTCGCCAGCTTTCGGCTTGACCCTCCGTATGGGTTTGGTTGATGTGTCCTTTTCTCCTTGGGTTGGCGGAAGGTACGAGGGTCGAACTCGTAAGGGCCTCTCAGCCTCGCCGGGGTTCAAATCCGGTGCCGTCGCCAGCTCTCGGCTTGACCTTCCTTGTTATCGTGCTCGTCCAGTCCAGTCTCCGAAGGCCCCTTGTTTCCGTGCTCGCTTCATCGCTCGGGCGATAAGCACCCAGGCTTCGTAAGGCATGTTTCCACGAACGTAGTTGCATCGGATACAGGCGGGGACGGTGTTGTCCATCGTGTGCCCTTTTTCGTTGTCGATGCGGTCCAAGGTCATGCGGAGATCTTTCTCTCCGCAGTAGGAACATCCTTTGGCGATCTGCTCCGCGATGTACTCCTTCGTGAAGTCGTTCTCGCGGCCGTGTTTCTTGTCGCTTTTGCGGGTGTCCCAGTAGATGAACTTGGCGTAGTGTTCGGGATCTTTGCGACGCCGCTTCCTCCGTTGCGCCTGACGCCTCGACCACTCCTGTTTCTGTTCTTGAGTGGGTTCGGTACGTGTTCGGGCTTTTCGAAGTTCGTTGTCGCAGTCTTTGCAGCGGGCTCGTCGGTAGTGCTTTCCTTTCTGGTACGTGGGGTAGAAATCGTCGATGGGTTTCGTGTCGCCGCACTTGCGGCAGGTTTTAGTTTCGTTGGCGGACACCGTGTACACGGTACCCGGATTTGGCGGAAGGAGCGGGGATCGAACCCGCAAGACCTTTTACAGTTCGTCCGGTTTCCAACCGGGTGCCGTCGCCTGCCGTCGGCTAGTCCTTCCAGGGTGGGAGCAGAGGGATTCGAACCCGACAGATGTCCTGCCTACCTTGTCGCCCAGAGCATCCTCTGGGTAACTGCTGCAACCCGTAAGTTGGCGGAGGGTGAGGGGATCGAACCCTCAAGACCTTTTACAGTTCGCTCGGCTAGCAACCGAGTGCCGTCGCCTGCCATCGGCTTGACCCTCCAATGAGAGCGACCAAGCTATGACAGCTTGTCGCCCAGTAGCTCGAACTTGGCACCCCCGGCAGGAATCGAACCTGCTCTCTAGGGATTAGAAGTCCCTTGCCTCGTCCAGTTGGCCTCGGGGGCGAAAAGCCCTCCGGGGTTCGTCTAGTACACCCAGAGGGAAAACTAGACGGATCTGGAGGAGGCGCAGCTACTGGGCTCGGTACCTCGCCATCCCGACCATGAACCGGAGCACGATCCGGCCGCACCGGCGGCAGACGGAGCTGCGGCGGCGGACTGGAGGGCTCGACAGTTGATGTTCTGGAAGGCGCACATGAGTTGGTACCTCGTCCCCAAGCTGTACTTGGACATAGACGGCAAGTCAAGCGTGATGTTCAATTTTCTTTCGACGCAAAAGGAGCGCCGTCCGGGAGTCGAACCCGGGAAGGAGGCCATGGCCAGGGTGAAAGCGAAAAGACCCTACCTCGGGCGTCACCGCTCCGAGAACCTCCATGCGTCCGCACGCCCGGCGCGTAGAGGTCAGCAGCCGGGGAGGTAGCCGTACTCTTCGTACTCAGCACAGAGGTGCTCGAGCTCTTCCAGAGACGGGTGCGAGTAGAAC
>Ga0180436_10003175_pt1 | contig 15203 bp, 12 predicted proteins | sample SS_ome_2_FD_132434 | JGI IMG/M metagenome (GOLD analysis project Ga0180436, IMG submission 132434) | Hypersaline lake sediment archaeal communities from the Salton Sea, California, USA - SS_3_S_2 metaG | ecosystem: Environmental > Aquatic > Non-marine Saline and Alkaline > Hypersaline >...
AGCGCGGCCAGCGCGCGCTCTTGCTCGTGCCCGAGATCGCGTTGGGGACGCAGGTCGTGCAGCGCGTCCGGGAGCGATTCGGCGATCGGGTGGTCGAGTACCACAGCCAGCTGCGCCCCGCTGCCCGCCGGCGCGCCTGGTGGCGCGCGCGGCGCGGAACGGCGCAGGTCGTCGTCGGAGCTCGTTCCGCGGTCTTCGTCCCGCTCGCCGATCTCGGCCTGATCGTGATCGACGAAGAGCATGAGCCCTCCTACAAGCAGACCGAGACGCCCCGCTATCACGGCCGCGATACCGCGCTCGTGCGGGCCCGGCATGCGCGCGCGGTCGCGATCCTCGGCTCGGCGACGCCCTCGCTCGAGTCCCGCCGCAATGCGGAGACGGGGAAGTACGAGCGCCTGTTGCTGCCGCAGCGGATCGCGGCGCGGCCGCCGGCGACGGTGACGCTGGCCGATTTGCGCACCCGCATCGAGCCGGAGGAAGCGGCCCAGCCGATCCCGGGCGTGCACTGGGTGCCCGGCGGAGATCGCGAGCCGGGCGCGCCGCTGGCCGACTATCTGCTTGTGCGTCTGCGGGCCACGCTGGCGGCGGGCGATCAGGCGATTCTCTTTCTCAATCGGCGCGGCCACTCGACCGCGGTGCAGTGCCGCGCGTGCGGCTTTGTCTTCGAGTGCCGCCGCTGCAGCGTCGTGCTGACCTACCATCGCACCGACCAGGCGCTGCGCTGCCACTACTGCAACCATCGCGAGGAGGGGCTGGCGCGCTGCCCCGAGTGCGGCGGCCATGACTTCGCCTATACTGGGATCGGGACGCAGAAGGTCGAAGCGGCCCTCACGGCGGCGCTGCCCGAGGCTCGCATCTTGCGCATGGACTTCGATTCCACGCGCAAGCGGGGGGCGTTGGCGACGATCATTGGCGCCTTCGAGCGCGGCGAAGCGGACATCCTGCTCGGCACACAGATGGTCGCCAAGGGGCTCGACTTCCCGCACGTGACGCTGGTCGGCGTCGTCAGTGCCGACCGCGAAATGGGTCTGCCCGACTTTCGTGCGGGTGAGCGCGCCTTCCAACTGCTGACGCAGGTCGCCGGGCGGGCCGGGCGGGGAGCGAAGCCGGGGGAGGTGATCTTCCAGACCTACCTACCCCAGCACCATACGATCCAGGCCGCGGGGCGCCAGGACTATGAGCTCTTCTACGAGCGCGAGCTGGGCGAGCGCAGCGCGCTCGGCTACCCGCCGTTCCGACGTATGGCGAACCTGCTCTTCGACGGGCCCGAGGAGCCGCGCGTGATCGCCCTCGCCGAGGAGGTTGCCGACCGGCTCGCCTCGAGCGCGGGGATCGACCTGCTCGGCCCGGCGCCGATGCCGCTCAGCCGGCTGAAGGGGCAGTTCCGCTGGCACCTGACGCTCGTCTCGGCCCAGCCGCAGCGCCTGGTGCAGACGCTGCATGAGGTGCTCGCCTGGTCGCGCCAGCGCCGGCCGCGCGGCAACGTGCGTATCCAGGCCGACATGGACCCGGTCAGTCTGATGTAGGGTAGTCTCGATCGGGAGCGCCCAGCGGCGCGCGGGCGGTGAGCTTGACAGTCAAATCAGCCGTGGCCTAAGCTCGCGCCTTCCCGAACGCAAGCCCGGTCAGAGGACGGCCCCCGCCCCGTTCCGTCCCGGCCGTGGACCGGACCGTGGGGGGCATAGGAGAGCAATGGATATGAAGAAGCGTACGATGTTGATCCGGTTCGGCTTTCTGCTCGCCGTCGTAGCGCTCATCGCGGCCTGCAAGAGCGAGTACGAATCGGGCGGGATCCTGCACTTCACTCAGGGGCGCTTTGAGCAGGCGCTGGAGAATTTCGAGCTGGCGATTGCCGAGCAACCCGAGAACGGGTCCGCCCACCTCTGGATGGGTCGCTCTCTGGCCGAGCTGGAGCGCGACCAAGAGGCGGTCGAGGCGTTGCACAAGGCGCTCGATCTCGATCCGACCCAAGCCGAGATGGTCGACAATACGCTCGGATCCTACTGGAGCAAGCGCTACAACAGCGGACTTGCCTCGTTCATGAATGCGCTCAAGAGCCGCGAGGCGGGCCAGGATGCGAAGGCGCGCGAGGAATTGCTCGCGGCCCAGGATCGTTTCGAGCGCGCGATCCTCTTCGAGCCGGACAGCGTCAAGAACTACATGAACCTGGCGCGCGTCAACTACCAGCTGGGCGACATGGACGATGCGCTATCGCTCTTCCGCCAGGCGAAGTCGATGTCGGAGGGCGATGCCCGCGTCCAGACGCAGCTCTTCGGGATCTTCCAGGACCTCGGGACCGCTGCACTGGAGACGACCGACCGCCAGAGCCTGGAGACGGCGCTGGCGCTGCTCGGCGACGCCGAGCAGATGCGCGCCACGCCGGAGAAGATGGCCGAGGTGCACTTCAACATCGCGACCGCGCACTACATTCTGACCGAGCTCGATCCCGATCAGACTGCGATGCACCTGGTGCAGGCCGAGAAGTACTACCGCAAGGTGCTCACCGTCGACGACCAAGACCCGATGACGCTCGAGAACCTCGCGCTGGTCCTGCTCGAGCAGGGCGAGATCGACCAGGCGCTCGAGATCGGCCAGCAGCGGCTCGATCTCGATCCGACCGATGCGGAAGGTCATCTGCTGATGAGCCGACTCCGCAAGGCGGCCGGCGACGACCGGCTCGCCAACGGTCACCTGCTCTTCGTGCAGATTCGCAGTCAGGGAGACGATGTTCCCTTGGCCGACATCCGCGAGCACGCGAGCGAGTACGGCCCCGGCTCGGACATGCTCAAGACGTTGCGCGATCGCGGCGCCCCGAAGGAGATCAAGGAGTTCGCCGCCGGATTCACGCCCTACGAGGCTTGGTTCTACTGGATGGAGGGCCGCGTCTACGTCTTCCAGAAGGGGGAAGAGAAGTTCCGCCTGACCTTCCGCTCGCTGACGCGCGAAGAGGTCGAGGAACTGACGGCGTCCTAGCCGTGGGCGGCCGGCGCCGGCGCGCAGATGAGATCCGAGGCGCACAGCGGAGAGTGGATCGATCCGGCGCGCGCCACGCTGGCGCCGCTCGCCGAGCGCGAGATCGTCGTTCTGGGCTACGGCAGCCAGGGGCGCGCCCAGGCGCTCAATCTGCGCGACGCGGGAGCCGGGCGGCGGGTGCGGGTCTGGACGCGTCCTGAAGGGCCGGGTGCCCGTCAAGCGATCGCGGATGGCTTCCCGCTGCTCGGCGACGACGACCTCGGCTGCGGCGACCTCTACTGCTGTTTGCTCCCGGATGAACTGCACGCCGAATTCCTGATGCGCACGCTGGCACCGGCACTGACGGCGGCGGGCCGCGAAGCGGAGCTCTGCTTTGCGCACGGTTTCTCGCTCGCGTTCACGCCGCTGGGCGCGGCCGCGCGCCGCCCGCCCTGGCGCGAAGTTTTTCTCGTCGCCCCCTCGGGCCCGGGCGAAGATGTGCGTCGCGCGCGACTGGCAGGGGGGGGCGTGCCCGCCTTCCTCGGTGTCTGGCACGATGCGAGCGGGGAAGCGCGCCAGCGGGCGATTGGCGTGGCGACGGCATTGGGTGCTTTCGCCGCGGGGGTCTTCGCGACCGAGGTGCGCACCGAAGCGGTCGTCGACCTGTTTGGCGAACAGGCGGTGCTCTGCGGCGGTGTGAGCGCGCTGCTCGCGGCGGCTTTCGATACGCTCGTCACCGCCGGCTATCCGCCGGAGATGGCCTATGCGGAGTGCATCCAGCAGCTCCATTTGACGGTCGGACTGATCGAGCGCCACGGCATTGCCGGCATGCGCGCGCGCATCAGCCCGACGGCCCGCTTCGGCGACCTGACGCGCGGGCCGCGCATCGTGGGTGCGGCGACGCGATCCGCGCTGCGCCGCGTGCTGGAGGAGATCGAGTCGGGCCATTTCGCGCACGAGTGGGTCGAGGAACAGCGCCGGGGGGCGCCGCGCTTCGCGGCCGCGGAGCGGGAAGCCGTGGCCGACCCGCTCGAAGCCGCGGGCCGGGAAGTGCGCCGCCGGGCGACGCGCGCGGTCGGTGACGAGAGCCGCGCGGGCGTAGGCGGCGGTGGGGACGGGCCGGGGAAAACCGGCGGCGAGCCCCCGGGAGGGGCCCCAGGCGCGGGCTCCGCCGCGGGGGAGAATCCCGTTGACAGCTAGAATCCGGCTCCTCTAGCATCGCGGCAGCGGTTGCAGAAGAGCAGATGGTCAGCACCTTGCGATCTCTCCGCCGTTCCCAGGCCCCGGATTTCCCTGGTCATTCCACGATTGTCTTTCGCAGAACGATCGATACAACCCAATTGCTGGAGAAGTAAGAGATGCCGAGACAGAGCAAGAGCGCGCCTGCCGACGAAGAACGGGTCAGCACCGTCGCGAGCCCCGAGGAAGACGCTCCCGAACGCAAGAGCCCGCGCACGTCGCGTTCCAGCGCAGCCGCCAAGTCGGAAGCGGCCAAGCGCGAAGAGGCGCTCGACTTGACGGGCATGAAGAAGAAGACGATCGCCGCGCTGCTCAAGACGGCCCAGGAGATGGGCGTGCAGGGCGCGAGCGGACTGCGCAAGCAGGATCTGATGTTCCGGATTTTGGAAGCGCAGACCGAGCGCAGCGGGCTCATCTTCGCCGAGGGCGTGCTCGAGATCCTGCCCGAGGGCTACGGCTTCTTGCGCTCGCCCGATTACAACTACCTCCCGAGCCCCGACGACATCTACGTTTCGCCATCACAGATCAAGCGCTTCGACTTGCGCACCGGCGATACGATTTCCGGCCAGGTGCGTCCGCCCAAGGACGGCGAACGCTACTTCGCGCTGCTGCGCGTCGAGGCGGTCAATTTCGAAAGCCCGGAAGTGGCGAAGCAGAAGACGATCTTCGACAACCTGACACCGCTCTTCCCGCTCGAGAAGTTCAATCTCGAGGTCAAGTCGCGCGACCTGACGACGCGCATCATCGACCTCTTGAGCCCGATTGGCAAGGGGCAGCGCGGACTGATCGTCTCGCCGCCCAAGGCCGGCAAGACGATCATCCTGCAGCGGATCGCCAACGCGATCATCGAGAACCACCCCGAGGTGCGCCTGATTGTGCTCCTGATCGACGAGCGCCCGGAAGAGGTGACCGACATGGAGCGTTCGGTCGAGGGCGAGGTGATCAGCTCGACCTTCGACGAGCCGGCCGAGCGGCACGTGCAGGTAGCCGAGATGGTGATCGAGAAAGCACGCCGCATGGTCGAGCACCAACATGACGTCGTCGTGTTACTCGACTCGATCACCCGCCTGGCGCGCGCCTACAACACGGTCGTGCCGCACAGCGGCAAGATCCTCTCCGGCGGTGTCGACAGCAACGCGCTGCACCGGCCGAAGCGCTTCTTCGGCGCGGCGCGCAACATCGAGGAGGGCGGGTCGCTGACGATCTGCGCCACGGCGCTGATCGAGACCGGCAGTCGCATGGACGAGGTCATCTTCGAGGAGTTCAAGGGCACCGGGAACATGGAGCTCGTCCTCGATCGGAAGATCTCGGACAAGCGGATCTTCCCGGCGATCGATCTCAACCGGTCGGGCACGCGCCGCGAGGAGCTGCTGCTGGCCGAGGGCGATCTGCGTAAGATCTGGATCTTGCGTAAGTTCCTGAGCGAGATGAAGTCGGTCGAGGCGATGGAGTTCCTGATCGACAAGATGAGCCGGACGAAGACGAACCGGAAGTTCTTGGAATCGATGAACGGCTAGCGCTATACTCGTTGGTCGGTTTCGGCGACCGCCCCCCGGCGCGGCGGCACAAGCAGAGAGGCGAGAGGGCGATGAAGAAGAACATCCATCCTTCCTATCGGCGTACCGCGATCAAGTGCGTCTGCGGGAACGTGATCGAAACACGCTCGACGGTGGGCGGCGACCTGACGGTGGAAATCTGTTCCAGCTGCCACCCCTTCTTCACCGGCAAGCAGAAGCTGATCGACACCGCCGGACGGGTCGAGCGCTTCCGCCGCAAGTACGGCCTGCAGGAGAAGAAGGCTGCGGAGCCCGAGTCGGCCGAGCAGTAGCTACGCCTCACGTCTGTGCCGCCCGGCAGTCTCCAGGGGGAGACCGGGCGGCTTCGCATTGGGGAGCGATTCATGGGCCGCGAGTTGCTGCGCAGTTACGATGAGGTCGTCGCCCGGCATGAAGAGCTGTCGCAGGCGATGGGCGACCCGAAGGTCTTGTCCGACGGCCGGGAGATGAAGCGCATCGGCCGCGAGCAGGTGCGCCTCGGGCGCTTGCGCGCGGCGATGGATGCCTACCGCAGTACGCTCGATGCCTTCGAGGAAGCGCGCGAGATCCTCGCTCACTCGGGTGATGCCGATCTGATCGCGCTGGCCAAGAGCGAGATCGATGAGCTCGAAGAGCGCGAGGAGGCGCAGCGCGCCGAATTGCGGCGCCAGCTCGTGCCTCCCGACCCGGACGACGATCGCAGCGCCCTGGTCGAGATCCGCGCCGGAACGGGGGGCGAAGAGGCGACGCTCTTCGCCGGCGACCTCTTCCGCATGTATACGAAGTACGCCGAACGCCACAATCAGCAGGTCGAGATCCTGGCGCTCAACCGCACCGAACTGGGGGGCATCAAAGAGGCGGTCCTGCTGGTGGAAGGCGAGGGCGCCTACGGTGCGCTGCGCTTCGAGGGGGGGGTCCACCGGGTGCAGCGCGTGCCGGTGACCGAAGCTTCAGGCCGCATCCACACCTCGGCCGCCAGCGTCGCCGTCCTGCCGGAGGCGGAGGAGGTCGACGTCGAGGTCCATCCCGACGAGCTGAAGATCGACGTCTACCGCTCGTCCGGCCCCGGTGGCCAGAGCGTCAACACGACCGATTCCGCGGTGCGCATCACCCACCTGCCGACCGGGATCGTCGTCCAGTGCCAGGATGAGCGTTCGCAGCTGAAGAACAAGGCGAAGGCGCTCAAGGTGCTGCTGGCCAAATTGCTCGATGCCAGACGCGAAGAGCAGAACGCGGCGACGACCGCCGCGCGGCGCAGCATGGTCTCCACCGGCGACCGCAGCGCCAAGGTCCGCACTTACAACTTCCCCCAGGGGCGCATCACCGATCATCGGATCAACTTCACGCTCTACAATCTGGATCGCTTCCTCGAGGGGGAGATCGACGAGATGATCGAAGCCCTGCGCGTGGCCGACACCGAGGCGAAGCTGCACGCCGGAGCCGTCGGATAGCGCCCGGCGGGCGCGTCGTCCCCGCCCCGCCGGCGGGCACCGCTGGCTGATCTCCGCCACCCGAGAGCCGGCAGGCCGCCGCCGCGGCCGCTGCCGCGTGCTGAACCGGCGAACCCCCGCGCCGTCGCCCGCCTTGACCCTGAGCACCGCGCCCCCCTTCCCCTAAACCAGTGTCCTACAAGCGCCTGCTAAGGGTCGGCGCCGTCCCTGCCGAAACATCAGCTGTAGGCCTACTCCGCCCTGGTGTCGGAGTGAGTCCGACCGCGTGCGCCGCCCAGCGGCGCCCGCACGCGGGCGGTCGATTGCCCGTGGCATCGGGCGCGCAACAGAAGGGAGAGCGAACATGCACCGGATCTTCGAGTCACGCCGGGGATTCACGATGATCGAGATTCTCGCGGTGCTCGGCATCATCGCGGTTTTGGCCGCCGTCCTGACGCCCTCGGTCGTCAAGCACATCTCGGACGCCAAGGTATCGCGGGCGGAACATGACGTCGAGGCGATCGCGACCGCACTGAGCTCCTTCTACAAGGATCTCGGTCGTTGGCCGACGGACACCGATGGCGATCACTCTCCGGGCGATCAGGAAGTCGCGCTGCTCGTGACCGACGAGGGCGATATGCCCGACTTCGGCAAGCAGGCGACGAGCTGGGGCGCATACAGCCCGCAGGAGACGTTCAAGAACCAACTGCTCTACAACCGCCCCGGCGGCAAGGGGAAGAACAAGTATCCGAACCAGGGCAGCCGCAAGTGGGACGGGCCGTATCTGATGCGATTCAAGTCCGATCCCTGGGGACACAAGTACATCTGCAACATCGGCGACGTGCGCCCGGGCCAGAGCGGTCCGATCTGGGTCATCAGCGCCGGCCCCGATGGGATTCTCGATACCAAGCCGTCGCGCTATGAACTGAGAAACGACGACATCGGCATCCTGCTCGAAGGCTAGGGTGGAGCGGATCCTCGCATGAGCGCGGCACCCGCCGAACGACCCCGCCCGGCCCGCATGGGGGAGACCCTCGTGGCGCGCGGTACGATCACCGCGGCGCAGTTGGCGATTGCCCTCAAGGAACAGCAACGTTCCGGCGGCAAGCTGGGGGAAGTCCTGATCAACCTCGGCTTCGCCTCCGAGGAGGAGATCGCCGCCTTCCTCGCCTTCCAGGCCGGTGTGCGTCGCATCGATCTACGCGATGTGGCCTGCGATCACGCGCTGGCGGGAAAGCTCGGTGAGAGTTTCTGTCGCGAGAAGAAACTGCTCCCGGTCCGCGAGCAGCACGGCCGGCTGCAGGTCGCGATGGCGAACACGTTCGATGTGCTCGCCGTCGACGAGATCACGCGTCGCACGGGCTTGGCGGTCGAGGTCTTGGCGGCGTCAGAAGCGACGGTGCTCGACGCGCTCGACCGCGCCTTCGGCAGGGACGAGGCGGAGTCGCTCGAGGCGCTGATCCAGAGTGCGCAACGGGCGGCCGCGCGAGTGGCGGAGATCGACGGGCTGGCCGAGGATCGCCCGATCGTGCGCCTCGTCGATCGCCTGTTGGCCGACGCGGTTCGCACGGGGGCGACCGATGTGCACCTCGAGCCGGATCAGACTCTGGTGCGGTGCCGCTACCGGGTCGATGGCGCCTTGTCGCAGGCCGCAACCCTGCCGCGCGAGCTGAAGTCGGCGGTGGCGGCGCGGATCAAGGTGATGGCGGGTCTGAACATCTCGGAGTCGCGCCTGCCGCAGGACGGGAAGATCGTCGCGCGCATCCTCGGGCGCAACATCAACCTGCGCATCTCGACGATGCCGACCGTGCACGGCGAGAACATCGTCGTTCGCGTCCTCGATCGCAACCGCCTCGCGCTCGGGCTCGGCGAGCTGGGGCTGTCGGAGCCGAACGTCGCCGCGCTGTCCGAAGCGATCGCGCGCGAGTCGGGCATGATCCTCGTCACCGGCCCGACCGGATCGGGGAAGACGACGACGCTGTACGCCGCGCTGGCCGAGATCAATGCGCTCGAACGCAATATCGCCACACTCGAGGATCCGGTCGAATACGAATTGCCCCTGATCCGCCAGGCGCAAATCAACCCGCAGGCGGGCTTGACCTTCGGCGTCGGCCTGCGCGCGCTCCTGCGCCAGGATCCGGACGTGATCCTGGTCGGCGAGATGCGCGATCGGGAGACGGCCGACGTGGCGTTGCGCGCGGCGATGACCGGCCACCTCGTGCTGAGCACGCTGCACACCAATTCCGCCGCCGGCGCGATCCCACGTCTGCTCGAGATGGGGGTCGAAGCCTATCTGCTCGCGAGCACCCTCGTCGCCGTCGTCGCCCAGCGCCTGTTGCGCAAGCTGTGTCCGCACTGCGCGGCACCCGATCCGGAGCCGGATCGCAAGGAGCTGCGTGCGCTCGGGCTGACCGTCAAGGATGCACAGCGGCTGCGGCGCCCGGTCGGCTGCGAGCAGTGCGGCAACAGCGGCTACGCCGGTCGCCGCGCGGTGGCCGAGGTGCTGGCGGTGACGCCGACGGTCGCCGGCTTGATCGGCGTCGCCGAGGGCCGCGCGGGCATCGCCGAGGCGGCCCGCTCGGAGGGCATGGTGCTGATGGAAGAAGATGCCCGCGAGCTCGTGCTGCGCGGGGAGACCTCGCTGACCGAAGCGGTGCGCCATACCTGGGGCGGGGACTACAACCGCCGGCCGCCGATGCAGCTGGCCGGATAGGGACGCGCAATGCCGGTCTACGCCTATCAGGCGCTCGATTCCGAGGGCACGCCGGTCGCCGGCGAGCTGGCGGTCGACGATGTCGCCCTGCTGCGCGGTTTTCTCGCCGACCGGGGACTGCTGCTCGTCGAAGCCCGGTCACGTTCGGAGCACGCGAAAGGCGAGCGCCGCGGCCGCATCAGTGCGCCGCGCAGCGGGTTGATCGAGCTGACGCGCAATCTGGGCGACCTGCTCGCCGCCGGCCTGCCGCTGGTGCAAGTGCTCGAGGATCTCGAGGACCAGCCGGAGCGCCGCGCCTGGCAGCGGCTGCTGCACGACGTGCGGTTGCGCATCGAAGGCGGCGCCTCGCTCTCCGAAGCGCTGGCCGCTCACCCGGCAGTTTTCTCGGGCGTCTACGTTCATCTCGTGCGCGCGGGCGAAGAGAGCGGCCAGCTACCGGAGGTCTTTGCGCGCCTGACCGCGTTTCTCGAGTGGCGCCAGCAATTGAAGGAAGAGGTGCGTCGCGCACTCGGCTACCCCGCCTTCGTCCTGGCGGCGATGGCCGGATTGGTGGCGCTGATGACGCTCTTCGTGATCCCGCGCCTCGAGCTTGTCTTTGTCGAGCTCGACATCGAGCTGCCGCTGCCGACCCGGATGCTGGTCGCTACGGGCCATCTCGCCGGAGCGCTCTGGCCCTATGTGCTCGGCGTCGGTGGGGCGGCGTGCGGCGCGATCGCGCTGCTGCGGCGCGGCGCCGCCGGGCGCGCGTGGCTCGACCGGCTCCTGCTCGCCCTGCCCCTCGCCGGGCGGCTGGCGGGGCTCGTCGCCTACGCCCGCGTCACGAGCACGCTGGCGACGTTGCTCGGCGCCGGGGTGCGCCTGACGCGGGCACTGGAGTTGACGGCCGACTCGGCCGGGAATCTGGCGATCGGTCACTGGCTGGCGGCGGTCAACGAGCGTATTCAGAGCGGCGAGACGTTCGCCGAGGCGCTGCACCATGGGAATCGCTTCCCGCGGCTGCTCGTGCGCATGGCGCGGGTCGGGGAAGCGACTGGCGATCTCGCCGCGATGCTCGCCAAGTGCAGCGAGTTCTATCAGCGCGAGAGCCCGGCGGTCATGCGCCGCATCTTCGGCGCGATCGGCCCGCTGACGGTGATCGCCCTGGCCGGTTTTGTGGCGCTGGCGGCGCTGGCGGTCTTCTTGCCGCTGCTCAGTGTGGGCGCCGGTTTGCGCTAGGGAGGAATCAGAGTGAACACGCTCGGCAATCGCCGCGGCTTCACGCTGCTCGAGATCGTCGTCGTCCTCGCCGTCCTGGCGATCCTCGCCGGAGCGATGGTGCCGCACACCGTGCGCCAGATTCGGGCCGAACGTCGGGCTGAGACCGAAGCCGAGATGAACGCGATCGCCACCGCGCTGCTCGCCTACTACCGCGACTGCCGTGCACTGCCGGCAGATGAGATCGGTCTGCGCGCGCTGGTGCGATCCGACGGCGCGCCGGCCGGCTGGGATGGTCCTTATCTCGGCGGCAGTGGCGATGCGGAAGCGGACGCGACGACCGACGCCTGGGGCAGCGACTACCGCTACGCGCGCCAGGCCGAGATCCGCGGCGCGGCCCATCCGGCCGCCTTCCTGCTGATCAGTCCGGGCGACGATCGCCAGCTCGACAGCCGTCTGGATGCCGGCCGCTGGCGGCTTGACCGGGACGAGGATCTCGTGGTGCTGGGCGTGACCCAGGCAATTGATCAAGAGTGGGGCGCGGCGACCCGGCAGCGGCTCGAGTTGCTGAGCGTTGCGTTCGACGACTACTTCACCGACGTCGGCGGCTTCCCGCCCGGAAACGACTCGACCGCCGTGGCGGCGCTGTTCGCATCGGGCGCCGCCGGCTGGCGCGGTCCCTATCTGGCTGGGGCGGCCGCCGACTGGGTGCGCGACGACTGGGGACGCGCGCTCCTCGTGCGGCCCTGCAGTCAGGTCGACGGCACCCCGCTCAGCGGACGGATCCTGCTCAGCCTGGGGCCCGGGGCGCCCGATGCACGCATCAACGGCGAGCGGTGGCGCACCGGCGAGAACGATATCTTCGCCGTCGTCTCGGCTGCCCGCCTGCAGGCCCTGCGTGATCGCGAGCGCTACGAAGAGGCGCGCCGCGCGCTGCGCCTCGCGGCAGCCGAGGTCTATGTCACCCACCCGGCGGCCGCGCCGGGCGACTACGAGCTCATCCGCAGCGACCCGTGGGGGCATGCCTACCGATTCGCCCAGGCGACGCCGCTCTCGGGCATCGTCTATTCCGCGGGCGCCGACGGCGAAGACGACGCCGGCGCGGACGACGACGTCTACGAATCGCTGCTCTGGATGCAGCCGGAGACGCCCGGCGGCGAGGGCGGGGACGAGTGAGGAGCGGGAGGAGCGACTGACGTGATCGCATGGCGGCAATGGATGCGAGCCCGCGCGCGCCCGGCCTGCGCCTGCATGGATGTGGCCGGCGAGGAGCGGCGCGTTTGTGTCTCGATCGCGGGCCAGACGCTGCGGGCCCGCCCGTTCGCCCCCGAGGGCGATGCGGCCCACTGGGTGCAGCAACTGACGCGGCCCCGCGGCTCGGGCCCGGCCGTGGCGGTCCCGCTGCAAGATCTGTCGCTGCGTCATGAGCGCTTCCAGGCGCCCCCGGCAAAGCCGGCCTGGATCGCGCGGGCCGTCGAGCAGCACTTCGCCGGCGAGCCGGGCCACCCGGTCGAGATCTGCGCCACTCCCGAGCGACCCGATCAGCCCCACGACCTGCTCGTCGTCACCGCCGCGCGCGAGGCGCCGGCGCGGTTGGCGCGCGCGGTCGAGGCGCGCGGGCATCGTGTCGCGCGCATCGTCACCGCCGCCACGGCGCTGAGTGCGCTCTACCTGCGCACCGCCACCGACGAGCGGCGTGATCCGATCGTGATCGTCCACTTGGGCGCGTCGCTCGGCACGGCCGCCTTCGTCTACGGCGGCCGGCTCGTGCTGGCGCGCGAGTTTCCGTTGCCGGGGGGGGAGCGCGAGACCGGCGCGCACGACGCGGCGCAGACCGCGGCAGAGCCTTCACCGGCGGGGGCGGCGCCTCCGGAGAGCGGGGAGGAGTTCGAAGCGGCGGTGCGCGAAGAGCTCCAGCGCTCACTGATGCTCTTCAATCACCGTTTTCAGGGCGCCCCGATCGAAGCGATCTACCTGTCCAGCGACCTGCATCCGACGCGCCCGCTGCTGCATGCCTGGCCGCAGCGCCTCGGCATTCCGGCCGAGCCGCTGCGGGCGCAGCTCGCGCTCGATCTCTCCGGTTTCGGCGCGGGGGAGGTCGCCGAGGCACGGGCCGAGCGCTGGCTGCTGGCGGTCGCCACTGCGGCGCTGGAACTGCCGGGTGCGCCCGCGATCGACCTGCAGCCGGAGCACCTGCGGTTGCGCCCGCTGCGCCGGCGCGTCATCACCGCGGCCGCGACGCTGGTCCTCGGGGCGGCGCTGGCGATGACGGCCTATGGCGGCTTCACGCTGTCCACCGCCCACCGGATCGCCGCCATGCTGCGGGGCTACGCCGCACGCGCGGCGGCCATGGAGGCGATGATCGACGAGCTCGATCAGGTGCGCGTCGAGCGGGCCGAGGTGCAGCGCCAGGGCGCATTCCTCGCGGCCAAGCAGCGGCCGGCGCGCGCCGCGGCCCGGCTGCTGCGCTACCTCTCGACGCGCGTGCCGCCCGAGCTCTGTCTCGAGGCGCTGGCCCTGAGCGCCGGTCAAGTTGGTCCGCGCGTCACGCTGACTGGCTCGGCCCGCGGCGCGACGGCCAGCGCGGCCCAGGCGCAGTTCGGCGCGTTCTACCGCGCCCTGGAGCAAGCCCCCGCGCTCGCCGCGGTCGAGATGCAGCCGCTCGAGCTGGTCGAGGAGGGGCCCGAGACGAGCGCGCTGCGCTTCGAGCTGCAGCTCACCCTGGCGGACCCCGAAGCGCTCGCCTGGCCGCGGGGGGGCGCTCGGGCGGCCGGCGCGAACCAGCGCTACGCGCACGCCTCGTCGCCGGCGGGGGAGGAGGTGCGATGAGTTCCGCGTTCGATCGGCCGACGCGTCACGCGCTGCTCATCGCGGCCGCGGTTTGCGCGCTCTCCCTGCTCGCCTTCGTCTTTGCGAGCGAGCGCGTCGCCCAGCGCGTAGCGGCGCTCAAGGAGGCCGCCAGCCAGGCGGCCGAGCTGGCAAACGGGCGCTTGGAGCACGTCGCCGCCTGGACTGCGGCGACGCCGCGCGAGCGCGCCTTCTGGGAGAAGATCACCGCCTACTTCAGCGACGCAGTCGGCGCGGGCGAGGTGCGACTGGTTGCCTCGGCCGAGGTCACGGCGCTCGCTCTACGCTGTGGTCTGCGCGAACTGCAGCTGCGTGAAATCACGGCGGACGAGCTGCCGGAGGCCGGGGCGGGCGAGGCGTGGCGCGATGCGAGCGAACTGCTCGAGATCGATTCGCCGGAGGCGTGGGGTGAGGAGGCCGTCGCGGTCGATCCCGCGCGCGCTGCCACCGCCGCGGAGACGAAGATCGATGCGACCGGCTACGGTTTCCGGCTCGAGTTTCGAACCGGTTTCCCGGGATTGGTGCGCTTCCTGGAAGGGCTGCAGGAGCTGCCGGCCGTCGTCGAGCTGCGCGCGATCACGATCGAGCGCGACGCCCCCGATGTGCAGGTCGGCGTGACGCTCGTCACCTACGGGAGGCAGACGTGAAGCGCATCGAGCGCGATTTCTGGCCCCTCGGCGCGGCCCTACTGCTGCTCGCGACGGCGGCGACGTTTGGCTTCTGGGGGGCGCGCCTGCTGCCCGATCCCGAGGTGGCGGAGACGCTGTTGGATGAGCGCGAGGGTTGGCTCGCCGCACCGGTGCCGCCGGTGCGCAGCGGCGGCATCGGCCTGCCCGCCGGCCGTCTCGGGCCGGCGCTCGGGCGCAGTCCGTTCGTGAGCGCCAGGGAGGCAGGGTCCGCCGGGGCGGGAGAACTCGTGGCCGACCCGCATGCCGGCTCGGAGCGCGTGGCGGCCATTCTCGGGGTCGGCGATCAGCGGCTGGCGATCGTGGGCGGTCGCACCGTGCGCCCGGGGGACGCGCTGGGACCGGCGCGCGTGGTCGCGATCGAGGCCCAGGGGCTCTGGGTGACGGAAGCTGGGGAGCGGCGGTGGTTGCCGGTCGCGGAGGCCGGCGGCGTGACGCGGATGGAAGTCTACTGAGACGCCGCGGGAGGAGCGGATGAGAAGCAGGAGTGGGGCGTACCGGCGAGTTTTCGTGGGGAGCCTGTTGCTGATCGTGAGCCTGAGTGCCGGCGCAACGCCCGCGGCGACCGAACCGGCTGAGGCGCATGTGTCGATCACGGCGCAGGAGG
>Ga0180436_10003180_pt1 | contig 15192 bp, 10 predicted proteins | sample SS_ome_2_FD_132434 | JGI IMG/M metagenome (GOLD analysis project Ga0180436, IMG submission 132434) | Hypersaline lake sediment archaeal communities from the Salton Sea, California, USA - SS_3_S_2 metaG | ecosystem: Environmental > Aquatic > Non-marine Saline and Alkaline > Hypersaline >...
CGAAGCCCTCCCACATCAGCAGCCGGCGCAGATCAGGATGGCCCTCGAAGCGCACGCCGAACATATCGTAGATCTCGCGCTCCTGGAGGGTGGCCGCCGGGAACTCGGGCGTGACCGTGGGCAGTATGGCGCCCTCGCGCGTGGTGTGCACGTGCAGCGCCACGTAGCTGCCGCCCGACAGGTTGAACACATGGTAGACCACGTCAATGTGCGGGGGGAACTGCTCCAGCGGCTCGGGATAGTCGACCGCGGTCATGTTGGAGAGGAATGCGTAGCCCAGCTCGTCGCGCAGAAAGCGTAGTACCGGCAGAAGATGCCGGGAGTGCACCAGGACGCCCTCATAGCGAGGTCGCGACATCAGCAGGGAGCGGGAAACCGCGCGCGTCATCCGGTGGGGGCGCACGTCGGGACGGGACTCGCTCTCCCCCCGATCAGGTGGTTCAGCGGGTGCTAGCGCGCCGGGGAACCTCACCTGGAGATGCTCCCACACCTCGGCGGACATGCCTACCGGGACTGGCGTCGACGTCGGCCCCTCAGGCATCGCGGCCCCTCTTGACCGAGCCTGACGACCTAGTGGACTCGCCCGATGGCTCGCCACCGCGAACTCGGGTACCCAGGCCCGCGGTGTGGGGAGGCCCCACGAGGCCCTCAAGGTCACGCCAGTTGACGAGATCCGGGCCCAGGAGTGGCTCTGGCACGCCTTCGTCGGCCCCAGCCTGGAAGGCGTGGATATCCTTGATCGACTCTTTGTCGAACCGCGCGTGCAGCTTCAGAATGCCGTCAATCAGGGCTTCCGGTCGTGGGGGGCAGCCGGGGATGTAGACATCGACAGGGATCAGGCGATCCACGCCCGAGACGACGTTGTAGCCCTCCTTGAAGGGCCCGCCCGAGATGGCGCATGCGCCCATGGCGATGACGTACTTCGGCTCGGCCATCTGGTTGTAGAGGCGGACCAGCAGGGGCGCCATTTTCTTGGTGACCGTGCCATTGACGATCATGAGGTCAGCCTGTCTTGGGCTGGCGCGCATGATCTCCATCCCGAAGCGGGCGGTGTCATAGCGAGACGCCGCCGTGGCGATCATCTCGAAAGCACAGCACGCCAGGCCGAAGAGCATCGGCCACAGCGACCGCTTGCGAGACCACGCGTAGAGCTGATCCAGCGTGGTCAGCTTGACCGCCGACTGCAGCTCCGGCGGCACCTCCTGCGATCGTCCAGCCTCCATCACGCAACCACCTCTCTGCCTCGAAAACACAAAGGGGCGAGACCGATCTCGCCCCTCCGATGGGGAAGGCGGGATTTGAACCCGCACACCTTGCGGTACATGATTCTAAGTCATGCTCGTCTGCCAGTTCCGACACTTCCCCGCAACAAAGCGATTATAGTCGCAAATGGGGTTGGAGCAAATGGGGCGTGACGAGTGATGAGTGATGAGTGACGAGTCGTGAATTGGGGATGGTGAGGGGTGGACTTGGATCCAGGGCCTTGAGTCTTGGGGCAGGAGTGCCGAGTCAGGGAGCGGGGCTACGGATTCGAGATTTGGTAGGCCTTGAGGGCATCGTAGGCGGGGCGGACACCGGCGCCGGGCCACTGGGAGGAGGGCACGTCCTTGCCCCACCAGTAGGGGTCGGCGATGGCCCACCAGAACTCCTCGTTGGCCTCGGTCCAGCGGGGATCGGGGAGGTTCCAGACGAACATGGGGCCGATCCAGGGCGCCCAGTTCTCGGCGGCGTAGTTGAAGGCCCGGATCAGGTAGTCGGCCTGTGTCTCGGGCGTCACGGCGAACCAGGCATAGTCAGGGTGTTCGGGGCTGGCGTTGGTGTGCCATCCGAATTCGAGGATGGCAACTTGCTTGTGCTCGTCACCATAGGTCACCATGATCTCGCGCATCTTCTCGACGTGCCGGAAGCAGAAGAAGGCGTGACCGCCGTAGCCATTAGCAGGATCAGCGGCCTCCTCCGGTGAGACCTCAGGGGGCGCGAGGTAGCCGGGCGCGTTGAGGCCAAGGAGGTCGAAGTAGGGAGAGGCGCCGGCCTCATACATACCAATCAGGTACTCCACATCGGGCAAGGCCTCGGGCAGTGACGAGCCCGTGGGAGCTAGCGACGCGGAGACGATCATCGCGCCGGGATCCTCGGTCTTGATGGCGACATAGCACGCACGCAGGAGCTCCACATAGCCGACCGGGTCGGGCGCGGCGCCGCGCCACTCGCGCGCCAGATTGGGCTCGTTCCAGATCTGGTAGGCGTCGACGCGGCCTTTGTAGCGCTGGGCGACTTCGGAACAGAATCCGGCGAGCGTCTCGGGGTTGACCGGAAGATCAGGGCTCTCGATGTCGGCAGCCTGGAGCGCCCAGGCCGGGGGATGGTCGATCCGCAGAAGGAGTCTGACGTCCGCCTGCTCGGCCTCGTCGACGATACGATCGAGGGCATACCACTCATAGACGCCGGGGGCCGCACCCTCCACATCCAGCCAGGCAACGCGCTGCTTGACCCACGCGAAGCCGGCCTCCTGGACCAGGGACCAATCGCGGGCGACGGCGGCCCACGGGTCCCACCACATATGGACGTTGACACCGACCTCCGGGGAGGCCAGCTGTTCAGGGATAGGCCACAGCGTAGGCAGAGGCCACTGGGAGGGCGCGCTGTGGAGCGCGAGTGTGTCCGGGCTCACCAAGCCCCAGGTGACGACAAAGAGCAGCGCGACCACGGCCAGCGCAAAGGGAAGCCACGCCCGCCACTCCTTGCGGGCCAGCACTTCTGTCATAGGCTGCAGCGCCCCTAGGGAATCTTCGGCATCTCGCCGATGGCGCCGAAGGCGGGTCGCGGCGCGCCCTTGAGATCGAGGATGCTGTAGGGCGCGTTGGGGTCGGTGGCCCCGATCCCTCCCTTATAGGAGTAGTCGAGGTTCCACAGGTAGGCGATCTTGACAAAGCCCCACTCGCGCATGAGCTGGAAGGCCTCAATATCCCACTGCAATTGCTCCTCGAGTGTGTTGTCATCGGCGAACTCGAAGCCTACCGGCGTGGCGTCGAAGCCCTCGGAGGTGGCCCAGCCGAACTCGGTGACACAGAGCGGCGTGTCGCGCCCGGCGGCCACGATCATGTCGTGGTAGCCGAAGAGGGTGGACTTGAAGGACCACGAGTGGTGGGGTGAGTCGAAGGGGCCGCGGAATGTGGCGGTGGGATCGTTGTAGCCCTCGTCCCAAGCCACGTCGGGCGGCATGTTGTAGCCGTTGTGGTGAGCGCCGACGCAGTCGCAGTAGTTGAGGAAGCCGGCGTCGACCATCTGCTGGAAGTAGATGAAATCCTCGATCACCGTGTAACGGTCGGGGTTGGCGGCATCGGTGGCCACCACGCCGGTGGGGGAGAGCGCGCCGCTGATCACGATGATACCGGCGTCACGGCTCTTGATCGCCTGGTAAGTGAGCCGCAGCATCTCAACGTAGCGAGCGGCATTCACTCCATCGGCTGTGTCCCACTCGCGGTCAAGGTTCTGCTCGTTCCAGACCTCAATGGCGTGAATCCTGCCCTTGTAGCGGTCCACTATCTCACCGACGAAATCGACGAAGACCGTGAGATCATCTGGCGGCGCTGCCTGGGGGTTGTCATCGAAGTACGTACGCGACCAGTCAGGTGAGCCCACAACGCTCAGCATGACCTTCAACCCGCGATCCGAGGCGAACTGGACCATAGCGTCATAGCCGCTCCAGTCCATCTGGCCCGGCTCGGAGGAGAAGTGGTCCCAGCGCACCTGCTGCTTGACCCATTCCATCCCCAGATGATCCTTCACCTGGCCCATAGTGTACTCGGGCATACCGATCCCGTGGGCGGCGATGCCGTAGCCAAACCCCCCGTCAGAGACAGGGATGGGCGTGGCGCCCGGCTCAGGGGTGGGCGTCGGGAGCACGATCTGACCCAGCGGGGTAGAGGTTGCCAATGGCTGGTCAGGGGTGCCGGGCTCCACGGTCGCCTCCGGAACGAAGGGCTGGTCGCCGGCGGTCACCGGGGTGTCTCCCCTGCCGCTGCCCGGCAGCCTGATGACGCCGGTGAGGCAGGAGAGCGCCAGGCCCATCACCAGGATCCAGACAACGCCAACGATGGTGAGGGTTCGCCCCGACATCCTGGCAAAGATATCCTTCATATGCTGGAAAAACGGACTCATAGTGCCTCCACGGTCCTATCAACGTCCATTCGATGTATCACTAGACGATCTAGCCCCAGCCCAGGTTCCGAGCAGAGCGGCGTCCACCGTCCGCTGCAGGCTTCGGTTGCAGGGACTCATCGGTGGGCTCGGCGTGGTCGTGTCCCTCGGGAGGACCATCCGCGCCAATCCGATTGTCGACCTCATTTGAGAGCGCGACCATGCTCGCCAGCTCGGCGGCAGGTGTGAGTTTGGCCGCAGCCGCGAGATCGTCGACGAGGTCGGCGACATCGGCATCGGTCGCCCCCTCGAGACGGCGCTCGATGAGTTCCTTGTAGGCTCGGCTGCCGTAGAGACCGCCGGCGTCGGCCAGACGACCGGAGTCGTGCAGAAATTGGGCCGCAGCCTGAGGGTCATCAGCATCAACGCGCGATGCGTCTACCTTGAGTTGCGCTTCGTGCTGTGGTGTCCCGCTGACCACGTTGGGCGCAGAGACCATGCGCTCGACTGCAGTGTTTCCGCACCGGGGACAGGGAGGGGGAGCCTCGTCAAAGCGACGAGCGAGGTGGCTGAATCGGCCACGACAGACTTCGCAGTAGTATTCGTAGATCGGCAAGTTGCTCTCTGACAGCCAGGCTGCTGCTCACCCTGCATTCAACAATATAGGCTCCCGCACAGTCACATCAGGAGCCTACGGACATCAACTGGCAGGGAGTATACCTGAGGAAAGGGTCAGAGCAAGTGAAGCCAGAGGGCTAGGGATTAGGATTTGGCGGTTGGGCGCAGGGGTGCCACAGCCAAACAGACCGGTGGATTTGGCCGCCAGAGGTGTCGGCCGATCCGCCTCTCACAGTAGCGGGGGAGTCTCGGCTACGAGGCCGGCGCTGACGGCCTTGGCAACGGCCGCGGCCCGGGTGTGGACACCCAGCTTTTCGAAGACAGCCTTGAGGTGACGCTTGACCGTGTTGGTGGAGATGAAGAGCTTGTCGGCCAATTCCTTGTTGGTCATGCCCTGCGCCAGCGATGCCAGGACCTCCAGCTCACGCGGTGTCAACGCATCCAAAGACTGCGCGGTCTCGGTGGCCTCATAGGCATCCCTGACCGACTGGAGGAAGGCGCGGCGGTCGAAGACCTGCTTCTCGAGGTAGGCAAAGACGCCGTGTTGACTGTACGCGCGCTCGATCTCACTACGATTGGCCGCACCACTGACCACGATGGTCCGGACATCCTGCGCCTGCGCCTGATCGAGGAGCTGGTAACCGCCCTGCAGGCTTTCGGGGTCGGTGCCCCAAGCGGCCTCGTTGAGCGAGAGATCGACCACGGCGATCCGGAATTGCTCGCGACGAAGACAGCCCAGCGCCTCGCCATAGCTACTGCACGGACGCACCTGATAGCCGGCATCGGTGAGAAGCTCCGAGAGAATCTGGCGCCAACCGGCGTCGTCCTCGATCACAAGGATGGCGTCGGAGGCCACCTGAACGACGGTATCGGGCAGCTGGACCGGGACGCGCAACGTGACCTTCGCGTCCGGGGTGCCCTCGCCGGACTCGAAGGCAGGAGCCGACGAGAGCGCCCGATCGACCAGCGCACGGAGCTCGGCACGACTGAAATTGGCCTTGCGAAGGCAGCTCAACGCACCGTATTCGGTCAACACCTCGACCGCCAGCTCAACGGTCGCGTAGCCCGTGAGCAGAATGGCCGCGCAACCGGGATCGTGCAGGCGGACGGCCTCCAGTACGCGGAGCCCTTCCTGATTGGTCGCGGGATCGGCGCCCAGCGCCAGGTCGACAACGGCCAGTCGGTGCGGCACACTCCGTAGCTTGCGCGTGGCTTCGGCAAGGTCACCCGCCAGGTCCACGTCCATCCCGCTGTCTCGCAGAATCTCGCCGACGATCTGCTGCCAGGCCGGACTGTCCTCGACCACGAGCGCACGCGGGCGACCGGCATCAGCCATGCGGCGCCCCCTCTCTGGGAAGCCGCAGGAGGAAACAGGTCCCGCCGCCGGCGTTCCGCTCGACCGAAATGGAGCCACCGAGGCGCATCATCCGCGTCTTGACCCACCACAGGCCAAAGCCCAGTCTGCCGTTGCGCCGCGAGGCACGCGTGGGAAGGTCGAACTCAAAGATGTGCTCGTGCAGATGCTTGGGTATGCCGGGGCCGTCGTCGGCGACCTCGACCTCCACCCACGGACCGTCGGTCCGTCCTGTGATGACGATATGGCCCAGCCCAGCCATCGCCGTGATGGCGTTGTTGAGCAGGTTGGTGAAGACGAAGGCGAGACTGCGCTCGCTGGCGGTGACGGAGGGTAAATCCGCCAACTCCGCCAGGTCGACACGAATCCCGTCGGGAGGCTGCACATCGGCGAGCGCGGCCTGGACACACGCGGCAACGTCCACCAACCCGGCGTGGATCGGCCTCAGGTTGACCAGGCTGTCGCGCACGGCCTCCATCGCCTCGCGGGCACTGTGTTCGATCTCCGCAAGGTTGGTCGCGAGGTACGCATCGGCGTCGATCGCGAGCGCGCACTTTGCCTGGATGGACTGCACGCGCACCGGAATGGTCCCCACCTTGTTGTTGAGATGGTGGAGCACGTTGGCCGCCACATCGCCCACCGCCGCGAAGGTCTCGGCCACGGCGTGGCGTTCCTGCGCCAGCCGTAGCGCGCGCTGGCGCTCGGCATTCTGAAGCGCCAGGACCGCGTAGTAGGCGAGGCATGTGAGGACCTTCTTGTCCCACTCGGACTCTATGGCGCGACCGGGGCCTTCCTCGCCACCATAGACGCTGAAGGCACCGATGGCCGCGCCGTCCTCGCTGGAGAGCAGTGGCACGACCAAAGCGCAGGTCCAGCTGCGGGCACGCGCCAGCTCCGAGCGATGGAAGCGAGGATCGCGCCGGACGTCGCTGGAGACAACGGCCGCTCGGCGGCGAAGGGCCTCACCGGTGAGGGTATCCGCTAGGGGAAGGCGCTCGCCGCGACCTGTCCCGTCCGTGGCCGCCTCGAGCACCAGTGCATCGTCGTCGAGCACCCAGATGGCGCCGTCCACACCGTTCAGGAGGTCGGCCGCCTGGGTGACCAGATGATCAAGGAGGCGATGGTGCGGCTCGAGGAGGAAAAGACGGGCGACCTCGAGAAGCGCATCCAACAGGCGAGCCTCCTGGATGGCGATGACGGCCTGGGTGGCCAGCGATGTGAGAAGCTGGCGGTCCTGCTCGCTGAAGGCGCCGACGTTTGGGCTCTCGAGATTGAGCACGCCCTCCAGGCGGCGGCTCGAACCGATGAGTGGCACGGCCAATTCGGACCGCATGCGGATATCGGCGTCGAAAGGGTGGTAGAGCCGGACCCATGGGGCTGATTGCAGGTCGTGGATGCATAGGGACTCGCGGTGCTGCGCAACCCACCCCATGATGCTGCTCGCGTCAAGGGGCAGTGCGTCGAGCTGCGGACGACCGGCAGCGCCGGCCACCACGCGGGTCACCAGCTGACGTCCCGACTCATCGACAAGCCGGAAGATGCCATACTGGGCGCCAGTGACATCCAACGCCATCTCAAGGATAGCCTCCAATGTCTCCTCGAGTCCCATCCGCGATGAGATCAGCATGCCGGCGTTGCGGAGACGGTCGAGCGCGTCCTCGCTCCGCACCAGGTCCTGTCGAATGTTGGAGAGCTGGCGCGCCTGATAAATAGCCATCGCCGCATGGTTGACCAGATTGTCGAGCATAAGGAGCTCGAACTGATCGAAGCGACGGGCACTCCGTAGGTAGACATAGAGCGCGCCCACCGGACGACTGGCAACGACAAGGGGAAAACACGCCACAGCCGCGGCCCCGGCCATCCTGGCCGCGGGGCTCAGCTCGGCATCAGGTTCTTCATAGGAGAGGACACGGCGCTGCTGCCGAATCGCGCGCATTCCGATGCCATCGGGCCGGGGCAAATCGTAGGCGACCGAGGTCTCGGGCTCGCCCGCAGAGACACGCGAGGCAGCCTCGAGGAGATCTCCCACCGGATCATACGTGTAGATGGCGGCCGCCGACCCGGGGACGACCCTGATGGCACTGTCGGCGATCAAGCGGAGAGTCTCGCCCACGCCCATACGGCCACGGGGCGTGAGCCGGTTGATGGCGGTGCCGACCTCATTGAGGGTCAGAAGCGCATCGACGATCTGAGGATCCGACTGGCAGGCATCAGCCACCGTCAAAGCCTGCGACACAACCGACTTGAGGTCTTTCATCGTCTAGAACCGCCCCAGAGACCGGGGATCGACACGCCGGCAGCGTCCCCAGAGAGCCATTCTAGCACGGCGAACCGGCCAAACAACCTACGAGACTGGGACCCCGGGCAAGCCTCCTCGCGGAAGCAACAACGCATCCCCCATACACTCTCCCCCAAACCAAACACGCATAGCCGTGGAGAAGGCTTGTCCGGGCCTGGAGTCCGCGAGCGGGTCATCCCTGGCGGGGTGTGACCCGCTCGCTCAACCAGCAAACTTAGTAAGACCTAGATGTCAAAGTAGAGCGTGAACTCGTGCGGGTGCGGGCGCATCCGGACAGCATCGACCTCAGCCGTGCGCTTGTACTCGATGTAGGCCTCCAGGAGGTCAGGCGTGAAGACGTCGCCCTTCAGCAGGAACTCGTGGTCTGCCTCGAGGCAATCGAGCACCGCGGTGAGCGATCCAGGTACCTGCTTGACCTTGGCTGCCTCCTCAGGCGGAAGGTCGTAGAGATCCTTGTCCATCGGCTCGCCGGGGTCGATCTGGTTCTGGACACCGTCCAGGCCCGCCATCAGCAACGCGGCGAAGCACAGGTACGGGTTGGTCGACGGATCGGGCGCGCGGAACTCGACGCGCTTGGCCTTCGGGCTCTTCGAATACATCGGGATTCGGCAGACAGCCGAACGGTTCCGCTGCGAGTAGGCCAGGTTCACAGGCGCCTCGAAGCCAGGCACCAAGCGGCGGTAGGAGTTGGTAGTCGGCGCGACAATGGCCAGCAGCGCGGGCGCGTGCTTGAGCAGGCCGCCGATGTAGTACTTGGCCGTGTCGGAGAGCTGTGCGTAGCCCGACTCATCGAAGAAGACGTTGGACTCGCCGTTCCACAGAGACTGGTGCACGTGCATACCGCTGCCGTTGTCTGAGAAGAGCGGCTTGGGCATGAAGGTGGCGGTCAGGCCATTCTCACGTGCTACGTTCTTGACCAGATACTTGTAGATCTGGATGCTATCGGCCATGCGCAGCAGCGGGCCATAACGGAGGTCGATCTCCGATTGGCCGGCCGTGGCGACTTCGTGGTGGTGGACCTCGACGGGCACACCGGTGGCCTCGAGTGCCATCACGATCTTGCTGCGAACGTCCTGGCCGGCATCCACAGGAGGCACTGGGAAATAGCCACGCTTGGGCGGAATCTGGCCACCTTTGCTACCGGCCACGCCGCTGTTCCACCAGCCTTCTGGGCTGTCGATATGGTAGTAGGCCTCGTTGGTGCCGCCGCCGTAGGCGACCGACTCGAAGAGGAAGAACTCGGCCTCGGGCCCCCAGTAGCTGATCTCGGCGATGCCGGTCTGCTTGAGGTAGGACTCAGCTTTCTTGGCAACGTAGCGCGCGTCCTTCGTATAGGGCTGCAGCGTCACGGGATCGAAGATGTCGCAGATGATGTCGAGGGTTGGCACCTCGAATATCTGGTCCATGAACGCCGTCTCGGGATCCGGGATGAGGATCATGTCGGACTCGTGGATCTCCTGGAAGGCTCGGATCGACGATCCATCGAATCCGATTCCCTCGGCGAATAGCTCCTCGGTCAACTCCCGGGCCGGCATCGTGAAATGGTGCCACATTCCCAAGAGATCGGTGAACCGCAGGTCCACCATCTCAGCTTTCTTGCCCATCTCTATGACATCGGTCACGCTGGTCAACATCTCACCTTTCCTCCTGAACTAGGCACCGATCCGTCGCGCGGTGCCGAAATCACCAGCTATGCAGCTTCTCTGACGCTTTCATGGTAGCGGGTGGGGATAGCAGGGTCTAGTACCCGAATGGGCCATTTCGCCTGGCGGCTGCGTTGACACGGATGCGGCGGTTCCTATAATCCGGACACCTGATAGCCTCGATGGATCGCGTCCGATGACATTGCCCACGTACCCAGATGCCCGCGAGCTCCTCCTCGAGTCGGTGCCCGCAGAAGCAATCCGGCACCGGCTGGTGACGCTGGGATTCCACGATTGGGAGAGCGCCCACCGCCGCATCCTCCGACTCGCGGCGCCGGTCGAGGGGGAGCGTGGCTTCAGCGGCCTGCTACCTCACATGCTGGGGATGGTAAGCGAGACTGGCGACCCAGACGGCGTGCTGGTGAACCTGGAGCGATTCCTCGCCGCCACCGCGTCGCGGCGCGAGGCCATAAGGTCGCTGGCGGGCAATCTGCGCGCGACCGAGATGCTGGTGAAGCTCTTCTCGGGCAGTCAGTTCCTCACGGAAATCCTCCTGCGCAACCCCGAGTACTTCGACGTGCTGATCCGGCTCCGCGAGCTCGTCAAGATGAGGACGCCGGCGGAGTTCGGGGCTGCATTGCCGCCGCTCCCCACAAGACCTGACGATGTCGCCTACGGGGATGCCCTCCGCCGTGCGCAGAGATGGGAGCTGCTGAGGATCGGCACGTGCGACCTGCTGGGCCTGTATGATCTGCCGGCGGTCACGGCGCAACTGTCGAACCTGGCGGACGCCTTGGTCCAGGCTGGGCTGTCCCACGCACAGCATCGGTCAGGGGAAGGTTCGGCCCCCCAAGGTTTCGTGGTCCTGGCGATGGGCAAGCTGGGTGGCGGCGAGCTCAACTACAGCTCCGATATCGATCTGCTTTTCCTCTGCCGCGAGGATGCAGGCAGCTATCGCCGCGTAGGTGAGCACCTCATCTCGATCCTCAGCAAAGTCACCGACGAGGGCTTCCTCTACAGGGTGGACATGCGTCTGCGACCGTGGGGGCGCTCGGGGCCACTGGTCACATCGACCTCGGCCTATCTCTCCTATCTGGATCGCCACGCACGGGTCTGGGAGAAGCAAGCGCTGCTCAAAGCGCGCCCGGTGGCCGGCAACCTGGCCCTGGGCGCACGCGTTCTCACGGAGGCAGCACCCATCATCTATGACATCGGCGGCGACGCGGCCAGGCGAAGCGTCATGGCAATGCGGTCTCGGACAGAGCGCAACCTCCATCGGCAGGGCATCGCCTGGGGCGAGGTGAAGCAGGGCGAGGGCTCGATCCGCGACGTGGAGTTCGTGGCCCAGGCCCTGCAGCTCGCCCACGGCGCAGACCAACCCGACGCACGCAGCCCCAACACGCTGGATGCACTCCGCCGGCTCTCGGCAGCGGGCACCATCGCGGCCTCAAACGCGCGGGTCCTTGCCGACGGCTATGTCTTCCTGCGGACGATCGAGCACTACCTACAGATGATGCACTACCGACAGACACACGTGCTGCCTCAGGATACCCAGGCGTTGGCACAGCTGGCCAAGCGCCTTGGATTCCAGGGCGAAGACGCGGGAGCTCTGTTCACGGCACGCTACGAGGAGCACCGTGCCGCGATCAGAGCCGTCTATCTGCAATGCATGGGAGGAGGATCGATGGACCCATCCAGACACGCGCTGAACATCGATGAGCTGAGTCGCGCACATGTCGCGCAGATGGACGTCTCCTATGCCGGCGTCTTCTCACAGAAGGAGATCGCGCGCCACGCGCAGCTGGCGGCGAGCATCGATCACACGGCGTTGGCCCTGGTCGAGGCCGAGCCGCTTGAGGAGGCACACTGGCGGGTCACCATAGTGGGCTACGACTACCCGGGCGAGCTGTCGCTGATCTGCGGTCTGCTCTTCGCCTATGGCTTCTCCATCGTCCAGGGTCACGTCTTCACGTACAGGCCCCCGGAGGAGACGGCGCGAGAACGGCGCAAGATCGTGGACACCTTCACCGTGCAGGCGCTGCACGCGGATGTCAATGAAGCCACCTGGCGGTCCTACGCCGACGACCTGCGGGATCTGCTGACGCTGATGCAGGACGGCAAAGCCCAGGAAGCCCAGGGCAGGTTGGTCAAGCGCGTCGCCGCGATGATCCCCAGCGACACCGAGGCAGGCACGGCCCTCTACCCCGTCGAGATCGAGATCGACAACGAGGCATCCGAGGACTACACCGTCCTCCATATCGACGCACCGGACACCGTGGGCTTCCTCTATGAGCTCACCAACGCGCTGGCCTACAGCCGTGTCTACATCGCGCGCGTCAGTGTGGAGTCGTACGAGGGCCGGGTCTATGACTCACTCTTCGTGACCGATGCCGGCGGCAGGAAGATCGAGGCCCCAGGAAAGCTCCGTGAGCTACGGGCTGCCGTGGTCCTTATCAAGCATTTCACCCACCTGCTGCCGCAGACACCGGATCCCGAGACCGCGCTCCTACACTTCCGAGAGTTCATCGGCCAGCTGTTCCGGCAGTCCACCTGGCCCGACGAGCTGGCGTCGCTGCAGAGCCCCGAAGTGCTCGACAGGTTGGCCAAGCTGCTGGGGGTGAGCGAGTTCCTGTGGGACGACTTCCTGCGGATGCAGCACTCAAACCTCTTCCCGGTAGTGCGCGACGTAGACGCCCTGAGGACGAAGAAGTCCAGAGACCAGCTCCAGACCGAGCTAGAGGAAGCGCTGGCAAGGGTGCACACAGGGCCGCAGCTGCCATCGGCCAGCGAAACGTGGCGCAAGACGCTCAACGCGTTCAAGGACCGCGAGATGTTCCGCATCGATATGCGCCACATACTCGGGCACACGTCGGAGTTCTGGGACTTCTCCGAGGAACTCACCGCGCTGGCCGAGGTGACCGTCAACGCGGCCTTCCACCTGTGTCACGAGGATATGAGGACTCAGTACGGCACACCCTACCGCGAGGACGGTGGGATCAGCCAGATGGCGGTGTGCGCGCTGGGGAAGTGCGGTGGACGGGAGCTGGGGTTCGCCTCGGACATCGAGTTGATGTTTGTCTACGATACCAACGGCACCACGACAGGGCCCACGGTGACGACGACGGCCGAGTTCTATGAACGACTGGTCGGGATGTTCCTGCAGGTGATCCAGGCCAAGCGAGAAGGCATCTTCGAGATCGATCTGCGACTGCGTCCCTATGGCAAGTCCGGCAGCATGGCTGTGTCGATGGCGTCGTTCCAAAGGTATTTCGCCCCAGAGGGACCGGCGTGGGCTTACGAGCGCCAGGCGCTGGTGAAGCTGAGGCAGATCGCTGGGGACGACGGGCTGGGCAAGGAGATCGTGGCGCTCCGAGACGCCTACATCTATCGTGACGGGGCCTTCGACGTGACGGCGATGCGCGCGATGCGGGAGCGACAGGTGCGTCACCTGGTGACCGGCGGGACGTTCAACGCCAAGTACAGCCCTGGTGGCTTGGTCGATGTAGAGTATCTGGTCCAGGCACTGCAGATCAGGCATGGGAACGAGAATCCGGCGCTGCGGCAGCCGAATATCCGCGCGGCGATGCTGGCGTTGGCTGAGGCCGGGCTGCTCTCGGAGGGGGACTACACACAGCTCCGAAAGGCGCACACGTTCCTGCGATGGTTGATCGATGCGCTGCGGATGGTGCGGGGGAACGCAAAGGATCTCACGGTGCCGGCAGCCGACGACGAGGCGTTCGCTTTCTTGGCGCGGCGGCTGCGGTATGGCGAGGACACAGCGCGACTGCACGAGGAGCTGGTGGATTACACGTCGGCGGTGCAGGCACTGAATCGGCAGATGTTGGCGTAGGGGGCAGTCCCAGAGAGATCGCAGGCTTGGCGGATAGGGGATAGCGGGTATAACAGGTGAGATTGTCCGCGCGGAGACCTGATGCCGAAGAGACCCAAGATGATGACGTACGCCGCTGCCGGCGGCGTGGTAGTGAACGAGGACGGGGACAGCGTGCTGCTGCTGGTGCGCCCCAGCCGTGACGAGGTGCGCCTACCCAAGGGGCATATCGAGGCCGGCGAGTCTTTGGCCGAGGCCGCGCTACGGGAGACTCAGGAGGAGACCGGCTACGCCGACCTGGAGGTGCTCGCGGGTCTGGGCGCACAGCGCGTCACGTTCTTTCTGGAGGGCATGCGCGTCGAGCGGGACGAGACGTACTTCCTGATGCAAGCGCGCACGCGCCTGCGTCTCGACCGCCCGCCCGAGGACGAGGAGCAGTTCGAGGCTGTCTGGGTGACGTGGCGGGAGGCCGAGGAGAACCTGACCTTCGAGGCCGAGCGCCAGTGGATTCGGCGGGCTCACCAAGCCTGGGAGGCACGGGGTTGACGGAAACGCGTGAGGTGCGGGAGAGGGTCCTGGCGGTACACGCCCGTCTGGGCGAGGCCTACGGTATCCCTCACTGGACCGCCGACAAAGCATCCGACCCGGTTGATGAGCTAGTCAACACGATCCTCAGCCAGAACACAAACGACCGCAACCGGGACGCGGCCTACGTCCAACTCCGCGACCGGTTCCCCACGTGGGAAGCGGTCCGGGACGCCGAGACCGGGGAGATCATCGACGCAGCACGACCGGCCGGGCTGGCGCCTACCAAGGGACCGCGTATCCAAGCGGCCCTGCGGTCAATCACCGCGCGACAAGGGGAGATCTCACTCGAGTTCCTGCGAGACTGGCCGCTGGATGAGGCGCGGCGGTGGCTGCTGGACTTGGACGGTGTCGGCCCCAAGACCGCGGCGATCGTCCTGCTCTTCGCGATGGGACGCCCAGCGTTTCCGGTCGACACACACGTGCATCGCGTCTCACGCCGTATCGGGCTGATCCCACCGTCGACGTCACGCGAGAAGGCCCACGTCCTGCTGGAGGAGCTCGTCCCCGGGAGTCTATTCTACTCGTTCCATCTGAACGTGATCCGGCACGGTCGCCAGGTGTGTGCCGCCCGCACCCCCCAGTGCGACGCCTGCACGCTCCACGACATCTGCGACTATGGGGAAGGACTCAGCCAGGAGTAGCCATGGGGAAGAGACAATCCACCACCCGGTTCAAGCTGTTGCCCTACCGTCCGATCGCCAAGCGCTGGCGTTGGCCGGCC